>JABAOC010025462.1_pt1 | contig 19330 bp, 15 predicted proteins | sample 7062161 | NCBI WGS metagenome assembly JABAOC01 (sample SAMN14538625, study PRJNA623070) | marine sediment metagenome | biome: marine biome [ENVO:00000428]; feature: marine pelagic biome [ENVO:01000023]; material: deep marine sediment [ENVO:00002113] | place: India: Gulf of Khambhat ... | reverse complement strand
ACTTCATTTTCTTAATTGCGAATAAAATACAAGCCAGTGCAAGTATATTCAATAATATTTGTACAGGCCATATTGAAAGATTGTAGTTCTCAAAAAAACTTAAAAATTGCTCAATAGTAAATGGCAACTGCATATTTTAACTCCTATTTTATTTGATTAATTATTTGTACTAGCTCACCACCTGGGAAATATTTATACTGAGAATTTTTTAGTACTTCCCGTACGTCTTCGCCACTTCCACCATCTTAAAAATATTGGCATCAGGCGTATCCCGACCGCATTGATCACCAGTGGATAAAATGAAACCGCCACCCTCGGCAGCATCATCGATAAGTTTTTTACATTTGTCTTCTATTTGCTGAGGTGTGGCTCGCAGCATAAACTCGGTGGTATTGATATTGCCTTTTAAACAGAGCCTTTTGCCAAATCGACGTTTCACTTCTTTCAAATCGACATTCCCCGATGGCGGTTCTTCCATCGGCTCCATGGAAGCCAGGTCAGATTCTTCAGCAACGATTTCCACCAATTCCATCGATCGGCCGCAGACATGCAAATGCGACACAATTCCAGCCTCTTTGCAAATTGTCGAGGCTTTCTGTATGAACGGTAGCTCAAATTGACGGAATAGCATGGGTGAGCTGACGCTGAGGCTGGCGCTGGAGCCACCGAGCATGATGACATCGGCATTGGTACGGATCATGGCTCGGACGTTAGCCAGGGCCCATTCCATCCAGAATTCATGGATTTCCTCAAAGAGTTGAAGCTCCATCAAATAATCGTGGATCATCTGCTCAAAGCCGCCCTGACGATTATGAAAATACCAATCTTGAAATACTGGTACCATTCCCAGGTAAACGCCAAGATCGCCAATGACATGTTTATCTCGGTATTCCTTTTCCCAATCCCAGTCACTCTCACCCATCATTAATTTTAGTTTCTCAAAATCCTGGCGAAGAATTTTTAAAGGCTTTTCTTCTCGCCAGGGTGGTACGTCGGTGAAAAACAACTCCTCTTCGGTCAAATCGCCCTTTGCAGTGTGACAGATGCGCTTCACCAGCTTACCTTTGGCGACATCGATGACTTCGCTTTGAAATTCGGGTCTACCCTCGGGTTTGATCTGTTTGAGACCGCCGTACATGTAGAAACCATCGAACCCGAAATATTTGACAGCTTCGACATAGGCTTCGCCATGAGTAGCAGATGTCCAACCGAAGTGTTCCCTGCCATCGAGATGAATTTCATGGAATGGTCTGCCTGTTAATCGATCAGGAACCATTACGGAAATATCGGGGCTGACAGGCACATAGTCAGCCTGACCACCTTTGAGCGTGATTAATAATCTTTCTTTTGATGTCATCATTTATCCTGTGCTAATTATCTTTTTTCATTTAAATAGGCAATAATCGAAAACGTCATATTAATTTAGCATGATTCGTGCGCTAATGTAAATTCCACTTCTTTTTCAATTTCAATAACCGATCCACTGCTGCTTTTTTCTCACCATTCACTGATCTAAGCAAGCCTCCATTTTTCAAAAAGCTGTATGGATCGACAAAATCATACCAGTTGGCCGCTTCAATCCAGGGCTTGCTATAGGCAAAAGTAAATGCGTATTCCAGCCAGTCTGCCTGCAACTCCTCATCCCAGTGGCGATGCCATTCATAAGGTAAAGTTGAAAAATGGGTTTCCTCTTTGTCCAGAAATTCCTGTGAGATACCGATCGATGGCGCCCCGACTTCTGCCAGGTGAACTTTTTTTCCGAATTGTTCGTATCGTTCAATCAGTTGGACAAAATCTGAGAACACCTGTTTGGTGAAGTACATCTGCACCCCGATAATATCGAAATCAACTTCCACCTCCACTAACTGTTTTACAAACTGATGCGGCGTACGCTGAGGATATTTAGCTTCCTTTTCATGCCATTTTCCCCTTTGTACATAATGTGCAAAGGGACAGCAATTATTAATCAGCAGTCGTACCCTGGAATTCGTATCTCGGGCGACATCACAGGCTAATTTGGTCAGTTCAATGGTCTGTTCATGATTTAACTCCAATTCGTTTGCCCAGTCATGCAATTCGTTGACGACTTCCCATACCTGAATTTCATCGCCATAATGCCCGACAACCTCACGGATGTGTTTTTCAAGGTATTTCAATACTTCAGAATATTTTTTCTGTTTCAGCCAGTCGGGCGTCACCCAGGTATGCGTCCAGAACAATGGTCGTCCTGCTAACGTGATGTCGCGCAGGCGCAATTCCCCCAACACCTCTTCACGCTCGGTATAATGCTTGTTACCTTCTTCAGGTTCAAAATCGACGAAATCGCCAATGAGATAATGGGTTATGGTGGCATAATTAAACAATTCTGAAAACCGCTCCAGAAACAAGTTTTTATCCATCTGAAAATAACTGCGACTGTCACAGCCGATAAGAAATGGGGATCGTTTACCATGCTTTTCTATATCGAAGCGGGCTTTTTCTACCTCAAGCAATTCAGCAGCCAGCAATCCAAATTTAAGCGCTTCTTGTGCGTAATGGCTGCATTTCTTACTATCGGTTTCAGATTGTCTGGCGTCTCCTAAATAATCCTGTGATAGATCGAAGTAAGCTAAACATTGACGAGATGGCTGCCAATCTTGCTCTGCAAATAATTTCAATCGACGATTATTCTGTTCAACACGGCTCTTTGCCAGCTCAAAATTCAAATTTAATTCATGGCTGCCCGAAGCGGGCAATTGATAAAACGCCCCACCATTATCCGCTGTCATGAAAAGGAAACCAAAGCCTTCCACATTCAAGCGTACATTGATGCCAAATCTTCTCCTTCCTTCGGTATTAGAAATAACGACACCATCCTGTGTAAGTCCGATGTCAGAATGAAATGTATCGCCATTTTCATCAGTCGCAAAGACAAATTCATCCAGATGGGGACCACGACCTTTTTGAATAAAGTGCGGTTTGAAAATGATTGCACTATGCTTCATCTTTTGTAATTCCTATTTTTTAAAATTGTGAAACGTCAAATGTGAGACGTTAGATGAGAGACGTAAAACGTTTTTTTATAACAGTCTTACGTCTGCCGTTTCACTTTTCACATCTCACGTTTTACTTGGTTTGCAGCATCTTCCACTTTTCCTGTAATTTCAGCAATCGCTCATACGCTGCCTTCTTTTCTCCCTGTGGCGATCGCAGCAAGCCGCCATTTTTAATGAAAGAATAAGGATCCACAAAATCATACCAGTTCACCGCTTCGATCCATGATTTACTGTACGCCAGCGTGTACAATCCTTCGAGCCAATCTGCCTGCAATTCTTCATCCCAATAACGATGCCAGATATAGGGTTCAGTGGGGAATCCTAATCGATCGGACATAACTGAATCTTTGTTAGGCCCTGAAGAAGCACCGACTTCAGTCAATTGCACGGGTCTGCCAAATCGCTTCAACCGTTCGATTAACAGAATCGTATCCTGCAGATCACGGTATGGAAAATACATCTGTTGACCTGTGATCGTAAAATCGACATTTGCATCGATCAGGTCTTGCATGAATTGATGTGGAGTTCGCTGGCAGTATTTGGCATCCAACTCGCCCCATTTCTTTAACTGGACATATTCAGCGTAGGGACAACAATTATTAATCAACCGATGCACCTTCGGATTGGTCGCTTTAGCAACTTCACATGCCAGCTTTGTTATTTCCACCGCCTGTTCGGGCGTCACTTCAATTTCGTTTGCCCAGTCATGAAATTCATTGACCACTTCCCAGGCATACATGCCATCGCCGTAATGTCCAACCACTTTGCGGGTATGGTCTTCCACATACTTCAATATCTGATCGAAAGATTTCTTACGTAGCCAGTCAGGTGTGGTGGTGCGATAAAACCAGAACAGCGGTCTGCCCTCAACGGTGATATTCCGCTTTCGCAATTCATTAAATAACGCGGTCCGCAGGTTGAATTGTTTATTTCCCTCTGCAGGCTCAAAATCCTGAAAATAGCCACTGATCAGATAGTGAGTGATGGTGGCATAATTAAAAACGGCAGTGAATCGCTCCAGAAACAAATCGGTATCCATTTGAAAATAACTGCGAGCATCGCAACCAATAAAAAAATCGTGACGATAGCCTCGTTGTTGAATGTCGAATTCGGCTTTTTCTAGTTCCATTTTTTCTCCTGCCCACATCGCATAGAGTAGAGCAGTTTGAGAGAGTTTGCCACAGGTAAAATCATCAGCGTGCCTTCTGACTGCATCTTCATAATAGGATTCTGAAATCGCAATTAAACCATTGACTTCTGGCGATGCTTTCCATCCATTTTGCCGAAGCTGTTTCAATCGTCTTCGATTTCGCAGCACACGGCTTTTTGCCAATTCAAAATTCAGATTCAGCACGACAGTCTTTCGCTGGCCTGGCAACTGGTAAAATTCACCGCCATTATCTGCAGTGATGTAAATATAGCCGAATCCTTCCACATTCCAGCGCACATCGATGCCGAATTTTTTAACTCCTTCAGTATCAGAAATTTTTACGCCTTCATTGGATGATGTAATATTGGAATGAAAAGCGTCCCAATTTTCATCGCTGGCATAAGCCCAATCCAGCAGATGGGGTCCCACACCTTTTTGAACAAAATAAGGTCGGAAACTCAATTCCCCCTGTTCAGTGGATGGTGAGGTTCGGCGTTTTGTCAATACCAGAGGCACGGATAGAATTTTATTGGCAGCCGCTACTGAAAAAATTGTGCCCGCTGTTGTAGTTTTTAAGAATTTTCGTCGGTTCATGAGTGATTCCTTTTATTGCTTCATCTCGAAATTTGCCCCTTATCGTTTTTAGCAATATGGTTATGAAAAAATTTAGTAGAAGTCCAAACTATGGATTTTTTAACTTTATCGCTTTAATTTAATACCCTCGCCTTTATAAAAAATTGAAGTATCAGGATATGATTCGCATTCAATACCGATACCATGATCTTCACTAATCCAAACCACATGAAACGTTCGCTTTTCCAGCATACCTGGAAAAAATCCTTTACGAGCACCAATAGTAAGAGTCTGCTGTTTTTCATCCCATTCAATCGGAATGATGGAATATGTACTATGTTCATAATTATAATTATCCCCTTCATCCTCATACAGCTCAAACCGACAATCCGCTCCCATATAGACACGCAGCTCGATAGGATCAGCAGGTTTTTCGTCAATATACTGCAATTGCGGTCCCAGGGGAATAATCGATCCAGCTCTCACATAGATCGGCATAATATCAATGGGAACATTTCTATCAATTATCCTGCCACCAGTCAGTTTTTCACCAGTCCAGAAATCGTACCAGTCGCAGAATTGGGGCAAATAGAGTTTACGAGTTCCTGCCTCTTTTTCTGGGTCACGCTTCTGTGTTTTCATTTCAGGCGTGCGCCAGCCGAGCCGTAATTTGGTGGCATCCGCCATGCGCGCCTGTTCCAGTCTGAAATGATATCTTCGATACGCTTCAAGCTCACTTTTTATGCAATGTGTTTTATCCTGTCCCTTGTCATTCCAGTTGTTTACCAGCAATTTATTATCGAGCCAGAATCGAACAGCATCGTCGCTGGTAATCCAGAATTCATATTCGCCAGCAGTTTTCGACTTTATCCAGCCGCTCCAGCGTTTGCTATTTTTATCCCAGCGCACAATCTCTGGCAAATCTTTGCCAAGATAGAGATCAAACAGCAGTTCCGTCTGCACACTGTCCACCATCAGTGTATCGAAGTTCAGACCATTGAAATATTGAGCCGGGAATCCGCCCTGGTTTCCATCTTCGGTAAAAAGCTGGTCTGCTGGAATCACTTCATTGTAATAATCTTCACCGTAATACAGATGTTCAGTCACGGGATTAATGAGCAGGGCTGGCCCAAACATGAATTGGTCATCGATATTATGAACGTTTTTATCATGAGCAAAATCCATTGCCAAACCCCGCATCATGGTGTAACCATCAGTTGTCACTTTCCATGCCAGCGAATAAATATAGGGCAACAAACGGTAGCGAAGGTTGAGAAATTTCATTAGTAAATCATAAGCCCAGCAGCCAGGTTCACCGAACTGCCATATTTCACGGGGTGTGTCTGTGCCATGAGCGCGGAATATCGGGTTGAAAGCGCCATATTGAAACCAGCGTACATACAATTCCTGATAACCAGGGTCCTCACATCCATCAGGGAATCCACCGTATCGCCGCACATGAAATCCACCAATATCATTGGACCAATAGGGAATGCCGCTCATGCAAAAATTAAGTCCTGCCGGAATCTGGTGGCGAAAAATCTTCCAATCGGCGACAATATCACCCGACCAGGTGGCTGCCGCATTCCGCTGCTTTCCCACAAAGGCAGAGCGAGTTAAAATGCAGGCACGCTTGTCCGAGGTAACTGATCGCTGTCCCTGGTATACACCAGTGGTCGCCATCAGCGAATAGGAATTGAGATACCGAGCCATGGTCCCCAGTACATTTCGTTTGGCGCTTTTGATCGATCGCTCGTGGGGAGCGACAAATATCTCGGGCTCGGTAGCGTCCATCCAGAATGCATCCACACCCTTAACGAACAAACCTTCATTGATGTAGCGCCAGTAAATTTGGCGTGCCTCCTGGCTGTATGCATCATAGGTGTGCCCGTCCGTCCAGTGGAACGGTTCGAATAAAAGTCCTTTCGATTGCAGCTCATTGCCGATTATTGTCGCTGATCCCAGCACAGGCCAGATACTCACCATCAAATGAATATGATAATCTTCATGAAGCTGACGGATCATCTCCTGCGGATTGGGATATCGAGTCGAATCGAACTGCATCGCGCTCCAGTTCGCCCAGTCTTCGGCCCAATATTGCCAGTCCTGGATGATGTTATCAATGTGGATTTTTCGCCCTCGGTATTCTCTGGCAATATTTAACAATTCGCACTGTGTTTTGTAACGCTCCTTCGATTGCCAGTAACCATAAGCCCATTTGCCGAACAATGGCGCCTGACCCATTGCTTCCCGATAACCGCGAATCACATCATCCATATCCGATCCCGCAATGAAATAATAATCTATCACATCCGCTACTTCAAGCCAGAAATAGCTATTATCATTTTTATCATGAAAAATTATCTTTGAATAATTATCCAGTAAAATGCCATAATTCTTAGTGGAAATCAAAAATGGAATTGCAACTTTTGTATTCTCCTGGGTGAGAACGACTTCATGTCCTCGGTAATTCATCACGCCATCCTGATGTTGTCCCAGACCATAAACCGCTTCATTTTTGGAAAATTTCATATTGAGTTGAGCGTGATAGGTATCTTCGCCCATAACATGAGCAGGTGTCATGATTCTTGGCTGAATATCATTTTCTTGAAACAGAGTGTCCCCCTTCATATTAAAAAAGCTCACTGCTTCAGAATGTAAATCGACACGTACAATCATTTTTTTAGTACAGACTTCAACATCAGTCTGGCGATCCCGCACCTCGAATAGAACAGGTTGCCAGTCATTAATAACCACCAAACTTTCAACAGGCTTAAACACTACCGAGGGATCGTATAGCACACGAATGATCCGTTCGTTGCAAACCTGGAGTTTCACGGCACCATCCTGCAATCGAATGATGACCCCGTCGTCGGTTTGTTTAATGTTTTGAGTCGAAGAATTGCTCGATTCAATGAGAAATAATCCCAAAATAAGAGCCAGTCCGATTGCTAAACAATGATTATTCATGATCTTCTTTTAAAATTCGAACACCAATTTCCCACCCGCAACAATTTGCTGATGAAGAATTTGAAAATCAGTAATTTTCTCTCCATTAAAAAAAATCTTCTTTGTTGTTTCATTTCCTGATTGCCGACCCTGCGCTTCAATAACAAATTGATTGCCGCTATAATATCGATTGTCCAATTGAATGACAGTTTTTTCAAACAATGGAATACCCAGTTGGTATTCTGGCGAGGCAGGACAGGCAGGATAAATTCCCAGGGCTGAAAATACAAACCAGGCTGAGATCGTGCCACAGTCGTCATTTCCTGGTAGCCCATCTTCGCTATCTTTAAATTCAGTGTTTATAATTTCAGTAACGATCTGTTGGGTGCGATATTCCTCTCCAGGGAGATATGTGAACAAATACGGATAAGCAATATCTGGTTCATTGTTCATTGTGAATTGCCCGTTTTCAATACTTTGCCAGAGTTTTTTGACAAATTTTTCCTGCCCACCAAATAGAGTTATTAAACCATTCAAATCGTGCGGTACGAACCAGGTGTAGTTCCAGGCATTTCCTTCCACGTAACCAGGACCACCTGATCCCGCCCATGAGCCAGAACCCTCTGTTTCAAGCGGATTGAATGGCGCCAGCCAGTCGCCATTTTTTAGTCGAGGTCGAATGAATTGCGTCTCTGGATCAAATAGATTTTTATAGTAACCTGAGCGTCGAATCAATTCTTTAGCGTCTGACATCTTGCCAAGTTTTTGGGCTACCTGTGCCAAAGTCCAGTCAGCATAGCAATATTCCAGCGTGGTGGAAACAGGTCCCCAGACCCACCACGCTGTTGTCGTATCCTGCTCAAAAGGGATATAGTGATATTTTAAATATTCATGATACCCTGCTCGGATCGGTGGCGCTGTTTCTCCCTCCCTCAAAAAAACGGATTTTCTCATGGCTTGATAAGCAGTTTCAATATCAAAGTCTTTGATCCCCTTGATATATGAATCAGCAATCACAGGAGTGGCAGGATCACCGACCATCATGTAGGTTTCATTGGAAATCAGTTCCCATTTGGGCAAATAGCCCGACTCAGCATAAATGTCCAGCATGGTTTTAATCATGGCAGATTGGCGTTCAGGATAGACCAGCGTTAGCAACGGATGTAATGTTCGGTAAGTATCCCACAGCGAAAAAACGCTGTAACGATCTCGATCTTTGTCTCTATCAACACCTGCATGTCCCATTAACGGATATTCACCATTGACATCACTTATAATATTGGGATGAATTAAAGTATGATAAAGTGCTGTATAGAATTTAACATAGTCCTCCTGCTTCCCACCTTGAATGTGAATTTTCGCCAGCTCATGTTTCCAGGCTTGTTGTGATTCTGCCTTTACTCGGTCAAAATTCCAGTCAGGCATCTCGGATTTTAAGTTCAATCGGGCGTTGGCGATACTGACATAAGAGATTCCGACTCTTAGAAGCAGCGGTTGATTCTTTGATACATTGAAATGAAGCCAACTCCCGATAGCTGACTCTTCAGCTTCTGCTTTCTCTTTTTGAAGGTGTTCTTCTCCCTGCCATACACCGTAATCCATTGCTGGCGTACTCGTTTGACCCACAAAATAGACGTTATGACGATTGGCTTCGCCACAAAATCCCCCTGCGATATTATAGCCCTCGATTTCCGTATCCGAACGAATTGTTACAGCACCGCCCCCAATGCGGCTTAAATTTCTACCCACATCGATGAGCATATTGATTTCACCATCCACTAAAGGAATGAATTGCAACATGCCACATCGATTGGATGCAGTTACCCTGACCTGAACAGCAGGTTCATTCAATACCACGCTGTAAAAACCTGGTGCGGCAGTTTCGTTGGCATAAGTACATTTGTATGATTCTGGATCGGTACGAATATCACCGCGACTGACGGTGACAATGATACTGCCCAGGTCAGCGCAGCCTGTTCCGCTCAAATGTACCATGCCAAAGCCATAACAATATTTTTCACCGTGAATGTAACCCGATGGCGCACCAGGAGCCGTATGGGGACTGACCGAAACCATACCCCAGGGACGTACTGCTCCTGGGAAGGTATTTCCGCCGTTTGCTGTGCCGATGAAGGGATTGACATAGCGAGTCACATTTGAATCAACATCAACTCTGGCTCTGGTTTGAGGTACCTTAAAAATTGCAACAAGTAGTACGATAAGAATCATAATAAGAAAAGAGCTAGTTTTGTTGGGATCAATTTTCATAGAATTAATTTTTAATCATTGTCATAAATTTTTTACCACCAGGACGCTAAAACGCAAAGTCCTTTATTTTTGCAAATAAACCAATTATTGTGGCAACGTCCACTCGCTCAGATAAACATTCATTTTCACCGAGCCAATATTTGTATCTTTCACGGTTGCTGTCCAGACAATTTTCTGAACTTCTTTTCTCAATTCATTCGGCGCAAAGAAAAATGTTTGCACGGGATAGACTTCCCCTGGCGCCAACTTATAAATCGCCGCTCCTGCTACTTCATTCCAGCCATCGGGATATTGGGCTGTTAATTTAATGTTTACCGAATCGTTCGTTTCATTCTGAAGCAACAATGGGATATGTAAGTAGCCTCCCGTATTGATCATCACTTCAGGTTTTATGATTGATCCGATATGTTCAATCTCATGCGCCTTCCAGAATTCTCGATAAAAAGTAAACACGCCGCCCAATTCTAAAGTCACGCCTGTTCTTTGTTGTGGTTGAAATCCTTTCACGGGCACAAAGGAAATTCCACCTGGCTGGATGCCTTCAAACATATTGTCCGTTGCTTTGCACAGTACAACCGATTTACCAAAAATCAAATTAAATTGGGAAATCCATTTCACAAATTCCGTATAATCGCTTGATTGTTGTGCCCTGATAGCTACTTCTGACATATCACCCTGGGTCAAATGGGACAGATGCAGTTTTAGCGCCAGTTGGTAATACGGTACCTTCTGACTCGACGATATTTCTGTAACATTAAATGAAGGGCCATCGGCTTGAATCGGGTGAGACGCATCCGAAAAAAAATACAGCTTCTTCGGCTGCCATGGCTGTAATCCTTCTGTGAAATTATTAATGTCCATTCGTTCACGTGGCGGAATAATTTGCGCCGGGAAGACGGTGGGGTCGCCAGCCATGTCAAACGCTTCCACAGCAAGCACGCCCGCTGCCTGATGATCACCGTGATTTTCACCTGCCACGTAATGCGGCAGCCAGGTGATGATGACTTCAGGACAGGTGAGACGAACCAGCCGTACAACCTGCTCCAGATTTTGTCCATGTCCCCAATTAGTCAGCGAGTGGAATACATCCTGACCAGGGGTATCCACACCATCTAAAAACCAGATCAGATCAATGCCCAATGTTGCCGTCGCTTTGCGGACTTCTATTTCACGAATCGTAGCCATAGCTTTCGATTGTTCATTTCCGACTGTATTGCCGCCTCCGCCACCAAGATTCAAATAGATGATGGCGACTTTCTTATTCAGATCATAAATGGCTTTCGCCAGATAACTCCCCACTGCTGTTTCATCATCAGGATGTGCCACGATGAGCAAAATATCTGTTTTGAAACGGGGATCGGGCTGTGGATTTGGTGGGGCAATTGGAATTTGCGAAAAGCCACTTTTTAAGATGAATAAGCTAAGTGTTATCATTAACCAGTATTTTTTCATGCTTTTGTCCTTTGCAAGAATTTAGCTTAATAACTACGAATCACTTAATAACCAAATTAGCTTGTTACCCACTTACGCATATTTTCTCGGTTCTTTCACCATCGTCAACCACCAGATTAAAGCCAACAGTGCAATTCCCCCTGAGATTAAAAAAATAATATTGTATCCATACCGACTCGCAAACCAGCCACCTAAAATTCCCGAAAGAATGAATGGTGAAGAGATCAAGTTTGTCAACGCAATATAAGTCGGTCGCAGCTCTTCAGAACAGAACTCAGCGATAATTGGCAATCTTGAAATCTGGGATAGTGAAAGTGTAAAGGCGATACCAATAAAAACGATATAATAAACATCAATCTTTTGCGCCAATAATGCAAGGCTGCACGACACTACTATCATGCTGGCAGAGAGAATGAGATTAATGCGATGCCCATAACGATCTGCAAGGTAGCCGAAAAAAATATTCCCAAGGATCATGCTTCCCATCATGATGGCTGTAAAAGTTCCTGCATAAGAATCGGGTAAGGAAAATTTTTCCAGAGCGTAAACCGTAAAAAAGCATTTGCCATTATTGAGAGATACTGAAGTGTATCAGCAACCAGGAAGTTACGATATTTTCGTTCATGTATCAGAATTTTCGGTAGCGAACGTATATAATCTAGAATATGCAATTGCTGGGATCGGGCTTGGCTTCTTCTTTCTTTCAAGATCGTCAGAAAGAAATAGGAAATCATCATCATGCAAAAAGCAAGAATAAATAACAGTGCAAAACTGGTTGGAAAATTGATCGAGTCGAGAATGTGCTTGACAACAACGCCACCGATGATTCCCAACACAGCACCCAGAATCAGTCGTGATGCAAAAAGTCGTCCCCGTCTTTCAACAGGAGTAATCTTGGCGATCATGTCGAACCAGACAGGTAAATTAATACTTCCACTGATTGCGGCTGATGCAAACAGGATGAAGAAAAGAATCAGTCGAAGGTGTGTATTCACCCTGGGAATAATAAAGTATGACAGTATTGCCATCAACAGCCAGGGAATTCGTTGTGCCATCGCAGTTTTCAACATCAGTCGTTTTTTTATGCGGAAGCGCTGGGCGTAACTTGCAATCAGAATTTGCGGAAAATTGAAGCCGATAATCCAGAAAACAGGAATAAGNNCAATAAAAACGATATAATAAACATCAATCCCTGGCGCCAATAATGCGAGGCTACAGGACACAACTATCATGCTGGCGGAGAGAATGAGATTAATGCGATGCCCATAACAATCCGCCAGGTAGCCAAAAAAAATATTGCCAATGATCCAGAAAACAGGGATCAGTCCAATCGCAATATTTCTGCCTCCAATTTTTTGATGAACAGAGGGAGGACAGTCTGCATGGAGACGAAACTCAATCCGAATGAGTATAAAGCGCCATCCAGCACATTGGCGATGAAACTTCGTCTCAAAATTGCATGTTCTATCCCAACACCAGTAGAGGGCAACGGAACACTATCGACCACAGTAGATTTTGACCTCCTTCGGAGGCAGCGCCACAGTTGTTATGGAACGGTCTTTCAAAGAACTCATCATTAATGCTTCACCTGAAAATTGCTCAGTTAATGAATCGATATTTTTCAGTGGTACAGTTATGGAAACTTCGATGTTTCGCTGTTCTAAATTTTGCATGATCATCATGATCTGACCTGTGTGATCAGTCAGCAAGTCAACTCGAACTTTCACGTTACCAATGACTATTGGTCGTTCAATTTTGTATGTCATCTCAACCAGGCTGGCAATTAATTCGCCATTTGCAGTATATTTCTTCCGATAAAACGGCAAACCAACATATGAACCGATGAGAATTGCTTTGCCTTTGCCATATCCCGCCAATGTTATAGCAGGTTCGCCAGATTTGAATCGAGCCAGGACTTCGGCGCCTTCAAGGAAAAAAGTCTCCCTTACCAATGTCCCTTGAACCACCTCATCCTTTTGAATGAAGGGCAAGTCTCTTTCCATGACAATCTCGACTTCTCCATTGGCATCAACAGGATGAACAACTGCCTGTCGTGCTTGAAATACCTTGTGCAGCCCATATCCTGGCACGACCTTTTCATGATGTCCCTGTTCCAGATTCCAGCCCGCAAAATAGCTCTCACCGATGAGAATACCACCGTCTTTCACCCAGGCTTCCAGCGCATGACAGATTTTTTTGCCCACCACGTAAGGGAATGGAATATAAATCACTTTATAATTCTGCAAAATATTTCTATCGAATTCGCTGGGGTGAATAAAATCGATGTTAAAATTGTGCTCATATAGCGCCCGATGCGTTCCCAGCAATGAATCAGTCACACTCTTTTCATTACCTGTCGCTGCCCAGCCGAAGATTTGATTTTCGGGATGATACAATAAAGCTATCTCGGCTTTTCGGGGAGTTGCATCCAATAAAAATGAGGCATTTTGTTGCAGTACACGACCCGTTTCAGCAAATGCCTTGAGCCAGGGCGTTTCTGAGCCATCGAGGAATGATAAGCCCCAGGTCGGTGTTTCCCGTCCCAGGATTTCAGGACGATATTGCCAGAAAATAAAGCCCTTTAAATCGCCTGCCACACCGCTGAATAAAAACCGCTTTACATCATTGGCCTCAATTGTTTTAGGGAGATCGAGGGTATAGCCTGGCAACATCAACATTTCCGCTGAAATAACGGGTTTTTCTTTGGCACAGGAACGCAGAACATCGATCATCATTGGATCATCCATCTGGGTGAAACCATGCAGATCGCCATACTGTCCCACATTCCAGGGATCATTGGCAGTCGAGGTAATGGGAAATCCCTGAATGAACACATGATGACACATCAGCGGATGCTTGCCATTGTCAATTTCTCTGGCGACTTCAAAACGATGCTTCACATTTTCGCCCAGCGTATGGACAAAAAACATGCGCCAATCAATCATATCATTGAACGTATTTCGAGTCTTTGGCAGCTCGATTTCGTCAAAGCTGCGATAATTTCGATTCCAGCTCTGGTTCAACTGATCAATTGAATTATATTTCTGTGACAGCCACTGTTTAAATTTTGCATCGCAATGAGAACAGTAGCATAACATATCACCCATTTTCTCGGCATTATCGGCGTACAACCGCAACTCCGCCATACTGCTGGTAAGCTCAGGCTCACTGCCCACATTCCAGATTGCCAGCGCAGGATGACCAGTGTATCGCTTTAATGTCTCCTGTAAAAAATGAAAAAAATGTTCCATCACACCATCGTGATTGAAGCAATAACCGAGTCCTCCAATTTGGCGATGCGGTTGTGTTTGAGGAGCAATCTTTCTGCGGTCGAGAGTGATCATCGATGCGTCAGGATATTTGCTGTAAATCCAGGCAGGGGCGACATCGAAAATGGTGTTCAGCATGACTTTCAATTTATTTTTGTGAGCAATTTCCATTAATTGGTCGATATCATCAAAATAAAATTCATCTTCGGCAGGGTGATTCCAGCGCCATTGTACCCAGAACTTCACCATATTGAAGCCTAATGCTGCCATGTTTTTTAAATCTCGTTCCCAGTCCTCGGCATGGGGGGAAGGCGCCCGATAGTACTGGGAACCAAAGGGGATGTATGATTGCTTCAATAGTTGTTTCATAACTTTCTCTTATTAAAAGATTAATTGATAATTATCAATTGAAAATTGTCAATTGACAATAGTATCAAATGATAAATTGAGATAAATGTTTAAATCCTAACAACAATCCAGCTTTCACCTTTTCTTCCGATCCTTCCCAAACAGGATCCTCATGCTCAATCGATAAAACGTCATTATAACCATGTTCCTGCAATGTGGTAATCAATCTCATCCAGTCGATCTCACCGAAACCAGGGATTCGATAACGCCGCCAGCCAGATTTCCATGGGGTGGGATCGATCTGTTTGCCGAAAATACCGTAGCGATACATGCCCTGATCCAGCATTTCCGTGTCTTTGGCATGGACATGAAAAATTTTTGCTGCAAATTCTTTTACTGCCTCGATATAATCGATACCCAGCCAGTATAGATGCGACGGATCGAAATTCAGGCCAAAATTATCGGCAGGGACTTCATTAAATAATGTATCCCAGAGTTCGGGTGAATAGGCATAATTACCAGGCAGCCCGAACTTCACCCAGTTTTCCATGGGACAGTTTTCGATCATAATATTAACATCTTTGTCGTAGGCGTATTTGCACAAATCTCGAAATACATCGCCGATCTCTTTCATATTTTCTGCAGGTGATTTATCGGGACGACCGCCGACAAAAGTACCGACCAATTTTACATTCAGTAACGCTGCCGTATCAATCACTTTTTTGAGATGATCGAGAAAACTCTTTCGCAACTCCAAATTAGGATGCAAATTATTATCGTAATACGCCATGGCGGAAATGGTCATATTGAATTTGTTGAACAGTTCTTGCACTCGGTAGGCATCATCTTTGTTGAAGTTAGCTGCATCGATTTGCTGTGCTTGATAATCCCTATCCGATGCTACTGGCCAGGCAGCCAATTCCAGGCTATGAAATCCTTTCTCCGCTGCCCATTTTACAATATTTTCCAGACTGAGTTGGGGTAAGCAGGCTGTTAGAAATCCTAGTTTCATTAATATTTCTCCTCTCACAATTTCTTCGCTCGTGTGATCATTTTGTGTACCTCTGGCACATCAATCGGTTGCTGAAAGTTATACAGACAGAGTGCAGGAATCACACCCAATTTTTCATAAGCTGCCTCCTGAAATTTAAACATCGTATGCGACGGATGTTTGGTTAGCAAGTGCGCAATGAACTTAACATATTTTCCAAACAAACAAGTAGATACAGGATGCGCCTGTCGCCAGGGTCGCTGACCTTCCATACCATGAACCTCGGCAATGCTGTCGATGCCGTGAATCTGCGCCATCGTCAGCGGATTGACTACGTGTTCATGCATGCCTTCGCCTGCAAATAAAATTTGGGGAAACACCTGCTGTAGACGCTTAATATGATTCCGCATCCCTTCAATAAAATTAGGGCCCTTGCTGACATTAAACGCCAGCAAAGTCTGATCGAGAAATATAGCATCGATTTGAAATTTACGAATCAAATCACCGATCACCCGCTCCATCAAATCGCCCCATTGCTTTGCGCCAGGATTGATGTAGGCGAAATACGGCTCTGCCAGCCAATCGCCGTCTATGTCCATCCCCCAACCCTGGGGTCTTCCAAAACAATCCACCACCTGATGACGCATGAATTCAGGGAAAAGCGGATGCCCAAACGTCATCGCCAGTACGTTGGTATGAATCATCACTTTGTAATCCAATTTATGCGCTGTATCGACGAACTGCTTGAATTTTTCAGCGCCTCCGCATTGAATACTGGGATTGTAGTCGGGTGCGTGAGAATCAATACCGTTCTCGGCAAACCCTGGAAGATAGACCAGCGTTTCTTTCGGAGAATGCAATTTTTGCCAGGTCTTCAAACGATCAATCATCTGTTCAAAGGTGTGCATGGATATTTCCGAATCCCTGCGAGCGCCCCAGATTTCCAGCACGAAATTTATGTCTCGTGCCCAGGTCGGATTGCAGGATTTTTGTTCCAGTGGCAGGAGATCAAACGCCTGTTCCAACCAGCTTCGATGACTGTCTACTGGAGACTGCCAACTGCCAATAAAGCCATCCAGGTACCATTCGGCCGCCAGCTTTTTATTGATTAATGGGGCGGATGCTTCATATCCATACGTCAACGAAAATCCATCTTGATCTCTGCCTATACGGATCAATTTTAGATTTGGTTTTTCATCTCGTGAGTATAACCATAAACCACCACTCGCTATTTTCCCAATAGCAAACTGAGCATTCCACCAGAACGGATATTTATAACTCAACGTCATTTCATCAGGCATATCATTGGTGAGCACCTGCCCACCCAGGGCTGGCACGATGATTTGGTCAACTTTGAGCGAAGTTAATCGCCATTCGATTAGCCAGATTGGCTCAGGCGCTGTTACTGTGACACGGAATCGTATCCCATTTTCTGCCGCTTCGATCTGGAGTTCAGCTCGCCAGTTGCCTGTTCGATCCTGAAAAATTATTTGTCCTTTATTTCCCTCGAAATCGTATTGTTGCATGCAGGATAACAGTATTGGCTCGGACACTGCTTTCGCCGTCCGCACCAGAATTGTCTGTTTTCCCTGTGCGCAAACGGTTGTGCCATCGGACAAAAAAATATGTTTGATGAATTGGAGATTCTCATCAAACACGATTTTTATTTTTGGCGTTGAAATCATCATGCAGCACTCACCTGTGTTGAAATGAAAAGGGCAACGGCAGATGTGAAACAGGAGATGGCAAACGTGAAACGTAAAAAAAGATATAAACTCACCTATTAAATCTTCCTTTTCACTTTTCACTATTCCCTTTTCACTTTTCACGTTTTCACATCTGCCGTCTCACGCCTCACTGCTTTTAATAATTTATTCTTTAAACACAATCTCGACCGTTGGTATTGCTTTCTTCTCCACATCCTCATGCGGTGTATTTCTTCTAAAAATCACAAAATAAGATGACTCTTTTTTTCCCACAGGCAAACAGGCGCCATGCCATACACCTTTATCAATCACCACAACTTCGCCAATATTCACCTGAAATGCAGTGGTTTGTTCTGCGGGATCATCATCTCGTAATAAAGGAACAACAAACGGCGCATCAATGGGGATCAGGATTTCAGGCGTCCGAGTGTGTCTTTCCATTCCCGAAATTTCAGTAGTCGGCTGCTGGTAAACGGTGCATAAGCCAATCTCTGTTTCACCATTGACAAGATAATGCGCCAGATCAGACCAGAATTTGTAATCGACTGCCTGAGAAGTTGGCTCCGATTTGGGAGATGTGACAATCTGACCAAATTTTTTGAAATTTTCTGGCGTGATCGGTTTTGCTTTTATCTTTATCATTTATTTTTTCCTTTAATTATTTATTATTGTCCGTCCAGGAACGTAGCACAAACTTCCAGTTTGTGAACAAAAATGGGGCTGTCTTCAAGAGCGATATCGCAAGCAGGATGCTTGCGTTACGGTTTTGCTGCATTTTTAAACAGGCACTTAATTATACAGGATACTCATTGCATAAATAATACAACGGTGGCTCATCTTCTTCAATCTGCGGGAATCGTCCTATCGGTTCCAAAAAGCGATTATCTTTTTCATCGTCATTAACACGGGATACCTCGCCAACTAGAACTGTACCCTTGCCTTTTTCTCCATAAAACTGATGGTATAAGTAGGCGGGCAGGGAAATACTTTCACCTGGTTGCAAGACAATTTTTCCTCTCGGCTCGACTTCAACGGTAATACCATCTACCTGCACTTTCACTTTGGAATCAGCTAATTTTTCATCCTGTGTTGAATTGCACAGGTCAATGACCAGGTTCCCACCGCCCCGATTAATAATATCTTCCATTTTATTCCAGTGAAAATGCCAGGGGGTAACCTGATTTTCTCGAACTATCATTGCTTTTTCAGCGTAAGTCTTGCCTTCGGTATCACCTACTTTACCATTGCGAATCGTAAATAATAACAAACCAGTATGATAAAAATCATCCAATCCAAAATCTGTTAAATCCCAGCCCAGTTTATTTTCAAAGATTTCACCCGCTCGATCTTCATTTTTAATCCAGTCCTGTTTTGTCCAGTATGCCCATTTGGGCAAATAAAACTGCTGTTTTTTAAAAAACGCAACTGCTTCCCGTTGTAATTGATTAATTTCTGATCTTTTCATCTGGTAGTCCCTTTTCATTTCCAAAAAATTTCTGACAACACGAATATCATAATTAATTTTTTTCTATTTTTATGATAACGATCCTTCCACCATTTAATTCGATGTCTTTGGCGATAGTTTTATT
>JABAOC010011459.1_pt2 | contig 19334 bp, 12 predicted proteins | sample 7062161 | NCBI WGS metagenome assembly JABAOC01 (sample SAMN14538625, study PRJNA623070) | marine sediment metagenome | biome: marine biome [ENVO:00000428]; feature: marine pelagic biome [ENVO:01000023]; material: deep marine sediment [ENVO:00002113] | place: India: Gulf of Khambhat ... | reverse complement strand
ACAATACCAAAAGATGAATATACACGCTTAAGGAAAGAGAACGAATTGTTAAAAGATAATCAATTCTTAAAGAAAGTTGATGAACTACTCACTTTATTATTTTTAGATAAATACAGTCTAATTCTAACCGATTATACAGAGGATTTAGCTGAGTTCTCGTTAAATTCAATAGATGATTGGGAGATTTTAACTCGATTATTTTCTTACAAATTATTGCGCTAAGAATATTTACTATTTCGATAACATCCAATTCAAAATAATCACCTTCACTAAAAAGTATGCTCCCACAGCACCAGTATTCCCACAATTACCCAAATCCTTTTTCAATCTAAATACTTTTCAACCCAAAACCAAAGAAGCTGAATAACTAACCCTTTTATCACCCCCGCCGAATCCCCAATTTCTGCATTATCGCTTCCAAAGTCGTTCGCTTTAATCCTAAGATTTTCGCTGCTCACTCGCCAACCTGTTATTTCCAAAGCCTTAATGATACACTATCTCTATTTTCTAAATTACGATTTCTCTTTCCTCTCGTATTTCTCTGTTAATTCAATTTTTATTTGACATTTTAGAAATAATTTTATATATTTATGATAATATTAAAATTTAAACAGCAGAAATAAAATAAGTTAACTATTTTAAAGGGTAGAATAAATTCATTTGCTTATTTTGATCTTAAAAATAACTAATTAACAAAAATAAAATTAAATATTCTCCCATTATAAATATCTAAATTTAGACATTGTTATGCTGCACTGGTACTCATATCAAGAGTTTATATGAAATGTTCGGTTAATACTGTATTGCATTCGAATTCCTCGCCATCCATGGCTAGGTAAATCTAAATGGAAAATTCAAAAAACAAGATACGGTATAACAATTAAATTAACCTGGCGCAGAAGTTCTTGTAAAAATCGAATATTCAGTGCACTCTTGAAAGTTAGGATTTAATTCAGACATTCAGTGCTTTCAAGCCCTGCGCAGGATATGGATTATATGCCTTAATCCTATTTTTACAACAGCCTAAGGAGAGTGAAATTTTGGAAAAAAATATAACGGGATTTGGATTGTTAAGTTCTTTAGTGATTTTTGGGCTTGCATCATTGATATTAATATTGGAAACACAATTTTTGATTCCATTTCTCAGCCATCACACTGGGTTTGAGCCTATAATATTTTGGTTCATTGTTGCGGGTTTAGGTATGTTTCTCCCTTTGCTTGTCCTTGCGTATTTTACGATTAGAAGTGAGGGATTGATTGTAGATAAAAATATATGGCATGATCGTCTTCGTTTTAAAAAGATGACTCACGCCGATTGGATGTGGTGTCTAAGAGCAATTATCTTGATTGGAATTTTTAGTTCTATCATAATAAAATTACTTGATATTTTTGTTGCGAAAGTTGAGAGTCATCCTCCTTTTATGCATTTTGAAACTTTGACTCCTGACCGTTACTGGCTTTTACTATTATGGCTACCATATTGGATTTTAAATATAATGGGAGAAGAAATATTCTGGCGTGGGACTATCTTACCCCGTCAAGAAAAAGTATTTGGGAAGAACACCTGGATCGTACACGGTATTTTCTGGGGAATTTTTCATATTGCTTTTGGTTGGCAACTTTTGTTGACATTAATACCAATTTTGTTTATTCAATCTTATGTTGTCCAAAGGCGAAAAAATAGTTGGACAGGAGTTGTAATTCATGCTGGTATTAATGGTCCAAGTTTTTTGGCTATTTCTTTCGGTTTGATATGAAAGAATATTAATGATGTTGTTGATTTAGTTCATTTTTGAAAATTTTAATAACATAAATATTGAACTTACGGATTCAGAATTCCTATAAAATGGAGCTTTTCAACAACATCATTAATCAGCACATTACAATGGTTATGGTGCTAAATTAAAAAAGGATAAAACATGCCCTTCTCACTCAATTTTTAGATAATCCAAGAATATAACATGAAACATAATAAAACGTTTAAAACTATCTTCCATATTCTACTTATAACACCTTACTAAAACAACACCTTTGATTCTGCGGAAAAACAAAATCAATTTTCAACTAATGACAAGGAGGATGGAAAAATAACGATTTATGAAACTCAAATGTGTAACCTTTAATCTAATCCTCTTAGTAAAACTAAATTATTCGAATAAAATATAATATCTTAGAGGAGGAGTTACAATGAAAAATCAAAAACCTGATGAGAATAGTACTAAACATGTTGAAGGTCAAAATACGACCGAGAGAACCGATCTTGCTAAAAAGTTAGATGCAGCCGGCTGGGGTCTGTTCTTTATCTGGGTTGGGATTGCATTTCTTGCGAATTTCGGCTTTCCAGTAGGCTTGTTGGGTGTCGGGATTATTACTCTGGGTGGGCAGGTGGCTCGTAAGTATTTCAATCTTAAAGCAGAAGAATTCTGGATTGTTGTTGGTTTGCTCTTTTTAGTAGGCGGTATCTGGGATTTGCTCGAAGTAAAACTGCCCCTTGTTCCCATTCTGATTATCCTGGCTGGTTTGGTGCTGCTTATTTCGGCATTCTGGGGCAAACGTNNCTGGTCATACACCTAAATTAGACTTATGGATACCATTTAAAGAGAAAGGTGGTTTTCGTTCATAGCTGTTTAAATATATTTTTGGTTTAAGAATAAGCAAGGAGGTCAAAAATGAAAACGTATCCGGATATAAGTGGTCCTTCTGGCTTGATCATCTTAAAATTCGGCAGCTTCTAAAGCTGAAACAGCGAAACTGGGAGCTTTGTTGGAAAAATCTTTTTGATAGCACAAAAAAGCATTATTAATCCAACAGGCTTTCTTTTAAGAATCGGTTAGGCTCTATCTATAACTGATATATAACATACGATCACAATAACAGGGTGTGAGATAGAATAAGTTATACATTTGAAACTTGTAACTCACTATTTAGTTTGATTAAATAAAACGCAAATGTCCAATTTAATTGATCTCACCCCCTTAATAAAAATGGATAATTAGAAAAAACGTCTGACCTGTTCATGGGGTGAGATAAGTATTTGAACATTTTAGATGTTATCAATATTGAGAAATAAGCACTTATGGAGCTAAATTGGCAAATTATTTTATCTCACTCCCTAAACACGACCTTCCAAATTCTACTAATAACACCTTACCAAAACGACATACATGAGCCTGCGGGAATACAAAATCAATATCTTAACTATCAACGAAAGGGATAAGACCATGAACGAAGCAACTAAAATCATCAGACAATTTTTCCCATTTAATCAAATTTATCCGAACGAATAGGAGAATATAAATGAAACAGGATAATTTACGATTCAAACTACAGCTATTCATCATAATCATCATCCAGGCTACGACCTTGTATGCCCAGGAACAAAAGTTGGATGAACTACTCGACCGTAATCTGGAAGAGTTGATGAATATTGAAGTGATAACCGCATCGAAAAAACCACAGCGACTCAGTGAAGTTCCAGCAACCGTTCGTGTTATTACGGCTGAGCAAATTAAAGCAAGAGGGTACTTCACTCTCGAAGAAGCGCTTTCTGATTTACCAGGAATTCAATTCAGGAACATTGTTGGATTCAATAGTTATGTATTCCTGCGAGGAGTTCACAGTCAAAACCAGGCAACATTATTGCTCGTTGATGGGATCCAGATTAATGAACTAAATTCAGGCGGTTTTTATGCTGGAGGGCAGTTCAACCTGTCCAACGTAAAAAGAATAGAAGTTGTTTATGGTCCTGCCTCTGCTTTATATGGGACGAATGCAATATCAGGGATCATTAATATTATCACCAATGATCCTGAAGACATTCAAGGGGGGCATGCCAGTGTTCTTTTCGGCAACTTTGATACAAGAAATTATGATTTTAAGTATGGATATTATAATCAAAAAAATGATTTGGGCTTTAGCGTATCAGGGATGTTTAAGCAGAGTGAAAAAGCTGACCTGAGAGGAGCGAAAGGGGATAAAAATTGGACGAACAACATGGAAAACTTTGAAGATGATTTATCCTTTGATGGTAAGTTGACATATAAAAATTTTAGCATGGGGCTGGTATTTCAGGATAAACAGGCGTCCCGAACTACGAATTACAAAACTATCGGCGCTAATTATCTTGATGCTGGCAGTCTCTGGCATATTCAATTTTTCAATGGTCATGCGAAATATGTATATAGTAAGAGTTCCAGGTGGTCCAATCAATCTCTGTTATACTACAGAAATGCCACTGTTTTGGACAATACAATCGCTTACATCACATCAGATACAGGGACAACGGGTGGGCAGACAGGGTATTACCGTCCTAACGATCTTATCGGTTTGGAAAATCAGTTTAACTTACGGTTAAGAGATAAATTGAGCATTGTGGCAGGATTTGTTTTTGAAAAAGAAAGGCTGGCTGAGAGTTTTTCAATAAGCTACAGTGGCTCTCCCGAAATAAAACCAGCTACCCCTGCAAAGCCTGATATGCTGAATAACAATTTGGCAAGCATATATTTGCAAACTGAATACAAATTTGTTAAATTTACTGAATTGACCTTGGGATGGAGGCACGACAACAGTAGCTATTACGGTAAAGTGAACACTCCCAGGATTGGGTTAGTATACAATAAAGATAAATTCACTACAAAGTTACTCTATACCGAGGCATTTCGAGCGCCGAAACCATGGGACTATACTTATGAGGAAGGAAATCCCGATCTTAAACCTGAAACGATGAGATCTTTGGAGATTGCTTTGGCGTACGCTTATGCAGAAAATTTTATTGCGAGTCTTTCCGTATACAAAAATACAATGAAGGGGACATTTACCAGGGAAGAACGTCGGCAAACAAATGGTCCTGACGTGAAAACCGATGGCTTTGAAGTCGCATTGGAATATAAGTGGGAAAAAATTAGATCCTATTTTAATTATACATACAATTTGTCAATTTATGAAAACGGAGAAAAGCTTCCTGAGATTGGCAATAACAATGTGAACGTAGGGATGTTGTATGCTTTTACGAACAGGATTAAACTTGATGTAAGAGGTCACTATCTTGGTAGAAGAAAAAATGTTAAAACGATTACTGCCACAGGAAGCGATTATGTCGATAATGCTGTTGTGCTTAATGCTACTTTTTCAGTATTGAATGTTAAAGGTTTTAATTTTCAAATAATTTGTAAAAATCTTTTGGATACTGAATATTATCATCCATCGAACAATCCACCTGAAAGATATCGGCAGCCGCAGAGGACTATGCTTTTTAAAACAGAGTATCAGTTTTAAAGTATTAATATTGTATTTTAAGGAACACTTTATGAATGCAGCTAATATGAGTTTCAAATATAAAACAGTTTTATTTTACATTTTACTTATTAATTTTCAATCTCCATTATTTGCCCAAAAAGAAATGGGCAAGGAACATGACCTAAAAGCTACTTTTATTTACCACTTCACAAAATATATCAAATGGACAGATTCGGATTCTGCTGAGGATTTTAAAATTGCTATTCTCGGAGATAATGATATTATCACTCCACTGGAAAAAATTGCAAACATGAGAACCGTAAATAATCGAAAAATTTTGATAAAACATTTAGACAATGTTCAGGATATCGATACATGTCAAATTTTGTTTATTTCAGCATCTAAGAAAAATGAATTAGACGCAATATTAAAAAAGATTGAGCATAAAAATATTTTAACGATTAGCGACAGTGAAGGATTTGCTCATAAAGGAGTCGCGATTAATTTTGTTATCATTGAAGGAAAAATAAAGTTTGAAATAAATAACCGTGCCCTTGAACGTGCGGGACTTCAAGTAAGTTCTCAACTTCAAAAATTAGCAATATTGGTTGAAGAGGAGGGGATATAATAAAATGATTAACATAAAAGACCTTTCAATCGAGAGAAAACTCATTGCGATGCAGCTTTTAACAACATTTATCGTACTTCTATTTTACGGTATGTTGCTTTTTTTCAATGATCTACATGTTCTTCGAAAATCCGTTATCAATCGCTTAACATCTATGGCGCAGTTAATTGGAGCAAATAGTATTTCTGCTTTAAATTTTTTAGACGAAGAAGCTGCAGAACAGATACTTTCCTCTCTCAAGGCTGAAGAAGATGTTGTTAATGCCTGGATTTATGATGCAGATGGGAATCTGTTCGCAAGATACAGCAAACAGGGATATTCCGATTTTACATTTCCCAGAATAACAGATGAAGATTATGAATTCGGCATGGACTACACGACCCTATCGAAAAAAATTATTCAAAATGGCGACATTATTGGGATGATTTCATTACGCTTAAGCATGGAACCATCCCGAGTTATTGTGAATCGAAAAGTCTTGATCGCATTGCTGGTACTGGTTATCGGGATGATTATTGCATTAATACTATCTCACAAAACCCAAAGAACCATCTCCAGACCTGTGCTTAATTTAGTAAACAATTCTAAAGACATATCTGAGACTGGGAACTATTCGATTCGCGTTGAAAAAGAAGGGAATGATGAAATTGGCATCCTCTGCGATACATTCAATGATATGATGACGCAAATAGAAAAACGTGAAAGGGAGAGAGACAGGGCAGAAGGTGCACTGCGTGAGAGCGAAAAAAAATTTAGAACTCTTACATCTAACATTCTAGGAGCAGTTTATCGATGCGCTAATGATCCTGACTGGACAATGGACTTCATCAGTGATGTAATTGAAGAGATTTCTGGCTATAAAGCGTCGGATTTCATTCAGAATAGGGTGCGTACATTTGCCAGCATTATTCATACAGATGACAGAGGAATGGTGGAAACGACCGTCCATGAAGCAATTTCAGAGCGTGTGCCATACATCATTGAATATCGAATAATCCGCTCTGATGGAAGTATCAGGTGGGTCTATGAGAAAGGTCAGGGTATTTTTTCTGATGATGGGATACTTCTCTGGCTCGATGGAGCCATTTTCGATGTCACTGAACGCAAATACGTGGAAGAAGAACTGAAGCATACGCATACAATTTATCGTAGAACAATCGAAAATTCACGTGGTGTTCCCTACCAATCGAACTTCGGTGACAGTAAATTCGAATTTATTGGAGAGGGCTGGGAAGAAATCTTTGGAATTTCCGCTCAAGAGTTTACCTTTGATCAATGGGATAAAATTATAAAAGAAACTATTATCGTGGATCCAGAAGCACCAACTGATAACCTGGCTAAATATGTAGAGGCGTTCAGTAATGGAGAAATAGAACGATACAGGGTGGATTTGCGGATAGTGACACCCGGTGGAGAAGAAAAATGGGTCAATGATTGTTCTCTTCCCATACGAGATGATAAAAGTGGACCGGTTATTGGTTCACTCGGGATTTTGCAGGACATTACAGAGCGTAAGCGAATCGAGCAGGAATTAGCTAAACATAAAGAACATCTTGAGGAGTTGGTTGAAACCCGTACTATCGAATTGATAAAAGCCAATGAACAACTTCAACAAGAAATTGAAGAACGCAGGCGGGCTGAGGAAAAGGTAAGAGCAAACGAGGAGACATATCGTATTGTCATCGAGCAGACAGGTCAAATGGTGTATGATTATGACATTGCCACAGGTCATATTCGATGGTTAGGAGATATTGAGGGAATTACTGGTTATACTTCTGATGAGTTTGCTAAAGTTGATATAGCAACCTTGGAAGAATTAATACACCCAGATGACCGTAAACTTACGCTTGAAATATTGGATGAAACGATGAAGCAATGTTCTAAATTTGATGTCGAGTATCGATTAAAAAGTAAAGATGGAACATATCTCGATATAAAAGATAATGGTATCTTCCTGAAAGATGAGAAAGGACATTCGTTCCGAATGCTGGGTACGATGAAAGATATAACAGAACAAAACCGGATTGAAGAAGCTCGACGAGAAAATGAAGAAAAATTTGAGTGCATTAGCACTTCAGCTCAAGATGCTATTATCATAATGGACAACGATGGAAAAATTTCATATTGGAATGATGCAGCAACAAAGATATTAGGTTATACCAAAAAAGAGGCTATCGGTCAGGTATTACACAAGTTTCTTGCCCCTGAAAGATACTATGAGGCTTATGAGAAGGCATTCAATAAATTTCAGAAAACAGGAAAAGGCGATGTCATCGGAAAAAGGATTGAATTAGTTGGTGTCAGAAAAGACGGGGAGGAGTTTCCCTTTGAACTTTCTCTTTCTTCAGTAATGATTAAAGACAAATGGAATGCAATAGGAATTTTACGAGACATCACCGAACGGAAGCAGGCGGAACTTGCTCTGCGGGAAAGTGAAGCCAGCCTTGCAAATGCCCAACGTATTGCCCATCTGGGAAATTGGGATTGGAATATAGAAAAAAATCAATTACGCTGGTCTGATGAGATATTTCGCATTTTTGGTTTAAGTCCACAAGAATTCGGTGCGACATATGACGCGTTCTTGAATTCAGTTCATCCTGAAGACAGAGAATTAGTCAAAAAATCTGTTGACGAGGCTTTAAATAACAAAAAACCATATAGTATTGAACATCGAATTGTCCGACCAGATGGCTCTGAACTTTTTGTTCATGAGCATGCTGAAGCCTTTTTTGATGAAACGGGCAAGCCGATTCGAATGTCGGGTACGGTTCAAGACATCACCGACCACAAGAGGGCTGAGGAGAGGTTGAAAGAAACCCAGGCGCAATTAGTGCAGTCTGAGAAGATGGCGTCGCTTGGTGCGCTTGTTGCCGGGGTTGCCCATGAGATAAACACGCCAGTTGGCGCGATCAGCAGCATGTATGACACTCTTGTTCGTGCTATTGACAAATTGGACAAAATATGCGATAAGGAACCAGAAGAACATCAAAAAATATTTAAGATAATCGAAGACGCAAACAGGGTGATGACTTCAGGAATGGATCGAGTTACCAACATTGTACGACGATTAAAGAGCTTCGCTCGTCTGGATGAAGTAGAGCTTCAGACAGTTGATATACATGAGGGGATAGAAGATACGCTAATCATCGTTCACCATGAGCTGAAACACAAGGCAGTAGTTGAACGCAACTTCGGGGATATTCCTCTGATTTCTTGTTACCCCCGTCAGCTCAACCAGGTCTACTTAAACCTGCTCGTTAATGCCATACAGGCGATTGAGGATAAAGGGATAATTACCATTTCTACCTTCCAAAAGAATGATCATGTATACGTTCAATTCAAGGACACAGGGATTGGAATTCCTAAGGAAGCGTTGAATAAAATCTTTGATCCAGGTTATACCACAAAAGGCGTTGGTGTCGGTACTGGTTTGGGATTATCGATCTGCTACCAGATCGTGAAGGATCATCATGGTGAGATTTTAGTCGAAAGCGAGGTTGGTAAAGGCTCGACTTTTACCATTATTTTACCGATGACACCAATTGATTGATGGTTTGAAGGCTGGTTGATAAATTTATTAATATTTATTTGACATTTTGGATAGATTTTTATATATTAATAAAAAAATAATCAATATTGTGATGCAGAAAGTTCCGACTCTAAGCCGAATCTGATGACTGCTTAATAGAACTTTTCCTAATAACACCACTGATTTTTTCATCTGCACACAATGTTGAAGAATTGAATTTATTTATAGATGTGTCTAATAGCAGGAAAAATAAAACAAGAGATTATCCATTATAAATGTTTAAGATATTTTTATATTCCTATTTTTAGAAACATTCTTCAAAAGCACCAAAATATATGGATAGAAATTTTTGCAGTATAATAACTTAGTAACATGTTAGGTATAAGAGTAAAACAGATTTAAGGACTTATATCTACAATGGTTTTTTGGAAAGGAGGCATATCAGATGGCGCTACAACCTATAAAAAATAAAGTTCTTGTTTTTGTAATAGTCCTTGTTACCATAGCTATCATTATCACTGGGTATCACTTCTGGTCCATTTCAAGGCGCCTTCATCCGAGCATTGAGAAATATCACAAGATATCCTTGGATGTCTCTGAAATAAAGAAAAAAGCAGATTCCGGAATGTTATTTTCTATTGTTCTCGGCGAAAAAACTGTTCAAGTTACTGTTAAACCTAAACCTGTCTTCCATAAGGGTGCAGAAGTTATTGAACAAACAGAGCAAAAGACAATTCGAAGAAAAATTGAAAACGTTACAACATACGCAGGAACTGTAGTAGGACCCTCTAGAGTAAATGTTGCCCGACTTACCATAACGAAAGATATTCTCATCGGATACATATTTCTCGATGACGACTGGTAGTTCATTGAGCCACTCAAGAAATTTCAGTCTGATGCCACTGAGAGTGAATACATCACGTATCGAACCACAGACCCGCAGTTTGAAATTGATTTAAAGAAGGACTTCAAAATTGGTCCCCAAAAGGATACTACAGGTAAAAAGGTGAAAAATGAACCAACCCAAGGAAACAAACGAGAGAAGTCTCTCGATTTCGGAATTGTCCCACATTCATCAGCCTTGCACCTCTCGGGTGTTGTTAAAAGACCCGGGATTGTGCTTGTGGCGGATCGAGAACTTACTGAATGGCTTGCCGAACATGCCACTCCTCTCTCGTGGTATAGCTACCAGTCCGCTCTTTTAAACGGTGTGAATGGAATCTATGAGCGGGAGATAGGCGTCGGATTTTTCCTTATGTATCAATGCCTCGATAATAATAATACTCATTTGACCTCAAATGATAAGGATGCTCTATTGTATCAACTTGAAGACTACATCAGTATCGTTTTGGGTGATCTAAATCAGGAGAATATCCGTCAAGGCTTAGGAGTCGAGGTTGCACACCTTACAACCGGGAGGAATATCGTTGGCAATACTATTGGTTATGCTTATGAACCAGGGCATTATGGTCTCTCACAGCAAGGGTTTGAAACTGTTCAGGGTTACCGCTTTGCACTCTGGTATCAAAATATTTGGATTATGGCACACGAACTTGGACACAACTTTAGCGGCACTCATAAAGAGGCAGATAAATGGTGTGCCGCGGATTTTCTAATTTGTTTGGATTGGAAAAGGTCTCTTATGTGGGAAACTTTCTACGATGATAATGAGGATGAATTCTCTCACGGCAACAGAAATCCCAATCATAACAACAGGCAGCGCGTAAGAGACTCTTGGGATAGGACCCCTCCTTGTGTGATTTGTCACGAATCCCGCAGTGAGTGATAGGTTATGTGTATTAAAAAAAAGGAAAAAATTATGAAAGTACTAAATCTTAGTTTAATTCTGATCTTGGTCACCCTATTTCAAGTAACTGCATCAGAAGAAAAATTCTTAACAACCGAACAGTGGTTAGAAGATCTTGAATTCGTAATATCAAAATTAAAATCACACCATCCAAATCTTTACTACAAAATAAATAAAACAAAATTTGATTCAACCGTTGCAGAATCTCGTAATAAAATTGCTCAATCAAAATCTGATATAGAAGGCTACTTTGCCATTAGAAAAATAACTGCAATTATTGAAGACGGACATACTGGCTTATTAGACGATGGCATTTTCAATCTTCTTGATTTACGATTCCCTTTCCGCGTGGATGAATTTACAGATGGTGTCTATATTACCATAATCAGTAAAGAACACCAGATGTTTTTAGGCTCTCGTGTAATAACAATTAATGGTAAGCCAATAAAAGACATTTTAACAACGATAGAAAAAATAGTAAATGGTGATAACGAGTTTGGACGAAAATACTGGGCTTTGAATGGAATTTCATTTGCCCGTGTCTTGTATGGTTTAAAAGTTATTGATAATACAGATTATATTGAATTGGAATTGATTACAAGAAAGGGAAAACCTATGAAATTAACACTTCAGTCAATACTTGATGACAGCAATATCGAGTATGGATGGAGTAATCGACTTAATATTGGTCCTACAAAAGGTGAATACATTAGTCCTTCCGATATACTTGGTGATAAGTCACCACTGTATTTTAAAAATCAAGGAAATAAGATTAAGTTTTATTGGTTTGAACACCTTGTCGATGAAAGAGCCATATATTTTCAATTCAATCAGGTTATGAATCAACCAGACAATGATGAAACTTTTGCGCAATTCTCGCAGCGATTGTGGAATTATATTGACCAAAACACCAAGAAAATTAATAAATTCATTATTGATCTGAGACATAATAATGGTGGTAATGGAGTATTGATACTTCCATTTCTGAATCAAATCATAAAAAGAGATTATATCAATAAAGAAGGCAGTCTTTTTGTTATCTCAGGCAAGAAAACTTTTAGTGCAGCTTCTATATTTATGAATGAATTAGCGGTTCATACTCGTGCTATCTTTGTTGGAGAACCCGATGCATGTGGTGCAGATTTGTTTTCAGATAGCAGATCTGCAGGTAATCTTCCTAATAGTGGCTTTCCTCTTTGGATTGCTAGTTTACAATTTACACGTAGATTTCCTGTAAACAACCCTGAATATATTATGCCACATTTTCCTGCTCCTTTTTCGAGTCATGATTACTTTACTGGAATTGATCCTGCGATGGATTTGATCTTAAATGGAGATTTGAGATCGGTTGCAGAATTCGCTGCAGATGAAGGAGCGGAAGCAGCGTTAATATATTATCAGCAGTTGAAGGAAAAATACAAAGATTTTGATTGGTGGACACTACTTGATCCCGAAATCCTTGAGGGCAGTATCAACCGTGAAGGCTATGCTTTGATGCAAAATGGCGATTTAGAGAGTGCATTTCAGGTTTTCAATCTTAATACAAAGCTGTTTCCAAATTCTTTTAATGTATGGGACAGTCTGGGAGAATGGTGCTACAACATGAAAAAATTTGAACTTTCACTTCAATACTATAAAAAATCTATTGAGTTGAATCCTGATAATGAAAATGGAAAACAAATGATTGAGCGCATTAAAGGGGAACAAAAAAAGAAGTAAACTGTTCTTTCACATTAACAATGCTGGCGGATGTCTTTGCGCCGTACTAAGTCTAGTTCGGTCGAGGATTATTGAACAGCATCGAGCATGACAAGGCTCGTCCTCGACCCATTGGATATTCGTTGAATAGCAGAAAAATGTTGCAACCAGCTTTTCTTCAATCGATGATTGTTAAGGGAGTGAGATCAAATAACTGTCCCAATAAACCGGATGATGATAATATTTCATCCAATCGGCTGAGATTCTTTTTACCATCCTGCTTAGCAATTGGGAGGCTAAGCAAAATATCGGAACCCACGGCAAAATAGGGAATCTGGCGTTATAGGCAATCAGGGGAAGACAGCGCAGATTTATTTGACGGATAAGGGAAATCAATTGCAGGAGATGATAAAAACGGCTTGGCATAAATTATATGAAAGATATAGTGAAATACTTGGAAAGAAAGCGGCAGATGAGTTAACGAGAATGATGGATGAAGCGAGCCAGACATTAGAATCGTCAATATTTCTATAATAAGAAAGAAACCAACACGTCAAAAGAATCGAACGATGAAGCCATTGCCCAAAGGCTTTGGCAGATCAGTGGAAAATATGTCAAAGATTATTTAACTTGGCATGGAAAAAATCACAGGAAAAACATATTCACTGTTATATCAATCTGGGGAGTAAATTGGTAAAGAAATATGGTATCGAGCCATATATCGCTACTTCGATGGATCAAAAAAAGCTTCTGACGGGACTTCAGCAAAAACAGCGAAGTGTTGGCGTTTTGGGGATTGCTTGCATTCCTGAACTGGCTCGAGGGATGCGGCTCTGTAAGAGTCTGGGTATTCCAGCAGTCGGTGTTCCTTTGAATGCAAATCGATGCGCCCGATGGATGGGAACAGCGTATGAGACGTCGTTTAATTTGAAGGAACTTGAAAATTTGATAAATTAAAATCGGAACACGGATTGAACGGATGCAACTGATTCTCACGAACTTTATAATAGATAAAACAAACCAGGTATTTTAAAAATACTATTCACAATTAAATCATGAAATCTGTCTTTCTAAAATCAGTACTCTTAATTTTAATTATAATGATCATTACTATCCCAATCATCGTATTTGCTCAGGGTCAGATCACTGGAAAAGTTATTGATAATAAAAATAGAAATCCGCTACCCGGTGCCAACATCCAGGTTCTCGGTACTCTATTTGGTGCCAGTGCAGATCGAGATGGGAATTTCGTCATCCAAAGACTTCCAGCAGCTAGGTATTCAATTCGTGTCTCAATGATCGGTTATCGAAATCTTGTTCAAAAAGATATTTTGGTTCAAGATAGTCAAACGACACAGCTCATATTTGAATTGCAAGAAACGCCAATCCAATTCGATCCTATCGTTGTCACAGCGGGAAAAATGAAGCAACGCCTGGATCAGGTGCCTGTTTCCTTATCCGTTGTGAGTTCCGAAGAAATCAAACGACGGAATCCACCCGATCTAATCGGCGCATTGGAGAGGACATCAGGAATCCATTTTGTTGGAAATCAAATCAATATTCGAGGCTCCACTGGCTATGCCTTTGGCGCAGGTAACAAAGTTCTGCTGCTTCTGGATGGCGTACCGATTCACTCCAGTGACACAGGAGAGATCAACTGGGATGCGCTGCCACCGCTGGATATCGAACAAATTGAGGTGCTTAAGGGCGCAGGATCAAGCCTGTGGGGTGCTGCTGCCCTTGGCGGTGTGGTGAATATCATCACCAAATCTCCAACACCCGAGGGGAAATTTCTTTTTTCAATCAATACTGGAAAGTATGACAAGCCCTATTATGCGGAATGGGAATGGAGGAATCATGATCGTTTACACTATTTCCGAACTGACCTGAGCTTTAGCAAAAAATTTGGACAGTTCGGGTTACATCTTTCTGCAGGACGTTTTACATCAACGGGGTACACTCAGCTTGGCGATTTTGAAAAGTATAACCTGACCAGCAAATTGGATTATCGATTTTCAAACGATATTAAATGGACGGTTTATACCGCTTATAGTTTTATTGACAGGGGATTTTTTGTCCAATGGAAGGGGCAGAATGATCCTTACGAAGTAGATGAAACCAATCTCAATAATTATGCGACGACTAACCAGTTAAATTTCTATACCAAATTAGCCGTCCCTTTTTCCGCTCGCTTTGGTCTCAATATTCGGGCTTCGCTCATTCGGACGTTGATGGGGAACCAATTTGGGGAAGGAAACGATTTTAATCCAGCGTTTGGTCAGGGTTTGGAGCTTCAGGCAGACTACATCCCTTATTTGAATCATACTGTCACCTTTGGTGTGCAATATCAGCACGATGCTGGCAGCACAAAATTTTTTGGCGATCATAAAGGCTATTTCATTGGTCCATATTTTCAGGATGAGTGGAAGGTACAGGAAAATTTGAGGCTGACGGCTGGCTTCCGATACGATCGTTATCAGTTGATCGGTGGTTCCAAAGAAGACATGTTTAGCCCCCGAATCGGGATCAATTGGCAACCATGGTCCACAATCAGTTTACGCGCTTCGGCTGGTAGTGGCTTTCGAGCGGCAACGATTGTGGAGCGCTTTTTGGAACTGAGTATTATGAATTTCAACATCAAAGCCAATCCAAAACTTAAAGCGGAAAAATCCTGGGCTTATGATTTCGGTATTCGCCAGTATATCACCCAGAACTGGAATATCGATATTTCATTGTTCCGAAACGATTATAGTAATCTTATTGAGCCTCATCTGGATCTGATTCGGGGACAGATTCAGTTTCGCAATATCTTTAATGCGAGGATTCAGGGCGTTGAAGCTACGACGAATCTGAGTGTCCCCGTCCGAATTTTGGGCGTTAAAATCAAAACAAATTGGCAGGCAAGCATGACCGCTATGGATCATAAGGATTTAAAATGGCATGAGCCTTTGACATATCGCCCCAAATTTTTAATCACTATCAAATCTTCATTTCAGCTCAGCAAAACCCAATTCCAGATCGACTACCGCTATGCGTCTCGTATTGATGAAGTCAAAATCTATCCGATCAACGACCGTGTTTCCATGAAATTTTTAGATGCCCGCCTGTCCCATGACCTGTGGAAATTAACCTTTCAGTTTGGCGTGAACAATCTTCTGCAATACAACTATGCCCCGATGGAGAGTAATTTGATGCCAATGCGGACTTATATTGCATCTATTCAGGGGGAATTTTAAATGTGTTTTATTTATTCAAGTTAACAATTGTAAATTGAAGATCGTCAAATAGTTTTTTTCAAAATAACCAATGACAAATCATCATGCCGACTGGCGTTTCCAATAAATTGCTCGATCTTTGCCAAAATCCCCGTTCCAATTTTTTCCACCGATAATCCGTTAAATTTTTGCAAAATATTCAATAATCTCTCTTCGCCAAAAAACTCTGCTTTTTCATTACGAGCTTCTGTCAGACCATCGGAGTAAATGATGATTAAATCATTCGCATTGAGCTTAACCTGTTGCTCGTTGAAAGTCGATTCACGATAAAGTCCCAAAGCCGGGGAGCCGTGGGGCAGTTCCTGAATTTTATTGTTTTGCATGAGAAACGGGGGCAGGTGACCTGCATTTAAAAGGCGGACAAGGTTTGAATCCGATCTCAGTTCAAGATAGACCAACGAAGCGAATCGATTTGGAATGCCATCCCGACACAGAATTTCATTGACCTGTGTGCCGAGTTCTGCCAGTGATTTAAAATTTGGCGCCAGAGCCCGCAAAGTTGCCTGAAGTTTCGCCATTAATAAAGCAGCGCCCAAGCCTTTTCCTGCCACATCGGCTAATGCGACGTGAATCTTATTTTCGTCAAATTTCAAATAATCGACCAGATCACCACCGACCTCATTGGCGGGTTGTGTAAAGAGCCAGATATCCCATCCTTTCAAATTGGGTTGTTGTTGAGGTATAAATGCCTGTTGAACCCTGCGACCAACAGCAAGTTCATCCTGTGCCAGCAGTTTATCCTTTAATTCCAACATTAAAATGATTAATAGAATAATAAAAGCAAGTTGTATAAGGTTGCCGAAAACTATGATATTTTCATTTACACTTACTTGGTTTCGCCCAATAAAGAAAAGGATTAGTGAGATTACCAACAAGACACGCCTAGTGGATGAAAGCTTGAGGATCAAACTTTTGATGAGCCAGAGGACTAAAAGGAACCATCGTTTTATTCTGCCCATGTGGGAGAGCCGCTCCTTGGTCTCATAGTCGATGTAAAAATGGTAGATGTCTTTTAAATCCTGGCGCAGGGTGCGTTTGAGACCACCTCGACGCAGATCATTTAAAATGGTTTTGGTGATCTTTGGCGGAGTTGAAGAAGTCTTTTTTTGTCGAGGTCGGTTACTGGTCATCGGAAAACCGACCTCGTTTTGTGATTGATAAAGAAATAATGTTTAAGATCGTGATATAAATTACATTCATGGTTTCTGAAATCCTGAAGTTTTTCTAAATCTTAAAATTTATTATCCATACATACTATTTATAAGATCAGTATATTTTTCTTCCACGACTTTCCGTTTAATTTTCAGTGTGGGGGTTAATTCACCAGCTTCGATTGTAAATGGTTCAGGTAACATTCGAAATGCCTTTATCTGTTCAAATCGTGCCAGATCAGCGGAAAGTCGATCAATCTCATTGGCAACGTATTGGTGAATTTTAGGATTCTGAACCAATTCTTCATTCGTATTAAACGAGATATGCTGCTCATTTGCGTAGGATTGTAATGCTTCAAAATTTGGTACGATGAGAGCCGATAAGAATTTTTGTTGGTCTCCGATAATAAGGATTTGATCAATTAGCGGACTGGTCAACATTAAATTTTCAATCGGGGCTGGAGCAATATTTTTCCCTCCTGATGTCACAAGAATATTTTTCTTTCGATCCGTGATGACCAAATACCCATCCTCGTCGAGGAATCCGATGTCACCGGTATGGAGCCATCCATCCTTATCAATTGCCTCTTTCGTCTCAGCGGGCTTTTTGTAATAACCTTTCATGACATGCGGTCCACGGGTTAAAATTTCGCCATCGTCGGCAATCTTAATCTCTACTCCACCTTTCTCCAGTGCAGGGCCCACGGTGCCGAACTTGAATTTTTCTTCAAGATTCACGGCAATAACAGGAGAACTTTCAGTAAGACCGTATCCTTCTAATATTTTAATGCCAGCATAATGAAAAAACTCGCCAATTTCTTTGGGCAGCGGTGCTCCACCAGAGACAAAGAATCTCAATCGTCCCCCAACGCGCTCATGAAGTTTGCTAAATACTAACTTCGTTGCCAGATTATGTTTACCCTTCAACACGGCACCAATTTTTCCTTTTTCCCGCGATTTCACATATTTCTCGCCAGTTTTAATCGCCCAATTAAATATCTTTTTCTTGGCTGCACCACCAGCCGCAGCGTTTTCCAGGACTCGAGTGTACATTTTTTCAAAAAAGCGCGGTACGCTGGTCATAATTGTCGGTCGAACTTCGCCTAAATTCTGGGCGACGGTATCGATACTTTCGGCATAGGCAATGGTAGCGCCAACAGATATCGGACAAAAATGCCCCCCCATCCTTTCAAAAACATGGCACAATGGTAAAAAAGATAAAAATATGTCTTCTGGTCCGATTTTCAAAGTGGAAACTCCCCCTTTCACATTGGAAAGGATATTGTTATGAGTTAAAATGGCGCCTTTTGGATTTCCTGTGGTTCCCGAAGTATAAATAATCCCGCAAGGATCATTAGGGGCAATATTCTTTATCACCTGGTCATAATAATCTGGATTTTCTTTTTCAAACTCTTGACCGTTTTCAGATACCTGCTCAAAAGATAACATATTCTTGTTAGTCGCAGCAGGTGAATCCATAAAAATGATGTGTTTGAGAACCGGAAGATCCTTGATAATCTGTGTAATTTTGCCTGTCTGATCAGGTGTTGAAGTAATAATAATCTTAGCTTCGGAATCGTTAAGGATATACTCGATTTGTTTGGACACAAGCGAAGGATAGATAGGAACATTAATTGCGCCAAGTGACAAGATTGCCAGGTCTGAAATAGCCCATTCAGGCCGATTCTCGGATAATAAAGCAATGCGATCTCCTTTTTTCACTCCCAGCGAAGCCAGACCCAACGCTAAATGCCTGACTCTGTCTCCGAATTCCTGATAAGTAAAACCCTGATATTCACCCTCGACTTTGTTCATCAAAGCAGTTTTGGAACCATTAGCTTTTACAGTGTTGAGAAACATCTCGGTTAAGGTTGTAGCTGTCATTCAAATACTCTCCTATTTCAAGTAAATAATAGAGATCTACAAAATGGCTATTTTATGTCATTCTGAGGAGCCCTTCGACAAGCTCAGGATAAACTCCGCGACGAAGAATCTATGACCACAAAGTTAT
>JABAOC010000440.1_pt2 | contig 19337 bp, 19 predicted proteins | sample 7062161 | NCBI WGS metagenome assembly JABAOC01 (sample SAMN14538625, study PRJNA623070) | marine sediment metagenome | biome: marine biome [ENVO:00000428]; feature: marine pelagic biome [ENVO:01000023]; material: deep marine sediment [ENVO:00002113] | place: India: Gulf of Khambhat ... | reverse complement strand
AGACTTCTCCAACTAGAATAAGCGCGCGCGCCTTTTCCCTATCGAACATCTGAAAGGTTACACCTAGTTTGCACTACTCTGTCTGGAAGTGTCTTCTATTTGGTTGGTTGGTTGGGTTCAAATCCCATCCCCCACACACACCCGCAGTTGCCCCTTTTTTACGCTTTAAATGCAACCATAAAATAGATTACGCGAGTATCGCTATACTCTTTAATGAGTAAACAATGCAGCTTCGCGTCCGCGATTTTCACTGGGACCGGGACTTTGAGTCTGTCAGAGCCTTTCTTGCAGAACTATTCTTTAGAAGGAAGGCCTACACAAACTGGATACCATCAGAGCTCGAGAATGTCAAGTTTGGACCTGGTGGAACAGAATATCTGGATGCTGAGGATGAATTCCTAAAGGTTTGGGAGACTTGTGAGGCAACTCAACCAGCTCCGCGAAGAATGATTGCAGTGTCCTACACCAAACCCCATGGGAGGTGTTGGCTCTCAGTGGATCCGAACTACTTGTCCATGGCAAGAGAAATAGTACCATGGATGCATGATCGCATGAAAGAGCTACGAGGCGACAAAAAAGGAGACGCGAAAATGAGCTTCGTCGTTGACGACGATGACGCAGATTTCATTCGAGTCCTGTCAGATTCAGGGTTCCAGAAAGGCGAAGTGGAAGGGGACAAGCAAATCCGCTCTGCGGATACGCCGGTTCCCACCTATAGCTTACCTAAAGGCTATTCGATACGAAATGCCGTCATTGAGATGGACTTCTTGAAGTACCGCGAAGTCCAGATGGCGGTCTTTGCGCACATCGTAAGCATGACTAAGGAGCAACTCGTACTGTATAGTACAGCTTCGTTCTACCGAGAAGACCTAGATATTGTCGCTGTGGGGCCAGCCGGTGATTTCGCAGCCTTCTGTACAGCCCGAATTGATCCGGTTAGCAAAATAACTGAACTTGAACCTGTTGGGACTCATCCTGACCATCGACGGCGAGGACTAGCGAAGGCCGTGATTTGCGAGAGCCTCAAGCGGCTACATAAGTACAGGCCATCTGTGATTGTTATCTTGGGAGCAGCTCCAACGGAAGGAGCTCGGAAGCTATACAAATCAGTGGGATTTGTGAACGATGGAACAAGACACTACTGGAACCGGGCGGTTTGCTGATTTCTGGCATATTGCAGCAGTCTTGAGAAACACATGCGTGTAGAGTGGTTGATGAAACAGCCTAACGTTGTTATGAGTGTTGGTTGGTTGGTTGGTTGGGTTCAAATCCCACCCCGCACTCTTTCAGCGAACCCTCCCCACTTTTTAGTGTCACTTGCGCTTTCTATGCGCCCGAAGTCGATGCGATTTCGTTTATGAAGTCTTATAACGAAACATGGAGAACTACTATCTTACCAGGCAGAAGGAGGTGAGAGAAGAAGGTGACAATTCTGACGGTTGATAAGTGGATGGTCAAACCTGAAAAGCAAGCGGAACACAAAAAGCTGATGCAGAAGTTTCACAAGTTCATGAAAGACAACGCAAAAATGTTCAAAGGGATGAGGTTGCTTGGGGAGTACACGCAAATGTTTGGCGGCGTCAGTGGCATGTACGTTTGGCTGGTGGAGTATGATAGCCTCGCAGACCTTGAAAAGCTTAACAAGAGAATGGAAAAGGATGAAGAGGTCAAGAAGCTTATGCAAGAGTGGATGCCGCTTATAGATCCAGCTTCAGTATCAACCAACGTATGGACCGCTGTCGAGTAACCAAGTATTCAAAGCCCAAGAAGCTTCATGGGCGCGTGCGTCTTCCCCTACTTTCTCTACTTCTCTATTCTGGATTATTGTGGCTAATGCTGCAATCACTTCTTTAGGCTGCTATTAGGCAAATACTGCTATTTTTTTGGAGGTTCGTAGAAGCCTATTTCGTTTCCCCAGGGATCTTCAAAGTTTGTGACTCTTCCGACGCCGCCAGGGAGTTCGAAAACCTCATCAAAACTGACTCCCTTCCCCTTCAACCTTCTCATTTCTTCTTCCAAGTCAGTTACGACAAAGCATACCGATGGATTTCCCTTTGTTTTCAACGCTAGTGTACTCCGTCCCCCTGAGTCCATCTCAGCCCATTGAATGCTCTCCTCAGTAAACTTGTGCTTCAAACCCAAAATGTCCCTATACCATTCAACCGCAGACTTCAAGTCACTCACTACGATCGATACATTATCGATTCCTTTAATCATCTTACAATCTCCACAGCTACAACTTCTAAGACTTTCTATTTATCAATTTTTGTGAGCATGGTTACAAACATAAGGGTTGATTCTGGAATGCAAGCTTCTCACTGCAGCATTCATGAAACAGCTAGAAAAAAGGGGTCTTTGCGGGAAGAATTCGGTGATATCTCCACGCGATGGAGATTCAAATCTCTTCCGGTCATCCTTGATGAACTTATTTCTTTCAAGCTTTTATTGTACTCGTAAACGAATGTACTAGTAAAAAAGTGTACCAAAAACGTTATTTTTCCGCGTTTCAAGACTCTTCCAGAGTATAGGCTTAAAAGAAGCCTCAGTTGATTGTTTAATTGTCTGGTGTTTAACCAGTGTTTTCCTATGCTTTAAAAAGAGTATTGCGTTCCTTAGGACTCTTTGCCGCACTGCTTTTAGGAGTTGTTTTGGCATCTACCTTCTTTGCGGGCGTAAACATCGGCGCGGATACAACTGCCAAAGCTGCATTGAATCAGCGGTTGAGTAAAGTTCTAGTGGATATTACTGTTAGTGGGTGGCGTGACTCGCCGATGTCTTCTGCAAGCTGGACAACTGCGGCTGACAGAGTTTCATCTGTTAACAACGTGTTAGAGGCAGAGATCATTTCCAGAGCCGACTCTTACAGGGAGACCTTTGAAAAAAATTATTCGTACTTCAAAATCGTGGGGATATGGGATGATTCAAGGATCTATGACGGTTTAAATGTGACACTAGGTGACTCTCTACTTCAGGAAGGTGAGGCTTATGTGTGGGTTGGCTCGGAAGACGCAGATGAACTGCAGATAAACGACATGTTAACCTTTAACTACACTTTTCAAGTCTTCCCGCAGCCAGTAAACATAAGTCTGCAGCTCAAAGTCGCCGGCTTTGTAAGCTTGGATGAAACCGCAGCGGCCCTTGCTCTCGGACAGTACCGCAGTGATGTCGGTCCAATCTATTCCCCACCTTCGATACGCGAAGATTTTGATGTAAAATACTACGGAAACCTTCTCATCGTAAACTGGAAAAGGACACTTGCTGAACTCTTTGGCGAGATTCAGACACTTCCCATACAATATAGCCCTCTTAGCACCGAGATCCTCGTGTTTCTCAATCGAGAGGCAGTGATAAATCCTTGGGATGTCGGAGCTTCACTAGAAACGCTGGACCGCATCGTTCAGCAGATAAACAACCAGGTAGCAGAATTCAGCCTGACTGCTAACAACAACTTGTATAATGCGTTAAGTGTTTATCAGCTTCTTTCCATGATGATGCGGGTTTCCTTTCTGGTTACAGCTCTTCCTGTATTCTTCGTTGCTTGGTATGTTGGAACAACCGTTGCCGACGTGTCTTTCAACCTGAGGCGGCGGGAGATAGGTTTACTCTCAGCTAAAGGTTTTTCTTCAGGACAGCTTTTCCGTCTATTCTTGTCAGAGTCATTGCTTATCGGAATCTTCGGCGGTCTCACCGGTGTGGGTTTAAGCTTCCTACTCAGCCCATACTTCGTCACCACAATAGGAAGCGAGTTCGGCGAAGCACCAGTGCTAACATTAGATGTTACAATTCTAGCGATCATCTTTGGTTCAGCTATAACCCTTCTTTCAACCTTTAGACCGTCTAGAAGGGCGGCAAAGTTGCCCACGGTGGATGCTTTGAAAGAGTACATGTATATTGAGGAGACAAAGCCGTACAAGCAGAAGTGGCCTTGGGTCGCCTTTTTCTTAGGCAGCTACAAGATAACCATGTACCTCATAGGCATACCTATCTTGGCGCAGTACTTCACGGGGCGCTCTCCGCCAACGACAAACATCTTCCTCACAATCCTGTTAGGAGTATGGATAATCATCGATGGCATCCTAACTTACATCGGACCACTACTCTTCCTCTGGGGCTTCACAAAAATCTTCATCCGCGGCTCTTTAGCCTTTCAAGAACTGGTGACACGGGCAGCGAAATTCCTTGGGGACCTAGGTACATTGGCCACTAAGAACGTTCGAAGAAACCCTGCAAGAGCCGCCTCACTGGCCTTCTTAATCGCCTTAATAATCGGCTACGGCTTCCAAACTGTCGGCACCCTAGCCAGTGAAGAGGACTACGTAATTCGCCAAATCAATGCCAGTGTAGGTGCAGACATAAGAGTCTCACTGACCAATCTAGCCGACACTATAGCTGTTAATGAAAACATTTCAGCATTACCCGGAATAGCATCCACAACCTTGCAGTACTCCCTTCGTGGAGACGGCATGAAACTAGTTGCTGTAAATCCCCAAGAATGGCTTTCCACAGCGTACTATGAAAATCAATGGTTCACAGGAAACAATGTTGAAACAGCATTTCAAGAAATAACTGACGCCAATAACACAATCATATTAGAACGCACGGTGGCAAGCAGATTAGAACTCGGCATCGATGACTTCATCACTCTTCAAATAAGCTACTCCTTGGAAAAATTAAGGGTGGTAGGATTCTTCGGCCCCGAGACGAATGTAGGACAGCAACCTGTCTTCAGACCTTCCGATATATATCCCTCATCATTCCACTCGTATGTGCCCATAAACTTATACAACTCACTGGACGGCGGCGCCTTGGACGCATCTAAAGAAATCTTAGTCAAACTTGAACCAAATGCAGATGGGGCAGCTGTGGCTTCTCAGATTCGAGACCTTAACTCAAACGATATTAGTAACGTCTATTCCGTGGCCGAGCAACTTGCAGAGCGAGAGACCGATTTGCAATTGAGCAGCACCTCAAACATTCAACGAATCGGAGTAGTCTTCGCCGTGGTCGCTGCTGCCGTAGCTACTGCCTTGGTATCTCTAGTAAGTCTGCAGGAACGCAGGAAGGAAATAACCATAATGAATATCCGCGGGCTCTCCTTCAAACAATTAATAAAAATGCTTCTTGCAGAAAACCTAGCCATCATAGTCTTTTCAGTCGCGCTGGGTGTCGCGGTCGGTTTAATCATAATACATGGAAGCATAGTTGCCCTTAACACTCAGTATGTCACCCTCGTGGCCCGTCGGATGGTGTTTCCACCAGACGCCACAGTAATCCTTCTATCGTCTTTGATTCTAGTCTTTGCCTCCTCTATCCTTCCAGTCATCGCTATTACAAAGAGGTATATCTCAAAATTGGAAAGGATTGTGAGAGCTTGAAAGGAATGCAAGTGTCAGTTAAAGACCTGATCCGAGTCTACCGTTTGGGAAATGTTGAGGTTCAAGCCCTCAGAGGCTTAAGCATGGACGTAGGAGAGGGAGAATTGGTCTCTGTTATCGGACCGAGTGGAAGCGGCAAAACCACGCTACTCAACATTGTCGGCGGACTCGACCAAGCAACCGCCGGCCACGTACAGGTAGGCGATACAACAGTAACTGCCTTAGAACCTTCGCAACTTGTAGACTTTCGAAGGAAGACAGTTGGTCACATTTTCCAAACCCTTAACCTAATATCGACACTTAGCGCTGCCGAAAACATCGAACTGCCCATGATTGCCATGGGAGCTTCCCGCGGGCGACGCCATGAAAGAGTCAAGCACCTACTGGAGATAGTAGGCTTAACAGACCGCGCTAATCATAAGCCAGGCGAACTAAGCGGTGGCGAACAACAACGAGTGGCTATGGCTGCAGCATTAGCAAACGATGCTCCGGTGTTATTGACAGATGAGCCTACAGGTGAGCTGGATACCGTTAACGCGAAGATTGTAGTGGACTACCTATTGAAGGTGAACAAAGAGCTCGGCAAAACCATCATAATGGTTACTCATGACCCCAATGTGGCACGAGCGGCAAAGCGCATATTGAAAATAGAAGACGGAATAATCAAAGCTGCACTGACCCCAGCGCAGATCGTGAAGGAAGAAGCAGCTGTCTCGTATGTTGATCAACTTAAAGCGAGGGTAGCAGACATTGAGGCTCAGCTAGCAACTCTTGACGAAGACTTTAAAGCTGGTAGGATAAGTGGCGACCAATACGTGGAAAGAAGGCAGAACTTGAAGCAGATGAAGAACAGCCTCGACGAAGAGCTCCACCGCATGGGCGTCGTCACCTGACCCGGGAGGAAAACTATGAAAAAATTCTGGCGCACCAAATGGTTTCTCGTAGCTGTCCTCCTCACAATCTCTGTGGCTTCCGCTTCAATATTACTAGCCTTAAGAATCACCTTTCAAGAGAGAGAAGACGCCGTTCTCAAGTACTTCTCTGAACAAGAAGGAATGCCTGAGACCTTCGCTCAGCTCAGAAACCTCACAACACCAGATTCCGTGGTACTATGTTGGTGGGATTACGGTCGCGCAGTTAGAGGGTGGAGCAACAGAGAAGTAATCGAAGCGTATCCATCAAGAGATATATGGGAAAGCGTGGGAGCAAGCCGAGATCCATGGCAAAACTTCGCAGCGCAACTCTTTGGAACATGGGGCTCCTCAGAAAGAATCCATGACCTGGCAGACATCTTCATGCTGCCTGAAGAACAGGCTCTGCCTCTTATGAGCAAATACGACGTTTCCTATGCCTTAGTATTCACGCCGGACGACCTCCAGAAATTCCATTGGATAGCTGAAATCGCAGGATACAACGCCTCCCAATATTTGACTCTGGAGGACGACGTTTATCAACCTACTGAACTCGGCTCACACGTAACACTGTTACGTCTCCTTTTCGATGACACACTACACCCACAATATTTCACAAAACTCTTCGACAACAGCAAGGGCAAAATATACCGAGTTGACTACCCATAACATATCGATTGGCGACTCCTGAAGCAAAAGCGTCTCCTTGATCTTGTTATACGAGATGTTTAATAGATAACACTAGACGAAGGTGAATCGAGACTCTTGCTAGAGGAGGACAACGTTGTCGTCTAAACGTAGGAGACCGATCTCTCCCTTTCTTGACGTGATCCCCGGGTCAATTGGCTTTCCCTTGCTAACCACAGGAATTTTCTATGGGCTGGATTTCTGGCTCCTATCACCCACACTCCTATCATATCCTCTCAACTTGGTGTTTCAGGGTCGCCTTCGCTCTTCCCAAGGAACCCATCCTAGTCACCTGAGGTCCTTGGGCTCGTGTGAGACACCCGATCTATCTGGCCGGTCTCCTCGTAAACCTCGGGGCAGCCATGATTGCTGGAACCGCGCTTCTGCTCTTGGAGTTCGTAGGCTACCTCCTTTTCGAGATTCTGCTTGACGCACCACGCGAGGAGAGGAACATAAGAAGAAACTTTCCGGGCGAATATGAAGAATCCTGAAGCAGGGCGCAGGCTGGATTCCCAGGATAAAAAGGTAGAATCCAATCGCGAACTCTGAGTCGACAGATACCACATGAAAATCACAGAAGAATGAAGCACCCGAACATCTTCGGGAAATCCTTAACCCAAAGATTCACCAAAATTACCTTGTTACACGAAATTAAGGAGGTAATTTGTTATGCCTAAATTTTTGAGAATTTCAAGCCATTCGACGGAAAACTGTCCACTCTTCAATGATGAAGCTAGGAGAGTGAGACAGGAGCTTTTGGGTAAAGCCGAGGAACTGATGAAGAAACACGAGGTCAAGAGGCTTGCGGTCTGGATTGACACTGATGAACACACCGGCTACACGGTGTTTGAAGCCCCGAGTCTTAAAGCTTTAAAGAAGTTACTACAGGAGCCGGAGGCTTGGGCACTCGGTGCCTATGATAAAATTGAGACGAAGCTGGTAATAAGCTTGGAAGAAGCAATGGAAATACTAAAACGCACAACATAACCCTCTGCGCAAACAGAAAACCCACATTCCCCCCTTTTTCTAGACACATGTACTCTGCTTCAGAATCTTGACAACCTTCACTTTCTGAACTAAGAAATAATTTTCGAACTATCTACAATTTCATTTATATAACAAGCGTGTAGTAAACTGCTTTTTAGTCAATGTTTCGATTTCTGGTATTTCCTCAGCAGAGCCACGCATAGATCATCCCAAACCGTAAACCAAGAACACCATAGTCGCTCATCCTTGAACTGCTCTACGAAATCAAAGCCCTCTACATCCATAGCAAAACATATAACACGATGCGGACATAACCACTGACCAGGGAGCATTTCACATGAAAAAAGCATTGAGACTGATTCTAATTAGCGTAATCACTCTAGCTCTCTCAGCCAACATATTAGGCACAAATGTTTACGGCTTTCCACAGGGAATAAAAGGCTACTCTGACAGCGGATGCACACCCTGCCACGGCGCTGATCCAGGTGCAAACACAGAAGTCACCATCACCGGCCTGCCCGGAGCATACGAGCCTGACAAGAACTACTCTCTCACAGTCGAGGTTACGAGCACCGTGCCCTCCACATGGGGCGGCTTCGACCTTTCAGTGACCAACGGAGTGCTAGTTGTAACAGACCCTGTGAACACCCAGCTAGACAGCGGGGAGTTAATACACACAGATAGCGGGAAGCAACAGAGAAGCTGGCCCTTGAACTGGACCGCTCCAACATCGGGAGACGCCACATTTTACGTCGCAGGGTTGGCCGCTAACGCCAGCGGAGACGCAGATGGTGATGAGTGGGCCCTCTACACCGTCACATTATCTATCATCCCAGAGTTTCCAAACCTCATCCTCCTGCTAGTCTTCGCGGGAACAATAACGGTCGTCCTCCTCTTCACGAAGAAATTCTTCCAAGACTCAACAAATAAGAGCCATTTAGCTGCAGATCCAACCTGAGCCGCTGAGAGCGCACGCACACCTGTCTAGCCATAGAGCTATCTCTTTGTCAAGCATTAGACTTCATGAACAAACAATCTACTGGAACGAGTTCTGTTCCATACAGGAAAAGACATGTCTGTAGTACTCAGAACGCTTTCCAGCCTCTCATTAGAGGCATTCCAAAATCATCTAACAGGCGGTATTCTACTTGAAAACCGAGTGCAGATGCTAAGAACTCTCATCCATGTATCTCTACAACCTTAGCCCAGACATAAGTTTCCCGTGCCCACACATCGATCCAATAACTCAGATCTCCACTTATGCCTTGAATATTCGATTGAGCTCCCTCAATCGTAACCTGTGCTACAATAATTGTGTCAGGTTTGAAGCGAAATCCCCACCTGTTATCGTACTCTTCTACGACGCCGCCTATCCACCTTTCACTCTGGTTCTGATGTAAACTCTCAAGCGTATTCCAGATCTCATCACTTGTAGATTCTACAGCTGTGATGTCCCCCTTAGAGTCCAGAATAACTGCCCATCGATCCGTCTCATGCATGGTCTTGCTCAAGTAGTCTAAGTGATTCACATAAGTCCAAACAAAGTAGCCAGCTATAACTACAATGACGACTATGATTATAGCAAGCACGAACTTGCTCTTCATAATTCCTGCATATTCCCCCTACACCTTATAAAACATACTAACCTCTTGAGTACTCGGACGTACACTTAGAGAGACCTCTGCTTACTCCGAGAGAGATTAAATGCTCTTCAACTCTACATCGATGTTACTGCGATGTTACTGTATGTCCACAGTCACAAATGTTTAAAGCACATTTCAACCTTCTGAAAAACTGGATGACAGGAAGGAGGTGAACATATGAAATCTAACAGGAAAAAGACAGTTTTGTCCGCAATGGCAATGCTAATGTTTATGATTGGAATTTTCACCGTGCCCTCTTACGCACTTCAACCCGATAACCAACCCCCAACGATGGTTGACGATGCAATCTGGTATAATGGAGATCTCTTCGACACCATGTTGCTCGGCGACATCAAGAAGCCGAACCCGAAATCTCTCGACGCCTTGTACAACTTCGACGGTAGCACTTTGATGGGTCAGCGTTCAATATCTGAATCAGCCCCTGGAAACCCCGGATACAACGGTGGAAGATGGAAGGTAATCCCAGTCACATTCACTGAACTCGGCAGGAGCATTCACGACACAGATGACGACGGCTACGTTGACTTTGAACTAACCTCGGTAGAACAGTTGATGACTCACGCTGGTCTCGGACACCTAACCATAGGTGCGCCGATCAAATACTTCATCTGCCCAATGCTCCCCAACGGTCCTCAATAACCAAAAGCATTTGAATACCCCATTGCCTACACACGCATTTCTTTCCTTCGCGCTCGTGAGCTTACTCAATCATCTTGCCTCTGCTGCCACAGGAACGATCAGGCATGACGACATTTGAAAGTAAGCAGTAAATGCAACGCCGAGAGGGATCGCTTGATCCCCGTGAAAAAGCAAACTAAAGCTTACGATGTCTACTGCACTGAAAGTGAAAAGGCGCTTAGAAGGACCCATTGAACAGACGAATCTTGTTGTGCTCGCGCTTGCAGTTGACAGAATCAGGCCGTATTTGGGCGGTTCTCTAATGTCTTCACTAAGGAATGTTTGCACTCAATTATACTGTCACAGCCTAAACACTCATGAGGAATAGAAGCGTTTTTCGGAAGTGTTCGCAAATATCCCAATCGGTGCTTGCATTCTGGAGCAGTTTCTTTCTTTGGACCCCTTTTGATTCTTCCTTCATGACCTCTTTCTTCACGGATAGGAGCTTCTAATTCCAGGTCGTCCTCATCAGGGGACTCTAAGTTGAGCCGCCCTTTGAACAGTTGCTCTGGGATAGAGAACTCTTCTTTCAGGCTTCCTTTGACCTTTCTGGAGTAGCTGTAGATGCCGCATACCAGAGTGCAGAGAGCAAGAATTCGGCTGACCTGTACCACTTCGACGGTCTGAGTCGTCAGAGAAAAACCCATTTCATAGAAAATTGTTATTGCAGACCCTGTTAAGAAGATGACGCTTGAGACGAAAACCGGTATCCAGAATGACTTGCCCACGCCTAGGTGTCTGATAGCTCTCAGAGTTTTGTAACTCAAAATACTCAAGATGGCGGCAATCGACGCAAACACCACTTCGAAGCCTAGGATCAAAGTTCACTCCAGCCCTGTAGACTTTTGGTTCTTTTTCTGGAAAAACCTTATGAAGTAACAATCAGTATCCAAGAGACGAAGCAAAGATATCACGTTGAGTTGATCTTCCACATCTGCTTGTTCGCTTCTAATCTTTAGGTTTGGCTCAAGTCTTCGTTGGCCCTTTCTTCCAAAGCTCTAATTTCCTGAAGTGTTTCCTCTATGGCTTGCTCTTCCTCCATGATAGTGTTTCGTGTTTCCCAAAGGTTGCTCAAGTCATCCGGATTCAGGTCCGGGATTCCTTGTTGACGCATTTTCTCAACGATTTCAAGAAAAATCTTTGAGGACTTCTCACTGACTCTATTGCCTTCTGTGCTGTGTCTGACCATCTGCAGGTATGTTTTGTATGGATAGACCAAACACGGAACCAACACGAAATCTCTGATGCTTAGCTTTTCGAGGTGTTCTTGTGCTTGGGTCTCTGCTTTCTCGACGCTGTCATTTCCAGAACGTGTTCGCATGCTTTCCTTCCGTCTTCTTTCGTCCTGCTCCGTAGGCAGTCTCAACAGTTCTCTCATTGCGAAGTATCTTCGCTGCCCATCCATTATCACATATTTCCCCTTGCCGAAAAAGAAGTCTAACTGCTCGGGTAACTCCGCGACTTCTAAGGGCTTCAAAAGGCCGAATTGACCTATTGAGGTTTTTAGGAAGTCCAGATTGTCCTGTTTCATGGTTTTCAGTGTTTTAAGGCTGTCAGGCGTTATCGTTCCATACGCTAGGGGTCCAGGTTGTTTGGAGTGGCCACCGCCGCCTTGTTCTGGTTCGGTTTTAGATTCAACACATACATCCCATGGGATAACGAGTTCCGAGAATGGTATGTATTCTAACTCCATCTTTTTGCCCAATTTGACTGTTCTTAGTCCCAAATTCATGGTGCTCCTTTCGTCACATCATATATACAGTCTTGTTGATCGGCGTAATCGAAATCCTCCTCATGTCTTGAAGTCCAGCGTCGTTATCTGTTATCTTTAGATACACTACAACATATCAATCTTTCGCTCAGAAGGACAGATTGTGGTTCAATCGACACATGGTAGTAAATCGTAAGATTTAAGTTAATCCACACAACAATACTCTAAATGGGTCGTTTGCGTAATGGGAAAATCAAAAACTGTTCCTCTAGCCCGCGGTTTGATAGGGGGCAAAGTCGGCGCTATTCATGGACAACTTGAAGTGTTTCTTACTAACGATAGTTACATTAAGATCACGTTCAAGCGACAGCCCTACTCTGGCCATTCCAATATAGAATTCTCAATGCCCTGCACTGACTTGCAAGACATCATAGACATCTTACAAGAAGGCAAAGAGCAACTTGACGCCCAGTGGCTCTCAAGAGTCGCCACACAAGAACTGAAGAGAAAGGAAAACGTCAACATGCGATTAGAATGAAGAACGTTTGCGTTGTGCCCTCCTTCTAAGTTCCAAATAGTCAGCCAAACACGATGTCTAGAAGAGTCGAACTGTTTAAAGGCGACTGCACCAACTCAAACCATGTCAAAAAGGCTCTAAAGAGTGCTGAAACAGTTTTTTCCACTTGCCGCTCTTAAAGCGGGCAGTCAGCTAATCAAGGCTGGATCCGAATACGTCACCCGAATGAATGGCTACAGGCAGTTCAGAAAGCACAAGTGCCTTGAGTCTGGACGCATCAACTGGAATTCTTCTCCATGAATCTTTAATGAAATCCAGTGAACTATGGGTTCCAAAGAGGAAGGAGTCTCAATTAGCTTGAAAAGAGGATCTCTTTCAGATTTTTGATTGTCCTCAGATCACTCTGCTAATAGCCATAATTCGCAGGAAAAGAAACCATCCAACATCTTAACCTGAAAGAAAGCAAAACATCCAGCGCCGAAATCCTCATCATCGCCTAGAGAAGAGGTCAACGATAGACGAGATAAAATGCGACCCGCCGCCGAGAAGCAAGAACAGCGAGTCAGCAACATAACCAAAGAATAGCTATGTCCCTTGAGTAATTGCGCTTCTAGCGAGGAAATTTCCACCCCAATCAGCTGCTTTACACCTACATGAAAATGCCTGAGAAAAACTTTTATCCACAAAGATCTTAACCCGTTCTGCGAGGGATAATCTTATGACCTTAGAATCAAGCAGAATTCTAGGCGGCGTAGGAGCATTATTGATGGCAATTGGGCCCTTCTTAGGCGCCTACACAGGCGTGTTAGGGCTAATTGGCCTAATACTTCTACTGATAGCTTTGAAAGGATTATCAAATCACTACAATGAGTCAGGCATATTTAACAACGCACTATATGGAATTATCATAGCGATAATAGGCGGAGTAGTCTTCGTCGCTGTAATTGCGGTAGCAGCCGTTGGTTTGCTAACCGATCTAGGCATCGAAGTCGCCAACTGGGGCGACCCGACAGCCTTTCAAAACATTAACTGGGAAAGCGTAGTGACCTTGGATATTCTGTGGCCTTATATTGCAGCTATCGTTGGAGGTCTGATTGTGCTCTTCGTATTCGGTGTTGTCACAGCCATTTTCCTAAGAAAATCATTCACCACACTTTCCGAGAAGACTGGAGTGAACATGTTTGGCACTGTAGGACTGTTGACCCTGATAGGCGCCGTTTTGACCATTATCGTTGTTGGTTTTGTACTTCTCTGGATTGCTCTGATACTCCTTATCGTGGCGTTCTTCTCGATCAAAACACAACCCGCCCAGCCACCTGCTTCAAACGCCTGATTCGCAATAACAGGTTGAAAAAACACATCAAATACCGCCCTTTTTTTACTATCTCCCCATGTGCCAAAGGGGCAGATGTTCGTGCTTGTTGTCATACTCTAAGTAAAGCTGCCAAGAAGTTCTAGCGTAGAAACAGCGGAGTCTGATTCCGGTAAGCCGGAAACTGTTGAGGCAGCTTTCAAGCACGTTGAAGAGCTTTTTTTGCCTACGAACTTGAAAGAAGCTCAGGAAAAAAGAAGGAGGTGTTTATGCGCCTTTGTCCGCATAATACTAACATCAAAGATCTTGGCTATTCGCAGCTACAAGACTTGTGATGCTTCTTATTATGCGCTTCCATTTCCTCTCTCGTGTTGAAGGTTTGACCGCAACATTCAAATTTCTTAGATTCACTCATCAAATTGTCCCTCCATTTTCAACTAACACTCTCAAAACTGAGATATAAGGATACTGAATCTTCCATTTCCCATTCATCTCTACGGCCTATAGTAAACTCCAGCCTGGCTAGCTTGAACATAAAAAGGAGGAGTAATTGCTGTGTTAATCTATGCCCCATCTCTTTGAGACTCTGACTAGCAGAAAGATTACCAAGGCTACGATAATGAATGTAATCAATGCAACCATGAAATGTCCCACTAGAAAGCTTTGGCTTCCCACTGGAAATTCTATTGTAGCCAGGTTGTCCAGTCCAGGTAAGGCTAGTCCGATAATTGGCATGATGAGGTCCGCAACAAGTGCTTGAACCAATGCTCCCAGATAGACGCCCATGATAAATGCAACTGCTAAACCCATGACCTTGTAGTTCTTGATGAAACTTTTGAATTCATTCCAGATGCCTTTCTTAGGAGGCGGAGTAGATGCTGGGGTCAACAGCTCTCTTATCTTCTTAAGCTCATCTAACATCTCATCTTCTTTGGGCAACTTTCTCTCTCAGGACCTTCTTGCTATCCAACTGTTTTTATAACTTGTGGCAAACTATTCCGACCCAGCGTGCACCAATGGAATCATGAGTCCTCTAAGAGAGTTCTACAAAGTTTTTCCTTCCATTCATTGGCCTTAATGTTTATCTCTTCTTTGCTCGAATTATGCTGAGTAGAGGGAAGACGATGAGCCTAAAGATCTTTGATAAATTCCTCTCTTGCGAGAGTAATCTAACTAAGAACGGCAATTAACAAAACCAGAAAGCCATATCAGCTAACACCCTCCCCACATGGAGACGTCTCCAGCACACTCCCCGTCTTTCTCAATATAGCCCTCAGCAAATTACAGCTTCTTTACATTTACGCAGATTCACTATTAATGGTCTTAGATAGGTTCTTAAATGCAAGTTTCGGGTTTATAACCCAGAGAATTATCAGAAGGTTCTAGCCAGATGCAGCAACGAGTGATTCGAAAGGAAATAGCGGTAAATGCATCTGTGAGCGAGGTCTGGGAGGCTTGGACAATGGCAGAAGGAGCTGTCACCTTCTTTGCTCCAGAGGCTAACATTGAACTCGCCATAGGCGGATCATATGAACTTCTCTTTAACTTGGACGCCCCGAAAGGTTCTCAAGGCGGTGAGGGCTTGAAGATACTCAGCTTTCTACCTGAGGAAATGCTCTCGTTCGAGTGGAACGCTCCACCAGAGTATCCTACTGTGCGAGGACAACGTACATGGGTCGTTGTTCAATTCTTCCCGTGTGGTCATAACAAAGTGAGGGTTAGGCTAACTCACCTTGGCTGGAGGAACGGTGAAGAGTGGGACAAAGTATTTCAGTATTTCAAACGTGCATGGGACATTGTCCTTGGTAGACTGCAACATAGATTCGACGTGGGTCCCATCGATTGGAACAATCCTTACTCGCCTCCTCAAAACGTGAAACATGAAGTCACATGAAATGCGCGCGCACGCCGATCTAGGCGATATCTCAACGTTGCTTTCATCAAAGGCATGCGCGCTTTCGCCTCAACTACCTAACGGGCATGGATCAGACCTCTGGCTCAGCTGCAGAATCGGCTTCTATGGTATGGTCTGGCAAAAGCTCTTCAACATTTCGTACAGCAGGGAAGAGATACCCTCCCAAACCTGTCAGCATCCCCAAAGCCCCAGCAATCACAAACATCAGCGACATGCCGGCTCCTGGACCAGAACCAACCAACCACTCGAACAGGGGGACCCCGGTACCTCCTAGCATCATAAATGGTTCGAAGACACGGTCAGCTAGAAACCCTGCTAGCAACATAGACACCGGTGCTCCAACCTGAGCGATCATTCCCCGCGCGGCAAACACACGCCCCTGCACATCTGGGGCAACCTTACTCTGCCAGATGGCTTGGCTGGAACCATTGATGATGGGCACGAAGAAAATCGTGAAGAAGGCGGCTGGAGCCCAAAAAAGGGGAGTCTGTCCCAACCCGATCAACAACATACCCATTGTAACGAGCGTTAACCCCATCAATATCCCGTGTATTTTACGCTTTGGGCCTCCCCAGATACCAAGCATAATACCACCAGCCAGTCCACCTATTCCAATAGCTGACTGCACAATTCCCAGTGCGGCTGCATCATCCCCGGTCCGCGCCAAGATCATCGGCGCCAAAAGTGTAAAAGCGAAGGGGGCAAGCAGATTGACAAAGAAGAATATTATTAGTAGGGCAAGCAGGCTCTTGCGTTTGTAAATGTAGCGAAAACCATAAGCCGACTCTGCCCAGAGACTACCTCTGCTCTTCTGTCCTTCTAGTGTTACAGCAGGCTGCGGCACATGGACCATAAGCAGCGCTCCTATAGCCACTAGGAAAGTGAATACATCAATGGCCAGGATGCCAGCGATTCCTATGATACCCAGCATGATTGCGGCTAGAGCTGGAGCGAAGATGTTGGATGCAAACTGAGCTGTAGAAAGCATGCCACTCGCCCGTCCATACTGCTTCTTAGACACCATGGTTGTGACAGCCGCTGAGTATGCGGGAAACTGGAAAGCCCCAAAGGCGCCGGAAAAAGCCCCCGTTACGAACAGATGCCAGATCTGCAAATTGCCTGTCGAGAACAGCAGTAGCACAACCAAGGTAGATGTGACCGCAGCGAGGTCGCTTAGCATCATCACAAACTTCCGGTTCCAGCGATCCACCAACGCGCCAGCGAAAGGAGTGACTAGTAGAGTCGGAGCAAAAGTGAAGAATCCAACTAGAGCTAAAGCCGTTGCTTGCTGCGTAACCTGCCAAGCCCAGATTGTGAGTGCAAAACCGGTCATTGCCGTGCCTTGCAGCGAAATCACCTGACCTATCCAGATGATGGTGAACCCCAACATACCTGTCGGCCGCGCAACTTGACTGCCCTTATCTTCCCCTCTTGATTGGTTCGTCGCTTCAACCTTCCTTTCACCAGACTCGTCTCTGCCTCACATTTAATTCTTTGCAGGGAAGTAGCGACGCTTACATTGTCTTTGTCTTAATCTGTAAACATTCAATTTCAAAACGGACGATAGAAAAACGGGAGTCCACAAGGTAATTTCGAAGGCATCTCCGCTGAGGTAGGTGTCCGGGAGAGCATACAGACCCATATAGAAGGATGTACACGTACCTCTTTCATACAGCAGTTCAATATCCTGCGAAATTCTCTTTCTTGATACTCGCTTGAGGTATGCCGATACTATGTAAGAGTTCTTCCATTGCTTTTACCATCCCTGGCGGACCGCAGATGTAGAACACTCTTTCATCATAATCTTGTATCGCTTCCCTTATCATCTCAGCGTCGATCATGCCAGTGTACCCATTCCAATCTTCACTAGCTTTGTCGACGGTCAACACTACTCTAAGCCTATCGTTTTGTTTCTGCATCTCTTTGAGCTCCTTCCTGAAAACGATGTCTCTTTCTGTTCGATTTCCATAGAGAAGAGTTATCTCGGTGTCCAATAGAGTGTCAGTGCAATATCTGCAAATGCTTCTTAGAGGAGTTATGCCCACACCCCCAGAAAGCATGGCAATCTTCTGATATTCTCCTTCAAAAGTAAATTTACCATAAGGGCCATCTATCCCCATCCAATTTCCCACCTTGAAGGCTTCTAAAGCATGGGAAAATTCATGGTCAGTAAGCTTTTTAGTGAACTCTATGAAACTCTTCTCTGTTGGGCTACTCGAAATGGAAAAAGGCTTTTGAACCTTCTCTTTTCCAATTCTTATTTTAACAAACATGAATTGGCCAGGTTTGTAATCAAATAAAGGAGGTCTGGGAAATCTGAAGCTTTTCACGTCGTGGGTACGCTGAATTATCTCCTTAACGGTTGTTTCAAACTCCATCCAAGCACACACCCTCAAACGATTTCAACTGAAATCTATGATCGTAATCTCTTTGAGCTAATAAGTCTTGAACTTCTTTGTGAGCTCTACAGGTTAGGCACATTTTAGATGCATGGCTTTCAACAACGTATTCGCATCCTGTGCGCGTTTTTCAACTGGATCTTCCTGCCTTTCAGCGTACGCACTCTACATTCATGCACGCAGAAGTACTTCGATTCGTGTAGTTTGAACCGTTGCTGATTTGAAAGGAGCTCTAAAGCTCTAACCTATGTCCCTAAGTGAAGACTCATCGTTTCAATCCTTCATTTTTATCAGGAGCCATTCGTTTTGCTTGCGTGGCTTCGTGTACACCTTCTTAAGTTTGACCAGAACATACATACCGAGGAGCTTGCCTCCTTTCAAATAGAACTCGATTTTGTCTTCCGTCCAAGTCTTCAGTTCGTACGATCCTTTGTCCCATATCTTTACAATGCCTGCTCCATATTGGCCTTTTGGGATTGTGCCTTCAAAATCGCTGTATTCCAAGGGATGATCTTCGGTCTGTATGGCGAGTCTCCTTATCCCGCCTTTTTCTGGAATGCCTTTGGGAACAGTCCAGCTCTTCAGTACTCCCTCTCTAGCTAACCTGAAGTCGTAATGCAATCTTCTTGAGTGATGCTCCTGAACTACAAAGATGTTTCCCAGCTCTTCGATCGCATGTCCTTCAGGTTCTCTTGTCTTTGTGAAATTTCGTTTCTGGGCATATTCTCGAAGATAGGTTGTTGCTTGTTTCCTTGTCCCAGTTCCAGACTTTCGTCTTTTTTCCTCAATATCTTCGAAATCTAGTGTCTGCTTAATCTCAAACAAATCCTTCCAAGGATCAGTCCTTCTCTTCAAAACGTTGGAGATATTGAAGTTTTCTGGTTTTAGCCCTTCTTTGACCTCTTGCCATTCCAGCGGCGTGGAGATTGTCGCCTGTTCGTTTGCTCTGAGACTGTATGGGCATATCATCGTCTTGAAGCGTATGTTTTGTGTGTAGTCAATGTATACTGTTCCGGGGATCTTGGACTGGCGGAACTCGGACACGATTACATCGGATTCCTTTGCTAGAAATCGTCCCATTGTGTGGACGAAGGCTAATGTTTGTCTAAATGTGTATTTCGGTTCGATGGGTAGGACGACGTGGAGGCCCTTCTGGCCTGTTGTTTTGACGTAGGATTTTA
>JABAOC010011840.1_pt1 | contig 19359 bp, 14 predicted proteins | sample 7062161 | NCBI WGS metagenome assembly JABAOC01 (sample SAMN14538625, study PRJNA623070) | marine sediment metagenome | biome: marine biome [ENVO:00000428]; feature: marine pelagic biome [ENVO:01000023]; material: deep marine sediment [ENVO:00002113] | place: India: Gulf of Khambhat ... | reverse complement strand
ATATGAGGCCCGTAATACTCACCCCTGAAAGGAACGTTTCCGCTGCCGTGACCCACCATGTCCATGTTGATGTAAGCGATTGTTTTCTTAATCGTAGGAGAATGTTCGGCATAATGCCGGGAGCCGAGAAGTCCCTGTTCTTCACCAGCCCAGCCAGCGAAAATGACCGTTCTTTTGGGTTTGGCTTTATTGAGCTTCATCACACGGGCGATCTCCATCACCACTGCGGTTCCGGAAGCATTATCGTTCGCCCCATTGTACACATCTCCCATCGGACTGACTCCCAGGTGGTCCATGTGACCGCCGATAACAACGTATTCATCCTTCAATTTTTTGTCGCTTCCCGTGATCTTGGCCAGCACATTCCGCGTGGCTCTCTTCTCATCAAAAATGGAGTTGATGGAAATGAATGCCCTGACCTCTGTGGCGAATGATTGCGGTTCGCCTTTCCCGTTAATCTCTCCGAAGAGGTACCGGGTCTCCGTCTTCAAGTCTTTAAAGATGAAATTAGTCACATGGCTCTCGATGGATAATATCACAAAATCCGGATCATACTGCTCTTTCCTCACACCTATTCCATAAAAACGACCCGTGCTCGGAGTATGACGGAAAGCAATGATTCCCAGCGCCCCAAGCTTCTGGGCCGCTTCGATCTTCTTCTCTGTATTGGCCGCATCACCGAGCTTCTTGGCAAGCTTTTGAGGACTTCCAGTGGCAAACATGACCACTTTCCCTTTCACGTCGACATCCGCATAATCATCATACTCCTTATCAGGCGCATGGATTCCGTATCCCACAAAAACGATTTCCGCGGAAAAGTGACCGGAGCCGGAATACCTCTGGATTCGCCAGCTATCTCCGTAATAAAAGTCACGTCTTTCTCTCGCAGTGATAATCTCAAATTTAACTCCCTCTTCGACATTCCGGTGCTCGATCGTGAAATTCTGGAAATACGTGCCGTCATCTCCAGCAGGCTCCAGGCCCCATTCTTTAAACCTGGAAGCGATATACTCTTCTCCCATGACACCGCTCGGCTGTCCGCTCTTACGACCCCGCATCTCGTCCGTCGACATATCTTGTATGTAGGTCCAGGCGGCTTTTTCATCAAAAGTGATTTTTGCCGCTTTCTTGTCCTTCGTGAATGAAGGAGAAAAGAGAAGCAAAACGACAAGTATGACACCGATAAATTTTTTCACTTCCAACCTCCTAGCAAAAAAAATTATAAAAGATAATTATTATAGCGGAATAAAGGAAGAAAAAGAAAACTGTTTTTTCCGATACCTCATGGAATGAAACCGACATCTCTAGATAGAAAAAATAAATCAGTCTAAGTAGGATTTATGAGTATAAAAAAGAATCCACAGGGAATTCGAGGAATATGGAGAATTTGGGAGCAGGCCTTCGTTTGCATTCCTGAAATTTCCGTTGTGGACGAATCATTTTTTTTGTGATAGAATATTTCCAAATGATCGGGCGTCAGTAAGAGTGGTGGTTGTCATATACTTCGTCCTTCCATCCTCTTTTTCCCCTCTAGGACGCCCATTGCTTTTATATCTTCACTGTAAAGAAAAAAATTCTTTCTTCCTCAAATTTAGAAGATAGAATCTATATTCTTTTAAATCCTTATATTAAATAGGTTGTCTATCAGAATGAATAAAAACCTGAATATATGTAATAAAATATAACATTCACTTGACAATTTTTCTTACATCGCATATATTAGTTATGTGATTGGTTTTGCTTCATGATAAACAGCCTTTCTTAAATACTGGAGGCTAAGATGATTAATATTGGCCAAAGAATAAAGGAACTAAGAGTGAAAGTCGGAATGAGCCAACAAAGACTTGCTGAAATATTGGGAGTTTCGCGTCCGACAATCTCTCAAATAGAAAATGATGAAAGAAAAATTTTCGCTGACGAGTTAATTAAACTTTCAGAAACATTTAACACCTCTGTTGACAATTTATTAAATATAGAAAAGTCTCCTCAAATAATTCTAGAAGAAAGTAAAAGTAGAAGAAAAACAAGACAAATAATCAGAATAAACGTCCCTCAGAGAAATATTAATAAATTCAAAGAAGTCCTTCTTTATATACTCAATCGAATTGGATCAAAGCCCAATGTAGGCGAGACTGTTATCTATAAGCTTCTATACTTTATTGATTTTGATTTTTATGAAAAATATGAAGATCAATTAATTGGCGCCACATATTTAAAGAACCGTTACGGGCCAACTCCAATTGAATTTAAGAAACTAGTTGAAAAAATGATTAGAGATAAAGAAATCACAAAAATTAAAAGTGAATATTTCCAATATCCACAAACTAAATACCTGCCTCTCAGAAAAGCTGATCTTTCGAAATTGAGAGCCAATGAAATTGAGATAATCGACGATGTGCTTAAAAGGCTTTCAGATATGAGCGCCGCCCAATTAAGTGAATATTCCCACAATGATGTTCCTTGGCTCACAACAGATGAAGGAAAGGCTATTGAGTACGAGTCTGTCTTCTATAGGACATCTGATTATTCAGTGAGAGAATATGACGAAGATTTTTAAAAAGATAACATCACTTCCAGAATTTGAAAAAGACTTAACAAAGCTAAACAAAAGATTTAAAACTCTCGAGGAAGATTTAAACAACTTTATTCAAACGCAATTAAACCTTTACCACAAACAACAAATTGATAACAAAGGAATATTTCAGATATCAGGATTAAAGATCGAATACCCACCAATCTTTAAAGCAAAGAAATTTACCTGCCGCTCTCTAAAGGGCAAGGGGGTGCAATCTGGAATAAGAGTAATCTACTCCTACTTCAATGAAGAAGATAGAATTGAATTTATTGAAATATATTATAAAGGCGATAAAGAAAACGAAGACAGAGAAAGAATCTCAACAAACTATAAAGATTAAAAAAGGGAGATTGAATTAAGTTTATTGGATCAGAAAGTTCAGTTTCATAAGCTAATCTTTTTTATTAGTATATTCATTGTAATCCATTATTGTGGAATCCTTATCCAAGATTCAAATGCGGAAAGCCGGATAAAAATGGAAAACAAAATCTATCTCGTTCCTATCGGTTCCGTGGAAGACAGTGTTCTCGAGGCCTTCGAGACAGGATTAGAAAAAGCGTTTAGTTGCCCCGTTGAACGACATACAAAAATGGCCCTTTCACAGGACGCGTTCAATCAAAAGAGAAATCAGTATTTTTGTCCGCTCATACTGGATAGACTGCGTTTGTTCGTTGAACTGGGTGGGGAAGATGATAAAGTGTTGGGAATAGCCGATGTGGACCTTTACGTCCACGGACTGAATTTCGTCTTCGGACAGGCGGAGTTAGGCGGGCACTTTGCTGTCATCTCCTTGACCCGGTTGCGGCAGAGCTATTATGGCCTACCGGAAGACACAAAAATTTTTCGAAAGCGGGCGATTAAAGAAGCCGTTCACGAGCTCGGCCATGTGTATGGATTAGAGCACTGCCCGGACTCGAAATGCGTGATGCATTTTTCCAACAGCCTGGACGACACAGACAGAAAAAGCGCATCTTTCTGTTCTCGCTGCAAGGAAATTTTAAAAAAACTGACCAGACGGGAATAAAGAAAAATACTCCTGATGAAGTTCTCCCCTATTCATACCTCAGGGCATCGGCGGGATTGGCCAGCGCGGCTTTAACTGCCTGGAAGCTTACTGCAGCAAAAGCGATGACAAACGCCAGGGCTGAAGCCAACACAAACATCCAGAGTCCGATGCTGATTCTGTAGGCGAAGCTCTGCAGCCACTGTCTCATTGCAAAGTATGCGAGGGGCCAGGCAATGATATTGGCAACCAAAACGAGTCTTGTGAACTGTTTGGAAAGCAGGATGACGATATTCGAGACAGTCGCACCCAAAACCTTTCGGACACCTATTTCTCTTGTCTTCTGAATGATCGCATAGGAGGTCAAGCCAAGCAAACCCAGACAGGCGATGAAAATCGCCAGGAACGAGAAATGAATAAAAAACTGGCCCGTTATATTTTCCAGCCTGTACATGTCATCAATCACATCCGTGTCCAGGAAACCGTACTCAAACGGAGCATGTGGAGAGAATTCCTTGACTTTATTCCTGACAAAACCGAGAGTCCCTGGAATATCATCCGGTCGTATCCTGAGGGAGATTATGCCAAAGGATTTTCCCATGCAGATGACCATAGGCCCGATCCTGGAGCGTAAAGACCGAAAATGAACATCTTCAATGACTCCGATAACCCCGCCCATCTCGCTGCCTCCTCTTTCAAGCTCAAACTGTTTGCCAACCGCTGTCTCCCATCCTAATGCCTTGACCGCTGATTCATTGAGAAGATAGGCGTATTGGATATCAGGCTCAGAACCTTTGCGGAAATTTCTTCCTTCCAGAAGTTCTATCTGGAACGTTTCTAAAAAATCAGAGTCCGCAGTAAACCAGTGCATAAACATGTCATCATCTTCTTTCATTCCTTCCCATCGAACAGTGTTATTTCCGCCAGAGGTCATAAAATAATTTCCCGAAGCAGAAAGAATCTTAGGATTTTTCAATAATTCGGCTTTGAAATTTTCATAATTCGCACTCAGCTTATCATCAAAAAGCAAGATATTCAGGACATTGTCCTTGTTGAATCCCAGGTCTTTGCTTTTGACGAAATGGAGCTGACTGTAAATCACGATGGTGCTGATAATGAGGATGATGGATACTGAAAATTGAGAAACAACTAATACTTTCTTGATCAGAGAACTCTTCTGTCCGGATGGGGAGGCCTCTTTCAAGGATTCGATGGGACGAATGGCCGAAGCATAGAAAGCCGGATAGCTGCCTGAGATAATGCCAACGAGTATCGTGATTCCAAAAATCCCGACTATGAACGGTAAATTTTGAACATAATTGATTCTGAAATTGATGTTCAAGAGTCTGTTATAGACAGGGATCAAAAGCTCAACCAGACACAGCGCCAGAGGAAGGGCGATTAAAGCCAGGAATATTGATTCTCCCAGGAACTGTCTGATGAGCTGGAACCGGGCGGCTCCGATCACCTTTCTCATGCCCACTTCTCTTGCTCTGGCTGCAGACTGAGCCACGGCAAGATTCATGAAATTTATGCAGGCCAGAAGCAATATGATGACAGCAATCGCCGAGAGGACATAAATAAACACCATGGCCCGGGACTGGAGATGAGTTTTTGTTATGGGCTTAAGGAACAACGAATGCAGCAGCTGAAAATCAGCTGTATCATCCGGTCTGACCCTTCGGCAAAATTCGATGGATCTATCGGGGAATTCGGGGACCGCAAAATCCTCCCGGACCAGAACGTATGCTCCCCAGTTGAAAGCTCCCCAGCTGTCCAAACAATTCCATCCCATGACTTCATTGATCAGCTCAAACGATACCAGGAGGTCAAACTTAAAGTCAGTATTTCGAGGCATACTCCTGGCAACAGCGGAGACATTTAAATCAATTCTGTTATCATAGTTTAATGTCTTGCCTATGGGATCTTCATCGCCAAAATACTTCTTTGCGGCATCTTCAGTCAGGACCACAGAATACTTATCCTCCAGCGCAGTCTCCGGACTGCCTTTTATGAGAGGGAAAGTGAACACCTTGAAAAAAGAAGGGTCAGCCAGTAAAACACTTCTTTCAACAAAGCTTCTCTGGCCATGGTTCACAGCCACATATCCTGTCCTTGCGGTGCGGACAGTGTCGATGATCCCAGGAAACTCATTCTTGAGCTCCAGAGCTAAGGGAGCTGGAATTCCTGTCTGCGTTTCTACGTTCCCCTTGATTTTCTCAACCCTCATCAACCTGAAGATCTGATCGCGCTTTTCATGGAATCTTTCGTAGCTGAACTGGTTCTGTATCAAAGCCATGATCAGGAAAAAACAACCCATACCCACTGCGAGCCCCATCACATTAACAAGGGAGAAAAACTTATGCCGGCGCAGGTTTCTCAAAGCGATTTTGAAATAATTCTTAAACATCTCGACCCTCCTTTATTAATAGTATGCTTTCAATTTCTTTAAAATACAATCGTATTGAAACGCTCCATTCGCAATTTATCTTCATGAGGTTGCCACGCTGCGCTCGCCATGACAATTTTTTCTTATTCCCATGTTCTCTCCAGTTGCCCGCAATGACAACTTAAACTTCTGTAAAATTATTCAATATTATGCTTCATTCATTAGCACAAATAATATCTCCATATCCTATTCATACCGCAGCGCATCCACGGGATTGGCAATTGCGGCTTTTACAGCCTTAAAGCCTACTGTAGCCATAGCCACAAAAAGGGCCAGCACAGTCGACAGTAAAAATATCCAGAATCCGATAGATATCCGGTAAGCAAAGCTCTGAAGCCACTGGCTCACAATATAGTAAGCCACAGGCCAGGCTACGAGGCTGGCAACCAACACCCATTTAGAGAATTCTTTGGAGAGGAGAACGACGATATTGGAAACAGAAGCGCCGAGTACTTTTCGGACTCCGATTTCCTTGGTTCGCTGTTCTGATGTGAATGAAGCCAGCCCGAATAAACCCAGGCAGGCGATGAACACGGCGAAAACTGTGAAGGATGCGAATATTTTCCCCAGGCGCATCTCGGACCTGTACATTTTTTCAAAATCATCATCTAGAAAAAAGTATTCAAAGGGATGATTCGGCGAAAATTTCTTCCATTTTTCCCTCAAGAATCCTATTGTTCCGGGGATGTTTTCAGTGCTGATTTTTAGCGANNAGCGAAAGGTAAGGTGCCAAGTTTTCGGTTAAGTGAATGACAAGCGGCTGGATCTCTTGATGGAGAGAGAGGAAATGAAAATCTTTCACCACGCCGATGACCTGCCCTATTTCCTCTCTGCGGAAACCAAATCGCTTCCCTAGAGCCTTTTCCCAGCCAAAAATCTTCCGAGCGGCTTCATTGACGATGTATGCCTGGCTATCTGTTGAGAATTCTTTCGAAAACATCCTGCCTTCAACAAGCTCTATTTTAAAAAGATCGATAAAATCATGATCCGCTTCCAAGAGATAGACCTGTAAATCCGCTCCCTCCTCCATCCCTTCCCATATAGTGTCTCCAACATTCGTTCTGATGTTATTCGGGAGCCAGGTGGAGGCCGCACAGCCGAGAACAGCCGGGTTTTGGAGGAGCTCATGTTTGAACGGCTCGTGATTCTCCCTCAATTCTCTATCTTTGACAGGCAGTACAACGACCTGCTCTCTGCTGAATCCCAGCTTCTTGTTCCTTATGTACTCGATCTGGCTGTAAATGATGACCGTGCTGATGATTAAAACAATAGAAGCCGCGAACTGAAAGATAGCCAGTATCCTTCTCAAAATGGAGCCTTTCACTTCTGTCTTTATGACTTCCTTTGAGAACGGCTACAGGTTGGAAAGAGGACAGAAAAAAGGCGGGGTAACTTCCGGAAATGATTCCCACAATAAGAGCAACGCCTATCAAACCAATAAAAAATTCCCAGTCATGAAAAAAATGCAGTCGAATACTCTTTCCGATAAGGGAATTGAACACGGGAAGAAAAAGCTCAATTAAGATTGCGGCCAGAAGAATAGCGATAAACGATAAAAAGACGGATTCTCCTATAAACTGCCTGATGAGCTGCCGTCTTGCGGCACCGATCACTTTCCTCATGCCGACTTCTTTGGCCCGAATGGCTGACCGGGCCGTGGCCAGGTTCATATAATTGATACAGGCGATAAGCAGGATGACCAAAGCCAGTGCGGAGAGGAGATAAATTTGTTTGATGTCGCTGTTCGAAGATATCTCGAAATTGACATGGGAATAGAGGTGAATGCGTTTGAGAGGCTGGAGGATAAATCTTGATGCTTGTCTCGTCGGATCTCGCTGCCTCATCCGACGCAACCTCTCTCCCATGTATTTCTCAACAAATCCCGGAAATTTATTCTCTAAATCTTTGGGTGAATAACCTTCAGGAAGGAGGATATACGTGTAATAGGAGTAGTTCCCCCATCTCTCCAGATAGTCTTCCTGTCCCCTGATGCTCTCTAAAGTTATCAGAGGAGCCAGAAAATCGAACTGGAGATGGGAGTTTTGCGGGATATCTTTCATTATCCCTGTGACTATAAAATCATACCTGCTGCTCAAAGCCATGATTTTGCCCATCGGGTCTTCATCCCCGAAATACTTGTGAGCCATTCGCTCTGAAATGACCACCGAATACGGCTCGCTCAACGCTTCAGATTGATCTCCCCTGAGAAACGGAAAGGTAAAAACATCGAGGAAATGGTTATCTGCCCAGAGGAAACCGTCTTCGTAATACCGCTTATTCTTATAACTCATGATGACATTATTGGACTGGTCAATTCTTGTTGCCCTGATAACTTCAGGGAATTCGTCTATCAAGGCATGGGCGAGAGGCGCAGGTGTCACGGCAAGATAGTCCTTGCCCATATAAAACTGACCCGGATTCTGGACGATAACTCTGTATATCTGGTTTTTGTGTTCATGGAACCGGTCAAAACTGAGTTCATCTCTGACCAAGAGGAGAATCAGAAGACAGCAGGCAATCCCGATGGCCAGACCGGCAATGTTGATAAAGGAATATCCCTTATGCTTCCCCAGATTCCGAAAAGCGATTTTGAAATGATTTCTGAACATCTTAACTTCCTTCAACCTCTAGCAATTATATTATATCTGCTGAAAATCTTATTTATTCTCCAGTCAATGATTGATTACTCATCTCTACTCATACCGTAAAGACTCGGACGGGTTGGCCAGGGCCGACTTGGCGGCTTGGAAGCCAACCGTGAAAAGTGCAATAATCAGGGCAAGCAAAGCTGCGGTGATGAACACCCACCAGCCTATATTGATGCGGTAAGCAAAGTTCTGCAGCCAGCGATTCATCACAAAATAGGCAACCGGCCAGGCAATGATGTTCGCCAATAAGACCCACCTGGCAAATTCCCTGGAAAGCAAAATCATAATATTCGAGACCGAAGCGCCCAGCACCTTACGGATACCGATCTCCTTTGTCCGCTGCTCAGCCGTGAAGGCCGCCAGTCCGAACAGACCGAGACAGGCAATGAAAATGCCCAAGAACGTAAAAGTGAGGAAAACGTGTCTCAGCCTTTCTTCGCTTTTATACAATCTGTCGTAATTGTCATCGAGGAAAAAATACTCAAAGGGCCATCCGGGGGAGAATTTTTTCCATTCACTCTTCAGAAAAGAAAGGGTTTCCCTTATATTCGACGGATTGATCTTGACTGAAATGAGGTAAACATACCGGTTGCNNACCGGCTGTTTGGAAGAAAAGAAAAAATAAGAGGCTCTATCTTTTGATGCTTAGACCGGAAATGAAAATTCTTCACCACGCCGATCACATGGCCCCTCGGTCCTTCCAAATCTATAAGCTTCTTCCCCACAGCTGACTCCCAGCCAAATTGTCTGACTGCAGCTTCATTGACGATAAAAGCTTCTTTTTTATCAGTTGAGAAATCCCTGGAAAAATCTCTTCCCTCTTTGATCTCCATACCAAAGGTCTGGATGAAATCGTAATCCACCAAAACATTCCGCAGGACTGATCTTTCCCCTTCCTCAGCTCCTTCAGGTATAAACACACTTCTGGTTGGAATAAAGCTGGGTGCGCTGGTCGAACCGCACACACTTTGGATGCTTGGATTTTGAAGCAGTTCTCTCTTAAACGTGTCAAAATTTTGTCCGATTCCAGACCGCATCACTGGCATCACGACAACATGCTCTTTATCAAACCCTAGTTTTTTATCCCGGATGAAATCCAACTGATTGGTAATGATGATTGTGCCTGCAATCAACACGATGGAAATGGAGAACTGGACAACCACAAGGGCTTTTCGAAACAGCGTGTTCCCAGCTCCTACACTTAACTTGCTTTTTAAGACTGCAGCAGGTCTGAACGCAGAAAGAAAAAAGGCCGGATAGATTCCAGATAGGATTCCGACAAACAGAAGAATTCCGATTAATCCCAGAAAAACGACACTATTCCCGAAATAATCTATTTTTAAATCCTTCCCAGTCAAGGAATTGAAAGCCGGGAGAAAAAGTTCAATCAAAGCCACTGCCGCGGGGAGAGCCACGAGCGATAGAGCGAGTGATTCTCCAAGGAATTGTTTTATTAAACGGCCTCTGTCTGCTCCAAGAACTTTTCTTAAACCCACTTCTTTGGCCCTGTTCGCCGAACGAGCCGTAGACAGGTTCATGAAATTAATACAGGCAATGAGCAAGATGAAGAAAGCAATGGCTGAAAAGATGGTAACGTAACGAATATCACTGTTCGCTTCAATCTCAAATCCCAGGTGAGAATGAAGATGGATGCGGGTCAAAGGTTGAAGATAAAATGCGTAGGCTTCCACAGCCTTTTCCCCTCGGTGTCTTCGGATAAAATCGGGGAATTTTCTTTCCAAATCCAGATAAGAATAATCCTTAGGGAGGAGCAAGTACGTATAACAGTTCCAGGCCCACAATTTTCCGTATCTTGGGTCTTGTGCTTCCAGGGTGGTGATCGAAGCCAGAAAATCGAATTTGATGTGAGAGTTTCCGGGGATATTCTTTAAGACGCCTGTGACCGTATAATCATTTTCATTGTCAATAGCGAGTGTCTGGCCCACGGGATCCTCTCCGCTGAAATACTTTTCTGCCATTTTCTGGGTCAGGACGAGTGAATACGGTTCTTTTAAGGCTGTGTTTGGATCTCCCTTAAGTAGCGGAAAGGTGAATATTTCGAACACGCTGGCATCCGTATAAAAAAGGCGGTCTTCATAAAATTCTTTGTCTTCGCTGCTGATTAAAACCTTCTCTCGGGGATCAAACCGGACATAATCCAACACCTCAGAATAGTCATTCTGAAGAATGGGTGGAACCCCAGAGACCACGAACGGGTAATCGGCGATGACGCCTCGCCGGTTCTCTTTTGAAGCTATCCTGTATATCCGGTCGGCTCTCTCGTGGAATTGATCATAACTGAGCTCATCCTGGACAAAAATGACAATTAAAAGGCAGCAAGCCATACCCATAGCCAGCCCGGAGATATTGATCGCTGAAAAGGCTTTATGTTTTACCAGGTTTCTGAAAGCGATTTTAAGATAATTCCTTATCATTAACAGACCTCAAAAAAAAGAAAAAAACAAAAAAAGGAAGAGGGAATAGGCCCTTTAGAGCTTTTTTCGAAGCTGTTCATCCACCAACCGTAACTCTCCTGTTTATAGGTAGATATTAGAGCAAATAACATGCCAAATTCATGTTATCCCCGAAAAAAAAGAGGAAAAAACTCTGAGGGCTTAAAAAGTGTTCGCTGGCATGACAGAGGATGTCCGCCAACGAACAATCGGCATGAAGATAGAGAATAGGATTAAAGAAAGAAATCGATTCTTATCTCGATGAATCTTCTCTCAGTCACTCTTTGATTTTTTTGTGGACAATTACTGAATTGCGGATGTAGCAGTGAAATCATTCGTTTTCTTTTTTGGCCTCTCCAAGAAAATAAACCTATTCATTCTGCTCTTTCTTTCTCCTTCTCATTCATACCTCAATGATTCAACAGGATTGGCCAAAGCCGCTCTTATGGATTGAAAACTCACGGTGATTATCGCAACAGTGAATGCCAGAATCCCCGTTAAAATAAAAGATGCGACTCCGACATTGATTCGATAAGCAAAATTTTGGAGCCATTTATTCATCGCATAATACGCCAGTGGCCAGATCAATATGTTGGCAATCACAACAAGTTTTAAAAACTCACTCGACAACAGCCGCACAATGCTGGGCACAGAGGCTCCGAGAACTTTTCGAATCCCTATTTCCCTTGTGCGCTGCTCAGTCGTGTAGGAAATGAGCCCGAAGAGACCCAAACAGGCAATAAAAATCGCCAAAACCGCCGTGTACCGAAACATCTGACTCATCCTCATCTCGGACGCGTACATTTTGTTGATGTCATCATCGAGGAAAAAATATTCAAAAGGTCTAGCCGGAAAAAATTCCTCCCATCTATTTTTTATGGAGGCTAAGGATTGGGGAATGTTCTCGCTGTTTATTTTAATGAACATATTCCTGAAGTTATTGTTCCTCACTAAGAGAATCAAGGGCTCAATACTTTGATGAAGAGACCTGAAATGGAAGTCCTTTATAACTCCGATCACAGTCCCTTTCTTATTCCGTCTATGCGCCCAGGCGATCTGTTTTCCCAGAGGAGAGGTCCATCCAAAAGCTTGGGCCGCCGATTCATTGATTATGAACGCGCTGAATCTATCGGAAGCCTTATGCCTTGAAAAATCTCTCCCCTCTACAATCTCAATCCCAAAAGTCTTGATAAAATCATAATCAACAAAAAGCTTCTGTACGCGTTTTGATTCATTTTCTTGAGCCCCCTCCCACCAGAAAGGAGAAGAAGAATAGATTCGAGTGAATACATTTGAGGCCCCGGTCACCTCCTCAATGTCTGAGAAATTGAGCAGGTCGCTTTTAAAGCTCAGGTAATTCCTGATTTCCGCTTCACTCTCCAGCGGCACAACGACCACATGGTCTTTCCTGAATCCCAATCTTTTATTCCGGATATAGTTGAGCTGCCCGGTCATGACGATTGTCGAAAAGATCAGACTGACTGTAATCATAAACTGAGTCACGACTAATATTCCCCGGAAATGACTTTTCGTCCCGAGTCTAAAAGTCCCTCTGAGCACCTTGACAGGCCGAAAAGCAGAGACAAAAAAGGCCGGATAGCTCCCTGAAGCCACTCCGACAAGCACAGTCAACACAATCAAGCCCCAGAAAACTGACCAACTTTTGTAGGAACTGGAGACAAGATTTCCACCCATGAAAGAATTAAACACAGGCAATAAAAACTCCACCATTATCAGAGCTAAACAGAGAGAGATAAAAGACATGAGCATGGATTCAGCGATGAATTGTTTAATGAGCTGTGTGCGTCGGGCTCCCAGGACCTTTCTCAACCCCACCTCTTTCGACCGTTGGCTGGAATACGCGGTCGAAAGATTCATGAAGTTGATACAGGCAATCAGCAGGATAAAAATTCCAATGGCCGAGAAAATATAGATATAACTGATATCATAATTCGGGGATAATTCCGCAAAAAGATGGGAGTGGAGATGGATTCGGGTGAGAGGCTGAAGGAAAAGCTTGAACTTTATATTCTCCAATCCCCCAGGAATCTTGTCTTTCATCGGTGCATATTCCTCCAGCACGGGGGCCAAAAACCGGCTGACAAACGCAGGCAATTTTTTCTCGAGTTCCGAAGCAGAAGCTCCTTTTCTGAGTAATATGTAGGTGTGAAGGCTTTTCTGTGTTTTATCCTCTGAGTATCCTTTCCAGTAGATTTCGTCGGCACAGGCAAAAGAGGCAAGGAAATCACATCTGAAATGCGAGTTAAGCGGAATATCTTCCATGACTCCGGTCACCTGGAAGTCCAATTTGTTCTCAAAATTTAGGACTTTTCCGACCGGGTCTTCGTCTCCAAAATACTTTTTAGCGATTGTCTCGGAAATAACAACAGAATATTTCTCCTTTAACGCTGAATCTGGATTCCCATTAATCAACGGAAAAGAAAAAACTTTAAAAACATTCGGGTCCGATAAACAGAACCGTTCTTCCTTGAAATGTCTATTCTCATACTCTATCAATACTTTTTTGTTAACACGATTAATCCTTACGGCGTGAACAATCTCAGGGAATTCGCGGACTAGCTCGGGAGCCATCGGATTAGCCGTGAGAGCTGTTGTTGTTCTATGCATTCTGCTCTCTGTCGCAACCCTGTAAATTCGACCGGTATTTTCATGGTATCTGTCATAGCTGAGCTGGTACCGTATGAACAGGGAAATCAGTATAAAACTGGCCATCCCAACCGCCAGTCCACCCATGTTGAGGAATGAATACACTTTGTTTCTTCTGATGTTCCGAAGAGCGACGACAAAATAGTTCTTCAGCATGATTCCTCCCCAAGAGAAAGACCTTTTCGCCAAACTCAAGATGGAGCCTAAGACTTGCCTCCAGTACCAACACCGGGATATGAACCGGCTTTTTCCCTTCACAAACTCATGGAAATACTCATCCAGGTCAGTGAGCAGAGTGGCTTTTTCCTCCGAGTTCAGAAAAAGCGCCAGTATTCGTCTCGGTAACCGTGGCGGTCTGACCTCTTTCTCCATTATTGTCCTCCCTGATATTTTTTAAGCAGTCGGGGAATTCCCCGCCAGAGAGAAGTCTGAATTTCTCTCGCTGTCTGGAGGGCTTTTATCCCAGAGATAGTCAGGGTGTAGTAGATTTTTTTCCGCCCGCCGCGCGAAGGGGTGTCATCAGCCAATCGTTTGTGAATCAGTCCTTTTTTATACAGAGAATCCAGGGAGACCCAAAGGCTGCCGAAGGTAAGCTCTTTTCCTGTCCTTTTCTTCACTTCCCTGATGATGGTCGTGCCATAGGCGTTGTCCTTCAGCCGCAAGATCGCCAGAAGGAGAATCTCATCCGCTCTGGTTAAGAATTTCATGTTTTTTTTCTTTCATAGATATAGACGGAGAATAAATGAAAAAAGTTTAACTCAATTACTATTTTTTAGTAATTGTCTATTGAATCTCCATGCCAAGAGGTGTGTCTATACGAAAATATTCACAAAGAAAAACGGCGAGAATAAAGAATTATATACAAAAAGTGTTCGCTGAAATGACAGAGGATGTCCGCCAACGAACAACCTGTATCAAGATTTAGAGAGGGACAAAAAAGAGATCTATTCTAATCTCTATGAATTTTTTCTGGGCCTTTACTTGATTTCTTTTCAAAATTAAAAATATCTTTTGTATGTGTAAAATCTTTCATTTTTTCTCTTGCTTCTCCGATAAATCGAATTTATTAATTTAAAAAAATGAAACATTTAACTTACTAAAACATTCTAGAGCAGAAAATAGAACTTCAGAATGAATACTTAATCAAAGGTATAATAAATCTCATTTGGCATAAAATTTGCTCTTGATTAAGTCCAGAAAAAAAATCAAGAAGAATAGGAGGGAATCATCATGACAACTCCAAAAAATGACAGAAGTAGACTTCTTCCGAAACTCTTTATTTTCTTATTGACATCATTACTTTTGTTAATGATCTATTCATCATCCCAACAACAACAGCCGCAGAAAGTGGAAGACCTTGTCTCTCTGATCAAGGAAAAATCGGGCTTGGAGGTTGAACTCGAGGACATCGGATGGCAGTGGAGAGACGAGGATGCCAAAGGAACTGAAGAAAAGGGAGAAATCACCTTCGCGGATGCCAAATGGCTGATGTACCTCATCCATTGGGGCCCAATACAGGTCGATGAGATCACCGTCGATTACGTCAAGGAAAGGATGCTCAAGATGTGGGGAGTTCCTTTCGAATTCACAGGCAAAGAGGGAAGGACTAAAATGGCCGGCCATGACGCAGCTTGGGCAGAAGCTTATGGAACGAACAAAATGTTCTATAGCCGGTACATCATCTGGAATTGTCCTCAAAGTGGCCGGGAATTCATCGCTGACACGAACTATAACATTCGAGTAAAAACTCCCAAATATGAATTCGAGACAGAGATGCGTTCAGCCAAGACTGTCCAATGCCATTCAGGAGCTCGAACAGAGCACTTCCCCAATCTAACCAATAAATATGAATCCGAAAAATACGGATTCTCTTTTTATTATCCGGAAAGGTGGTTTATGTTTGAAAGCCCTTATTACGTCCCCTTCCCTGAATATGACGGAATAAGGAACCGAAAAATGGGATCCTTGCTGGGCCTCTGCTCTGACCGAGCTGTTAAGGTGACCCTGAAATGGGCTCAAATGGACGAATCCCAGGACGAAAAGCAGGTTATGGGCATCCAGCAAAAGCTGATGGAAAGTCTCATCAACGAAATCAAATCATACACGGATGTGGAAAGCATTCAGAATCATGGGATGGAAAACTTCAAAGCCGATAACAAGAAAATCACCAAAATCTGGGGGACCTGCCAGTTCAAACAGCCAGAGAGCGAAAATGAAAGGCAATTCTTCACCGGAAAAGGCATCTATCAGGTTGCGCAATGGAATCTGAAGAAGAAAAAGATCATCGTAATACTGACGACCAAACAGTACAGATACGGTTCCGCTGTCTCTTCTCCTGTCCGTTCTTTTCTGGATGAATTTTTAAAGGACTTTATTCAAAGAATTCATTGAATCGGGAAGAAAAAAGAAAAGCCAAATACGATTCATAACAATTGAGCAGATCAAATAGTGAAATCTCCTCTAATCTATTCTGCAGAGTGTGTTATTTGTATCAGGAATTAGTAGATTCAAAAAAATGATTGATTGGATGTTTACAAATATAGGCTCCGAGCCTATGATCAAAATGGAAATTATCGAAGATTCCATTGATAAGAGGATCCAAATGTCAATGAAAAATTTTACAGCACTTGGTTTAATGATTTTATTTATTCTATATTCGCTGAGCAGCTCGTCTGAGATTCTTGCTTCTACTCTTTTTAGCTTTATGGATAAAAAAACCAGCAAGCAGTCAGAATTAGTGGGTCGTCCTGAAGTTCATAAAATAACAAATGATGTTTATGCGATTACTGATCTATTTCATTCCAGGGGGAAAAAAGCAGGCGTGAACGCAGGAATCATCCTCACAGAAAAAAGCATCATTTTTATCGATGCAGGTATGAATATCGCCTCCGGCGAATTCCTTTGGAGGGCCGCCGCAAAACGAGCCAAAAGGAAGGAAAAGCTCTACTTGATCCTCACCCATCATCATTCTGACCATGTTTTCGGAATGCGTGTTTTCAAGGATAGAGGAGCCAAGGTTATTGCCCACATTGGAGTAGAAGAGGAGCTTAAGGATGACAATGGCTTTTATAAAAAATTCATCATAGAAATGGATGGGTTGAGTCCAGAGGAGGGAGACAGAATTTACGGAGATGTCTTGCTCACGGCTCCGGATCAATTAATTGAGAATGATACTGTTCTGAATATTGACGGCGATGAAATTCAATTGCTTTTCACGCCCGGTCACGTGGACGACGAGATTGTGGTCTATCATCCAAAATCACGAACACTGTTTGGTGGGGATGCAATCTACGAAGGGATGCCTCCGAACACACGATTCGGAGCTCAGAAAGAGTGGCAGCTTTGGATCTCTCATCTCGAACGGCTCAAGAAACTTGAAATAGATTTAATCGTTCCTGGCCATGGCAAGCTGAATCCTAAAGAATTATTGGATCGCAATATCTCCTATCTAAAAAGCCTTTTTTGATAAGTTTCATATCAAAACCATCCAAATTCAGCAGAAAAACCTGAACGATATAGGTCCAATGGGGACCAAATCTGCATTACCTTTTTAATCAAATTTTCCTTTAATGAACTATCACAGATGAATCTCTCTCATTGAATTCAATTGGCTGGTTAAATAAATTAAATAATTGGATGTTGACGAATACCAATTTTATACCTATATTTGAAGAGAAATCAAAAACTTGGAGATTCCCATGCTACTTAAAATTGACAGAGTCAGCTCCAGGCCTCTCTACCAACAGATCACAGATGGAATCAAAGCCCTGGTTGATCAGGGAGTGATTGGAATCGATCAAGCGCTTCCTTCCACAAGAAACCTGGCCAGAAAACTGGGAGTCAACCGCTCAACCGTCGTCCGGGCATACGAAGAGCTTCAAGCATTCGGATACCTGAAGAGCACATCAGGCTCTTACAGCATCATCCAGAAGCGGCGAAAAGAAGTGGAATACGACCCGGAAAGAAAAAGCCTTCTCCAATGGGCAAGATTCTCAAATCCACAGGCTAGGAAACTGCACGAAATTTTCCTTCGCTACTCGCCTGAAGGACTGACAAACGGAAAATCAGTAGACAAAGCCATTAACATATCTCAACTCGACCTTGATCCCCGTCTCTATCCTATGAAGGAATTTCGAAGATGTGTGAATCAAGTGCTGCATGAGATCGGCGCTGAGAGCCTCCGGTACGGAAACTATAAAGGCTATCCTCCGCTGCGCCGGTGCATCGCCCAGAGATTACGGCTTCACGGTATCTCTGTCTCTGAAGAAGAAATCCTCATCACCAACGGCGCCCAGCAGGCCATTGACTTGCTTATCCGCGTTCTCGCCGGGCCCTGCAAGAAAATCGCTGTTGAAGCGCCAACTTATTCCCACATCATTCCAATTTTGAAATTCAACGGCGTGATCATCCTGGAAATCCCGATGAAGGAAGAAGGGATGGACCTCAACTTCCTGAATAATGTTTTAAATAAAGAACAAGTGAATTTCGTCTACACCATTCCCAATTTCCAGAACCCGACAGGCCTGACCACGAACCACCCGCACAGAGAAAAGCTGCTGAACATCTGCCTTCACCATAAAGTTCCGATCGTGGAAGATGGGTTTGAAGAGGACATGAAATACTACGGGAAAGTTCCTCTGCCCATCAAGTCCATAGACGAGAAGAACATCGTGATCTACCTGGGGACATTCTCCAAGGCACTCTTCCCAGGCCTGAGAATCGGCTGGGTCACTGCGGACAAGGATTGCATAAACAGGATCACGGCTCTCAAACGATTCTCTGACCTGACAAGCGGAAATTTTTCCCAAATCATACTCCATGAGTTTATAAAGAGAGGGTATTACGATCTTCACCTGAAACGTCTGCACCGGATATTCCGGAAACGGATGCACACAGCTCTCACAACAATGGAGGAACATTTCCCCACGACTGTCAGCTGGACCCGCCCAAGCGGGGGATACACGATATGGATTAAAATGCCGAAAAAATTGGAAGAATACCAGCTTTGTGAATACATGCTTAAGCATGGTGTGGTCGTCTCTCCAGGCAGTTATTACTTCTCTGAAGCACCACTCTCTCAATACATCAGGATCTCTATAGCCAGCATAAACGAAGCAGAAATCAAGGAAGGAATAGCCCGGCTGGGGAAAGCCCTCCATAGCCTGTCCAGAGGAACTTAACATGCTTCTAGAGATCCAGAAAGAAATTATCTACGGCCCGGTGAACTCCAGACGGTTGGGCCGGTCGCTCGGAATAAACATCCTGCCTTCCCACCGAAAAACCTGCCCTTTCAACTGTGTGTACTGTCAATATGGATGGACAAAAGACCACGTTCTCCGCACAAACACCAGCTCTGACCTGCCATCGGTCGATGCGGTGAAAGAGGCCTTGAAAAGAGCTCTGATACACATGGACAATCCTCCAGCCTACATCACGTTTTCAGGAAATGGAGAACCTGCCCTCCACCCTGCCTTTTCACAGATCGTGGAGGCGGTGACCATCCTGCGTGATAGACTGGCACCTGAAGCCAAAACAGCGATTCTGTCCAACTCCGCACTGGTCTC
>JABAOC010002279.1_pt1 | contig 19398 bp, 18 predicted proteins | sample 7062161 | NCBI WGS metagenome assembly JABAOC01 (sample SAMN14538625, study PRJNA623070) | marine sediment metagenome | biome: marine biome [ENVO:00000428]; feature: marine pelagic biome [ENVO:01000023]; material: deep marine sediment [ENVO:00002113] | place: India: Gulf of Khambhat ... | reverse complement strand
TTCATCTCTCTTTCTCATGAATAATCCAATCCCGACCTTCTTTGTGTGCATAGAACATTGCCCACCAGATATCATGAGCCTCTTTAGTCCGTTTCTTTATGCCTCGCTCTAAAATTTGTTACGTGTATCTTGAATAATCGGTAATTCGCTTCTGGAAGAGAGCGTCCTGTAGCAGATTACTGTGCTGTATCCAGCATTCCATCGGGATTTCGAATCTGCTGGCTATTCTAGTTAGAGCCTCCTCCAAAGTGTCATATTTCAACGGCTTCCGTTTCATGGCGTTTCTAACGTTCTCCCGAACCTGCCAAACCCCGACCGGCATGATGTAGCCCGGATGTGCCTCACGGAGCACGACCACACCGGCTTGCCTCCTCTCCTTTGTAAGCAATTCGCCAACCGCCAGACGCGCCGCATAATAACAACCTCCGATCTTTGCGTACTTCGTTCTCCCTTCGTAGCCTTCCCAATCAGAGAACATGATCGTGTGGCGACCGCTCGGATTCCATATGGTTCCAGGGTACCATGCTTCCATGGCCTCATAGCTCCAGGCGCTGGGATTCATCAACACTTCAAATCTGTTATCCAGATACTGAGATTCATAAACGCGGTACTCGTTAATTTCTGGATACAGCTTGATCTGGTTGATTTGGTCTTTTGAAATTGTGCTGTCCACCGCGGTTATACTCCAACGCGTCGGAACCAGACGCCTATTATCCTTCAAACCAAATGCTCCGACACTGAATGCTCTCTGAATCTTCGAAACTAAAACTCCCTTGTTATACAATGTAGTAACCGCACCGGCTGCCTTCAGATCCGTGTCTCCATAGGCTTTCTCTATCTGGTGATTCCAACGAGACGACACAACATCTAGATCCCGCATAATCGCCGAGGGACCAAACGGCTGAACCGCGTCATCCAAAACGAAGCTTCTTCTCGGCCTCTTCTTCAGCGTCAACTCAACATCCACCGCGCTCTCAGACAAGGCAAGCTCACGAGTTCTCTCCATGATCCGACCCGACTCCTCAAACTTCTTCACGTGAACCCTGTGCTTCCCGCGAACCAGCATCGATCTGAAGCCCACGATCTCATCGATTGACTTCCCGAACCACAGCTCGGGTAAGTCGTATAGACTTGTGTCTTCATGTACTGGCGGGACTAACGGACCGGCGTACACGTATGGGTAGCCAATGCGACCCACGAAAACACTTGGCGGAGAAGCGCCGTCAATGTCCTTGCCTCGGATCAAAGGCACAGTCTTGAAGTAGTACTTTAGGCGGACAACCAGAGGGCAACGAGTTTTTCCACACAGAAATTTTCCACCCTTACAGGCTACACATAGACTCTTCCCCCAAGCCACACCCGAAGCCTCCGCTTTCAAAAAATCTGCACTATAGTCTAGATCTGTGGTGATGCTGGGGTCCTTAATGAGGTTTAGAATCCACCTACTATCTTTGCTGACTTTCTTCGGTTTAGGCTTTCCTAAGGCTTTAATTAGCTTGCCTTGTCTCTTCATGTTTTTGCGTCCGCCAAGGTTCCTTAGTAATTTTGATTACTTGCCTAAAAGGACTTTTTGTATGAACATCAATAAAACTGAATGAGGCTTCTCTAGCCGTTTCCAATAATCATCGCGCTAGACCAAGCTGGACAATTATTATCTGAAGAATTGCCAGAGGTAACAGGTATTTCCACGCTCCTGCAATCATCTGATCGATGCGGAATCTGGCGAAGAGCGCCCGCAAGGTGGTTAGAAGTATAACTGCACAGGTTGTCTTTAGGAGGAAAAACACAATCGGCGGAATCATCCATACGCCGTTTGGACCCCCCAGAAACAAGGATGTGATGAGTGAAGCCGCCAACAGAAGTTCCACATCTTTGCCAAGCCTGATCAAAGCCAGCTTTGGACCTCCAAACTCAGTCATCCACCCCGCTACAATCTCAGTTTCGGCTTCAGGAATGTCAAAAGGAATCCATTCCAATTCGGCGAGTAGGCAGAAAACGAAGATGGCAAAGCCGAGAGGCTGAAGCCAGATGAACCAAGCTGTATTTGAGGCTTGCCACCCAGCAATTCCACTAATCGATAAGGTTTTGGCGACAATTGCCGGACCAACCATGACGAGGCACATGGGAATCTCATATCCAAGCAACTGAAAACCAGCGCGTATGCCACCAACTGAGCTGAATCTGCTGACGGAACTCCAACCGGCAATGAAAACCGTGACTGCTACCAGAGTAAACAAGAACATCAGAAAAATCAGGTCGCCCTCGAAGCTGATGACGGCGGTTAGATCCGCTATCGGTATGAGGAATAGCGCTAGGAGAGGCAAAGACAGTAAGAAAATCGGCGCACTATAAAACATAAACTTGTCAGCCACCTTAGGTATAATATCCTCCTTCGAGAGCAACTTGACAAAGTCGGCTAGGGGCTGAAGTATCCCCGAGGGACCCGTGTAGAGTGGTCCATATCTGTTTTGGAGCTTGGCAAAGAACTTCCGATCCACCCACTCATAAAAGAAGGCCAAGGCTATGAGAAAAAGGAAACCCGGAAACAGAAGAATCTCTAGGAACGCACCTATCTCTTCCCATACCATCTAGTGACATGTCCTCCTCCATTTAGGTTGCGCGGGCGTGACCACCATTTTGTCCTCGCCACCACAACGGAAGCAAAATAAGAACCGCCATCAAAACCACCGCTGCGTACACGACAGGAAAAACACCCGGTGTAACCAACGATGTAGCAAGGATAAACGCGACGATGTCGAAGATCATGAAATAAACGGCGTAGACTAGAAACCTTTCAGCATCAACCTGAAGCTTGCGCGCGGGTAGGTCCTCGCCGCAGGCGTATGGGGAAAATTTGTCTGTGCTCTCTTCACCTCTCGCTCCAACTCTTCTTCCAACTAGATAGAGAAACAGTGCGATGAGCAGCGATAGGAAAAAGATGAAGGGCAAGGAAATTAATGGATCGATCTGCATCCACTTCACTCCATTTTCTTGGTGCTTTAGTTCTTATAACTCCGACTTCTTACTTTTATGGTGTTTGGGTTTCCAGTTGTTGAAGTTGTATCATCCATCCAAGCTTAATCTTTTTTTGCTTGAAGAGAGCCCACTAAGGGTATAAATCATATAAAACTATATCTGAAAAGGGGTATCCATAATTTCAAGCGGCAGTGAATGCTGACTTGGTCAAGGTGAATTGAATGGATAAGATAAAAGTTGGTGTTATCGGAGTTGGTAACTGCCTTGCGGGACTGGTTCAGGGCATTGAATACTATAGAAGGCACAAAAAGAAGAGAACCGGGTTAATGCATGAGAAGATCGGTGGCTATAGCGTTGAAGACATCGATTTTGTGAGTGCCTTTGACGTTGGAAAGAACAAGGTTGGAAAGTCCCTATCTGAGGCTATTTTCGCCGATCCCAACTATATCGACTGGGTTGATTCCGTTTCTGGCTGTGACGTTATAGTTAAGGAGAGTCCAATCCTCGATGGCATCGGCGTATATACCGTCAACGAAATAGACCCCATAGAGCAGACGAAATCAGCTGAAGAAATAGCGAAAGAAGCGATTGAAGAGATAGAGAACACAGGAGCTAAACTATTAGTCAACTATCTTCCTGTTGGTAGCCAAAAGGCAACGGAATTTTGGGCTGATGTTGCTCTTAAAACTAACTGCGCTTTTATCAATTGTATACCAGTCTTTATTGCTTCCAACGAAAAATGGGAGAAGAGGTTCAGAGAGGAGAGGCTTCCTGTTATCGGTGACGACATCAAATCTCAGATAGGTGCAACAATTGTTCACAGGGTATTGACGAAAATGTGCCTAGACAGAGGGGCAGAGATAGATAGAACCTATCAGATAAACGTTGGAGGGAACACGGATTTCCTAAATATGTTAGAACGGGAAAGACTAGAGAGTAAGAAGATATCAAAGACTGAGGCAGTCCAGAGTCAGCTAACAAAGAGACTTGATGACGACAACATCTACATCGGACCCAGCGACTTCATCCCGTTCTTGGGTAACAGAAAGTTGGCCTTCATAAGAGTTGAGGGTAGGATGTATGCTGATGTTCCGTTCAACATGGAGTTGAGATTGGATGTGAATGACAAGGCGAATTCCGGTGGCACGACCGTAGATGCGATCAGATGTGCTCAGTTGGCTTTTGACAGAGGGGTTGGCGGTGCTCTTATCCCGCCTTCGGCTTATCTCATGAAGCGTCCTCCTAAACAGATGAGTGATTACGAAGCAAGGGCAAAACTGAATGAATGGATAAGAGGATAGAAGCATTCTAGGTCTACTTTGAGCTTTGTATGCGTTTTTAGTGAAAAAGTCTTTAAAGAGTAGTTGGAGTCTCAGATACAAAAATGATAGGAGACAAGCTTCTATGATTAATGAAGTGCTACAGATTGCGCTGTTGATTCTTTCAGTTTTGCTTGCATTGTTGACTGTTGAGCTGAGGGATATGCTTCATGCTATCCTGTCTATGTGTGGAATGTGTATCAGCATAGGCGCTTTGTTTTGGTTGCTTAGCGCACCGTACGTAGCCGTCTTTCAGCTGTTAGTTTTTGCTGGAGCGGTAATAGTTCTCTTCATAGCCACTGTTATGCTGACAAAAAGAAAGGAGAAGTCATAAAATGAGGATAAACCGGAACAGAGTCGTGGGTTTGACAGCTATAGTACTTGTCATACTGATTTTCTCCATGCTAGTCGCTAGCCACGAATTTCCGATACTTAATTCCACGGAAACTGCTAAAATGAAAACAACAGAATTTCTGTGGACCTATCGGCTAATCGACCTGATTGCACAAGCGTTTGTCTTGTTCGCTGCGGCTGCATGTTGCGTAGCGATGTTAAGGGCTGGGGAAAAAGAATGATTCCGCTTAGCTACTACGTTATGGGTGCGATAGCGCTCTACATTGTAGGCATGTACTGCCTAGCCGTGAAACGAAACATGATTCGACTTGTCATTGGAATTGAGATTTTGATAAACGCTGCTCACCTAAACTTCATTGCATTTTCAGCCTATAGAAGCCCGAGTTTCATAGACCCTCTTGGGCATTCAATTGTGATCATGTCGATAGTGTTTGCAGGATGCGTCACTGCAGTGGCTTTAACAATAGTTACATACGCCTACAAACACTATGGAACATTGGATGTTCGAAAACTCAGGCGGTTGAAGTGGTAGGCGGGAGAGAAATCGAGCGTGTTCACTAAACCCTTGAATAGTCTTCTCATACTCATGGTCACCACGCCGGTCATAGGATGGGTAACATACAAAAAGAAATATAGAAAGATTCGAGGTATCTATGCGGTTTTGGGTCTCTCAGTTACAGCTTACTTTCTCTACGAACTCTATGTGGAAGTTTCTGAGAAAGGAAATCTACGGTTTTCTTCTCTTCGCTTTGGGGCATGCCTCGAGATAGATATGCTGAGCGTTTTCATGGCGCTGATTTACGTGATGCTTGGGCTTCTGGCTACGGCTTATTCGATGAAGTACATGGAGCGGGACACGGGATTAGCAGAGTATTATACGCTTCTGTTGGGTATGGTTGCTGGTATGATGGGTGTTACTTTTTCAGGCGACTTCTTCACACTTTTTGTCTTCTGGGAACTCATGAGTTTGACGTCGTATGCCTTGGTCGCCTTTCGGAAGGAAAGGTGGGAGCCTATAGAGGCTGGCTTCAAGTACCTCATCATGAGCGCTGCTGGAGGCGCAACCATTCTTCTAGCTATGTCTTTTCTTTATGGCATGACTGGAACGCTAAACTTCGCGGATATTGCAACTGGGCTTAGCGGTGTTATATCCACTGAATGGCTTTACGTCACTCTAACTTTGATCATTGTGGGCTTCGGAGTAAAAGCAGCGATAGTTCCGTTTCACACGTGGCTACCAGACGCTCATCCTGAGGCTCCCGCACCAATAAGCGCCCTGCTTTCAGGCGCTCTGGTGCCGACCGGAGCTTACGCGCTCATTCGAGTTCTGCTTCTCGTCTTCGGTTCTATACAGACTGTATGGCAGATGACGCTGCTGGTCTTTGCTGTCTTCACCATGTTTGTCGGCAACCTTATGGCATTGTTGCAGGATGACATCAAACGTCTGCTCGCTTTCAGCACCATCGCTCAGATGGGCTACATTCTTTTCGGGTTCTCGATTGCATCCCAACAGGGATTGACTGGAAGCCTTTTTCACATAATGAATCATGCTGTAATGAAAAGCCTCCTCTTCCTTTGTGCGGGCGCATTTATTCATCAAGTTGGAACACGAAGTCTAAGTAAACTGGCGGGAATCAGGCGGACCATGCCTGTGACCAGTATGCTTCTTGCTATTGGTGCCGTTGCTATTGCGGGGATTCCACCACTAAATGGTTTTTGGAGCGAGTGGATGATCGTGTTAGCGGGCGTCGAAGTAGAGATGCTTCCTTTTTCAGCCTTGATGATCATCAACATGCTCCTTTCAGTGGCCTACTACCTGCGCCTAGTCTACGTCATCGTGTTGAAGGAGCCCACGCCAGTATCAGAAAGGGGAACAAAGGCTCCTGTCTCCCTGCTGATTCCCATCTTGGTTCTTGCAGCACTCTGCATAGCAATTGGACTCCATCCAGGACCGTTCATCGCTTTAGCTCAGCAGGCCGCAAGAGCAGTGTTAGGTTTTTGAGAATAAGATCATCCAAGGGTTCACTGAAGATGAGAAGTTATTTTTACTATTCTGAAATTGCTTTATTACCCTGTCTAGGAGTTAAGAAGCTATTCCGGTGGTCGCGATTGCCAGCATGAAGGTCAAATTGAGTTGACTCAAGTTTTTGTCACCTGTCGATCAGCCCGATTTTTCAACAATATGCGAAGGGAAACTATTCAACTTTGACGTCATAATCAAGAACCTTGAATACAGGCAAAGAATTTGAAGCCGGATGCGTGAGATGGATCCATCCGAATCGTACAAGCTTAGAGTTTTAGCAAGAAATGCTTCCGAACTAATGATGTCCCGTAGCTTCTAGAGCAGATGGCTTGAAAGTAACTCGTCTATCCTGCTTAGCTGAATCCACTAAGAAAACTTGAGAGATATTCTGCGGCAGGCTTGATGTACTCCAGCACCAGACCAGGTAGAACTCCCAACAATATGCTGAGTATAGTCAAGATGATTATGGGAATAAGTAGCGTGAAAGGTGCTTCTTTCACATCGTTTAGATTTTTAGGAGTTGGTCCAAGGAAGACTCTCCAAGCGAACCAGAGATAGTATCCTGCTGTGATTACGGTGCTTAGAACACCAAAGACAGTTATCAAACCCTTCCCGGAGGCAAGTCCTCCTCCGAAGATCATCCATTCACTCCAGAAACCGTTCAGCGGAGGTGTTCCTAGTAGGCTAAATGCCCCTATCATGCATGCTACACCTGTTGCCGGCATCTTTCCGACAAGCCCTCCCAGCTTTCTGATATCTCTGATTCCTGTCTGATGAATGATCACACCAGCACACATGAAGAGAAGACTCTTGCAGACAGCGTGATTTATTATGTGAAAAAGGCCGCCCATGATCCCCAATGATGAAGTTATTGAAACACTTCCCAGCCCAAATAAGATGTAACCCATCTGGCTAATGCTCGAGTAAGCCAACAGACGCTTGATGTCGGTCTGTGCCAAAGCCATTAACCCGCCATATGCCATAGTGATTACCCCGAGAATTGTCAAATAATCTGAGGTCTGGATCACTGTTGGACCGAACGTCATCAACAGAATTCTAGCCATTCCGTAGGCGCCACATTTTATCATTACTCCAGATAACATAGCACTTATTGGGGTAGGAGCCTCTGAATGCGCATCAGGCAGCCAAGTGTGAACTGGAAAAGCGGCCATCTTGACTAAAAAGCCGACAAGTAACAAGACAAAGATCACAATGACCATGTGTGAAGGAATCGCGGTTGCCTTTGAAGGTAATTCGAGGAGATTGAATGTCCCTGTGTACGCATAAATGGAGAGGATTCCGAGAAGCATTGAGAGGGCGCCTACGTGGGTGAAAATGAAGTATTTGAATCCTATGCGGAGTCTATCCTTTGATACCCCCCAGTTGGCAATCAGCAAGTAGGAGGGGATCAGCATCAATTCCCAGAAGAGGTAGAATTGTATAAGATTCGCCGCGAAGATGACTCCAATCATCCCAGTCATGAAGAGCAGCAAATTCGCGTAATAGGATCCTTGTGCTTGTTCCTTTTCCATATACTTGATGGAGTAGAGGCATGAAAGCATACTGACAACGGCAACTATCAACCCTATAGGCAGGCTAACAACATCAACAAGGAAGCCAAAGTCCAGATCGATGGGACGTATCCACGGGTAACTAAAGGTCAATTCGGTCCTATTCATTGCCCAGCCTTCCATCAGGTCCCTACCCATACTCACAATCATCACGATGGACACGGATGCCGCTATGGTCGCAATAATTCCTGTCCAATACCCGGCACCCTCCTCAGACTCAGCCCATTCAGTTTCTCCAACCTTCTTGCGTGCGCGCAAGCGGTTTCCAATGGCATAGATAATTATGCCTGCGATACCGGGGATGACAGTTGCCAATAATGCCGCATGAGGTATCATATAGGCACCTTCACAAGATTCCTCCGAACTCTACTAATAAGATTACCATCAATACGATGCCTATTGAAATAGCCAACATGTTATAAGACAACACTCCTGTGTGGGTCTTCCTAATCTTATCAGAGAAGTAAGCTACGGCTTTTGCGAATTTATAGTTAAGTGCTTCGAAGCCGCCGAGTTCTAGGTGAGGATATGCCCATCGCGAAAGCGAGACTACTCGCCTAGATATCATTTCATAGAATTTGCTGAAGCCTCTAATCTCGGGTTTGGTGATCCCTTCCGTCTCCACGTATTTATAAGCGCTTCTTGCGAGAGATAGAAAACGCGTAGCTATGAGCCCGTCAAGAACATTGAGGCTATGCTCCAAACTTCTGCATATTTTCTGCGAAAGACCCCGTGTTGAATGGGCAATAAGTCCATTGAGCGCATCAATGCCATATTCTATGCTGTTGTTTATTTTCTGTGAAAGAAGCCGGGCAGAAGAGGCAACTTCATAGTAGAATGCGTTGATGTAGAAACGGTTTCGCAGAATCCTATTGGCTGTCTTCAGGAAGCTGAATTTTTCCGTTAACTCCGCAGCATCGACCTTGCGTGCTATGTAAATTCTGTAGGCTGGATAGCCTCCAAATGCCACCGCTACACATGTCAAGACCGTGCTAATGGAAGGAACAAGGTATACGAGAACTTCGTTGAGATTGTTGAATCTCAATTGCGCTAAGAACGGCATCGGTAGAAGAAACTTGTTAAAGGGCCAAATGAGAAGAAGTGCCAGAAAGTCCAAGAATGCTGTTATTGCAAGAGTCGTGGTAAGGGAACTGCGCATTAAAGATGGTGGTTTCTTGACAACCTTTCTCTCTGATCCATAATCCTCCTTCCTGAAGACAAGCCCCATCATTCTAAGACAGTAAAAGGCGGTTATTCCAGCTCCAATTATTAACAGAACGAAAATCAAGTATCCGGAGATCATAAGCGTGAACTGCCCTTTTGCGCCAGCCTCTCCCGCAAAATCCAGGGCCGCTGTTTGAATCCAGTTTGTGCACCAAAAACCGCTTAGCAGTGGTATGCCTCCTAGAGCAAGAGCACCGACTTCTATGCTTCTATGCGCGATTCTGCTCTTGAATCCGCCCATTCGGTGCAAATTGTCTGAACCAACTGCATATGAGATGTATGCTGCAGAGAGGAATAGTAGCGCTGAGACGAAGGCGTCAACCGTAAGAAGGAAGGTGCCGGCTAAGTATCCCCAGCTTACGTCGGTCATTAATCCCGCCAAGCCAAAGGCTGCCATCATGTATCCGATCGCGCTTGAGATACCGTATGAGAGAACTTTGAATATGTTTTCTTGGGTCATCGCTATCAGGGCACTGACCACTGCGGTAAGCGCACCTACAAAGGCCACGACTAAGAAGAAGTTGACAATGCCCGTGTATGCAATGCCTGCACGGAAGACCGGAAGAATTCTAGCCATAATAAAGGGTCCAGCCAAACATTCAGTTAGGGCGTTGAATGAGGAAGGTGATGCAGCTAGCGCATCTGGCAACCACTCTTGTAGAGGGAATTGAGCTGCCTTTCCTATGGCTCCACCGAAGAACATCAGGACTGTGATGAAGAGCAAGCCGGCCTTTGATAATTCTCCGAGCCAGTTGCTACTTTCTGCAAGTTCTGAGATGTTGAGGGTGCCAGAATGGATGTATATTAACAGAATAGAGGCCAGAAAGAGAGCGTCTGCGACACGGAGAACCATGAAAGTCTTCAAGCCCATGTGTGCTCTTTCGGGATCTCTGTGCCAAAAAGCCGCGAGGCCTGTGCAACAGAGTCCAACTAGTTCCCAGCCTATGAACATGAAGAGGAGGTTGTCTGCAATCACTATGATTACGTATCCGCCGATGAAGAGCTGTATGAGAAACCAGAACCTAGCCAAGCTTGGCTCTTCTTGCATGTAGGCGACGGAGAAAATGGTGACCAGAAATCCTATGCAAGTGATCACGCACGCCATGAGCACGCTTAAAGGGTCGACCAAAACCCCCAACTCGGGGTAAAGCCATGGAATTCTTAAGTCAACGATGTGACCCGCAAGAATATCCGGGATCATCGAGAAGGAGAAGAAGGCACTTATCCCGATGGAAAGAACGGCCAAACAACTGCTCAATTTTCGACGGATTGCACCAGCCAGCGGCGTGATCACGGCCCCGATAATAGGGATGATCCAGCAAAGCCATGCCGCCCACGGAAGCAAAAGCTCTTCCTCCAGAAATATTATCTGCTTACTTCGAAAGAAACACTTAAGTTTTTACTAGAAACTGAAATCTTCAAAGGCAGGTCAATAGCGGTCAACCTAAATGATACTATTCGACTGCCTTATTGCGTACTTCATATTCGATTACTTCCAAAAACCCAACGTCATCCTCAATCATAAGTTGAGCGCGCGATAGAGAAGAGGCTACACATTATACGTATAGGGATAATGATTGACTCTCTATGAAATAGTTTCTGCAAAGAAAAACAGCAGAATTATCAGCAACACAATACCCATGAAAACCGCCAGCATGTTATTAGATAATATGCCAGTGTGGGTCTTTCGGAATCGTCGACAAAATGATGTGGTATGGCTAGCTAAGAAATGGCTTAAAGCATCGATGCCCCTAAGCTCTGGATAATTGTACATGGTCTCAGACAACCTTCTGAAGAAACCTGCAACTGAGCGGTTGAATACTTCGATGCCACGCTCTAGGTGTTTATGTAGGACTTCGGAAAGGGCTTTTGTCCCACCGGCGAAGATTTTATGATAAAACGTGTCGATGTGGCACCGATTCCAGAGAAAATCATAAGTCTTCCTCAAGAAATCGTGCTCTTTGGTTAACTTAACTGGATCGGCTCGGCGGGTTATGTATAGTTGATATGCGGGATAGCCACCAACTACTAACGCTGCGCAAGTTATTCCAAAAGTTGGTGAGAGAAACGCCCGTTTCAGAATGTCGATGACTTCTGTGTAAACTAGGCTTTGGTACAGTGGAGGCGGCGAGAAGAACTCGTGAAAACTTGTGATGATATATGGCGCAAGAACGCCCATAACGATGGTGGCTAGCGCTAGAAGTCCCATTGGAACCCACATTGCAGGCGAAACTTTGTTAATGTGTTCTTCCTCGTCTTTGAGCTTGTTTATGCGCTTGCTTTTCGGATCAAAGACTATGCCAATCATGCGAAAGATGTAAAAGGCGGTGACTGCAGCGGTGGTCATCAGGAAAAAGAGCAGCCCGTAAGCAGAAAACATTAGCGCGGACTGCCCTAGCCTCCCAGCCTCTTGTGCAAGCTCCCAGGTTGCATTATAAATAGCTTCTTCACTCCAGAATCCGCTCAAGGGAGGTATGCCAATGGTTGCAAGACCTCCAATAAGCATACATACAAATGTAATGGGCATGCGAACCCTGAGTCCACCCATGTTGGACATGTCTTGAGACCGAACTCTATACAAAATTGCTGCTGCGCATAGGAAGAGGAGCGCCGATATGATGGCATCCGTCATCTTGTGGAAAATACTTGCTAGATATCCAGCCGCTGGATCAGTGGCTAGTCCACTCACCCCTAAAGCAACGGTCATGTAGGCGTATTGACTGATGATGGAGTACGCCAAAAGCCTCACTATGCTTTTTTGGACCATAGCCATGCTCGCCCCAAATAGCGCAGTAAACGCGCCGACCCAAGCGACTACTAAAAAGAAGATGACTAGCTCTGTAGACCCTTCTGCGGCATGCAACAGCGGAAAAATCCTAGCTATCAAATAGACTCCGGCTAGCACCTCTGTGATGGCGTTAAAGGACGCAGGCGTGGCAGCCATCGCATCCGGCAGCCATACGTGTAAAGGAAACTGAGCTGACTTTCCCACAGCTCCGCCAAAATATAAAAGGGCCGTAATGAGCAACAAGCCAGATCCCGACAACTTCACTATATCAATATCTAGAAAATTGAAGGTCCCAGAACAGAAGTACATAATCAAGATTGACATTAAGAGAGCGAGGTCGCCGATACGGAGCACCAAGAATGTCTTCAAGCCGTAACGAGCGTTTTCCGTATTCCTATACCAAAAATTAACCAACGCACAACAGCATACCCCGACAACTTCCCAACCTATGTACAGTTGAAGAAGATTATCCGCCATAACCACCATAACCAATCCACCGATGAAGAGCTGGGTGAAAAACCAGTATCTGGTTAAGCCACGTTCTCCACGCATATATTCTAATGAAAAGATAAGGACTAAGAGCCCCACGCTACTGACTACGCTGGCCATGAGCACGCTTAAAGGGTCCATGAGAACTCCCAGATTTATGCCGAGAGAAGGGATCCATGGAATCTGCCAGTGCACCATGTTTCCTGCATGAACATCTGGAATCATAGATAATGAAAAGATGACGCTAGCCCCAACGAATGCAACCGGGGCATAGTCTCTGAGCTTAGGATGGGCTAAGGCAAAGAGTGGCGCGAGTACAGTCCCGATTATGGGAATGAGCCAACAGAGCCATGGAGCGTAGGGAATCAACAAACTCACCTTGCAAAGGTCTCTGGAAAACCCGTAGTTTAATAATTTAGTTTATTTAAATAATTTAAACATTTATCTCCACAGAAACTCAGCTTAGCACAATATGCGTTCACGTAGAAGTAGCGAGATTCTGTTTCCCTGCTAGGCACCCGTTTATTCCTTTGCTAATAGTATCAATCCGCAAAAGATGTTTATTGCTCCCACGAAGCCTAGGGCGCCAATGAAATAGGGGTTAGAAAATAAGAAATGCACGGAGGTTATGATGCCGTACACGGAGAAAATAGAAAGCAAAGCGCCAACGATCAACATCAAGCCAGACAAGTACTTGCCTACTTTCATGGATGCCTTAGAAACATCTAATGCCTCAACCCCAGTGGTGTCCTTGAGAAGAGGTTCTTCCTTGCCTCCAAGGGACGGGGGAGGAACCACAATTTCCTTTCTTTTCCTCTTTTTCGGCATCTCACCCACGAATAAGCATCTGAGTGGAATAGTTAAAAGATCTTGGGTCTTCGTGCAGTTACGTTAAGGAGCCCTGCGAGAATGGAGACTACGCTGAAGAATATTAAAACGTAACGAGAAACAGGAGACAAGATGATTGGCACGGAACCCGTTTCTATGAGATACGTCAGTAGCGCCGTTAAAGTCCCTATGACCAAGCTTATTCCTCCTAGGGCCACCTGCACCCGATAACGTCCCACCATCCTGAGATAGTACGTCAACAGAACCATTGCCATCAACCCTAGGCCCGAAATAAGCGCGCTTATCGCATTAGCATCCCCGAAGAATATTGGAGAGACAAGCAGTACAACAGACATTACGACTCCAGCAATAGGAGTGAAGGGATACAAAGGAGCTTTAAAGGTTCTCTTCAAGTATGGCCTCTTCTTTCTGAGCCTCAGAAGAGATAGGTTAACCAAAGCAAATACAAGAATGGACCCGAAGCTAGCCGCGTACCCAAGGAACTCCACATATCCAACGGCGCTCAGGAATATTATAAAGAGCGACCCAGCAATAGTGGCGACATAATGGGTTCCGTAGCGCTGATGAACCGATAGCAGAATCTTGGGAAGGTACCCGTCTCTGCTCATCCCGCGAGCAATGCTTGATTGAACAGCTATAGAGGTCCCTAAAGCTGAAAGACTTGCAACCATCCCAGCAATTGCAAATAGGATACCTCCAGCTCCAGGCAGTATATTTTCGGCTGCAAGGTTGAGTAAGGGCTCATCGAAGTCTCCGAGGGGAACAACTCCAACGGCCACGTAGGCAACGCTGAAATAGAGAGGCATGATCAACAATGCCGACAGAATCATCGCTCTAGGAATGTTCTTCTCTGCGTTCTTAATCTGGGCAGCACCCGCCACTAGAGCTCTCATTCCGAAAAACATCGGAAACATGTATGCCGTCGCAGCGAAAACTCCTGACAAACCTTCGGGCAGAGGTCTGGGAACCACATCGGGTGGAGTCAGTCCGTGCCACAGTCCGCTGGCAAGAAATATGGCGAACAAAGCTAAGAATGTGATTACTATCATTGGTCCGACCTTTCTTGATCCCTTAACGTCTAGTGCCGTTAGAATGGCAATCACGGCAATGGCAATCAATGGTGCTTGGGCTGAGATGAAGCTTTGAACTATTGGGGAAACCCTCAAGAAGAGATACGAGAGTTGTCGAGTGAATACCAAGGCGGCTAATGATGCGCCGAACACGCTTGCGAGCCATCTCAGACAGCCAGATACGAACGCGACTAGACCGCCATAGGCAGCCTTCGTGTAGGTGTATTCGCCGCCAACCTTGGGGATGGCCGCGCTGAGTTCGCAGTAACTGAACATGATCAGCAGGTTTATCAGCCCCCCCAACAAGAGTGCCAAGACCATACTCGACCCAGCCAAGCCGAAGTAAGCGTAATCCATCAACACGAAAATCTCAAATCCTATTGATCCGCTCAATCCCATCATCAGCGCGTCGGAAAATCCAAGCTCCCTTTTCATCTTCAACGATGCAACCCTCCGTCTATGGTGATTCTTCGTTTTCGCTGATAAGAAATAGTCCACTTGCAATTGAAAAAAAGCCGAATACTATGAGAACCCACATGTATAGGGGGATGGGAAAACCGGTGTTTATGTGTAGCCATGCCCGGATACCGAAGGGGTCGCTGTGCAGGATGTAAGCCGTAATAAACGCCAACATGCCCATCGTAGTCTGCGCTACGCCAACAGCTGCGGCAAATGCTTTCCTGACCTCTTTAATGGTAATCCTCATATAGATCACCTATGCCGGAGTATGATGCCGGATACTACATCAAAGACTCCGATTACCAGTAAGACTCCAAGAAATAACACTCGATGATCTGTGAGTATTCTTTCAAGTGCGCTGACGTCAAGAGCACGGGTAAGAACTAATGCGAACATACCTACCATCGTAACCCCAACGAAAATCAGGAAACCCCCAATGAGCAGAGCTACCTTGCTTAGCCTCAGTGAACCTATAGCTAGCACCATCCACTATTCGGATGTGAATCTATTTGCTCAGCAATGATATAAACTCACGCATGTCTCTGGCCAGATGAATGGAGAGTAGTCGAGCACTAAGAGGCACTACGTGTTCTCTGTTGGGAAGGTCTCGGTACGGAGTTCTACTACCTGGCGTAGGCTATCTCGTCTACGGCTTCTGGATTCCTGAGCGTAGAGAGGTCTCCTAGTGGCGCTCCCAGCACTCGGGCTCTTACAACTCTTCTCATTATCTTTCCGCTTCGGGTCTTCGGCACATCGCCTACAAACCAGATTTCGTCAGGTCTAGCTAGCTTGCCCATCTCGTGAGCCACGTGTTCCCTCAACTCGCTTCTTAGCTTATCGGTTGGCTCCACGCCTTCTTTCAAGACGACGAAGCCGACGATTGACTCTCCCTTTATTTCGTGTGGCTTTCCGATCGCAACAGCCTCAGCCACTTTATCGTGGCTGACTAGAGCCGACTCAACCTCGTAGTTGCCTATTCTGTGTCCCGCAACCTTGAGTATATCGTCTGCTCTTCCCTGAATCCAGAGGTATCCATCCTCGTCTTTTCTGGCCTTGTCGCCGGTGAGGTACATGTGCGGTAGCTTGCTCCAATATGTCTTCACGTACCTTTCCGGAGCCTTGTAGAGTCCTCTCAACATTGCTGGCCACGGCGTGAGAAGATAGAGGTCACCACCGCCTTTCTCAACAGGCTTACCATCCTCATCATATATTTCAGCGGTGAAGCCTGGCAGGGCCTTCGTGGCGCAACCTGGCTTAAGTGGGGTGATGGGTAACGGTGATATGACGAATGATCCTGTTTCGGTTTGCCACCAGGTGTCCATTATTTGACAGCGTTCTCGGCCTACGTGTTTGTAGTACCACATCCAAGCCTCTGGATTGATGGTCTCGCCCACAGTTCCTAGCAACCTTAGGCATGAAAGATCATGCTTTTCTGCCCATTTTTCTCCGTATCTCATGTGCATCCGAATGGCCGTGGGCGAAGTATAGAATATTGTCACGCCGTATTTTTCCACCATTCTCCACCATCGGTCTGGTTGAGGATAGTCTGGCGAACCCTCATAGATCACTGAGGTGGTTCCTAGGATCAATGGCGCGTAGACGATGTAGCTGTGTCCGGTGACCCATCCTATGTCTGCGGCGCACCAGTATATGTCTTCGTCTTTTATGTCGAAGACCCACTTCAGGGTAAGGGCTGTTCCAGCGGCGTATCCTCCATGGGCGCAGAGTACTCCTTTTGGTTCTCCGGTTGTGCCAGAAGTGTATAGAATATAGAGAGTGTCGTTAGCATCCAGCTTCTCAGTTTCGCATTCAGCCGACTGCCCTTCGGTTATGGCGTGCCACCAGCGGTCTCTCTCTTCTTTCCAGTGAATTTCTTCTCCGGTATGTTTGTAGACAATCACATTCTTGATGGCAGGCACTTTCCTAACTGCCTCGTCTGCCTGTTCCTTCAACTGAATAGTCTTTCCACGCCTGTAAAAGCTGTCACAGGTAATCAGGACTTTTGCTCCTGCATCTGTTATTCTCTTCTGTAGTCCTCCAACGCTGAAGCCTGAGAAGACAACGCTGTGGATGGCTCCGATCTTTGCGCATGCCAGCATTGAGATTGGAAGTTCCGGGATCATGGGGAGATAGATTCCAACTCTGTCGCCTTTTTTGACCCCGCTACTTTTCAGTCCATTGGCGAGTTTGTTTACCTCTACGTAAAGGTCCCGATAGGTGAGCTTTCTGACGCCTCCTGGCTCGCCTTCAAAAATGTAGGCAACTTTGTTTTTGCGGTAGGTTTTTACGTGTTTGTCTAGGGCGTCGTGTACGATGTTGTGTTTGGCATCCAGAAACCATTTAGCGTATGGTTCCTTCCACTCAAGAACCTTGCTGGGAGGTTTGTACCACTCTACGACGTCCTTCGCTACCTCGCCCCAGAACCATTCCAGATCCTTCGCCTTCTCACGTAGCGCATCATAACTCTCTATTCCGTGTTCATCCATCCATTTCTTAACATTAGTCTGTTCAACAAATTCTTCAGACGGGCTAAAAACTCTCTTCTCTTTTAGCAGAACATCGATAGCTGAACTTTCTGCCAACTCTTCAACAACCTTGCAAATTTTGTTAAGCGCTCTTGCAGACATAAAAACGTTTCTTTCAATTAATTGCGGATGAAGTATAAGCCAGCGTCAATCTTACACTGGAAATATTGTTTTCCCGTAGGTCTCATTTGCAATTTCTGCCGTTGCCAGGTAGATTGCGCTGAACCCGCAGAAGATTCCTTCGTAACCCGCAATCATCGTCACAAGAAGTCCTATTGCTTCATCGACTGTGGCTAGTGTTTTGCCGATGGCCAACAAAAAGAACAGCAGAGTCAACGTTATAAAGACAACTTGAAGGGCTCTATTCGCTTTGAAAGTGGATAGAGTCATCAGCGCCGTGAATAAGCCCCACGTGGCCAAGTATGCAGCCATAGCATTTGCTGAGGGAGCCCCAAACCATCCCAAGACTGGAAAGACCTCGATAGCCACAAGTGAAATCCAGAACAAACCGAAGGAGCTGAACGCGGTTGCGCCAAATGTGTTTCCCTTCTTCATCTCCCACATCCCAGCGAAGATCTGGGCCAATCCTCCATAGAAAATCCCCATGGACAAGATCATTCCCATGCCTGATCCGTCAATCAAACCTGCGTTGTGCAGATTCAGCAACACTGTGGTCATCCCGAAACCCATCAACCCTAGTGGAGCTGGATTCGCGAGTTCGTCGTTCACGACTTTCGTCTCCTCTACACTTTTGAAGAGAGACCGCGTAGTCTGCTGGGAGATATATTTTTTGCTATTGACAGCCTGTTAACTTTATCCATGAAAGCGCGCAGAAATTGCTGTCCTAGTCAGTTTTGAAGGTCCAAGATTCTAGGGATAGAATCTTCTAACTGTGCGTGGGAAGGGAATGGCCTCCATTATGTTTTCTAAGTTGAGCATCCAAGCAATTAGCCGCTCGACTCCCAGCCCGAAGCCGGTGTGCGGAACCGTCCCGTATTTTCTGAGGTCGATGTACCAATCGTAGTCTTCCTCTCTCAGGCCGAACTCTTCTATTCTCTCAATCAGTTCCTTTTTGTCGTCGATTCTGGCACCGCCGGTGGTGAGTTCGCCTATCCTCGGAACGATGAGGTCCGCAGACATGACGAGTTTTGGGTTTTCTCTGTAAGCTTTGCAGTAAAACGCCTTTATCTCCCTTGGATAAGCATAGACGAACACCGGTCCAAACTCTGTTGCTAGCGCCTTCTCCTCGTTGAAACCGAAATCCTCACCCCACTTGATTTTGAATCCTTCTTTGTGGAGCCTCTCTATGGCTTCATCGTAGGTTATTCTTGCGAATGGGGGTTTTATCTTCGCCAGTTTTTGTGGGTCTATCTTTAAGGTTTTGAGGTCTTTCTTGCATTTTTCTGCAACTTCTTGGCACACATGGCTCACAAGGTCTTCTTCCAGGCACATCATGTCATCAATCGTTGTGAACGCTTCTTCTGCCTCAGCATGCCAGTACTCCGTGAGATGCCTTATTGTTCTGCTCTTTTCAGCCCTGAACGAAGGCGCTATGCAGTAAATTTTCTCCAGTGAGTATATCTGAGCCTCTAGGTGTAGCTGAGCGCTCTGAGTGAGGTACAGGTCTCTGTCGAAATATTTTAGTCCAAATAGTGTGGCTCCGCCCTCACAGGCGCTCGATATGAACATTGGCGGCGAAACTTCGAAGAAACCTCTTTCTCTGAAGAAATCGTCTATGAACCTAAGCGTCT
>JABAOC010002410.1_pt1 | contig 19408 bp, 13 predicted proteins | sample 7062161 | NCBI WGS metagenome assembly JABAOC01 (sample SAMN14538625, study PRJNA623070) | marine sediment metagenome | biome: marine biome [ENVO:00000428]; feature: marine pelagic biome [ENVO:01000023]; material: deep marine sediment [ENVO:00002113] | place: India: Gulf of Khambhat ... | reverse complement strand
AGATGAGAAATGTGCAGAGCCTTGGGTATCGAAATCTAACCAGAGACCGGCGCCAGGGATTGGCCGATGCCTGCGCGAAATTCATCAAGGGAAAACACACAAGACCATTCTTCCTGTTCGCCTCATTCATCAATCCACACGATATTTGCTATATGGCTATTAATGATTTCAATCGCACACAAGGAAAAGCCCCGGTAGCCAACATGGATTCAAAAATTTGCGAGGCTGTGCTGGAACGTGCGCGAAAAACCGGGGACATTGGTGCTTTCGTCGAGGCGAACTGCCCCCCACTGCCCGCAAATCATAGAGTACCGGAGGGCGAGCCGGAATGTATAACACAGAAATTTGTGAATGCAAGGTCTTTCCGGGCATATGTCCGCGAAAAGTGGACTAAGAATCAATGGCGTCTGCACCGCTGGGCATACTGCCGATTGACCGAAATGGTTGACAAGGAAATCGGTACAGTGCTGAATGCACTGCGAGAATCGGGATTGGAAGAAAATACCCTGATAGTCTTTACCAGCGACCACGGTGACATGGATTCAGCACACAAAATGGAGCACAAGTCGGTGCTTTATGAGGAATCCGTGCGTGTTCCGTTCATAATGAGTTACAAGGGAGTGATTCCTCAAGGCATAGTAGATGATACACATCTTGTTTCCAATGGTCTCGACCTTCTTCCCACTCTTTGCGATTACGCAGGCATAGAGACGCCCCAAGAACTGCACGGTAGGAGCTTGCGAGCTTTGGCGCGAGGAAAAGATACTAAAAAGGGACCCCGCAAGGCGCCAAGCCAATGGCGTGATTTCGTTGTCTCAGAGAGTCAGAACGGAAGGATGCTGAGGACAGACCGCTTCAAGTACTGTATTTACGACTCAGGTAAAAACCGCGAACAACTAATAGACCTGAAGAATGACCCGGGCGAAATGAAGAACCTCGCTGAGCTCGAGAGCTACAAAGATGTCCTGGATACACATCGTCAGCTTTTGCAAGGCTGGGTTGAAAGAACCGGCGATAAGATTGCGGCTGAGTATGTTTAGGTCAAATCTTAGAGTTCTGGGGTAACTTTATGAAAACACCATCAAAACATATAAAGACAGGCCTATTACTACTCAGTATCCCCTTGCTTCTTTGGATTCTCATATTACTCTTTTACTTCAGGGTCGCCAACATCTTCGATGCCTATCTGATGAAATTCCCCGGGCCGCTTGTTATATGGGCAGCTATGTCCCTCTGTCCTATGGTGGCTATTTATCTTGGTGTGAAAATGATTCGCGCGCGGCAGAGTAAATTCATGGGACGATTGTTTACGGCGATGGGTACAATCCTTCTGGTGGCTTTTATCGTGCTCATCGGCATCCCCATGGTCATCAACGCACTGAAGCCGGAAACTCCAAAGAACCCAAGCATACCGAGGCCTGTTGAGACGCAGGTTGGATTGCCTGTATTTCCCGGCGCCGAAGGTTTTGGCACCCGAACCATCGCCGGACGAGGAGGTAAGGTGATAGAAGTAACTTCACTGACGGACGATGGGCCGGGAACTCTGCGAGCGGCTATCAATAATCCTTTCCCTCGCATCATCGTCTTTCGTACTTCAGGAATCATCGAGCTAAAGTCGGAGCTGCAAATTCCCTATCCGTTTGTGACCATCGCGGGCCAGACAGCTCCGGGCGGTGGTGTCTGCATTAAAGGAGCCGGCATTGCGATTATGACACACGATGTGCTTATCCAGCATATCCGCGTCAGGCCGGGGAATAAAGGTCCGGTCGATGCCGATATAAACGATGCGATTAGTATCTTAGGCCAGTACGCTGGTCAAAACGACGATGCCTATAACATCGTGGTGGATCATATCTCGGCGAGCTGGGCCGAAGACGAAACCGTTAGCACATGGTACGGAGCACACGATATTACTATTTCGTGGTGTATCATAAGCGAAGCTCTGAACAGAAGCCGTCACCGCAAACGCACGCACAGTGCAGGAGTGCTTATCGGAGACAGCTCTTACCACGTATCGATGCATCATAACCTTCTGGCGCACAACGACTTCCGCAATCCGCTAATCTCTCAAGGTGGCACCCACGACATTGTGAACAACGTCATCTATAACTGGGGAGCGATACCGGGAGAGGTAGAAGACTACGGTTCGAATTCCTTTATCAATTTTGTCGGGAATTATTTTATTGCGGGGCCATCAACCAATCCCGGCCCCTATGAAATCCTTTTTCCCCAGGGTAATCCCAGGATTTACGTGGAAGACAATATTGGCCCGCACCGTCCCGACCCGAATATGGACGAATGGTCGATTGTCGGCTTCGGCTGGGGAGAGAAAGGTGTCGCGCCGGAAACATATCGCAGCTTCACCAAATTCACAACCGCCCCTATTACTACGGACAGTGCCGCCGAGGCACTGGACAAGGTATTGGCAGAAGCCGGAGCGATTGTACCACAGCGCGATGCAGTTGACCAACGCGTTGTCAATGATGTAAAGAATGAGACCGGCTCAATTATCGATTCCCCGGACGACATCGGTGGATATCCCAAGCTCGCAAGTAGTATCCCGCCAATTGATTCTGATCATGATGGTATGCCGGACGATTGGGAGTCGAAGATGGGTCTGGATCCAAAGGATGCTTCTGATGGAAATGGCGACCTTGACCAAGACGGTTACACCAACATCGAAGAGTATCTACATTCGTTATCGAGCCGAGTTTAAAGCATGAGCTTAACGGCCCTAAGGTGTTGAGACTCTACTCAATCATACTCATTATTATTCAGGATCCTCCTTCTTTTGTTCTTGCTCAGCCTTTTCCAGCGCTTGTTCAGCTTCTTTGCGTGCGGTGATGTCCCGAATGCTCTCGCGGTGTCCGAGTGAATTGCCTTTTTCGTCGTAAATTGGCTGCCAGGACATCTCCGCCCAGATTATTTTCCCATCCTTGCGCTCTATCCTGAACTGGACGTCGTTGCCCGTACTGCCTTTAAGGGCAGAGCGAAAGGCTCTATCCATCCGACTGCGGTCTTCCTCGTAAACTATCGACGTTGGGTAATCCGACATAGCCGTAAGCTCTTTTATGCTGTAGCCGGTGACACGCTTTACCGCCGGATTCGTCCACAGAACCCTGCTGGTCGGACCGACCCAGACCTCCCAGCCATAGGTGTAATTTGCGATGGCGCGGAAGCACTGGTCAGTCATCCGAGCCATTAATTCGGTACGTTTACGCGCACTAACATCATCATATATCGCCACAACCTGTCTTGACGGCAATCTATATACATAGTTCTCTCGCCAGCCTGCGATTCTCTCGTCCTTGTATACTGAAATAGGGTGGTGTTCCGGCGTGCCCGTCTTGTACACTCGTTGAAAAACATCGAAAAGGCCGAACTCTTTGACTCCGGGAAAGACCTCGGTAACACTTTTACCTACCAGCTGTTCTTTTTTGATTTGTTCTATCTCTTCGGCCGCCGGATTAAAATCCACAAAAACAAAATCTTCGCCGTCGTTTCTCGCTTCGTATATCGCCACTCCGCTGCTGACATTGTCGAACAGAGCCTTGAATTTTGCCTGATATTCGTTGAGCTCGTCCTCGGGATATTGCTGACCGCTGCAAGGCTTTCCTTTTTTACTGTTATTGGTTTCCATATTTCACCTTAGCTTACAATCTCCCCATCCCCGCTCACTCATGATTATATACTTTGGCTTCGCTCTGCTTGTTCGGATGAAGCTGTATCTTCTGCCGACCTCTATTTTACAGTGTAGCCTGCCGAATTGGCAAATTATAAATCCCTCCACTTCCCCCCGTTCTCGACGATCTGTCCTCTATCGTCATTGCGAGCGGAGCGCGGCAATCTGAAAAACGTTTAGCCCCCCAAGTTTTCTTAAGATGCCCAGCTCAGAGTCAATTTCTTGTGCGAATGTGCGCACTCCCGTAAGTAGAGCTTAATCAAGTTCTGGTAGGGAATCCCTGTTTCTTCGGCCAGAGTCTTGAAGTATTCGATAACATCCATTCCAAGTCGAAGCGTGATTTGCTTCTTCAAAAGAAACTTTATGCCTTTTGATATTCTGCTTGGCCTGTCGATCATCCCAGCTAAATTTTCTTTGCTCCATAATTATAATATTTTGCTATTTTCATTATCGGCCAAGTCAATTGTGGCTCAAACTTCGGGGTTTTCTCATAAGCTTTTCTGCAGCAAATCCTGGTGAAGCCAGAAACAGGTGTTAATCGCTTCAGTCGGGCCACCCTACAAGTCCGTCTCGAAGGAATTTCTTGTTCGTTAGTTATAAATTTTTGCCTGTTTTTTTCGAGAAAACTGTGCAGCTTAGACTTTATTGATTCCATTAGAGCTCAACGTTTAAACAAAGCGCACCTCCTTGTGACATAAGGATTTACATTAAATTTAAAAGCTACCCCTTATATCGTCATTAAGAGGGTGTGCATCTTGAATTGTATCTCCTCGAAAAGTGTTCTCAAAAATCCCGAAGTATGAGTATTCATCCCCGAAGTAAAAGCCGAAAAATATGGGCTTTAGCAGGGTCCTTTTTCATTATTAGCTTTTTCTGCAAAAGATGGTAAAATTGGCGTAATATCGTAAAAATCAGTATGTTAACGGCGATTGAAGCCGGTATTTGAAGAGTTCTCTTGTAGAAAAAAATGCCGATGTTATATTTGATTTTTCCTTAACTAACGAATCAGGTATAACAGGGCGACAGTTAGTTTTTCGCCCGGTGAGAGACCAGGTGCTCAGAATGCCCGAGTCATCCTCAAAACTTGTTCGCATCGACCCATATCGGCTGCGTATGAAGCGCCGCGGGCAGATGGTGACCGATGCAACCATTTTCGCCTCTGAGGCCGTCAACCTCGAACCTGATGCAGTCCGCCAGCTTTGTGATGCAGCGTCACTTCCGCCGGTTAAAAAGGTTCTGGCCACCGCTGATATCCACGTTGGCTTCGGCGTGCCTATCGGGGCCGTATTGGGGATGGACAATGCAATTATGCCTCCTGCTGTCGGGTATGACATAAATTGTGGAATGCGGCTGCTTCGCACACCCTTTTCAAAAGGTGACATTGATACTGACAAAATCGCGGTCGATATAGCCCGTGACATTCCGCTTGGCGAGGGTAGGGAAAATTTACAGTTAAATAAAACTGGAATTGAGGCCGTTATCAATAAAGGTGTTGCCGCCGTACCGGTCCTTGCCCAAAGAAGCAGTCACCGGGCCTGGGAGGCCTTTGACCCGGACCAGTTCTCAGATGACCTGCAAAAAATCGAAGAAAAAGGCTGCCTGCCCTCCGACCCGGGCGCGGTGCCAAGAAACGCGATCCAAAAAGGTATGAATCAGCTCGGAACACTCGGAGGTGGAAACCACTTTATTGAAATCCAGTACGTCCAGGAAGTTTTTGACCCTGATTTAGCGAAGGGCTTCGGGCTTTTCAAAAACCAGCTCGTTGTAATGATACACTCCGGCTCGCGTCGGTTCGGCTATGAAATCGCCGATGAATATATGAATGTCGCCGCCCGCAGACCGGAGAATGCCGACCGCAAAAAAATGCTCTCATACCTGCCGACCGAGAGCGGTGCCGGAAAAAACTATATCGCTGCAATGGCCGCCGCCGCAAACTTCGCATTTACCAATCGCCACATTATGGCTCTGCTTGTAAGGCGCTGTTTTAACAGGATGTTCGGCCAATCCGCCAGAGGCGGACTGACGCTCGTTTATGATGTCGCTCACAATATGGCAAAGCTCGAAACCCATAGCGGCGCCCGGCTTTGGGTCCATCGCAAAGGTGCGACCCGGGCCTTCGGTCCCAAGCAGATGGCCGCAAGTATTTTCGCCCAAATCGGCCAGCCTATAATAATCCCCGGCTCAATGGGCACCGCAAGTTTTCTGCTGGTCGGAACGGGTCATTCCGAGGAGTCTTTGAGCTCGGTCAACCACGGTGCAGGCAGAGTAATGAGCCGCACCGCCGCTCGCGGCAAGGCCCGTAAGGGCAGAGTTATTAAGCCGGCTTTGATTAGCGATGAGCAGTTCAAACGCAGTATGCAAGGTATAAAACTCATCGCCGGCGATAAACGCAAAATAAAAGAGGAAGCGCCGGATGCCTACAAAGACATCGAGGAGGTCGTGCGGATTGTTGTCGAATGCGGCTGGGCCAAGCCCGTCGCCCGAATGGTGCCTTTAGCCGTCTTAAAAGGCTAAGCTTGAAAGTCCCATTTGAAGGGGGATAATTTGGTATTATAGTGAAATTGGAAGGTAGAAAAATGTTTCGAAACAAATTAAATGGGAAATGTAAATTCTTTATTATTTCTTCATTCTTTCTCTTGTCCTTTTTCATATCACAGCAGACAGTTCTTGCTGCGGAAAATGCCTCTGAGGTCGAAGTTCGTACAGACGTTAAGATTCCGATGCGAGATGGGATAGAGCTATCAGCAAACATTTTCCTGCCGAAATCAGAGGGAAAATTTCCTGTCATACTTATTCGTTCTCCGTATGGCAAGGGTGACGAAAAATATGGTGACGGCCTGTTTTATGCCGCCCGCGGATACGTGCTCGTCAGCCAGGATTGCCGTGGCAGGGGAGCTTCACAGGGCCAATGGGAACCATTTGCAAATGAGGCCGACGATGGCTGGGATACCCAAAAGTGGGTATTGGAACAACCCTGGTGTAACGGCAGCATCGGTACGAGCGGCGGTTCATACGTGGGCTTTACACAATGGATATCTGCTCCGAACGCCGGCGAGCATCTAAAGGCTATGTTTCCGGTAGTCCCGTTGGTTGACACCTACGGAGATGGTATATACACCGATGGAGCGTTAAATCTCGCTCTGATTATGGGCTGGGGCAGCTTTGTGTCGTTCCGGCCCGGCGAAAAAATTGCTATGCTCGGATGGCAGGAGGAGGATTGGGATAAGGCCTTTCGAACATTGCCCCTTGGCCAGTGGGACCGTGCGATTGGTCGCAAGGTCCAGTACCTACGGGACTGGGTAGCCCATCCGCATTTTGATGAGTACTGGGCTGTCCGCGGCGTTCGCAATCGCTGGCAGGATATCAATGTGCCCATCTATGTGGTCGGCGGCTGGTACGATATCTTCGCCAGGAGCGTTTTCGAGCATGTAAATGCCGTCAGGTCAATGTCACGTTCACAGCACGCTCGAAAGCACCTGCACTTGCTGATGGGGCCGTGGGGACATGGGATAAGTCGGGACGGCAAAGTGGGTGACTTGGATTTTGGTAAAGAATCCGTGATTAACCTGCGCGAAATTCAGACTAAGTGGTTCGATTACTGGTTGAAGTCTGAACAGACAGGTGCCGACACTTGGCCGGCTTATCGCATTTTTGTGATGGGGCGAAACCAATGGCGGGATGAGCAAGAATGGCCGTTGAAGCGAACTAAATACACGCCGTACTATTTTCACAGCGAAGGCTCTGCAAATACACTTAAAGGAGATGGCAGGTTAAGCCCGGTTATGCCGGATGATGAACCCTTTGATAGATTTGTGTATGACCCGAATGACCCTGTTCCTACACTTGGCGGATGCAACTTGGTTGGTTGCCCGGCCGGGCCACGGGACCAGACAAGGGCTGAAAATCGAAAGGATGTCCTTGTTTTCACAAGTGATGAGCTGAAATCTGACTTGGAGGTTACGGGACCGGTAAAGGTTATTCTCTATGCCGCCAGCTCCGCGTGTAATACCGACTGGACGGCTAAATTAGTCGATGTCCACCCCGATGGTCGTCCCTTCAATCTTTGCGATGGTATCATGCGTGCTTGCTACAGAGAGTCGAACCAGAATCCAACCCTGATTCAGCCTAAAAAAATATATTGTTATGAGATCGACCTGTGGGTGACAAGTAATGTTTTCTTAGCTGGTCATAAGATTCGGGTCGAAATATCCAGCAGCAATTTTCCCCGTTTTGACCGAAATCTCAACACCTCTGATCCGTTTGGAACGGGTACTGAGCTAGTAAAGGCAACACAAACCGTTTATCACGACAGGGAACATCCCTCGCACATCCTTTTGCCTGTAATCCCTTGAGCCCTGGGGTGACGGCATCGTCGATGTCCAGGACCTGATTGTCCTTGCTGAGCATTTGTTCGAGGAAATTCCGCCGGTTGAATAGTTTGCACACTGCAAGCTGAACGCAAAGAGTTTCTTTTCTAGCCTAATTGATGATGTTCGCAACTATAACCGGGCCGTTATACCATAAAGTGCTACTACTGTTTGAATCAACTGTAGAGACAAGAAGTAAATCCACCTCTGACTCCTATCAGGTCAGACCAGTTCAGGATTTTCTGTAGGATGGCTGTAAGAGGTGTTTTATACCAATTCTATTTATTGATTGCCGATTAGAAAACCTTGTCATTCTTGCAAAAGCAGGAATCCAGACACTCTCAGTTAGTATAAAGTATAATTTTTTCGGCAACTTTTAACTATAATTGATATTAGCACTCTATAATAGCCAAACTCAAGTCGAAGCTTAAGGGTATCTGAATAGGGTTGGGGGGATTTTAAGGCGGATTAGGGAAAAATGGGCTTAACTTTCCTACATTTTTCGACAAAAAAATTAGTTTTGCATAGATCTTTTTGGTATATTCTTCGTTAGGACACATTCACAGGGCTGAGGTTATCTCGCTTTTTCCTCTCCCTCCGCACCTCAGCCCTGTATCCTCTATTTTCGGGCCAATCGATTCTTTTTTCCTAACTTATAGATGCTATTGTTGTCACTACCGAGAATTCTGTCCTCTGTTTTCTGTCTTGGCTCAATGCTTAAATACAATATTGAACAACCAATTTTGGTTTCTTTCGTTTAGATTCTTTTTAGTTACATTTCGATGTATAAGTCCAGCGAAAAATCCCTGTATTTTGAGTGCGAAAAACATGGAATCTGCAACAAATTGGCATAAGTGGATTTTGTGAACTGGGACTTGGATCGTTAATAGTTATGATTTCAAGAAATAACATAAGGATTAGAGGAGTAACCTAAACTTTTTGGTGTTTTTTCAGTAATCCTTAAACTTTCTCACCAATTGCGTTTGGTCCTTGGCTGGCTGTAAGTTTCTGTATTTCGTAACTACTAATTAAAGCACTCCACTCTGGGACATCCTGGTCAGGAATTCTCCACAAAAATACCATAAAACAGCAATCCAGCATCAATCCTCTTGAGTCCAGGCCTGTCCTGAGCGGAGCCGAAGGGCTGTGATAAGATTTGCCGGTTTGGAGTCGGGATTGGTGCTGGACATTTATTGTCTGATGCCTTATGCTAATACAAAACAAAATCGGGTGGTTTTACAACTGATTGGTTTCTCATTTGTTTGTCGGAAGGTGAAAATGGCTAAACGCCTTATTGTTTTTATAACTTCGCTGATGGTACTGGTCTTTATTGCCGGTTGTCCCCCCGTAGAGTCTGAACCTGTTGAGCCTGTGAAAACTGAAACCTTTAAGCTCGAACCTGCTAAGCCCGAACCTAATGAAACCGAGCCTGTTGGAATTGAGCCTGATGAGGTTACTCCTGCTCCGAGCGAGCCCAATCACGCAGAGCCGGATAAAGTTGAACCTGTTTATGTCGAGCCTGAGGAAATCACTCCTGAGAAGTCCTGCCCTGAGCGTAGCCGAAGGGTCGAATCTGTAGAGCCTGAACCCAGCGATGTCGAACTGGTCGGCGTCGAGCCTAACGACGTCGAGCCAAATGAACCAAAGCTCAGGCCAACCGTATCTTTTCATGACAAATGTGCCGAGATTCTGAAAAACTTCGTCGATGATGAAGGAATGGTTGACTATAAAACGCTCAGGCGAAAAAGGCTCGAGCTAAAGGCCCTACTTCAGGAATTTGATAATCTTGACCCAAATGAATATGAATCCTGGTCCAAAGAGGACAAAATCGCCTTCTGGCTCAACGCATACAACATCCAGATGCTGAAGATAATTACTGAAAATTATCCCATCGAATCTTCGCGAATCCTGCGCCTTTACCCGGGCTGGGGTCCCAACAGTATCCTGCACATCAAGGGAATATGGAAGAATTACAAATTTCTTGTGATGGATGAGGAATTTACCCTTGCGGAGATTGACAGGCGGTTTTTCCGAAAAGAATTTGACGACCCCAGAATATTTTTTGCCATATCCAGGGCCAGTCTCTCGAGTCCGCCGCTGCGCAACGAGCCATATTATGGTCATAAGCTCAATGAACAATTGGATGACCAGACTAAAAGGTTTCTGTCCAGCCCGCTGGCGTTCGGGACAGACAAAGAAAAAGGAAGAGTTTATTTATCTTCCCTTTTTCAATCATCCTCGTATGGCAGAGAGTTTATGAGTAGGTTCGCCATTGATAAAAAGTTCAAAGACCATGAGCCGACAACTCGGGCCGTTTTGAATTTTATTACTAATTACGTTCCCGGGGATAAGGTCTCTTTCCTTGAAGTAGGAAATTATTCTGTTAAATTTATGAAATATGATTGGACGATTAACGATGGTTCATAGTGCTCTGTCAAGCATGATTTGAGTTATTGTCATTCCGCACTTGATGCGGAATCCATTTCTAACAATCTGGATTCCTGCTTTCGCAGGAATGACAGCACATCAATCGACGTTTGACAGAGCAATAGTCTGTGAACTATGAGCTGCGAATTATAAAATGTTGAAAGGACAAATTACAAATGGCAAAAAATTCAACTCACAGCAATCCTCATCTTAGCACCAACGAATACCTTTTCACCAGCGAGTCCGTAACGATGGGGCATCCTGACAAAGTGGCTGACCACATATCCGATGCAATTCTTGATGCGATGCTCGCGCAGGATCCAAAGAGCAGGGTTGCCTGTGAAACCTTAGTGACAACCGGCCTGGTCGTTGTCGCCGGCGAAATCACATCAAAAGCAATCGTGGATGTTCCAACAGTGGTCCGCGACACTATCAAAGAAATCGGTTATACCGACCCTGATATGGGCTTCGACTATGATAATTGTGCCGTTATGGTTACGCTCGATAAGCAAAGTCCCGATATTTCACAGGGTGTCAGCGAAGGCACCGGCCTGCACAAAGAACAGGGAGCGGGTGACCAGGGCCTGATGTTCGGCTTCGCCTGCAAAGAAACGCCCGCACTTATGCCGATGCCGATTCAATTAGCACACGCCATAACAATCCGACTTGAAAAAGTGCGCCGGAATAAAACACTGCCCTGGCTGCGGCCCGACGGCAAAAGTCAGGTGACAGTCGAATATGAGGACAGCAAACCAAGACGCATCCACACGGTCGTCGTATCCACACAGCACGCCCCCACAATTGCTTACCGGCAGTTGCGAAAACAAATCATCGAAAAAATCATCATCCCGGTTCTGCCAAAGCGCCTTGTTGACAAAAACACTATATTCCACGTCAATCCGACGGGCCGATTTGTCGTAGGCGGCCCAAAGGGTGACTGCGGCCTGACCGGCAGAAAAATCATCGTCGATACCTACGGCGGAAGAGGCAGCCACGGCGGCGGTGCCTTTAGTGGAAAAGACCCCACAAAAGTCGACAGATCCGCGAGCTATATGGCCCGGTACATTGCCAAGAACGTGGTCGCAGCAGGCCTTGCCGACGCCTGCGAGCTACAATTATCTTATGCCATCGGGGTAGCCGAACCGGTCTCGGTTCTTGTAGATACCGAAGGAACCGGAAAAATCAGCGAGCGGAAATTAAGCCAAATCATTAGAAAGCTTTTCCCCTTGACCCCAAAGGCAATGATTAGACACCTAAAACTCGCTCGTCCAATCTTTGCCGAGACCTCTTACGGGGGCCACTTCGGGCGGAATTTACCAAACTTTACCTGGGAAAAAACCGATATGGCAAAAAAACTCAGAAAGGCTGCCGGGTTGTAAGGCTGGCCATATAATTGTCATAATCTGTATAATCGCGGGTATTTTTCCGGTTTTCCACGATTTTTTGTAAGTTTTCGGTGCCTCAGGGGTCTAATATAGAAGGTCATGGCCGATACGATTGATGACGAGCATCTCGTCAAACAGTTCAATCGGGGTGACGAATCTGCTTTTGACAGGATTGTCGAGCGATATTCGTCCGATATTGCAGCACTGGCCAATCGATTGCTCGGTTGGTCCGGCGAGGTCGAAGATGTTACGCAGGACATCTTCCTCGCTGCATTTCTCGGCCTGAAAAAATTCCGCTGCGAATGCAGCCTTAAAACCTGGCTCTTTACCATAACGGTCAATAAATGCCGCAGCTACCGATATAGGCGAATACTCCGCAGGCGACGAATTTCACAGGCTGTCGATAAAGCCTTTTTGGCATCGGCCGGCGAAGCGGATAAGACGCCGATGGACAGTGAGACCTTCGAGAGTGTTCGTCGTGCTATACAGGCTTTGCCCGCTAAATATCGCGAGCCGATCGTACTAAGGTATCTGCAGGAGCTTCCGACTGACCAAATCAGCAGTATCCTCGGCATATCGAAAAACGCTTTGCAGGTCAGGCTAAACCGCGCCAGAGCGCATCTAAGAGAGGACCTCGCTGAACTAACAAAGGAATAGTTATGACAGAAGACAAAATAAAAAACCTGCTTCAGAAAGCCGACCGTATGGCGGGCTTGCCCAGCCCCGTTTCTATCAATCTCTCCGCCGTTGTCCGCCGACGTGCTCATCGCAGGCACTTTGTAAATTTAGCTGCACCCCTGGCGGCAGCCGCTGTGGTTCTAATCGCTGCCGGCATCTGGAATCTTGCCATCAGGACCACTGAAACAACCCAGGAGAAGCAGAAAATCGCCTTGCTCGAAACCCAGCTAAAACAGCTCTATGTGAGAACCGATGCCGCACTAAATTTAATACAGGACGTGCTTGAAAAGGATCAAAAACAACAATCGCTTGATGAGCTTGAAGCCCAGCTTGCGAGCATTCCGGACCCCCTCGAAGAAATCCAGAAACAGGTTGACAAAACCGCCTTTATCCTCGTCTATCAGGCCGACCGTTTGTACCGCGAGCTAAACCGGACAGATTCCGCCGTTGAGACTTACAACCGTGTCATCGAACTTTTCCCCAAAAATCGATGGGCCCAGGTTGCCCGGCAGCGATTATCTGAGATCGAAAACAGAAAGTTCAACAAAAGAGATTGGGACCCCGCAGGGCGGGAACCCTCAAAAGGAGAGTTGAAATGGAAGCCACCAAACGTATCTTTTTCTTGTTAGTTTTATTACTTTTAATATCAGTTCCGGCACAATCAGCTAACAGGCCGGCAGCAGCGGTTCTTTCAAATACGCACGTTGCGAGCTGTTTAGTCAAGATAACATTCGACCCGCTTGTTTTGCCGCTTGATGATATAACTATAGACTACCTGCTGCACAGCAGCAGCGTCGGTGGCAAGGTCGCCCGTGAAGTACTCGATATCTCACCGGATCAGGTTTCTGATATCTTCAAAATCGAGGCGTTGGCCGGCGCTGTCGGCAGGTTACTACCAGACCTTTCAGCCAGACGGAGATCGACACCCACGATGGGGGAAGAGTACGACGATTATGAGATGATGATGGAGAGGGATTTGATTAGGCAGGGGGACACAGCTTCTACAGCCCGTCCTATGTCTTATCGCAGAGCTCCCACAAACACTGCAAGACCTCCGAGCTCTGCTGCTGAGCAAACGCTTCTTTTCTGGCTCTCAGTTGAGCTTCCCAAAGGCGTAAGGCCGGCAGCCGAGGAATTTATGGACGCTCTTGTTGGCAGCCTTCGGAGCACTCTTGTTAAAGTGTTTGAGGACTATAAGCTTAGATTCAATAAACAGCTCCAGCTCGCAGAGCAGGAAGCCACCAGTGCCGAAAACGACCTTCGTGAAAAGCAGAAAACTCTCAGGGAAATTTCACGCTCCCGCGTCCTTGACCGCGACAGGATTCTCGCCGATATTTACCGTCTGCGTCAAGAAGTTCAGACGGCCAAGATGAATCAGGCTTCCAACCAGGTCATTATCGATGCTACCACTAAGCGAATAGCTGATATTGAGGCCAAGATAAAGCAACAGCTTGAAAATGACTCAATCACCATTGAGCTCCAGAACATAGTCGAAATGAGCGGCAAGTTTGTAGTTGAAGCAGAAAAACAAGTTAAAGAAGGTAAAATTTCGTCTCTTCAGCTTGACGAACTGAAGGAAAAGCTCGCCAGAGCCAAAATAGAGATTGCACGACGCCAAGAACAGCTCAGCAGCTCTGTTGGTGGTAACCTGATAGAGACTCTCAATAAAGAATTAGCTGACCGTTCGATACAGGCAACTCAAGACGAGGCATCCATTCTGAGCCTGGAGCAGCAGTTGTCCGAGGCGGAATCGCTGCTCGCCAAAGCCGACGACTATGAGCTGCTCTCACTCAAGGCCGATATCGCCAAACAAAACCTTCAGGAATCAATTCTATGGCGTGATAGAACCAGCCGACAAATTCGTTTTCTACAGCCGCCGATGGTGTACATCCTCGGCGGCGAATGACCTCTGAGAAAAACGGTATGCCCGGTGGCCCGCTACCACTCTCCGGCGGGCCCCGGGCAAAACCAAACATCAGCGAAATTAAAACCCGCTTCAAATTCACGCGATAGGCGCGTGACACAATGCAGAATTAGTGTTTAAAGTGTCGTTTGCCGGTAAAGACCATTGCGATGCCGTGCTTATCTGCGGTGGCGATGACTTCATCGTCTTTTTTCGAGCCGCCCGGCTGGACTATTGCAGTTACGCCTGCCTTGGCGGCGTTTTCAACATTGTCCGGGAAAGGGAAGAACGCATCCGAGGCCATCGCACAACCGTTCGACTCGTCGCCGGCGTGCTTAAATGCAATCAGGCCGGACTCAACGCGATTCATTTGACCGGCCCCTACGCCTAAAACCTTCTTATTTTTGACCAGCACGATTGTATTGCTCTTGGTATGCTTGGCTACAAGCCAGGCGACCTTCAAATCCTCAAGCTGACCTTTAGTAGGCTTGGCTTTTGTCGGATACGTTAAAACATCCGGCTCCCAGCCAACCAGGTCCCGTTTCTGTAAGAGCAGTCCGCCGATTACGCAGCGAACGTCAAACTCGCCGCAGTCAATTTTAGCTCTGTCAATCGGCCCGGTTTCCATCAGCCGGACCCTGTTGCCCCAGGCCTTGAGCGTCCTGATTATCTCAACCGCATCCTTATCAAATTCCGGTGCGATAATCACCTCTGCAAAGAAGCCTCCGGCCCCTAATGCCTTGCCGAATCGGCTGTAGGATTCCATAATCGTTCGGGCCAATTCAACGTCCACTTTCCTGTTCAAGGCGATAATACTGCCGAACGCACTGACCACATCGCCTTCGTAAGCCTTGCGATATGCCACGCAGATGTCCTCGTCGATGGCACACCCGCACGGATTAAGATGCTTGACAACAACCGCAGCAGGCTCGGTAAATTCCTTCACCAGTTCGAACGCTGCATTAGTATCCAGCAGATTATTGAAGCTGATGCCTATGCCGCCCTCCAGCAAAGTGCCGCTGCTGATTGAAGTTTCACCGCTCGGCGGCAGCTTATAGAATGCCGCGCTTTGATGAGGATTTTCGCCGTAGCGCAGAGACGCCGTTTTGCTCAGCGCAATTGAGACCTTCTCTGGATACTCCACATTTGCCCGGGCGTTAAGATACTTTGCTATCGCTGTATCATACGAAGCTGTCAGACTGAACGCAATCCGTGCACAGTCGCTCCGCAATCCCTCGCTCACAGCCCCGTTGTTTTTCTCCATCTCTTCGATGACCTTATCGTACTGCTCGGGTTGTGTTACGACGGTTACGAACTTATGGTTCTTCGCAGCCGAGCGAAGCATACTCGGCCCGCCAATATCAATATTTTCAATCGCCTCGGCCAGAGTGCAATCCGGCTTGGCAATCGTCTGTTCAAACGGATACAGATTTACACAAACCAAATCAATCGGCTCGATATCATGTTTGTTCATGGCAGCTTTATGTTCGCTCTTATTGCGAAGTCCCAACAGTGCGCCGTGTATCTTTGGATGAAGCGTTTTCACCCTGCCGTCCATCATTTCCGGAAAGCCCGTAACCGACTCGATACCAACAACATCCAGGCCTGCTTTGCTGAGCTGTTTAGCTGTTCCGCCGGTGCTGATTATTTTAACTCCCATCTCGCTGAGCTTCTTGGCAAAATCAACCACACCGCCCTTGTCTGAAACACTTATCAATGCCATCTTGATTTTTACGTCCATTTAGAACTCCTTTCTGTCTAAAATTTCTTTATAGTTTTCTATTGGTCCCTCGCATTCCGTATTGCATCCGGCCGGCGCCGCATATCGATGCCATACTGTGGAACTACGAACTATTCAACCGGTTGTAAGCAGGCTATCCGGCCCTGTTCATCAGCAATATAGATTTTAGAGTCCGCTATATTGGCTGCGTATCTTGAAACCTCTGCAAAATTAACCGAATACAGTTTCTTTGCACTGAGGTTGTCCATTACCACCAGCGTTCTGTTCTTCGTAATTACGTAGGCCTTGTCCATTGCCTCAGCTAACAAATCGGCACCTCCCGGCACCGACCACAAAGGCGTGCCGCCTCCTTTGTCTATCGCCGTTACGCCTTTCTCGGGGACATGCTGATAGACGACCCCTCGTGTAACGCGAGGGGCGTTTTCAAGTACTCCGGCCGTCTGATACTTCCAGGCAAGCCGCTTTCTCAATGGTAAGCCGACTATATCAACCCTGTAAACGTTTGTGTCCTTACTGGCAAAAAACAGCGATATTCCATCTTTGATGATGGGCCCTGCTATACCACCTGCTGCATCGAATTGCCACAGCCGCAGGGGTCTGTTCGGCATAATGCTTATCACATTGCCCGCCTCGGTGGCAAAGATGACAGAAGTCTCATCAGCGATGATAGAAGTAATCATCGACTCATTATCGGCAGAAACCTCAAAAGTCTGGACCTTATCTTCGGCACGCAATACATGCAAACGTTTGTCAACTCCGCTCAGGTAAAAATACAAACTGTTGCGGGCGGCAGGACAAACTATACTAAAGCCCACATCTACGGCCTTTCGATGAGCACCCGAATCCGGGTCAATCTCAATCACTTTAGTGCCGGTTATTGATATAAGCTCATTGCCATAAAGCTTCAATCCCACAACCGGCAGGCCTTCCGGTGCAACGACTCTGCCGAATATCATATTTCCGTTTTCCCTGTTCAGACAGACCGTATAGTTCCGGTCCGAAATTGCAAAGATACGGTTACCGAAGATAAGCAGTTGCTCTAAACTCTCGTCCTTTTTAATCGGCAGCTTGTTTTCCCACAATATATTCAACTTGGCATGTTCGAGCAGTTTCGGTGAAACAAGCCGTTGCGGACCCCCTTGGGCTGCGACCCCACCTTGCGGGAGTCCTGCAAAGCTGTTCTGCACAACACACAAAACCACAAGACACAAGACAAAAGACACAACACAAAAGACAAAAGACCTGGATCTGGATTCTGGAGTCTGGGGTCTGGAGTCTGATTTGCTTTTCAATATTCTTGCCATTTTCATAAACCCTCACAAAAAAACCTTACTTTTACGGTAGTTCGACATAGTCGGCCAAATCGACATTATTTTCCTTTTCGAATTTCTGCATCTCATGGATACGCTCGATGTCATCTTTTATTCGATTTACCAGCTTAAATATATACGGCTTACCTGCCAAGCGGTTTTCCAGGTCATCGAGCATCGGCTCCCAGGTCCCATCGTACAATTGTGCCTTGAGAACGACCAGCATACGATGTTCATCACTCAGGCCGGCGACAAAATCGCTTACGATCTTACTGACGCTCGTTTCAAGGCCTTTATCACTATTTTCGCTCGGCTCATCCATTCTGAACCTATTGCTCGAAGTTGACGAATCACTACACCAACGGAGCTATTGATGCCTGCCGTGCCTCAATAGGTGCTGGATACTAACCGACATTAACAAAAATTGCAACAAATTTTCACAAATACTTAGCCCACGGTCCCAATTATTGGTTTGTCATCCTGAACACCTGGAGGATATCAGATGTAAAAGTGAATTGGAAACCACACTCTTCCTCATAAACGGCGCAGGCATGCCTAAATACAAAGTTATCTATGAACAAGCCGATATTTACGTATTTCCTCTCACGGTGTTAAAGATGTCGAGCATTAATGCTGGAAAACCCTAAAAACTGTTTTAATGCCCTTAAATATGTTTTCGTTCTTTTATTTTGTGGGCCAAACTTTTTACTTGAAGAGAACGCGGTTCTACTTTCCTTTTCGAAACGGTCTGAATAATCCCAATAAACTAAAATCCCGCCAGCTTTTTCTGACCGGAAATATCCCCCTTTCCACAAGGCCCACTTCCTCGATGGAGTAAAACGCATGGGGATTGAATTTCTTGATTAGCTCGACCACACTATGTGCCTCCCGGCGCGGCACAATTGTGAAAACTACCTTTACCTGCCCGCTCGTTCCGTGCCCGTCAACGCTGGTAACTCCATAATTTTCTCCTTTAAGAAAATCCACTAACGGCGCCGCATCCTTTTTAGTAACCACTCTTATCATTACCAATCCCAGGGATAGTTTTTCAGCTATGTGAATTCCGACAAAGTTACCTAAGGCAAACCCACCTGCATAGGCAATGTAGCACGCGGGGTTGGAAAGGTTCTTCATAATCTGGCCGATAGCCAGAAGCCATATCAGGATTTCGAAGAAACCGACCACAGGGGCGAGATATTTGAATCCTCTCGAAACGAATATGACACGCACCGTTCCCAGACTCACATCAAATATTCTTGCCACGAAAATCAGGAAAGGTATGACAATCCACGTATAGGCCCACGAGTTAGCCAGTAAATCACCCATATTTTTCATTCTCAAAGCTGTTCGATTAAAATCCTGTCAATGAAAACTTGCCATTTATTTATTATTACGGATTCATAGAAATCCTGTTTCTGATGTTCTCTAATTTACCGAAGCATATAAGCTCGTCACCGAGGAGAATTTTCATATTTGCCGGCGGATTGGGTATTGTTTCGCTGCCCCTTACGGTCGCCAGCACCATAATATCCTGTTCTCTGAGTTCGGACTTGGCAAGCGTCTTATTAAGCACGGGACTTCCTGAGCTGACGGCAATCCTTGAGATACCATATCCACCGGTTGCCAGCAGCAGCTCTTCAAAGGACACCTTTTGAAAGATTTCTTTTTTGATAATCTTTTTTCTGAGAAAAGTTGTCATTTTCCTGACAAATTTTTCGTGTGTGAAAATCCGATAGATGCTATAGACAACAACTATAATAATGGCCAGGTTTATCCATACTACTAAGAAAGCTGGAACACTAAACGGAAGGAATGATTCGGACAGCTTGGAAAGTATGGTCTCCTGCGGTACAAGGGAGCCGGCCAAAGTGGCAATCATAATAACGAAACCGGCGTTACCTAAAATTATCAGAAT
>JABAOC010005025.1_pt2 | contig 19427 bp, 28 predicted proteins | sample 7062161 | NCBI WGS metagenome assembly JABAOC01 (sample SAMN14538625, study PRJNA623070) | marine sediment metagenome | biome: marine biome [ENVO:00000428]; feature: marine pelagic biome [ENVO:01000023]; material: deep marine sediment [ENVO:00002113] | place: India: Gulf of Khambhat ... | reverse complement strand
TTTAGATGACGGCGTTAGAAAATTAAATGCCAAAGCCGACGTAACTGTAAATTCTCTTCGTGGTTTTGACCCAATCGTAGACTGGTGGGGATGGCTCGGTGCCTCCCCTCCTGGTCCAGGTGGAGAGATCGATACAGATGGAGTAGGTGATCCAGGAGATCAGATCACATGGGCAGCTGCTGCTGGAGATGATGCGACTAAGTTTCCTGCTATCTCAGTGACTACCACTGTACAGGCAGGGGATACAGAGGATGATCTGCTAGACAGACACATCATAGATCTCAATACAGATACAAACTTCTCCGCCTACTACTCGGCACGGAAGATCTATGTAGATGCACCTACTCTATATGTGACTGCTAAGCTACCTGGACCGGCCTACTCTAGACCTAATCCAGGGGACATCACATTCACTGCCACTGGGACTACTAAGACGACACCAGCATGGGATAACTTGATCCAGAGACAGAAGCAGACATCTCTAGCGAGGGATCCGTCTAACCCGACTCTAGGTGTGCTAGGTATCTCTGGTTCTGTGGTCCAGGCCGAGGGAGAGGTGACTGGTCGTGTGATCAACTTTGCCACAAGTGCAGCACCATCTGATGATCTCAGGGTTGATGGATCTACGACACCTGTAGACTACGAGATCATGCCGTCTGCTACTAAAGAAACATTCTATAACACGCTGAGATTTGAGGCCTTAGGAAATGGAATTCAATTCACTAAATTTTTGAGCCAAAATACAGCACTTACCACTGGCATAGAGCTGACTATCCGGTCAAACAACTCAGAGATCACCTTCCCTCTGATCAAGACTACAGAGGACTTTGCATCGTTTTTCTCTCGAGGCCCTAGTGACTTCGACTTCTACGATGTCTCAGGTACTGACTACTTTAGGGCCACACTGAGCTTCCCTGCACCATTCCAGCTATTTAAGCAAGGCACATTCGCAACGGATGATTATATCAGAGTCCGTATCCAGGATGATCTCAGTGCAGGTATCCAGCAATTTAAATTTATCGGCTTCGGTTTCGAGAGGGACTTCTAATGGGAATAGGATATATACCACCAAAAGACACATCAGGTAGAGCGATCCATAGGAGTGCAGCGACTATCAATGGATGGCACTATCATGCGAGAGAATTCGAGATCAGCTGCTCTAAGCTAGCTGGTGTGCAGTCATATGATGAGCAGAATGCTGCATATACAGACTTCTCCGTCAAGATCTACGACTCTCAGGGAGCAGAGATCACTCAGCAGGCCAATGAGGGTAATGCTGTCAGGACACAGCTCATCTGGTCTCCATCTACAGACTACGAGATCCTGGGAGGCAAACTACGCCAGCATACTCGACCTACAGCAGACATACGGATGAGTGCAGTAGGAGGTCCAGTAGACCTAGGCTTCGCATACTGCAAGCCATTCGTCCCCAGTATGAATCTACGATATATCTGCCCAGAGCTAGGTATAGAGACTGATGGCAGAGCATCTAAATATATGGCACTGACTATAGATGGAGTCCCTGTGCCTACGAATAAATTTATGGTGAATGTATACTATCCACAAGGCAACACTCATGAATTTGCCATGATCTTTGAGGTATTTAAGGGATGATCTTCTATTACCTACATGCCAGACCAGCTAGTCATCCATTCCCGATCGTGGCATGGCTGATCATGATCTTCCAGGGTATGGCACCGTGGAGGAGAGATAGTAGCTCACATAGAGCTCTGGCATATAGCTGCTGCAGGATTGGAGAGCTCAGAGTAGTAGACTCTACAGGCTCAGAGGGAGTCCAGGATCGCTCATATAGTGAGTGGTCTGAGCAGTATAGAGCAGTGAGGAAGGTCACATATGCGACAAACAAGATAGACAGACTACGATTCCAGGAGTGGATCCAGGAGATAGAGGGACTCAGATATGATCATAGACAGATCTGGGGACTACTGGCCAAGCAGCTACTGGGATTCGTGACATTCAATAGCTTCGGTAAAAACTTCCGAGCACTGACGTGTAATGAGGTCGTCCTCTCGTTCCTACTCCACTTCGGTCTAGTGAGCGAGAGTGATATCGGAGATCCTGACAACTGGGATCTGGTGATGACTGATAATCTACTGAACAGAGTGATAACAGGAGGACAGAGATGATATTCCCAGTACTAGAGCTAGAGCAGGTAGTCCAGGTAGATGATCGCACTAGGTTAGATGGCCTCAAGGCATATACCACTCCAGATGAGGCAGCTATTACTCTAGTAGAGATAGAGCCTGATGCTGGAGCAGGATACATAGACGTGACATCCAATAGATACCTAGACTGGCAGTACTCCACGGATGGAGATAAGACCGTCACACTGAGGATCACTACGGATGGTGCTCCTCAGTCTATATCTCGTACATTATCTGTGCTGAGTGTGGTCGATGATCGACTATTCAGCTCAGATGCAGAGCTACTGCCATATGAGCCACAGATACTACAATGGACCAGAGAGGGACGCAATAGCTTCCTAGATGTACATCGTGCTGCACAGGATCGAATCCTAGGATGGCTTGATGAGCATAGGATATGGGATAATCAAGGCAACAGACTGACGAAGGAAGATATCACGGATATCCAGGAGGTCAATGACTGGTCCAAGTTCATGACACTACGTCTCATCTTTGAGGGCCTAAGCAATGCAATAGATGACATCTTCCATGAGAAAGCAATACGATATGGAGAGATGGAAGTACAGGCACGCAATAGAGCAGCTCTCAGACTAGATAGAGATAATGATGGGATAACAGATGAGATCAAGCAGGATATGAGATCTGTAGGAATATATAGACGATGAGTAGCAATGATCTGACACAGGTACGAGACTACATCAGGACACGCATGGCAGTCGTAGAGCCATCGTATACTGAGTGGAAGGACTCACTAGAGGATATCGGGAATATCCCTAAGACAGTGCTGGATCGCAGCTATCACATCACACTCAATGGACTATCCTCATCTACGAATAATGATCAATTCATACAGGACAGCTTCTCTGCAGTGATCACGATCTTCAAGAGAGCATATAATGCTCCAGTAGAGAGCAGAGACACAGTCCTTCAGACAGCTAATTGTATCAGACTAGATATGATCAATCCTCTCAATGTAGAGGCATATAAGAGTGCCAATGATGGCAATATAGAAGATGTACAGTCGGTCTCTATCATCCCTGTGGAGATAGATGTATCGAATGATAATATAATCAAAGTGGAGATAGAGCTCAATCTACGGCTCTTCTTCGGCATAACTTAAGGAGAAAGAGTATGGCAAGCTCACAGTCAAGTACATTCCTACTCTCTGCTGCCGACGTATCGTGGGGACGTAGAGAGTGTAACACAGTCAAGGTCAATGATCTTGCAGCAGACATGGATGGAGAATACTACCTAGTAGATGCTCTATCATCTGACTTTGGACCTAACGTAGAATACTATGTGTGGTTTGATGATGGAGTAGCAGCTGATCCAGCTCCTGCTGGTAAGGCAGCGATCGCAGTAGACATCAGTGGAGATACATCTGCTGCTGACGTAGCTGCATCACTACAGGCAGCACTAGAGGCTCATCCTAATTTTAGAGCTAAGCTCGATGCAGCTGATTCATCTAATCAGACTGTGATCATGGAAGGAGAATTCAAGGGAGCAGTGACTAATGCTGCTGCTGACTTCAATTCAGGAGTGACTATCACTCGACAGAGAGTAGGACTTGGTGGATCGCTTGGCAAGACATCAGGTGGAGTCGAGGTATCTATGGAGACTCAGTCTGTCTCAATCACAAGCGATCAGACAGGAGGTCTCGTACTAGATGAGGTCTTCACAGGTCAGTCGGTCGAGGCCAGCATGAGTCTACTAGAGATGACAGCTGAGCGATGGGAGACTATCGTGGGATCAGTCACAGGTGATACATATACTCCAGGTGGAGGTACACAGCTTGTAGGATTCGGAGAGAGCAGACTCTATAGCTCATTCTTCGATCTAGGTGGAGAGCTTGTGCTTCATCCTACTAGACTAGCAGCTAGTGATAAGTCGAAAGACATCACATTCTTCAAGTCAGCTCCTAAGCCATCTAGTGTGAATTTCTCAGGAGAGGAGCCACAGAGTATGGATGTGACCTTCACAGCACTACTAGATGACAGTGTACGTGAAGAGATCAGACTCATGGCATTCGGAGATTCTAGCCAGGACGTTAGAGCATGATGAAATTCGAGCGCACTAAGAAGCAGTATGATGTATATGGGACGGTGTATGATGTATGCCGTCCCTCATACGACCAGAGGACAGCATATGCTCAGTCTCTGGAAGATAAGAAAGATGAAGAGAAGGGAGAGTGTCTCCTGGATCTTCTAGATATGTGTGGTCTACCTAAGCAGGTGGCCAAAGAGATGGAGCAGGAGCATCTACTAGCAATAGTAGACGACCTGATGCCATCTCAGGGAAACTGACTCATGATGTACTCTTCAGGGCCAAGCTCGCACACTACTATGGCTGGACTGATGAGTATGTCAGAGAGATGGATTGTGCTGATGCCTTAGATTATTATGAGGCGATCACAGTCCTAGAAGCACAGGATGCTCTAGTGACTATGAATATCTCAGACTATCCACGTATGAAGAAGGACGATAGGTCCAAGTTCTATAGAGAGATGAGGAAGCGAGCATATCCTCAGCATCTTCAGAAGCAGATGAGCTTCGAGGACTTTGCCAAGAAGGTAGGGATGCTAGATGGCCGATGACAAGATAGAAGTCCCCATAGAGTATGATCCGATATTCGGTGCTAGGGCCAAGAAGGTCCTAGTACAGGATGCTGAAGAGCTCGGAGAGAAGTCAGGTCAGAAATTTAATGAGGGATTCCAGGATAAGACTAGATCCATAGGCAGTGGATTCAAGTCAGTCTTGAAACGTAATATCGAGCTACCTACACTCAATGCTACTAAGGTATTCGCTGTCCTAGGATCAGCTGCAGCAGCTGCACTAGGTGGTAGAGCTCTCATCAGAGCAGCTCAGACTCAGCAGGATGCAGTACAAGCACTCAATACATCGCTAAGATTAGCAGGTACATTCTCAGAAGAAGCATCTCAGAGATTCCAGGATCTAGCTGCATCTATCGAGCAGAATAGTACTGTAGGAGATGAAGTCATCCTCCAGCAGGCAGCTCTAGCTCGAAACTTTGCTAGATCTAATGAGGAAGCTGAGAAGCTCACTAAGGCAGCTATAGAGCTATCTGCAGCTACAGGGATATCACTAGACTCAGCTGTCAAGAATCTAGGAAAGACATTCGCAGGATTGACAGGAGAGCTCGGAGAGAGTCTCCCTAGCCTACGTACACTCAGTGTCGAGGCACTCAAGTCAGGTGGTGCTCTACAATTCGTCATCGATAGATTCGGTGGAGCTGCAGCAGCTAGACTCAATACATTCTCAGGAGCTGTAGAGTCAGCTAGGAATACATTCGGCAGTCTCCTTGAGGAGCTAGGCTTTCTGATTATCAAGAATCCATTAGTGATCAAAGGTATCAATGCACTGAAGAATGGGATCGTAGAGCTGATAGGATTCATCAAAGATAATCAGTCTACACTCAAGAATCTAGCTACAGTAGGATTCGTCGCTATAGCTAATGGAGCAGCAGCACTAGCAGAAGGTGTACTACTAGCAGCAGAGGGACTGATCAAACTAGATGCAGCAGCTAAGAATATAGCAGGAGATCCATCTCTAGATGATCTCAAGTCACGACTAGAGACAGTCAATGAGCTAATATCGAAAGAGCCAGATCCTAATCTGAAGGCCGCATTCGAGCAGCAGAGAGATGCTATCTTGACTGCTATCACTGCGACCGAATTGCAAGCAGCAGAAGAGCAGCAGATCATCCAGAATAGGATAGCAGCATTAGAGGGATTCAGAGACAAGGTCAAAGATATTGCAGCAGATATAGAGGAATCCACTAAAAGGCCTGTAGTGCCAGAGATAGTAATTCCAGAAAGACCTCCAGCACTACCTCCACTATCACCAGAAGATCAGCAAGCACTAGATAGTCTGACTCTCTTTGGTCAGAAGCTAGATTCAGTCACAGTCAAGGCTCAGAAATTCGCTCTAGACTGGGGCAAGGTCACTACACAAGTGAAGAATGCAGCTATTCAAGGGCTAGGTAGAGGTGTGGCAGCAGGATTCACTGCTGTAGGAGCAGCTCTAGTGAATGGAGAGAATGCTCTCAAGGCATTCGGTAAGGCATTCGCAGCAGCTATCGGTCAGGCAGCAGTCCAGCTAGGTACTCGCTTCATCCTAGAAGGTGTGGCGATCTCATTCAGTCCATTCTTAGGTGGTCCAGCAGTCGGTGGTCCTCTCATCGCAGCCGGTGCTGCTCTAGCGACATTCGGTGGAGCTCTAGGAGCTATCGCTGGAGGAGGAGGAGCAGGAGCNNAGTCGGTAGTGCATTGACACTTTTCGGAGGAGCACTGGGAGCCATATCATCTGGAGCAGGAGCAGGAGCAGGGACTGGTGGTGGAGTCGGAGCTGCAGCTATAGGAGAGCAGCCTATAGGAGAGTCTCCTCTAGTCGATCAGGTAGAAGAGAGAGAAGCACCTGCTACTCAGGTCGCAGTCAATATCAATGGAGATGTATTCGATAGTGATGAGACAGGCACTAGGATCGCACGTATCCTATCAGACTCCTTCCAGAAGGATGGTATCGTCATCACGAATGGGAGCTTTGCATGACGATCAAGACTATACCTAAGATCTACTATATAGATGCAATCTCTAGCTCGAATAATCTATTGAATTTTCGTGAGCCGAATCAGCCTCCAGCACTAGAGCTCACAGCACAGCTACTCGTGGGATCTCGTACTGTCACTGATCTGATGATAGAAGTGCAGAGGAGTCTCAATGATGCAGGAGCTAATACTTATACAGTCACTTTCGATCGTACTACTAGGCTTATCACTATCAGTGCTGATGACACATTCGAGCTTCTTGCGTCGAGTGGCAATAATGTCGGTGTTAGTCCTTTCTCTCTTCTTGGCTTCTCAAGCGATAGGACAGGAGCATCTAGCTACGTGGGAGACTCCCAGGTGGCCACTGAGTATATCCCTCAATTCCCTTTGCAGTCATATAAGGCACTAGCAGATAATCTAGAGGGGACAGAGTCATCTATCAATGAGAGTGCTGATGGCTCTACAGTAGAGGTCGTGACGTTTGGTGATCGTCGCTTCCTAGAATTCAATCTAATCAATATCACTAGTCTTCCTAAGGGGAAGGATAATCCAATACGTAATAGCTCCACAGGACTACAGGATGCACGAGATCTCATGGAATTTCTGGTCAAGAAATCACCAGTAGAATTCATGGAGAATGCATCAGTACCTGGGACATATAGCAAGGTGCTCCTAGAGAGTACTAGATCCTCTAAGCAGGGAATAGGCTATGAGCTACGTGAGCTCATAGGACGTGGTCTCAATGATCATTATGAGACAGGCATACTAAGATTCAGGGAGATATCATGAGTGTATCAGATGGGCAGCCAGTCAATGCGACAGTGACGAATGCTGCATATATGAGCAGAGTGACAGATACAGATACAGTCGGAGAGGTAGACCTTAAGAATGTCAGCTATACAGATCTGATCAGCCTGCAGAGGATAATCAATGAGATGCTCTCATCTCTAGGTATGGCCAATCAAGCAGCTACAGATGCCAGTGCAGATACATACTCATCGAATAATGTAGTGACTAATGGACAGGATAGGAAGGTAGCTATCGGATCTCTAGATGAGAGATTCAATGGGACTACTGGACATACTCATGATGGTACAGATGGAGAGGGAGCTGCTATCAGTGCATCCAATCTATCTGACTTCAACAACCTATTCGCTGAATTCGGAGAATATACTTTCAATGCAGCTAGTGGTACCTCCATCGATGTATCATCTCTATATAGTGGACAGTCTCCAGGTGGAGATGCTGTCACTGCTGGAGTCATCACATCAGCTCCTGATAACTACGTCTCTATCAGAGAGAAAGATACTGGTGGAGAGATCGAGGATGCTCAGGGAGATAGAGTATATGCTAGACTGACAGAGTCTGGTGGTACATGGACACTCTCCTTCTATACTAATGAGGCAGGTACAGAGACTGCTCACACACTAGCATCACAAGATATCAGATTCCTCTATAGAGAGGTATTCACAGCGGCCAATAGACCTACAATAGGTGCGAATGTCGGAGTATATGATACTCAGTCAGCAGTGGGAGATATCCCAGATGCATCTGCTACACAGAGAGGTGTAGTCTCTACATCTGCTCAGAGCTTTGCAGGTGTGAAGGACTTCACATCCAGACCGACAGTCAATGCTGTAGATGTAGTAGATATCTCAGCATCACAGGTCATCACGAATAAGGATATAGACGGAGGGACTGCATCGAATACAAGCAGGATCACTCTGCCAAAGAATACGACAGCAGGGCTAGATGCTCTGACTGACAAAGAGGCGACTATCGCCTATGACACTGACAAGGATACAGTAGTCTATAATGATGGAGTAGACTGGAAGGAGCTTACAGCTACAGCTCTAGGTGGAGGAGGTGGATTAGATGTCTTTCACACTCAGACTTTCGAGGACTTCACTGCTCTATTATCATCAGGGAATAACAGTGCATTCCTAGGAGGAGGTACACTAGATGGAGCATTCGCTCTAGAGGCAGTATCTCCTATCGCTGGTCTACAGTCAGGTAAGTACACTGCTGGAGCAGCATCGCTCAATGACTATATAGAGATCGAGGCGATCAACCTAGACCTCAAGCAAAGAGGTACACTCTGCAAAGTCAGACTATCAGCAGATATGAGTGGCTTTGCTAATGATGTGACCTTCGTAGTATACGATAAGACTAATGCTAATGTACTGACGACATCTCTGGATGTGTTAGTAGCTAGTGAGGGTAGGAAATTCTATGAGTTCTTATTCGAGACAGACTCTACGACTACTCAGATCAGCTACGGCTTCCATATGCTCAGCACTCCAGTCAATACAGAGCTATTCATCTTTGATGATGTGGAATTCACTACTAATGCTCTAGTAGAGGCTGACTTCTTTCAAGCTACTGGCTGGGAGTCATTCACTCCTACAGGTACATGGTCATCTCCTGCCACAGTGACATATTCAGGATTCAAGAGAAGAGTAGGAAGCGATCTAGAATTCAAGATATTGGTGGATGTGACATCTCCACCTAGTGGGACACTGAATATAGATATGCCATCAGGTCTGACTATAGATACTGCAAAGATATTATCTACAGGAGCAGTACGAGAGGTGGTAGGTCACGTCTGTATAGTAGATTCTGATGTAGGCGATAGACTACAGGGCAAGATATTGGTGGAGGACTCAGGTACTCCTGACAGATTCAGAATAGCATCCTTTATAGATGGTACTGTATCATCTCGAACAGCACTAAGCTCAGTAAATGGAACATTCCCTATCACGTTTATCTCAGGAGATGAGATATATATAGAGGGTAGAGTACCTGTGCTAGGATGGGAGACATCATCTCCTCATATAGTAACCCCAGCTAAGACTAATCTCACTGACTGGGAGGACTGGACTCCTACAGGATCATGGACCAATGTCGTATATACAGGTAAAAAGAGACAGGTAGGCGGTGATATAGAGTATCAAGTACGCATCCTGTGTAACTCAGGTGCTCCTACTGGGACTAGTGTTCTCACAGTCAACATACCAGATACGATAGATACCTCTAGATTACTATTCACTACAGGTGGAGCCGCTCCTACTACTGCTGTTGGTTTTGGATCAGCTATAGACTCAGGTAATAATAACTATGCACTAAGAGTAGGATATGAAACGACAACAAGTATAGATGTCCAGGTATCGAGAGCAGATGGTACTTACACTTTTGGTGATGAGGCATCTCACAATGCTCCATTTACATTCAATACCAATGATCATGTAGACCTATACTTTAAGGTGCCTATTGTAGGTCTAGATGCTAATCCTACATTCCTAGCAGCTCTACCGTATAGGAAAGTCAAGCTCGCACTAGATAATAATTTCACCGCTGGAGAGATTCTAGTAGAGCGTATCTTTGACTTAGTGACTATCACTCATATCGGTGGATCAACTCACTCTAGTGGTGGATCAGCCTCTAGCTCTAATGGACTAATCCCATCATGGGCTAGACCTGATGTGATAGCGATAGCAGTAGCTAATGTGTCTACAAATGGTCCTATATATAGGATTGATATTGATACCACTGGGAGATATAGACATCTATACTATGATGAGGCATTAGCATTTACTAATCTGACTGGAGTTACAGGCAAGATGAGTATCCAGTATAGCGTAGGATCATAATATGACTATCTATAAGAATAAGACACAGGCAGAATGGACAGCATGGATAGATGGGATCACATGGGAGACACACTATGTCCAGGTGATGATGAGGCTCTATCCACAGCATGGATTCCAGCACGTCAATAGTGAGGGAAAGAGTGGAGAGCAGCTATATGATGCCATTCTCCCATTCCAGCTAGTAGGAGTAGAGAAAGTATATGCTACTAGGCTCCCATGGCAGGATGTACAGGCAGAGCTGGTAGAGTACAAAGCTGATCTGACTAGAGAGGGAGACTATGCCTATAGACTTCTAGCTCTACATAACTGGAGACAGGCTAAGATCGATGCAGGTGTATATCCTCACTCTCACGGTCTAGATGCAGTCCTGTATGAGATGCTCCAGGAGCCAGATGACATCACTCTGCAATATATAGAGACAGCAGATATCCCACTCAGAGAGGCCCATGAATTCGAGATGGGAGTATCAGAGAAGCAGGCACGTATGTATCTAGGGCAGCGATGTATAGCAGCGATCAACTATATGAATGAGAGAGATGGAATCAATGATCAGCAGATAGCGGCTATCCTGGGATCAGGTCAGGTCAAGCAGATCATCGATGCTCTCAGTACAGGATCACTCAGGACAGCTAAGGCATTAGTAGCAGCACTCGATCTAGCAGGTCTAGGACCTATGGATCAGTCATACAAGGATAAGATAACAGAGATGATAGATGACTACCTAGGAGAATAGTGATGGACATGAAGAAGGTGATCTCATATCTGATACTCGGAGTGATGAGCTCTCCTCTCTTCGTATGGGCAGGTAGTCAGCTGGTCAAGGTATCAGTGCATGAGGAGAAGATCACTACTCTCAAGGAAGATATCAAGGATCTCAAAGATATGACGAGGGATCTGCACTGGTACACGATCAAGAGACGGAATATAGAAGTACCAAAGGCGGCCAGGTGAGGAAGATAGAGGAGATCATAGTCCACTGCTCAGGTACAGATATCATGGGATATGACTTTGCATCTATGTACTATGATCATACTAATCATAGAGGCTGGTCTGATATCGGATATCACTATGGGATAGACTGGGATGGAGATATACATATCCTGAGGCCTATCAATAGAGCAGGAGCACACTGCAAAGGTCGCAATAGATACTCAATAGGTATCTGTGTGTTAGGTCTCCAGAGCTTCACTGCTGTGCAGATGGAGCAGCTGTGCAGACTACTAGATACTCTGTGTATGCTATGTGGTCTCAAGAGATCAGATATCCATCCACATAATCACTACAATCCAGGCAAGACCTGCCCTAACTTTGATCTAGAGATGGTACTAGATCAGTATATGAAGGTAAGCTAATGGCGTTAGAGCTCTCAGTCACAGCAGATCTGCTCCGTCAGGAGACGAATATAGAGCAGCAGCTTATTGTAGAGATATCAGGCATTCCTCTGGTATTCGGAGCAGTCACAGTCACTAAGCTCGCTCTATATGGTGATGATATCGTATTCGGTCAGACAGGACTCCTCTATGGAGGGATCGTCGCTGATCCTGATGGTAGATCCTATATCTCTTTGCAGGGGACTACTAATCAGCTGACTCAGCAGCTCGATATCTCTAAGGGAGGGATAGGGAGCGTCCAGAAATTCAATGTCACTCTAATAGACAAGGATCAGGAGCTTACTCGTGCCTTCCAGCCAGGAGTCAATGTATCAGATCTGCTCTCACAGGAGGCCAATGTATATATAGGCTTTCAAGGTGGAGCACATCCAGAGGACTCTGTCAGGATATTCAATGGCATAGTGACAGGACAGGAGGCATCTCCTGGACGATGGAGAATATCTATCGATCATCCTGACTTCCTCAAGAGACAGGATCTCTTCACTCAGGTGACTACTAAACTATTCGGGAATATCTCTGCTGGAGACCTTACTATCACGCTAGATGATGCATCTAATCTGATTACTCCAGCAGATGCAGTAGACTCCTATATCAGGATAGGAGATGAGCTAATACAGTATACGACTATCACAGGACCTCAGCTGACTGGGATCACGAGAGGAGCTCTAGGCACTACAGCAGCAGCTCACTCAACAGGAGATGAGGTCACTACCTTCTATACTCTATCAGGTGATCCTATCGAGCTAGCACTCAAGATCATGCTATCTGATGAGGGGAATAACAACTTTGAGACTGGAATAGAGGTATCGAATATCGTACAGATCGATCCTAGCACTCAGATCGCTAATGGTATCCTATTCCCTAATCGACGATTAAAGGATGAGCTAGGCCTAGAATTAGGTGACTATATATCTATCAGTGGGGACGCTGTCCCTGCGAATAATTTCACAGATCGTACTATCGCTGCCTTCGTGGATCATCCACAAGGTCAGGTGATCGTAGTCAATGGAGCAGCACTATCAGTATCTGTAGACTCAGATGCAGTAGCAGCATTCCGATCACAGTGGAATGTACTTCCAGCAGGAGCAGGATGTGCGATGAAGCCATCACAGGTGGATGTGGCACAGCATAATAGGATGATGACTCTCTTTCCGTCACTGCCTCCATATCTGCTGTATATCAAGGATACGATCACAGCTAAGGACTTCCTAGCAGAGCAGATCTATCTACCAGCAGGCTTCTATCAGGTCCCTCGTAAGGCCAGATCATCAGTAGCAGCTACTATCCCTCCACTCGTACTGGATGAGCTAGTAGAGCTCAATGATAGCAATATCCAGAAAGCAGCTCGCAATGCGATCAAGAGACAGATCACGAAGGACTTCTTTAACAGTGTGGTCTATAAGTTCAATGTAGACACACTAGAAGATGAGTATCTGGCAGGAGAGATCCAGGTCTCTAATAGATCTAAGAATAGAATCAATACAGGTAACAGATCACTGACTATCACATCAGATGGCTTCAGAGATGATGTAGCTACTCGCAACTATATCAAGTCACAGTCGAAGAGATTCGCTGATAGATGGCAATTCGCAGCTGAGTCTATCAGAGTGGAGACTAACTATAAGACTGGAGCATTCTTAGAGGTCGCTGACATAGTGCTCTTTGGCAGCTCAGGTCTACAGATACCAGATATCAATACAGGATCACGTGACTTCATCCCTCGCTTGATGGAAGTGACGAATAAGTCCCTCGATATTCGTGGCAGATGCTCTATCGAGCTTCTAGATACTGGATTCGGTCTAGATGGGAGATTCGGTACCATATCGATGGCATCATTCATCGACACAGGTGCTACTACATCAGTCATCCCACTCAAGAAGTCATTCGGCACTGGAGAATTCGAGCTAGAGAGAGACAAGTGGACTAACTTTGTAGGTCAGAAGATCAGAATACATAGCACTGACTTCACATTCGATGAGACAGTGACATATCAGCAGGATGATCCATCATCTCTATCTAAGATCATAGTAGATCCACCACTATCATCAGCTCCTCTAGAGGACTATGTGATCGATCTACCAGATTATCCTACATCAGCAGATCCAGCAGAGCTGTCCAAGATGAAGTCGATACACTGCTTCCAGACTCCACAGGTGACTGTCACAGTAGGTATCTCCAGCACTGTCTTTGAGGTAGCACCAGCAGATATAGATAAGTTCTTCACAGATGCATATATCATAGTCCACACAGATGACTACTCAGTCAGCTCTACAGTGGATACACTAGATGATGATGTGCAGGTGATCAGTGTAGATACAGGTACTAATCGTGTGACGTGTGGTGATCTAGGCTTCACACCAGCAGCAGGATACAAAGTAGATCTCATAGGCTTTGCAGATGAGGGACTACCTTACAGGCTGATATAGGAGTATGACATGACAGATATTGCAGATTCACGCAATTTCATCCAAGAGGAGGAGACGAGATTCAGATCTCCTGTGAGTGAGATACTCCTCAATAGGATAGGAGCTGCGAATAATTTCATCATGAATAGACAGAGATCTGTCTATATGTATGAATTCGCTGGTCCATTCAGACCTCTGCAAGGTGGAGAGGGTGGTGTATTCACACCTACTATCAATCAGGAGCTCATAGGGATCTCAGGATATCTGAGACAGTCAGGAGCATCTGGTACTACAATCCTAGATATGCATCTGATACAGAATGATGTCGATCAAGGTACTCAATGGGCAGCACAGAAGCTCGTATTACCATCCAATGGTGGTATCGTGACCTTCTTCATCGACTATGCATCTGGCTCATCACAGGCCACTACAGGAGTCACTCTTCCTACATGGAGTACTCGTGACTTCAGTGCATTCGATACATTGCGACTAGATCTAGATCAGGCAGCATCAGGAGCGAATGATCTCATTATCAACCTAGAATATAGACCGAGGTAGACATGGCAACGTATAGCGACAGTACAGTCAATGTAGTGAAATTCGATGAAGCATCAGGATACACAGTACCTGCTGGAAGATATGCAAAGGTATACTTCCAGAATATCAATCCAGGCATAGCAGGCAATATCACTATCGATGGCAATATGATCTACACGCAAGGAGTATCTGATAGCTCTAACTATAATCATAGCACCACAGCGGCTAATCAAAGAGCTATCACTGTGAATAAGTTCGTATTAGCTACAGGTCAGGTGATAGCTGGTACCATACAATTCGATGCAGTAGCACTAGAATATAGCAACCCGTAACATAGGATAGATCATGAATGAGGAAGTCAAGAAAGCACTACTAGGATCAGCAGAGAGAATGACAGAGGCAGCACTAGAGGAGGCGATCAAGGTCGCTGAGGTACTAGCTGCAGACTCTGAGAGTAGCGTAGATGATGGAGTAGTGAGTGCGGTCAAGATGCTGAAGTCAGCATTCTTAGATGCTCTCGTCGATAAGATCGATGGAGAGGAAGGATAAGATTACAACCTCATAGGAGGACGTAATAGATAGAATCACTGAGATACTATCGAGACTGGTCAGATTCCCTTGGTGGCAGCTAGTGGCGGCCATCAGGGGTATCTTTGCACTATGGGATATTCTAAGAAAGAGATGGAGACGATGATGGATTATCTAGGACTAGCAATGCAGCTAGGTATAAGACTGATGGAGCATATCCCTAACTACGATCAGAGAAAGCGTGAGAAATTCCACAAGCTAATCAGGATGTATCAGGATGAGATCGTCAGACCTGCTGATATGACTGATCACGATCTGATCATGAACCTCAAGCAGGATATCCATACATTCCTAGAAGCATTCAGTGAGGAGATCAAGCAGTGAGATTCACATATGGACTACTCATCGGACTACTGATCTCAATGACTATCCTTGCCTGTGCTGCTGGATCTAAGTCATATAAACCTAGGCCTAGACGTGACCAGAGTAAGCTCTATGTACCATGCAGACCTGAGTGGACTGATAATCCTGAAGGCAGATGGTGCAGTCGCACCTGTCTAGAGAGATCTAAGATCAAGCACAGATGCAAAGAGTGGAGCCTCACTATTAAGACCTGGGACTTCTTCAGAGAGTCCGACTATGCTGCCTATCCTAGAGCAGAAATTCTCAAACTATAATACATAATCAGATACATAGAGATATCATAGTGTGTGACACATATGCTATAGTGTGGTACACTATTATCTACTAGGAGGACATGATGCTATATTACGATCAGGATGACTTCAGCTACTATCTGCAATTCGAGAAGAGTAGAGGAGGGAAATGGGAGTGTGCTACCTATCACTGTAAGTCAGAAGAAGGTACTCACTGGATAGAGCTCATGATGATCGATCTGACTTACTTCTCTGAATATACAGATACAGTCACAGTCAGGTACTTCTACAAGAATGCTAATAAGGGATATAGGATACAGAGTGGTCGGAAGATATTCCTTAGAGTATATCGAAGCAGCAAAGGTCCATATGTGAAGCATAACAAGAAGAGATACTATCTTAAAAGAGTATAGATAGGAGGATATATGAGAGTATATATAGTCGAGTCAGACTCATACTATAGAGAAGACACTCTAGAGGGCTTCAAAAAGTGCATCTATGGTGAGGAGGATCTCTATCGAGTAGATGGTGATATTCTCTACTACCGTGACACTGTCATCGGGCATGCAAAGTATGGATGTGCCTACTGTGATGATCACTTTACTACTGAGGCTCTATATCAGTACTCAGGTCACTGCTCTCTAGAGTGCTACCACCGAAACACTGGGACAGGATCAGATATTTACGACGATCAATAGGAGGATATATGAGACCAGACCAGGAGAAAGATGCTATAGATACTCTACTCAGAGGCTGGTCCATATCCAGTGCTCTGATAGAGCGTCTATCTACTCAAGATACTCAGACTAAGATCATGTATCTCAGAGAGTGTATCAGCTCAGCAGAGACTAGAATCAAACTAATGGAGACGTATATCGATCTCCTACAGGAGGACTAATGCCTAGACTACCAGATGGAGATGAGAGGAAGGTCTGCAAGACCGTAAGATTAGAGCCAGCACATATCAATCAGCTAATAGAGGACTTCGGTACTCTAAGCACTGCACTACAGGAGCTCGTGGCCAGATATCTGAAGCGACGCAAGAAGAAGAGATGATCCCAGATCCATATCAGGAGGAGTGGTGCGAGGGATGTGAGCGATGGAATAAGATACATCAGGACATCCCAGGAGCCATTCTAAGACCGACTACATACACAGAGCTCCTATGTCCTAGGTGCTCATCTAGATCGCCTCAGACAGAGGCTGAGAGGCTGAGAGCTAAGGATCGTATATCCCTACTAGATGATTTGCTGGAGAGTCTGACTAGATCAGGTCGTTGATTCATATCAGCATCTAGGGGAGACTAGATAGGTGAGGTCTCCAAAGTCCATCGACATCTTCGGTACTACATACACGATACAGCGAGTATCCAGCATAGATGATGGATCAGCGCATGGAGAATGTAATACTGACAAGCACATAATCAGGATCGACTCCAAGCTCAAGGGACAGATGTACTGGGAGACTCTCCTCCATGAGGTATTCCATGCGGTCTGTCATGAGTGCTCTATTAGACAAGCGATCTCCAGCGAGCTTGAGGAAGTCATCGTCGATATCTTTGCGAAGCAGGTAGCTAGGATGTGTGATCTGAGTCATCAGAAGAGAAAGGGCCATAGGCAGTAGACAACTAGGAGGGTATCTCATACCATATGGCCCTAACATACTTGCGTTAGCGATACCTTACCATATCAAGATCAGATGTCTACTGGTATCTCTAGCGTATCTCAGTCAGGAGGTACGATGTCAGAAGGATATATCAAGCTACCACGAGAGATCGTCAGAAGATCATGGAGATCACCATATCAGATCCTCGTACTCATACACTGCATCACAGAAGCTCGCAGTCAGGACGGAGAGTCATATGGGATATATCTCAAGAGAGGTCAGCTAGCTACTGGGCGACGCAAGATAGCCCATACGCTAGGCATCAAGGAGCATCATGTCAGGAGTTCACTGAATAGCCTAAGACTAGCCCACCTCTTGACCATCTCGACGCATAGTCAATACAGTGTAATATCAATCACTAACTACGACCAGTATCAAGGCACTAGCCCAGCTCGACACACCTATGACACCGTCAAAGCACCACTAACAAAGAAAGAAAGAAAGAAAGAAGAAGAGGTATATAGTCCTGAACAGCCACGTTTGACACTCCGTGATCAGATAATCGACCACCTAAACAGCAGACTTGACTCCTCGTATAAGGCAGCGAGTAAGAAGACCACATCCCTCCTATCAGCCAGATATGCTGAAGGCCATACAGACCTGGATGACTATCGCACCGTGATAGATCACAAGCATATACAGTGGGGAGGCGACGACCGTATGCGTCCATATCTGAGACCTGAGACGCTCTTCGGCACAAAGTTTGAGGGATACCTACAGGAAGCACGTGCAGCACAGAGACATGACAGTCAGAGACGATCAGAGCATGATGATGCCACTAGGAGATTACATGAATTATTTGGACCGCCAGAGGAATAGGCTGACTCTGACTGAGTCTGAGGCTAAGACACTCAGATCTATTAGCAAGTCCCAGCCACATCAGTCAGGATTCAACTTCCTTAATTCACACAGAGGACTCAGAGAGTCCAAGATGCATCTACTGCTAGGGACACCAGGATCTGGTAAGTCCACTATAGTCAGATCTATCCTGATAGACTTCGTCAGGCATAATCCTACGACACCTGTACTCATAGTGCTGTCAGAGGAGACTACTGATGAGCTCAAGGAGGAGCTAGCTAAGACTGAGTATATCGAGATCGATACTAGCCATGTCTATGTGATCTCAGAGATGGAGACTACGAGTAGATCCACATCATCTCTGCACATGGAGATCGAGCATCTGATCAGAGCTCATGGTATACGGGTGCTGATATACGATAATCTGACTACATCATCCACATACAACGACATCACAGCTCGTGAGCAATTCACAGTATGTCAGTCAATCAAGCGCATGACCAAAGAGCACTATCTGGCCACACTACTGATCGCTCACACTGGAGCTCATGTCACAGATAACTGGGCCAGACTGATTACTGAGAATGATGTGAGAGGATCTAAGTCCATCACGAATCTGACCGAATTTCTCTACATCATGCAGAGATTCGAGATCACCAGTACATTCTATCAGACTATCAGAGTGATCAAGCACAGAGGTCAGAGCCCGATGTGTAAGATGTACCAACTAATCTATAATCGAGCGACATCTCTCTACCAGAGTGATAGAGCTATCAACTTTCAGGAGTTCAAAGATGCATACAGCAGACGCAACAGACTATAGCCTCCTAGACCAGGAGCTACTACAAGAACAGAAGAGATTCGCACAGCTACCGATCCGAGTCCAGCATCAGTGCCATGAGTACTTCAGCCTATGCAGAAAGATGCTAGCACATACACTAGAGCCACAGGAGCTCCCTCGTATGGCCATGCTCGCACAGATCGCAGCTGATCATGATGTCACTCCCTGGTGCTTCGCTGAGGAAGTTGTATGACTCCAAGGGCGTAGGAGAATAGGAGAATAGGAGAA
>JABAOC010017316.1_pt1 | contig 19430 bp, 23 predicted proteins | sample 7062161 | NCBI WGS metagenome assembly JABAOC01 (sample SAMN14538625, study PRJNA623070) | marine sediment metagenome | biome: marine biome [ENVO:00000428]; feature: marine pelagic biome [ENVO:01000023]; material: deep marine sediment [ENVO:00002113] | place: India: Gulf of Khambhat ... | reverse complement strand
GTAGTTCCCCGGGATCTATTCAAATAGACAGGACACCTCCGGTTATAAGCGCAGAAGCATCTCCTATGCTTTTCTCTCCCAATAAGGATGGAATAATGGATGAGACGAGCTTCATTTTTAGGATTCATGATGCCAGTCCTTTAGATTACTGGAAGTTAAAAATAGAAGATTCCTCAGGAGAGACTGTTAAGGTATTTAAGGATAAGATAAATATAGAGGGAAGCATTCCCTGGGACGGAAAAGGTGACGATAAGAAAACCTTACCTGATGGTACATATAGCTGGGCAGTAGAGGCTGTTGATATGGTTGGGAATAGTTCCGAAATATCTCCGCAGAAGATTGTTATCGGGGCTACCAAACCCACTATCTCGGTTGAATCAGATCTGGATATATTTTCACCCAATGCAGATGGTTTTAAAGATTCTGTGAAATTTAGTCTTGAAGTTAGTGCCTTTAACAGGATAAAAGAATGGAAACTGAAGATTATGAAAGTTGAAGATGAGGTAGAACGGACATATACGGGGCTGGGGAATCCGCCGCCAGCGGTTTCCTGGTTTGGAGAGAAAGATAATAAGAAACCCCTTCCCGATGGTAAATATAGCTATACTTTTGAAGTCACTGATGAAGTAGGTAATTATGTTGCTACGCCTTTAGAATCTATTGTTATCGATAACACCAAGCCCCAGGTAAGCGTAAGCGTCCAGCCAGCTATATTTTCTCCCAATGGTGATGAATTCAAAGACGAGGTTAGTTTTGTTTTAGAGTATAAAGATGAAAGTTCTGCCGAGCAGTGGGACTTGGAAATAGAAAATTATGAGAATAAAATTTGTAGTAAATTTTCCGGCAGAGGCAATCCTCCTTTTACAATTGTCTGGGAGGGTAAAGATAAAGACGGTAACGTTTTGAAAGATGGCATTTATAACTATTTGTTAAAGGTTCAGGATATAGTGGGTAATTCAGTAAACACCGTCAGGAAAATTATTAAAATCGATAATACCCCGCCGCAGGTGCAACTTTCTGTAGAACCGGCTCTCTTTTCACCGAATGATGATGGGGTAAAAGATACCACAACTTTCTATCTTGATTATAGAGATGCCAGTGATATAGATGAATGGATTGTCGACATTGCAGGACCTGAGCCGGCGTTGAAAACATTTAGAGGGATGGGAAGGCCATCGCAAATTATATCCTGGGATGGGAAAAACAATAGAGGCAATATTCTTCCCGACGGGGTTTACAACGGAGTGTTAAGCATTAGAGATGAGGTGGGAAATGAAGGCAAAAGTCCCTCGGTGGAGATAAAGATTGATACTTTCAAACCCGTGGTGTCTGTGGTAACCGAGGAAGAGCCGGTTAGTGCTTTTATTCCTATGGTTTCTATTAGCAAGGAAACCGATCGCGGTATGGTAATATCCCTGGCTGCAGAGCTCCTTTTTGATTTAGCAGAAGACAAGTTAAAGCCCGAAGCCAGGGTAACGCTAAATAAGGTTGCCCATGTTATTAAGAAATATCCTGACCGCAAGGTGAGCGTGGAAGGTCATACTTGTAATTTACCCATTCATACTGCCCGGTTCCCTAACAACCAGGTGCTTTCCGAAGAAAGGGCAAAATCAGTACTGGGATATTTTGTAGAAGAATTAAAATTTTCTTCTGGCCGATTCACTACCAAAGGTTTTGGCGATACGAAGCCCATTGCCCCCAATGATACTGAGGAAGGAAGAAGAAAGAATCGGAGAGTGGAGATAATATTGGCAAAATAGGAGGATAAGTTACATGGTTATTGTCGATTTAATGGAGGTTATTCGTAGAAGTTTTACCATGGTTATTCTTGTTTTTTGTTCCGTTTTAGCCCTGTCTTTTACTATAGAACGATGGTGGTTTTTCCGTAGAATCAAACTGGATGTAGAGAACTTTATGACTATCGTGAAAAAATTTATTGAAGAAAGAAAATTCAATGAGGCATTAGAGCGCTGTAAGTCGACTCAGAATCCATTGGCCAGGCTGGTGGAGGTTGGCATAATGAATCATCAAAAAACGAAATCACAATTAATAGAATTAATGAACGCAACACGTTTGGAGGAACGGTTAAAAATGGAACGATTTACGATAATATTGGGGACACTGGGAACCATTTGTCCATTTATTGGTTTGTTTGGTACGGTAATAGGTATTATTAAGGCTTTTCACGATTTGGCAGTTTCTGGCTCCGGCGGGCCATCGGTTGTGGCAGCGGGGATTTCGGAAGCCTTACTAACCACGGCTACGGGACTGGCCATAGCCATTCCTTCCGTAGTAATGTTCAACTATTTTATGAAGAAAGTCAAAAATCTTTCCATTTTGTTGGAAGCCAGTCAGATACGGGTATTGAACTATTTGAATGTCGATTAACAGGAGTTTCAGAATGGCAGAAGGGACCTCCATAAATAAAATAAATTTAACTTCCCTGGTAGATGTTTCTCTGACCCTCGTAATCATATTTATGGTCGCTGCTCCTTTTGTAATGCAGACCGGTATAAAGGTTACTTCATCGAAAATGGGAGCTGCTAAAGGTAAAGTTGTCCAGTCTGAAAATGTAAACATTTATCTGAGTGCTGATGGAAAAATTAAAGTTAACGGGCAGCCTGTCTCATGGGAACAACTGGCAGGTGCTTTAAGAGTAGCTATTCCAAAAAGTAAAGATCGCATGGTAATACTTCTTGCCTCGCCAAAGAATCACGTAAAACAAATAGTAGATATACTGGACTGTGCGCGGCAGGAGGGGGCGGAGAAGTTGGCAATCTTAAGAGAGCGATGAAAGAGCCAAATACAAGGAAGGTAGTATATGGCTGAGTCAAATTTATCCAATTTTGAAGAAGAAAACATTACAGCACTGGAGATAACTCCTCTGGTGGCTATAGCACTGGTCTTGGTGATAGTATTTATGGTGACAGCCCCGCTTTTTTTACAACCCAGGATGAAGATTATCTTACCCCAGGCTATTACCGGCGAGGCAGAGGAAAGGGAGAACGTTACCATTAGCATCTCCCAATATGGCAAATGGGCAGTTAATGAAGAAGAGCTTCCCCTGGAGAATGTTCATTCGCTTCTCAGTAGAAAAATAGGGGAAACCAGGGATAAGTACGTTATAATCAGGGCCGATCAGCAGGCACTTCATAAATGGCTCCTCGAGGCCATGAGTATCAGTAAAGAATGCGGAGCAAGGACGGTTTCTATCAAGGTGGAACGGAAACAAAAGAGGTAGAAGATAAATGCTGGAGAAAAGGTACGTTCATATCTCTTTTATGATTTCAATTTTGGCTCATAGCATGCTATTTATGTCCTATTATTCATATTTACTTAAGGCAAAAGAGGTGGCCACTACTTTTTTGGAAAACATTGAATTGATAGAAATTGAACCGGATATTCTTGTTGTTCAAGAAATGCCCGGACAAGTTCCTCCCAAAAATGTGATTGAATTTTTCAAGATGGCTCTTCCTAGCTTTAAAAAATCGAAGTTTCAAGAGATAACCGAGCCGGAAATAGAAAAGGAAAAAACATTAAAGGAAATTTCGGAAAAGATAGATTTTGACAGAACCATAGAAGTTCATTCGAGACCACAAATATCTCTTACTCAGGATAAATATGTAAAAAGAGAGAAATTTTCTGAAATTATTCCGGAGGGAGAAGTCTATAGTGAAAAAAGATTGGACATGCTTTCTCCGCACGAGCCGGATATTGAAATTGAAGAAGTTGGCAAGATTGCGGTGGGAGAGATATCATACAGCCGCCCCATCGACTTAGGGAAAAAAACCCCACCTTCTCCATTAAAAGATATTAAAGAAGTAGAGATCAAGCAAGTAAAATATACGTATAAACCACCGACACTCAAAGAAGCCGCTGTGTCTATCAAGAAAAGAAGATCCGCCGTCACCAAACCGACTTTAGGATACGGAAAAGGAACTTCGTTGGGATATGGCAAGAGGGTTTTGTTGGCAAAGCATAGAATAAAAACTTCCGAAGATTTAAAAAAAATAGCCAGACCCGTTGCGGGAAAGGTTGAGAAAACAGAAGTGGGTTTGGTTAGAGAAGCAAAGCCGGAGAAGAAGACAGTAGAAATTACGGGGCCGATAGTAGGAAGAAAAATTCTTACTTCATACGTACCCGTTTATCCCGATTGGGCAAGGGCTGAGCATATTGAGGCTGATGTCGTTATAAAATTCTATGTTTCTCCCGAAGGGGAAATCAGGGAGAAATTATATCTTGAGCGTACGTCGGGTTATAGTAAATTGGACCGGTTAGCGATGGAGGCAATTAAAAAATGGGTTTTCGAACCTCTAGAAACTAAAGGGGGAGACCAATGGGGAATAATAACTTTCCGATATTTACTAAAATAAATCCTTCAAAATTGTTAGCAGTTGGCATATGTATTGCTCTGGTAGGGATTACTACACTTGCCGGGTCCAGAGAGAAAGGCGAGTTGCCCGAAGTAATTATAGAAGGGGAAGAGGTCTTAGAACTTAAAAGCACAAAACCCCACCTGGAGATACCCGTAGAACAGAATCGGGAAATTCTTGAGAGTCTTAAAACGGAAGAAGAGATTCTATTAAAGAAACCTACTGGATGGGAAAAACAACCACAGGATTCCTTGCCTGAACTAGTGAAAAGCGCTCAAGTAATTATTCCGTTCACTCACCACATTCATGACGAAAAAGCGTGCATTTTTTATCCTCTCAGGGATTTGCAAGCAACTTTTAAAGAGCCAGATCCCAAGAAGGCCAAGGAATTGGCCTCCTGGGAGCTAATAGTTGCCGACGAGTCGGGTGAGACTTTTCGGAAATATTCCGGTCAAGGTTTACCCCCGGAAACCATTCTTTTTGACGGCCGGGACAAAGACGGCAAAGTGCTCAAAGTTGGATATCCCTATTCTACTATCCTGCATTATTATGATTCCGCAGGGAGTTTACATACATTCGTCCGTAACCCTTTTACTATTTCCGGGTTTGCCCACCAGGAGCCGGAAGGATTTTTTATTAGTCTGGATTTTAAGATGCTTTATGGATCTCCGCCGATCCTTTTGGGAAAAAATGAGTTCAGCGATTTGGGCCTGGAACTTTTGCAGGAAACCTCCGATTGGGTCAAGAAACATTTCTTTACCTTTCCCGTTAATGTAATTGTCTATTGTAGAAATAAAACAATTGCGGAAATAACTGCCAAAGAGATTTCTGGAGAATTGGCTGGAATGCTTGTTCGTTCGGAGGCGGATATATTTTGCCGGGGGGAGATTTCCGAAGAATCATTGGAAAGATTAGAAATTATTGTTAACAATCGTTAAAAATATGAGAAAGAAACAATTCAGAGAAAAATATATTGTTGAGCCGGAATTACAGTTTTGGTTTGTTTTGATAATAATTTTTGTTGTCTTGATAGAAGGAATTTTTGTTAGCTGGGGAATATCCCGTTTTTCGACTATTCTCTCTGATTGGAAGGAAGGTAATATGGTTATGGATTTTTTTAAAACGCTAATTTTGATTTTGTTGCTTTTGATAGGGGGGAATTTCCTACTGGGCATATATTTATCCCATAAGGTAGCTGGCCCTATATTTCGATTGCGCAAAGCGTTGCAGGAAATAAGAAAGGGTCACTTCTCCAATATTCAATTACGTCGCGGAAGTATGCTCAAAGATTTTGTTAAGGAATTCAATGAAACAATACTGGTATTGGATAAATTAATTCGTCGCGACCAGGAAATTATTAGCGGGGCTTTGGAACAGCTGAGTCAATGTCAGGGAATAATTAAGAAAAAGCATTCAATCAAGGGAGTTGAAGAAATTGAAAAAAAGCTTTTGTCAATTAGAAGCTTACTGATTGCGGTAAATTCCCATTTTAGATTATCAACGCCACTTTTTGGAAAAGAGGAAGACAGTGGAAAATAAAACAGTTCTGATAGTAGAAGATGACGAGAAAATACAAAAGCTGCTCTTAGTATATATGAAAAAGCTTGGTTATCAAGCGGAAACAAAAACAGATGCAGTAAGAGCCAAAGAGTGGCTTTCCTCAAATCGACCTATCCTGATGTTAGTGGATATTATGTTACCCGACGCCACGGGGATAGAATTCTGCCAATGGTTAAATTCCCAGGAAGGTCTTAAAGACATTCCGGTAATTCATATGAGCGTGCTTACCGATGAAATTGCACAAGCAGATTCACTGCGTTCCGGAGCCCGAGATTTTATTTTTAAACCTTTTGATTTTGAGCTATTGAAGAAGAAGATTGAAAATCTCGTCAAAGAGTAAGGATAGGGACCAGGAACGGGTCTAGTAACATAACATCGATAGAAAGAGACAAATTAATTTTCTTTATATATCAGATAGTTGCGCGAAAAAAACTCACACCAGTGCCCGGGAATATGAAGGCAGGTCAACAGGCGCATCTGTCGGGCGGTACGCATTCGGAATACAGTATCAGCGGTAGTCTCTCCTTTAAGAGAAAAATGGCCCGCGTCCAGCCGTATTAAAAACTAGACTAAATCCTTCCTTTTTGACTCCGTAATTCTACTGTTAATGACAGGAACTAATAGATTGGATAAAGCCAAGGCTAATACCGATGGGTCCAAGGTCGGAATAGTGGCAAGTAAGACTGAAGAGAAAGCGCCAGTTAGAACGCCATAGATAATTCTTCCTTTGCGATGAATGGGCGAAGTCTTTGGCTCGATTAACATCACAAAGATAAAGAATAGGTTGACCGTTAATATACCATTTAGGAAAGGCCCTCCCTTCAACGCAAAATAAGCCCCCAATAGAATAGATTGCGTTATGAAAAAACTCAGCACCAGATGGATTCGTTTGAACCTGTAGGCGATAAATGTCCCCAAAAGGAGAACAAGCCAGGCATTAGTCGCTCCCCACCATGCCAGATATGTTCCAAAAATAAACATAGAAAGGAGGAGACCGAAATTTGCCGGGTTAAAGTTGTGCCTTCCTCTTATGCGGATGGTATGTTTGGAAAAGATGGCAATTGATGAAGCAAACAGGGGAATATGCCAGGTAATGCCAGGTGGGAGTGCTAAGGCGATTATGAGCCCCGATATGAAAGCGCTGGTAGAGAAAAATGGCTTCCGCGATTTCGTATATATGATCAGGAAATCGAGCCCAATAGCAGTGGCAGCGCTTATTGCTAACTGAGGCAGCGAATTCTTTATCCCCAGTTGTAACATGCTAACCGCAGCGAAAATAGAAAGCACCAGTACCATCTGGTTTTTTATGTTTGTCTTCCATATTTTTTCCACGAGATTCATACCGGCTATTCTTTTACAATCAATGTCCCGTGCATCTTTCCATGACCTGCACCACAATAAACAGAACAGTGAAAATGGAATTTTCCTGATTTGTCAGCAGTAAACTCTATTACCTTTTCCTCGCCGGGTGGGAGTTTCTGGTTGATATTATATGCTTCGATTCCCAGGCCATGGGTGACATCTAAACTTTTAGAAATAAGTCTTACTCTCTCGCCCTTTTTGACAAGGATTTTGGCCGGGTTAAAGGCAAATTGACGAGCCTCAATCTTAATCTCTCTAACTCCATTTAACTTCTTCCCGGAATATTCTTCATCGAGTTCTGACACTCTATTTTCGCGCTCTTTCAGTTCAACCTCCTCAGCGTACTCACCCATCACACTCTCGCGTTCAGCCACAGGTTTCATTTCCTGGCCATGTTTTTTTGTTGTGCAGCCATAAAGCAACAAAGTAATCAGCAAAATACCGGCTACAATTAAGAAAGTTGATTTTTTCATTATCCTCCTCCTTATGATTTCATTTTTACTTTTCTATTATTATATCAAAAACAGATTCCACTGCAATACCGGTATTCCGCTTTTTTTTGACTTTTTTCCACTTGTCTAAAATAGTCTCAAGCGGGGGAAAAAAGAACAGACAATGGCGGTTTTTAGACGAAGAGACCGGGAGATTGCTATTGCGATTTTGCTCTATAGTGAAATTACATGGCGCTTGTAGTTAGTAAGGCCACATTGATTTTTTATTTTTCATATTGTATAATTCTTACTACTCTTTGAAGACGATTGTTATGTGTGAGCTTTCCTCAAATCAATGATATCTTTTGGTTTGATTGGTGTGCTCATAATGTTGGTTTTACGCGTATAAGCGCTGGGCTTTTCTTGCTTATGAAAAGAATATTCTTATTATCTACATTATTTATGCTGGCATCATTGTGCAGTAACTGTTTGAGGGCAGAAGAGATTATGGTGAATGGGCAGGCTTCGGCCTGGGTTGGCTATAGTGAAGACTTGCAGGGGGGTATAAGGTATATTCCCGAATTGGTGGTATCTCATCCCCTGGCGGAAGAAAGTTATATTGACGGCGATATTTCATTGAATGCGTATATTCTTGATAATGATAATGACCTTAAGCTCTACCGCTTGTGGGCGCGCTATGCGACTTCGCAGGCGGAGGTGCGGCTGGGCCTGCAGAAGGTAAACTTCGGCCCGGCAAAAATTCTCCGCTCCCTGATGTGGTTCGACCAGGTTGATGTTCGCGATCCGTTGGGATTGACTGACGGGGTTTATGGTTTACTTGGCCGGTATTATTTCCTGAACAATGCGAACGTCTGGGTCTGGGGCCTGTATGGCAACGATGAATTTAAAGGACTGGAAACGTTTAAAACAGACGAAGATAGATTGGAATTCGGAGGCCGTTTTCAACATCCTATTCCCCGGGGAGAAATAGCATTCAGTTTTCACCGCAGGTACCTGGACTCTGAGGACTGGGAAAAAAAGATGGCTCACAAACCCGAGCTAGAGAAGGGTTCTGAGAATAGGTTTGGACTTGATGGTAACTGGGATATAGGAGTGGGCTTATGGTTCGAAGCGGTGGCAGGGAAGATAAAGATAAATAGAAAGGAGTCTCTCTGGCAGGAGTTCCTTACTGTGGGCACCGATTATACTTTTGCAGTAGGGCCAGGCATCCATGCTCTATTTGAACATTTTATCGAGTCATCAGGGCCGGAAGTATTCACTCAGGAGAATGTTAACAGGTTCTCGGCTTTGTCGGTAGATTTCAGCGTGACATTGCTTGATAGCGTTAACGCCATATGGTATTATGACTGGAAAAAGGAGAGAATCTATACGTTCGTTGACTGGCAGAGGACTTATGACAGGTGGATGATTGACTTTAGTCTCTTCTCCAATATAGAAGATGGAGCCGGCCTGTACGGTGGAACCGGCTTTTTGTGCATGCTTACGTATAACCATTGAAATGAGAAAGGAGAAGTAATATGAATCTGGTAAAGATTGAGAATCTGGTGAAACGTTATCCTATGGGAAAGAGTCGATTTACCGCGCTAAGAAATATCAATCTCCAGTTTGAAAAAGGAGAGTACTCAGGCATTATTGGTCCCAGTGGCTCGGGGAAAACGACTCTTTTGAATATCATCGGTTCGCTCGATATCCCGTCGGAAGGGAGCGCTACCGTATTGGGTAAAAAGATAGAGAACTTGACCCATCGGGAAGCTGCTCGTCTGCGCAGTCAGCATATGGGTTTTATTTTTCAGACGTATAATCTGTTGCCGGTATATACGGTCTTCGAAAATGTTGAGTTTCCACTACTTATAATGAAGATGTCCGAGAAAGAAAGGAAGAAGAAAGTAATGGATGCTCTGGAATGGCTGGATATGACCGATAAGGTTGACTCCCGACCGGCACAGCTTTCCGGAGGAGAGTCGCAGCGCGTAGCGGTTGCCCGCGCTATTGTGAAACAGCCGGAGCTGGTTCTTGCCGATGAACCTACGGCCAATCTGGATGCGGAAAATTCGTACAATATATTGGAAAGAATGGTCAAATTGAATAAGGAATTGAAGACCACTTTTATTTTTGCCACGCACGATGAGAAGGTAATCGGCTATTTAAAAAGAAAAATCTATTTAGTTGACGGCCAGGTTGCGAAAGATGAAATTATGCATTAGGTAAATCCCCTCACCCTAACCCTCTCCCACAGGGGGAGAGGGAACGAAAGGGAGACAAAAATGTTAGCGTTAAAATTGGCATATCGAAATCTCAAGGGAGCCGGTCTCAGAACCTGGCTTAACGTGGCAGTACTTTCCCTCGCTTACGTTCTTATTATCTGGCACCAGGGTATTTTTACGGGAATGCTGAAACACGGCTCCCGGGCAGTGATTGAAGATGAGATTGGAGGCGGTCAATACTGGCACAAGAACTACGACCCCTTTGACCCTCTCTCTTACGATGAGAGCCATGGCCCGATGCCGGCAGAACTTGGCAATTTGATAGAAGATAAGAAAGCCACGCCGATATTGATCAGGCAGGCGGCAATCTATCCCGGGGGAAGAGTGCAGACAGTGCTCCTCAAAGGGATTGAACCCGGACAGACAATCCTGGGAATACCTTCAGCGAGCCTGGACAGAGAGGAAGATGCGTTATCCGTGTTAATCGGAAGACGTATGGCAAGAAGCACTTCTCTGGATATAGGTGACTATTTAACGATTCGCTGGAGAGATGTCCAGGGAACTTTTGACGCTGTGGAAGGCAAGATAGTGGAAATCATGAATACAAAGGTACCGACCATGGATAAGGGGCAGTTATGGGTTCCTCTTAAAGAGTTGCAGAAAATGACTAGCATGAAAGATGAGGCGACGATAATTGTGGTGGGTGAAAATGTTCAGGGTCAACAAGATGTATCCGATTGGAAATTCAAGGGCCAAAATTTTTTACTGACTGATGTTAATGAAATGGTAAGGTCAAAGAGAATCAGCGCAGGTATCCTGTATGTTATATTGCTATTCCTGGCAATGCTGGCAATCTTTGATACGCAGGTACTTTCTATTTTCAAGCGCAGAAAAGAGATAGGCACTCTCATTGCTCTGGGTATGACCCGCCGTCAGGTAATATCTCTATTTACTCTGGAAGGAGCGATGCATGGAATTCTTGCGATTGGTTTAGGAGCAATTTATGGAATTCCCTGGATAATCATTTATAGTAAAATAGGGATGAAGATACCTCCAGCTACGGAAGAGTATGGCTTTGCCCTGGTAGGCAGGTTGTATCCATCATATTCTCTTGGTCTTGTTTTAGGCACTGTATTTATTGTTATGATAACTGTAACAATCGTAAGTTACTTGCCCACGAGAAAAATTTCAAAAATGAAGCCAACAGATGCTTTGAAAGGGAAAATATCGTGATCAGATTCTTGATAAAAGGTTTACTCAGAGACCGTTCCCGGAGTCTCTTTCCCGTTTTGATGGTGAGCGCGGGCGCTTTTTTGACTGTATTTCTTTATAGCTTTATGAAAGGCACAATGGATGACCTGGTTAATTCCAATGCTAAATTTGATACCGGTCACGTAAAAATTATGACCCGGGCCTATGAAGAGATGGCTGACCAGATGCCTAACGACCTGGCTATTTTAGGGGTTAATAGTCTACTGGAACGATTACGAAGCAGTGAAAAAAATATGGTATGGACGCAGCGGACGCGATTTGGAGGGTTGCTGGACATTCCCGATGAGCAAGGCGAGACGAGAGCGCAGGGACCGGTAATGGGATTGGGAGTAGATCTGTTTAGTGCGGATTCTCGGGAGATAGATATATTGAATCTGGAGAGTGCCCTGGTGCGGGGAAGACTGCCTCAAAAGGAAAATGAAATATTAATCAGCGAAGAATTTGCTCAAAAGATGGGTGTTAAGATAGGCGAGGTGGCTACTTTGATTGGCTCCACTATGAACGGCGCTATGGCTATGTATAATTTCAAAGTTTCCGGCACTTTGCGTTTTGGCATAACAGTAATGGATAGAGGGGCCATTATCGCTGACATTAAAGATGTTCAGTCTGCTCTGGATATGGAAGATGGGGCAAGTGAGATTGTGGGTTATTCCGGAAATATGCTTTACGATGATGATACTATGCTGGCATTGACTCACAGATTCAATGATAATTTTTCCCGAGATGACGATGAATTCTCTCCTCTAATGCTCGGTTTGAGCCAGCAGAGGGGGCTCAGAGAATATCTTGATCTGGTTGATGTTTTCGGAGGGATAATAGTTCTCATTTTCGTAGTGGTGATGTCCATCGTTCTCTGGAATTCCGGATTGATAAATGGTCTTCGCCGTTATGGTGAAATAGGTGTTCGCCTGGCTATGGGAGAACCAAAAGGGAGTCTCTACCGCTGGATGATTTACGAATCGATCATCATCGGTTTTGTCGGCTCTATCCTGGGAACAGTGCTCGGTTTAGGCATCTCCTATTACCTGCAGTATACGGGAATCGATTTTGGAGCTATCATGCAAAAATCTACTATGCTTATATCTAATGTTATGCGGGCGCGGGTAACGGGATGGAGTTATGTTATTGGATTCGTTCCCGGTCTCGTTGCCTCGGTGGTGGGCACGATGTTTGCGGGAATCGGAATTTACAGGAGGCAGACTGCACAGTTATTTAAGGAGTTGGAAGTATGAAAAAATTGATTCTTATTATTTTGCTAATAAATTGTACTCTCCTTTACGGACAGGAGCCATCGGGAAAAGCTATTCTGGAAAAAGTGGACGATAATTATACCGCGGAAAACCGCAGGGCTACCTCCACGATGGTAATAAAAGGCCGGCGGGCAACCCGCACGTTGCAGGCAGAATCCTGGATACAGGGCGTGGACAGAGCTTTTACCGAGTACCTTTCGCCCGCCCGCGAGAAAGGCACAAAAATGCTCAAGATTGGGGACGAATTATGGATTTACTCACCTTCCACAGACCGCACGATTAAGATTGCCGGCCATATGTTAAAGCGGTCTGTGATGGGTTCTGACTTATCATACGAGGATTATATGGAAGATCCAAGACTGAGTAATATATACGATGCAGAACTGACAGGAGAAGAAAAAATAGATAAGCGTAGTTGCCATGTTTTGGAATTAACAGCCCGGAAGGAAGGCATAGCTTACCACCGGCGAAAAATGTGGGTGGATAAGGAGCGGTATCTTCCCCTTAAAGAAGAGCTTTTTGCCAGGAGCGGCAAACTTTTGAAGAGATTTGTTATTAATGAAGTGTTTAAGGTGGGCAAGCGGTGGTATCCCAAAAGAATGGTTTTTAAAGATGTATTGAAGAAAGGAGAAGGAACGGAATTCATCATCGATTCTATTGAATTTGATGCGGAGATACCCGAATACATTTTCTCCAAAGCCTCCCTGCGCAAGTGATACGTGCCTCCCGCGCGAAATAGGAAAAAAAGAACTTGATTTTTGTCTTTCTGTCGTGTAATATTTAGGCACGCTCTGAAAAAGAAAAGGAGTTATTTGATAGGTTATGGAAGAAAAATTAGAAAGAAAACTTGGCCTGCTCGATGTTTTCTCTATTGCTTCCGGAGCAATGATTAGTTCGGGATTATTTATTTTGCCCGCTCTGGCATTTGCAAAGACCGGACCTGCTGTAGTCTTCTCTTATATTTTAGCTGGCATTCTTGTCTTGCCGGCCATGCTTGCCAAGGCGGAACTGATTACCGCTATGCCCCGGGCAGGAGGAGTCTATTTTTTTATTGAGAGAAGTATGGGAGCCCCGATAGGTACTGTCGGGGGACTTGCCAGCTGGTTTTCCTTGAGTTTCAAAAGCGCCTTTGCCCTTGTGGGAATAGGGATATTTGCCACGCTGGTTTACCCCGCAGTCACAGTGACACAAATAAAACTTATCGCTGTAGGATGTTGCCTCTTCTTTATGTTTATTAATATCATCGGCGTTAAAGAAACGGGCAGGGTCCAGATAGCCCTGGTCCTTTCTCTTATCGGCATACTCCTCTTATATATCTTTCGTGGTCTTCTATTTATCCACCCGCAGAGATATGCTCCCTTTATACCTTTTGGCTGGGCTTCGGTTTTCGCTACTGCCGGCCTTGTTTTTGTCTCCTTTGGAGGTTTAACAAAGATATGTAGCGTTGCCGAAGAGGTAAAAAATCCCGGGCGGAATATCCCTTTAGGAATGTTTCTGGCTTTCACTATTGTGATGATACTTTATGCTCTGGTGGTATTCATAACCATAGGACTACTCACCCCTTCGGAGCTTTCCCATTCTCTTACTCCCATTTCCCTTGGCGCCAGCACTTCCATGGGAAATTTAGGGAGCGTGGTACTGGCCTTTGCTGCCTTTTTGGCTTTCATCTCCACGGCCAATGCGGGTATCTTAACCGCCTCTCGGAATTCCATGGCCATGAGCAGGGATTACCTCTTACCCGGATTTTTTCAGAGAATGAGTGCCCGCTTTAGAACTCCTCATTTATCCATAATCTTTACGACTGCTTTTATGATTACGGTTATCTTATTCTTAAGCCTGGAGGATTTGGTCAAGACAGCATCTACACTGAAAATTCTATTGTTTATGTTCGTAAATCTATCCCTTATTGTCATGCGGGAAAGCAAGATACAGAGTTATCGGCCAAAATTTCGTTCTCCCCTCTACCCCTGGATTCAGATACTGGGAATTGTGGGATATGGATTTCTTATTTTTGAAATGGGCAGGGTTCCTCTTTCCATAACCGGGATTTTTGTGGCTTGTGGGTTGGTCTGGTATTTAGTTTACGCCAGAAAAAGAGTAGACCGCCAGGCAGCCCTGGTGCATGTCCTGGAACGAGTTACTGCCAGAGAGTTAGTCGACGCTACCTTGCCGGAGGAATTAAAAGAGATCATTGTCGAGCGGGATAAGATTGTGGAAGATAGATTCGATCGCCTCATAACGAGATGTGAAATTCTGGACTACGATCCGGAAACTACAGGAAAATTTATGGCTGAAGACATGTTTAAAATAGTGGCCGATGTTCTATCTCCACGGTTGGATATAGACGAAAAGACCTTGTTTAATCTTTTTGTGAAAAGAGAAAAGCAGTCGAGCACCGTGGTTGCTCCCGGGCTGGCAATACCACACGTCGTGGTCAAAGGAGAGGGCAAGTTTGAGATATTAATAGTGCGCTCAAGGAAAGGAATCGTTTTTCCTGACTCGCCGGAACCGGTGCACACTATGTTCGTTCTGGTGGGTTCTTCCGATGAACGGAATTTCCACCTGCGCGCCCTGGCAGCTATTGCCCAGATTGCCCAGGATAAGGATTTTGATAGGAACTGGTTAAAGGCAAGGAATATAGAAGAATTGAGACATATTATTTTATTGGCGGAAAGAAAACGCGTGGGCATACTATGAACGGCGCGAAAAATAGGTGAATCCCCCCAGGGAATATTTCATCTAAATAAGTGAGGGATTGATGCCAGTTTCCGATGAGATTTTAGTTAAAAAATCCCAAAAAGGCGATTATCCGTCTTTCGAAGAGCTTGTCAAAAGATATGAGAGGAAGATTTATAATCTTGCTTATCGCATAATGGGCAATAAGGAAGATGCCAGCGACGTTCTTCAGGAGACGTTTTTGCAGGCGTTTAAGAAACTTTCCGGTTTTAAAGGGAAGGCCAAATTTTCTACCTGGCTTTATCGCATCGCGGTTAATATATGTTTAATGAAAAAACGCAAAGGAAAAAGAATGGAGACTGTTTCTTTAGATATACCTATTTTTACTAAGAAAGAAGATGAAATAAAAAGAGAACTTCGCGACGATTGGTCGGATAGTCCTCTGGCAACGTTAGAAAACGAAGAGGTTAAAGAAACTTTATCACAGGCAATAGACTCACTTCCCGAAGAATATAGAACGGTTTTTCTCTTGCGAGGACTTAATGGCCTGTCCAATGAAGAGGTAGCCAATGTCATGAAAATTTCTCTCCCCGCGGTGAAATCACGCCTGCACCGGGCGCGGCTGTTTTTAAGAGATAAACTTTCTCAATATTTCCAGGGATACGGGGGCAGGGGATGATAGATTTCAAGAAGCTTTGCGAACTTCTAACCGATTATTTTGACGAAGAATTAGAATCCGATATCTGTTCTGAGATTGACGAACTGGTAAGTGAAGATTTCGGCTGCAGGGTTCTATTCAATACCTTTAATAAGACTCTCCAGTTATGCAAAGAAATGGAAGAGGAACAAATCGAAGTTCCCGAAGAAATCCATATAGAGTTGTATGAATTTTTGAAACTGGAAATGGAAAAAGAGGAAGAAATATAACCCGCCTTAATAGTAGACCCGTTTTCTCCGCATTTAGCTCGCCACAGAGTAGAATCCTTTTTTAGAAATTTGCATCTAAATAAGTGAAGGCAGAAAATAATTAGTGACAGATTCACAATAGGAGGTGGTAACCATGGCAAACTTAATACCCTGGGAACCTTTTAGAGAACTGGCAGATATCGGGACTATTTTTGACCGATTCTTTGGGAGGATGGCGCGGCGAGGACCGGCTCTGGGCCTTCTGGGAGAAAAATTTTGGTCTCCAGCGATAGATGTCTATGACCAGAATGACCGCATTGTGGTTAAGGTTGAACTTCCTGGAATAGACAAGAAAAATGTTAAGGTGAGTGTCGATGGTGACGTTTTGAGCATCAGAGGAGAGACCAAGAAGGCGCAGGAAGTAAAGGAAAAAGATTACTACTATAGCGAAAGAGCCTACGGAAGTTTCTATAGAACTCTTCCCTTACCTGTAGCAGTCGAAAAAGAAAAGGTCAAGGCTTCTTACAAGGACGGCATTCTAACGATTGAACTACCCAAGACGAAAGAAGCCAAAGCAAAGGAAACCGATATCCAGATAGAGTGACAGAAGAAAGTTTATTTCTTTAAAAGGGTTTACGTATTAAAGGTTGGCCTTCGTTCAAGCAAGGCCAACCTTTTTTGTTATATCGCCCTTTGTTTTTTGTGAAACTTAAGAGTTGAGCGGGATGGGCAAGGGGTTGACCCATTCCCGCTTGTGTATCCTGCGGGTAGCTTATCGATACCAATCACCGCATCCGTGCCGGTAACCGTATCGCTCTCGGCCATATGAATGTGGATGATGACCGCCATACCGGGAGATATCCCTATACCATCTGCCATTCTCCCGGATATCCTTGGCTATCTCAGGATCGTCTGAGGTTATTGTAATCTGTATGCCTTTGTCGATGTTTTTAACATCGGTTTTGACGTCCTGGTCACCATAATAGCGGGGGGTATGTGCATTTAAGATGACTGTGGTGGTTAAACCAATAGCCACAGCCAGTGCCAAACCGATAAGTAGTATCTTTCTCATCGCTATTGCCCTCCTTTCAAAATGTAAAGACGATGTAGCGCACAAAAAGTTACGCAAAATCCTTGAAACTATCTTCGGCCACAATGAGGTCCCCATTTACCTGGCGATACTCCCCTGATTCTCATTCTGCCCATCCATTGCGTACGGTTTCCACACAGTCGAATAGCATTTTCTAATTCTTCTTTTTGCTGGGGTGATGTGACCTTAGGCTTGAGGTTTTCCAGGACGTCCTTTTGATAGGCATTTAAGTATTGTAATCTTGAAAAATAGACAGGTCCTTCCGGGTCAGGCAATCGGGAGATATCCTCTAAAGCCAAAGTGGCCTCATCAAGCATTGCCTTAAGAAGTTCAGTGTTAAGGTCTCTCCTCTTGTCAAGATGTCTTACTAAATCCTGCATCCTCTTCTCAGAATATATGAGGCGTAGTTCTACTTTGCCCCTGGAGTCGGCAGTTAAGAAGAACTTTACCTTCTCAGTCATAAATTTTATAGGGTAGAGAAGATCTCCCGGGAGGCTATTGGCAGAGAGGGTTACTGTCCCCCAGGAAACAAGAATAATTACCAGTGCAAAAACCAATGCCTTTACCCAGGAAAGGGATGGGAAATAAAGTAGCCCTGGTATTCTTGCTTTCGGGCGCTTTTGCCTCTGTAATTCAAGTGCTTCGCCGAGCCGAACAAGGCAATATGCCAGGCCTTTGTCGGAAGGCTCGGGCAGAGGAACATCCTTTATCTTTTTTGCGGTCGCCAGTAACTCCTTAAGCTCATCCGCATAATCAGGATATTGCCCTAAAATTTCTTTCAGGGGTATGCCTTCATTTATCTTCCGGAAACAGATATCCAGTATTTCTTCAATCGGTTTTTTCATCTTTATTAAGTTTCACCTTCTTTCTTCAAGATATCTCTCAGGGCTGAGAGGGCGCGAAACTGGAGGGCCTTGACCGCCCCGGTCGATTTATTCATAATTCTAGCGATATCCTTATTGGAATACTCCTCCAGGAACTTCAACGTAATTACTTCTTTTTGCTCATCAGTAAGCAGGTTAAGCAGCTTCTTTATATCTTCCTTATCTAAAGTATCTTTCTCGTATTTGTACGCGGCAGGTAATGGTTCAATAGCCATCTGATCCAAGGATATTTCTTTTGCTTTCCCTCTTTTTCTATAATAATCTATGATCAGATTCTTTGCTATGCGAAAAAGCCAGGCTAAAAAGTCTCCTTTTTGAGTCTCTATTGAACCTATTACTCTAACGAATACCTCACCGGCCAGGTCTTCGGCATCCTCTTTGGTTTTTGCGCGGTAATGGAAATATCGAAAAATAACCGGGTAATATTTCTCGGTCAAGGTAGCCAGAGCAATTTCGTCAAGCCGCCTTGCCTTCTCCAAAACTTCTTCCAGGTTAATTTTGCCCTCAGTATTTGTTTTCATAATAAAAGACGAAAAAAAACGTCAGAAGTTACCCTTATCACATCTAAAATTGATTATATCAAAAAAGTTATGTCAAAGAAACTAAATATTTCGGGAGCAGCGCTCCCGCAAGCAAGCCAAAAAAGGAAAATAAATTATTTACTTGCAACCGAGCAAAGTATTTGATAAAATAAACTTTTCTTGGATAGAGCGTTCTTCGGATGGGAACATAATTTTATGTAAAGAAGGAGGAAAAAAATGGGTAGTTGGGCGAAATTTCCTGACGGAGTGGAGGTGGAGGAGTCTATATTTAAAGTGTTAGCCAAATATGCACCTTCCGGAACGATGGATGTTTTTGCTTCCGATCAACATAATTCTTATCTCAAGTTAACTACATCTTATCTGAAGCACATCGGTGAAAACAGAAAAGGAACCGATGAGGATGTGAAAGAAGTATGCCGGAGATTTGCCAGGTCTCTGGCGGGGATTCCTACGGCAGCGCTGTTCAATCAGATAGCCTTCAGGAGTCCTGGCTTCAGGGAGTTACTGGGGGAGGATGTACTCCTTGTCGGCAGACTGGAGGATACTAATACCGTCCCAGTCGATGGCGGGCGGGGCCAGCTTGCCCAGTTGGCCATTGAGCCGGAAGACTGCAAAGATGAGGTAGATGCTTTTAAGACCCTGGTAAAGCTTAATCCAGACCATAAAGAGAGCTGGAAAAAGAACCGGGAGTGGTTACAGGGAATCTTTGAAAGATGTAAGAAGCTCGGCAAGCCCCTGTTCAACGAGACACTGATATTTCAATTGCCGGGTGAATCGAAGGCCGATATGGCCAGAAGGCTGCCCGATGGCGTGGTAAAGATGGCGGAGGATTTCGGCCCGCTGGGACATTTTTATAAGA
>JABAOC010007825.1_pt3 | contig 19453 bp, 1 predicted proteins | sample 7062161 | NCBI WGS metagenome assembly JABAOC01 (sample SAMN14538625, study PRJNA623070) | marine sediment metagenome | biome: marine biome [ENVO:00000428]; feature: marine pelagic biome [ENVO:01000023]; material: deep marine sediment [ENVO:00002113] | place: India: Gulf of Khambhat ... | reverse complement strand
GATCATCATCCCGCGGAAAATGGCTGACATGACCACAGCAATCCCGATCCAGATAACAGCCAGGTTTATCCAGGATTTTCTTTGATTAAGGGGAACGGATTCTAGAGAGAAGTCTTCCAAGACCTGAGACGATTCCCTGGATTTTGTCATTAATAAAGTAATATACAAAAATGCACACTTCGTCAATGAAGGAGAGCATGCTTTGCCTGTAAATCATGAATCGAGGCTGAAGAGTTCTCAGATATTAAAGACTGGAAACGATAAAAAAGAAAAACACACCGTGCGTTATTTCTGTGACTCGAAACCCACCCGATTTATATTATTTCTTTTTTCCTTGACATAGTATTTTCCGTTTGATAGAAATTCACTATCCCGAGGGGAAAAGGATTTAATGCTGACAAGACGGGGCACGACATCATTTAGAACCAAAAGTCAGTTTTCATTCCTTGATTTTCGTCATGTTTTCCAATTTATGAGTGTCCTGAAAGCATCTTTCCCCAATTACCCAAAAAAAATTTAGTGTTTCATGAATTGTTTTATGATTTTTTTTAGAATTAAATAATAGTTTTATATTTGGAGGATTTTAGGAGGAAATTATCATGTCTAAGCGTAATCTATTTCTCTATTTCCTGGTTGTTGCTGCGCTCCTGACAGCAACTTCGAATCCTATAAAGTCACTCTATCCGGATCAAAACCAAGAGGAAGATCTCGTCTTAACCGTCGGCCGGAACGTCAACATGGTTTCTGGAATCACTCTGCCTGGCGGTGACCCATACCTCCAGCGACAGAACGAACCCTCGATTGCGGCGTCTACGCGCAATCCTCTTCACCTTCTTGCCGGTGCGAATGACTATCGCACGGTCGATATTCCTATCCCAGAAGAAGAATTGCCTGGAATAGAAGATAAAATTGCTGCAGGTGATGCGTGGTTGGGAGTTTTCAAATCACTTGACGGGGGGCAGTCCTGGACAAGCACGCTCCTTCCCGGTTTTCCGCAGGACAATTCCCCGGAGGGACTGGCCTCTCCGCTCAAAGGATACAGAGCGGCCGCAGACCCTGTTGTCCGCGCAGGCACTCATGGATTCTTCTACTACAGCGGCATCGTTTTCAACCGAGATTCCCTGCAGGGTGCGGTTTTTGTCGCTCGTTTTATCGATAACAACAACGAGGAAAGCGGAGACCCCATCAAGTATGTCGATACAATCATCGTTGACCAGCAGAACGGAGTGAAGTTCAAGGATAAGCCATGGATTGCAGTCGACGTCCCCAAAAGCAGTCCGCCGACAATCACAATTGATGACCAAACTATTCCCTGCAGCAATGTATACATGACCTACAGTGTATTCACGGGTGAGGGCCCAACACTTGCGAGTGAGATCATTTTCAGAAGGTCGACTGACTGTGGAACTACCTGGGAAGATCCAATCGTGTTGAGCGCAGGCCACACTCTCAATCAAGGGGCCTCGGTCGCTGTGGACCCGAAAGGAACCGAGAAAGTGTATGTTGCCTGGCGGCGTTTTGAAAAGGGTGAGCAGCAAAACGCCATCGTTATTGCCTTATCAGAAAACAGCGGCAAATCATTCCATCAGGTCGTAGAGGTTGCGACAATTCCTTCGGGTGAGTCGTTTGATCAACCCTCCTCTGCAGCCAATGAAGAAAATATTCCAGGAACAGCTTTCCGGACAAACAGCTACCCGACATTGGCCCTGGATAATAAGGGGCACGCTTACCTGGCCTGGTCACAAAGAGATGGGGGGGATCCATTAGGACCTCCCCGGATTGTGATCGCCACTTCAGAAGACGGGATATACTGGTCCCTCCCCACATACGTAGAGATTCCAGATGAACCGGCGCATCAGATTATGCCTTCGATGACCTTTGCGTCTGGCAAGCTGATGTTGGTCTGGTATGACCTGAGGAATGATTACGCGATGTATTGGGGACCATGGATTACCGACCATGCCGGATGGTGTAATTGGCGCCATACCATAGATGTCCGTATCACCCGGGCAGACCCCAGTATGACTCCTGTGTTTGAGCCGTCCAAACAGGTTTCTCGATATATTTTCCATTTCTTAGAAGATCCAGAGGAACCAGGGTCTTGGATGGCTTACCAAGGGCAGTTCAATCCTCCCAACTTTCCCTTGTTTAAGGCAGGAACTCTGCCTTTTATGGGAGATTACATCGATATCACACCTTCTCCGATGTTCGTACTGGATAAAAGCGGCCATTGGCGCTTCAATATTGAGCCTACAGACACTTCCGTTTTTCATGTGGCTTGGACGGATAACCGCGATGTGCGTCCCCCCTGGGACCATGACTGGACAAGATACACTCCCCCCGTTTCGAACCAGGCATCAGAATACATCACAGATTCCTCCACCTGGCCGTACTGCAGCGAGGGAAGGAATAGGCCGGGAATGCGGAATCAGAATATATACACCTCCCGGATTACACAGGGAGTGGAAGTCGGAGCGCCCACAAATAACAAGCCTCTCAACCTGGATGTTCCCCGGGCATTCTCCATCTATGTCAAAAACACTACAGAATACATCCGAAGCTTCCGCTTGACAATCGCGGAACAACCCCCGGATGGCCAGGCATCATTTCTCCAGTTTGATTTTCGGGATGAAATAGATGTAAAGATAGCTCCTTTTTCGACCATTGCCCGGCCTGTTTTTATTGAATCGTCTGACTTGAAGGCATCTGTACGAATCGATGTTGAGGAAATCGATGAACCGGGGGGAACTCTTATACCGGAGGGCATTACGAGCTTTATTCTCATTAATTCAGACCCGTCAAATCCGGAAGCCACGGGTGATATTCAGGATAAGGAGCAGCATAAGGTCAGTATCGGAGCCCCGGATGTGATTTACTGGAGTCCTCATATCCGGAATCAGGACGTTTACAATCCTCACATCCGTAATGTGGATATCATCAATCCTGACATCGTAAGCCCGCACATCCGGAATCTCGACGTTGTCAATTCAAGTATCCTCGATCCTGGCATCCTCGACCTCACCAATCCCCACATCCGCAATCCCCATATCCGGAATGCAGACATTATCAATCCCCATATTCGTAATCCCCATATCCGAAATTTCAACCCGGGAGAGGACTATATAGTTGATGTCGAATGGGTAGTGAAGAACGAAGGCAACACCACCTCTTCGTACACGTTTAAAACCATAGCCAGTGAGTCACCTCCTGAAGGCGTCTACCTGCAGCTTATCGTCTATCAAGAACATTTCACACCCGGAGTGGATGGGAGCAGCTGTGATTTGAAACAAGAGGTCCATCATGAGCTTCTCGCAAACATCCTGAATCCGCATATCCGGAATCCGCATATCCGCAATCTGAATGTTCTCGATCCCGAAATCCTCAATCCGGCTATAGAAAACGCCACATTCTCTATCCCCCCCGGAGAAGAAGTGCATGTTCTTTTAAGAGTTGTTGACACTGGGCCTCCTATACAGATGATGAGGGGACTCAGCTCTTCAACAATCCAGGCTATAGTAGCTGCCCGCTCTGTGCAATTCAATAGTTTTATTGATACTCTCGGATGTACAGCCACCTCCCAAGGGGCAGATTCGGAGGACGCAGAGCAGGGGATAGAGGAACCGGAAGCGGCCGCAACGATCCTGGTGATCGGCACGGGATCCCCGCTTCCCGATGGAACGATTGATGAATATTACAGCAAGAAGCTGACAGCCCTGGGCGGTACGGAGCCGTATGAATGGTGGGTCAATCGGACGAAATTGCCACCGGGATTAGAGCTTAATGAGTATACAGGTGAAATCTTCGGCACGCCCAAAAGAGATGTAACGAAGACCTATCCAGCGACCTACAGTTTTTCAGTTCAAGTTAAAGATTCGACTAATCCTGAAAGCCAAACAAGTAGACAGACCTATAGTCTCACCATCAAGGAACCCTATATCCCTCCGCCACCACTTGCAATCACGACTCCATCACTTCCTCCAGGAGCCCTGAACACATCGTACAATGCAGGACTCGAGGCCAGCGGTGGAGTTCCGGCGTACCACTGGTCTGTTGTGTCCGGCTCTCTTCCTGATGGGTTGACACTCCACGACAGCGGTCTGATCAGTGGTATACCAAGAAAAGATGATACTCTGACCTATCCGGCCACTTACAGTTTTACTGTCCAGGTCGCTGATTCTGATGAAATAGTATTGCATACAGACACTAGAGACTTAAGTATTGTTATCACTCGCGAAATTTATACTATTTCTGGCACGATTTTGGTTAATGGTTCGCCTCTTCCCAGTGTTGTGATACAGGGCTTACCGAATGCTCCCATAACAGATGACAACGGTTTCTACACGGATACGGTCGCCAGCGGCTGGAGTGGGACTGCAGAACCTGAACTCCCAGGATATTACTTCGATCCAGAGAGTGTTGCCTACTCAAATGTCGGTCAGAATATTGATACAGATTATGCGGCGTACTTACTCACCTACAGCATTTCCGGCACTGTGACTTACAGCGGTTCACCTCTTCAGGGAGTCGTGTTGAATGGATTGCCCGGAGATCCAGAAACAGACGAAAACGGGCATTACGAAGCTTTTGTCGAACACGGCACATCATGGACGGTGACGCCAATCCTCAGTGGCTATACTTTTGATCCTTCCAGCCGAAGCTATAGCTCTGTGACGTATAACCGAGTCAATCAGGATTATGCCGCCTCTATCGTAGAAAGTGTGGATGACCTAATAGAATTAGAAGGAGAAAATGATACTTGGGAAAGTGCATATGATATTACATATGAGCCATTTCCAATTCGAAATTTAAGGCTTTTAGATGACGACTGGTACAAGGTTGATGTCGAGGCAGTATCGGATTTAAAGGTTACTCTTCAAGGGACCTTCCCTGAAGATATTGATGTTGAAATTTATGATAATTCTGAACCTCCTCGTCTTTTAGTCGCGGGAATCTCAGCCTCAGAAACAGAAACTGTGTATATTTCGAATGCACAGGACATTTACTACATCCATATCCCTTATTGGATATCTGAAGGTTTACAGAATGAATATTCACTAACCATTGAGACAGGCAATTATGGATTGGGAGTAATATCAGGACAGATAACAAACGAGGCACAAACTACAGGAATTGAAGCGAGAGTCGAGATCAGGAATCTGTATGGTCTCCATCTCTGGCATACTTACTCGGATGCAAACGGTGACTACAGCATAAGTCTGCCTCCAGAGTATTATAAAGTCCTGTTCAGTACCCGTCCTGCGGGCGACTATGGGGGTGTGAACTATCTGGGAGAATGGTACAACAAAAAGCCTACCTTTAGCCGGGCGGAAGCTGTGATGGTCCAGGCAGATGCGACAACTTCAATTGATGCCCAGCTGGTTGAAGGAGGGGCGATTTCAGGCACTATTACAGATTCCGATGGCTTCGGAATAGAAGGAGCAGAAGTGAGAGTCTTTGGGCCTGATGGAAATGCGGGCTCATATGCAAAATCCGATGAAAACGGAATCTATACTGTAGAGCGCATACCCACAGGCAATTATAGGCTCCGTATCCGTCCGCCTCGCTCCGGCCCCTCTGCCCTTCAATGGTATGGCGGGAGAAACTCTTATGAAGAAGGTCTCACAGTCGCTGTCCAGGCTGGTGAGACAACCTTAGGAATTGATGCAGTGCTCCCTGATGAAGGCTACATCGAGGGCCGAGTCACAGATCCGAATGGGATGGCTCTGGAAAATGTCAGAGTCGAAGTTTACGATATCTCACATCAAATCCTGATCTCCAGCTCTTGGACAGATGGTAATGGAGATTATGTCGTTGACCGTATCCCCACGGGTGATTTCAAGATACATTTTCGCCCAAGAGACCCTGATCCAAACCATGTCCCTGAATGGTATGCGGATAAGCTTGACTTTGATGAAGCCACTCCTGTTTCCGCCCAGGCAGGTGAAACAACTTTTGGGATAGATGCCCAGCTGGCTGAAGGTGGCACCATATCAGGGAGTGTCACAGATTCAATCGGAGAGGGTTTCTATCATGTTCTGGCCTATGTTTTCGACCTTGAGGGGCATCCTATCAGTTTTGCCTACACAGATGAAAACGGAGACTACACTGTCAAACGCATTCTCCCCGGGAACTTGAGAGTCCGGTTCCGTCCTGGTGTCGGAACTTTAGGGATCGAATGGCACAGCGATAAATCCTCCTACAGCGATGCGGATTCGATCGTTGTCCAGCCCAATCAGACAACTTCCGCAATAGATGCCCAGTTAACTGAGGGTGGTTACATAACAGGAAGAGTCACAAATGGGAATGGTGCCGGGATAGAAGGAATACTGGTAATCGTGTATGACGATTCTCAACAGTTTATGGTTTCTTATTCCGTAACGGATGCCGATGGAAATTATTCAGTGCCTCGCATGCCCACAGACAGAGTCAAAGTTTTCTTCAATGCAGACTACACAGATTATGTCTCTGAATGGTATAAAGATAGGGATTCATTCGAGAATGGACAATTAGTCTCAACCACAGCTGGCCAGACAACTACTGGTATTGATGCTGTCCTCGAAGACAAACCACCTCTTTCTATCACCACCACATCCCTTCCTGATGGACCTGCGGGTGAACCTTACAGCGCAGCCCTGGAGGCAGCCGGTGGAACGGAATTCTATCACTGGAGTCTAGCGAATGGTTCAGCCCTGCCAGATGGATTGACTCTCGATAGCAACGGTGTCATCAGCGGAACACCGACTGAAGCAGGGAATTACAGCTTCACTGTTGAGGTTATTGACTCCAGTTCTCCTCAGCAGTCCGATATCCAAACTGTCGACCTGACCATAACATCCTATACGGGTACAGGCCTCATCATTTCTGGGACAGTCGCTATCGGAGGCGTCATTCCTCTCGAAGGAGTCGTGATTGATGTTTCCCCTGGAAATCCTGTCACAACAGACGAGAATGGCTATTATGCAACAACCGTTGATTATGAATGGACTGGAACCGTTACTCCTTCCCTGACAGGCTACACTTTTGATCCTTCAAGTGAATCTTACGTCTCTATAACATCCGACCAGATGGATCAGGACTACACAGCCATCTCCCCGAACTACACCATCTCCGGCACAGTGACCGTTGACGGCTCACCCCTGCCCGGAGTCACGATCAATGTCATCACCGGAAATTCTGTCACAACAGATGAAAATGGCTTTTACACAGCCACTGTCGATCATGGCTGGACAGGAACCATAGAGCCAGCTCTTGACGGTTATACCTTTGATCCTCCCAGTAGAGATTACACTTCTGCTGTGAGTTACAGCCTGGAAAATCAGGATTTCACTACATTCATGGATCAGGAGTTCGATGATTCATACGAAGAAAATGATGATTTTGCAAGTGCTAAAGTCATCCTACTCGGAACGACTCATAATCTTCGACTCTTAGATAATGACTGCTTCAAAGTCAACGTGAGTGGAGGATCTGACCTGAAAGTCACCATAAACGGGATCCTTTCTAGAGATGTTGATGTTGAAATTTATGACGATTCTGTGCCTCCTCGTCAACTGGTTGGAGGGATTTCAGGCGCAAATACGGAAACTGTCTATATATCTGATGTGGCTTCAGGTGGCTACTTCATCGTTGTGCCCTATTGGAGGAGTCAGGGTTTACAGAATGCGTATTCACTGACAGTCGAAACTGGCGATTTTGGAATAGGAGAGATAACAGGACTGGTCACAGAGGATCCATCTGGCCTTGGAATTGAGGTAAGAGTCAACATCTATGACCTGAATAGTCCAAAAAGATGGCATACATTTACAAGAGATAACGGGTCATACAGCATAAGCCTTCCTCCGGGAGATTATAAGTTCTTCTTCGATTCTCGGCCTTGGGATTATTTCCCTTATCAATATCAAGGCTTCAACTATGTCAATGAATGGTATGACAATAAGCCGACCTCCAGCCGGGCCGCAATTGTATCAGTCCAGACAGATCAAACGATTTCCGACATAAATGCCCAGCTGAAGCCAGGAGGGTTGATCACAGGCAGAATTACAGATACAGAGGGTATTGGACTGGAAAGAATATTAGTCAGAGACTGGGGAGGTGATGGAAGAACTCTATCCTATACATATTCAGATGCCGATGGATACTATTCTCTTGAGCGTCTGCCATACGGGAATTATAAGCTTCGTATCCGTCCTCCCTGGGGAACCTATGCTGTGGAATGGTACAACGATAGGGATTCATTCGAAGAAGGAGATACAATACATGTCGAGTATGGTCAGGAGACTCCTGATAGGGATGTCGTACTTGAAGAAGGAGGCTTTATTGAAGGACGAGTCACTGATCCGAACGGAAGCGGAATAGAAAACGTTTCCGTCGAGGTCTATGATAAGACTCGTTCCATCTTCTATTCTCGGGGCTGGACAGATGAGAATGGCTATTATTCAGCTCCACACCTGCCCACTGGAGACGTCAAAGTCTTTTTTGATACAGGTTCCACCTCCGCGAATTTTGTCTCGGAGTGGTATGAGGATAAGCCTCATTTTAGTGAAGCCGCTCTCGTGTCCGTTCAGGCTGGACAGACGACCTTTGACATAGACGCTGTGCTTGAAGAGGGGGGGTATGTTGAAGGACGAGTCACTGATCCGAACGGAGAGGGTCTCTACCGTATTTTAGCATACGTTTTTGACCTTGAGGGACACGGTCTCAGATATGCGTACACAAACGAAAACGGAGATTACACAGTCAGGCGTGTCCGGCCAGGAGATGTGAGAGTCCGTTTCCGTCCTGGGACCGGAACTTACGCAGTCAAATGGTATGACGACAAATCTTCCTACAGTGAGGCGGATTCAGCTGCTGTCCAGTCAGACCAGACTACTCCTGATATAAACGCCCAGCTGGCTGAGGGGGGAGCCGTCTCTGGACAAGTGACTGATACGAGTGGATACGGAATAGAAGGTGTTCTAGTCATCGCTCGTGACGATTCTCAAAACTTCACGATTGCTTACACCGTTACTGATGCAGATGGATATTATACTGTGCCCCGGATGCCCAGCGGCAAAGTCAAGGTCTTCTTCAGCGCCTATTACACGGGTTATGTCTCCGAATGGTACAACGATAAGGATTCATTCGAGACAGCCCAATTAGTCACAACCAATGCAGGCAAAACAACAGCTAATATCGATGTGGTCCTTGACAAGATACCCCCTCTCTCCATCACCACACAATCACTTCCTGATGGAGAATTGGGAGTCGATTACAATGCCGCTCTTGAAGCAACAGGCGGGATGGAATTTTATCACTGGAGTTTGTCTGCAGGTTCTTCCCTGCCAAACGGGTTGACTCTTGAAAGCAACGGTCATATCAGCGGTGTCCCCACAGCCATGGGGACTTTTACCTTCTTTGTTGTGCTGTATGATAGCAGCCCGGGCATTATTTCTAACCCGAACATAATCAATCCCAAACAATTCAGTATCACCATCAATGCCTATACAGGCCCGGATTATCTTATCTCTGGTGCTGTGACCAGCAATGGTTCACCTCTACCAGGAGTGGTGATGGAAGGCCTGCCCGGGAATCCCACAACAAACATGCAGGGAGAATATGTCGTTACAGTTCCCTCAGGGTGGTCAGGCACTGTAGTTCCAACGCTGCCTGGCTATGCTTTTGATCCTTACAGCAGAAACTATACTGACGTGATTGACAACCAGATGGGTCAGGATTACACGGCCCATACACCTTACACCATTTCGGGGACTGTATTCCAGGATGGGTTGCCTCTCCAAGGAGTGTTGATGACTGGCCTGCCCGGGGATCCAATAACCAACGAGCAAGGCGAATATGCAGGCATAGTGTATGAAGGATGGTCAGGAACTGTGACTCCTTCTCTTATCGGAATCACCTTTGATCCAGCTGAGAGAAGTTATGCTGGTGTGGATTCTGACTTCTTGATTCAAGATTATGTGGCGACCTATGAGGGTGGAGTCGATGACAGCTATGAACCTAACAACGATAGGGCAAATGCTCAGGAGATACCATTAGGAACCCATACGAATTTAGTCTACTCAGATCAAGATTGGTACAAGGTATACGTTCCAGCAGAAAGTGTTGGAAAAGACTTGAAGGTCCATGTGAAGGGGGTAGCCTATCCGGATCCGAATACAGGAAGAGACCTGGATTTTGGAATCTGGGATGACTCTGGGAGACCCTTGGGCTATGTTCTGAGCAGTTCTGATGATGAAACTCTGTACATAACAGATCTCACCGAAGGATGGTATACCATCGGCATCAATTATTTCAGCCAGATTGGTGCCGTCTATTTCCTGATTGTTGAGGTCGGGGATAATTTTGGAATCGGCTATGTTTCAGGACGAGTGACAGATGAGCAGGGAAATGGAATTGGGGGTGCATATGTCGAACTCTATGGTGTGCCTTTTGATTGGGCGAACAACCGGCCCCTTATAACCACTGATTCAAATGGGTATTACAAAGTCGGTTTTGTTCCAGGAGATTACACAGTCAGGTTTAATCTTGCGTCCCTTGAGCGATACTATCCTGATTTGTTCTCAGATCCCAATTATGTCGGTGAATACTATGATAACAGGACTTACGGTGTAGGAGCCACTGTCCTGTCAGCAGTGGCTGGAACGACAATAGAAGGAATAAATGCAGAACTTGTTGAAGGAGGAGTGGTTTCAGGCCGCGTGGCTGATCCTGAAGGGAACGGAGAGGAGAATGTTTTTGTTTCAATCTATGACAGTGATACGACAAGGATCTCTTATGTGTATACAGATGAAAACGGGAATTACACCATAGAACGTATACCCACAAGAAATTATAAACTCCGCTTCCGACCCACTTACGAGAATTACGCCACAGAATGGTATGACGGTAAGGGTTCTTTTGAGGAAGCTCATCCTGTACCTGTCCAATCCGGTTCGATAACATCCAACATAAACGTCCAGCTTGAGGAAACCGGATACCTGGAGGGCAAAGTTACAGACAGCAGCGGAGGACCGATAGAAAATGTAATGGTCGAAGTTTATGATGTCACAGGGATTTACATAGTTACCACCCGGACAGATGAAAACGGAGATTATCACATCGGACGTCGCCTTCCTTCGGGTAAAGTAGTAATATTCTTCGATGCCTCTTCAACCAGCGGAAATTATGTTTCCGAGTTCTATTCGGATAAATTTTTGCGTCAAGAGGCAAATCCGGTATCGATTCAAACAGGACAGACCACTTCTGGAATTGATGCCCAGCTGGCAGATGGTGGAACGATCACTGGCCGAGTGACAGATTCTTCAGAGGAAGAGCTGCCAAATATATTAGTTGTATGTGCTGATTTGTACAGCGAGAACTGGTATTACAGCTCAACAGACGAAGACGGGTACTTCAATATTGAACGAGTCCTCCCGGGTGATTACAGAGTTCGCTTCCGTGCCTCATCAGGAGATTATGCGACCGAATGGTACGATGACAAGAATTCATTTGCCGATGGAACAGACATCTCTGTTTCAGCCAACCAAACAACACCAGAAATCAATGCCCAGCTGGCTGACAATGGAGGATACATCACCGGTCGAGTCACAGATGCCTATGGAGCCGGAATAGAAGGAGTAAGGGTTTTTGCGCGTGACAACACCAAAAATGCTTCAATTTCTTGGAGTTACACTGATGCCGAAGGAAACTACACTCTTCCTCGTCTCCCCACATGTGGGGCTAAAGTTTTTTTTGATGCGGATTCTCTGAGACTCAATTATGTTTCTGAATGGTATGACGACAAAGCTTCATTCGAAGATGCAGATCCCGTATCAGCCACCCTGGGCGAGACAACATCTGGTATAAACGCTGTTCTTGCCCAAAGGCCAGCTCTCGCTATCACCACTTCATCGCTCCCGGGGGGAGAAGTGGCTGCGCCTTACAGTATTTCTCTTGAGGCAACAGGTGGGAGAGAGTTCTATCACTGGAGCCTGGATTCTGGCATGCTGCCCAACGGATTAACCCTGGAAAGCCACGGCATGATCAGCGGAACGCCGACCTCGATCGGGACATACAGCTTCACTGTTCGGGTGACTGATTCCAGTCACTCCCAGCAGGTCAGATTAAAGAATTTGATTATCACTATTGATTCCTATGCGGGCACGGATCTTCTCATCTCAGGGACGGTCACTCTGTATGGTGCCCCTCTTTCTGGAGTAGTGATGCGGGGACTGCCCGGAAATCCGGCAACAAACGCTCACGGTGAGTATGTGGCGCCTGTTCCTCCTGGATGGTCAGGAGCTGTGACGCCATTCAAGTCTGGGTACTACTTCGATCCTCGAAGCATGAGCTACAGCAACGTGAATTCCCATTATCTTGACCAGAACTACGATGGGTATGCTCTGACCCTGAATATTACAACTCCTTGGCTTCCGAACGGAACACAAGGCTTTCCCTACAGTCAGACTTTAGAAGCGGCTGAGGGGATAGAGCCCTACACCTGGAGCCTAGCGGCAGGTTCGCTGCCGTACGGATTGACTCTTGACAGCAGCGGATTGATCAGCGAGACACCCACCGCCTCAGACACATATGAGTTTACAGTTCAAGTAACCGATATAAGTACACCTCCACAATACGTAGAGAAAGAATTCACTGTCACTATTCATGACCAAGGAATGGTCTCAGAAGCTCCGATCCTCTACTGGAAGTTGAACGAGGGAGAAGGAGACACAGCTCAGGACTCCTCAGGCAGGGAAGTCCATGGAACATTAAACGAGAATGCCGCTTACACGAATGATGCTGTTGAAGGCTGGGCAGCAGAAATGTCCGGACAAGGTTGGATCGGGGGATATTCACTAGAAGGGGATCTTTATTTTGCCGACGAAGCCACATTAATGGCTTATTTCAAGATTGATGATTTCGATCAAGATCGCAGATTTATCTGGAAACTCCAGTATGATTCTCCTGTTCCAGACTGTCCGCCTGCTCTAGAGATCCATTTGGAAATAGTAAATAATAACAGACTCAATTTGGCTTCTCGTAATCGTCTGAAAAAAGGTGTGTTGGATTGTGATCAATTCTGTCATTTTGATGTAGATCTATCCGATCCCGCAAATGGATTCATCCTCGGTGAATATAACCATATATCCGTCACGATGAAGGATGATTTATACAATATCTTTATCAACGGAAAATTGGTCGCATCTGAGCAAGGAGCTGTGTTTGAAGTCAATGATAATGTACAGGTTTTTTGGGTAGGCGGAGCCGAATGGTCTGAATACAGTTTAGAAGGAAAAATAGATGAAATCACAGTCTTCAACAGAACTTTAGCCCCTGCGGAAGTAGATGAGCACTTCCAAGCTGGCCCGATGTTTCTCATCTCGGGTACAGTCACATTGAATGGTATGCCTCTCCAGGGTGTGTGGATGGAAGGATTACCCGGAGGCCCATGGACGAACGACAACGGAGATTACATCGCTCCCGTCCTTCCTGGGTGGTCAGGAACAGTATCGCCGATGAGAGATGGATACTATTTCATCCCGGTAAGCCGATCCTACGAAGACGCAATGTCCGATCAAGCAGGCCAGGATTACACGGCCTATGAATGGGGTTCTCTGTGGATTACAACATCATGGCTTCCTGATGGGACTATAGATTCTCCATACAATGTTACACTTGAAGCAGCAGATGGAGTTGGACAGTACACCTGGAGCATTGTTGGAGGATTTTTGCCGGATGGATTGGCTTTAAACCCAAATACTGGCGAAATCGAAGGAACACCCATCGGAGCCGGGGATTTCTCCTTCACAGTACAAGTAATTGACGAAAACACACCTCAGCAAGCCGCCCGACAAGATCTCTCCCTCTCAATTTCTCCCGCACACCAAGGTTTCTGGACCACGACCTATCCCTTTGGTGGAAACATGCACTCACAAGGTCTGGCTGTTGATCCCGCAGATTCACAAGTTATATTTGCCACAACCGAAAACAGAGGAATTTATAAAACTATAGACGCAGGATCAAGCTGGACCAACATCATCGAAGATCCTGATTGGCCATTCTGGGAATCAGATTACGGGATGTTCAGAATCCACGAAAGTTCAGGAAATTACTATATAGCTTCTGGCCGTGGGATATACCAGAGCACGGATAGAGGTGACAATTGGGAGACGATTTACGACAGGGAAAATTGGGATATCAGTACGTTCACTGTTGATTCGACCTCGACCAACATTATTTATGTCGGAACTTGGGACGGAGAGATGTTTAAGACCATTGACGGAGGAACAAACTGGTCTGCCTGCAATTCTGGCCTTCCCTCTGAAAGCATAAGAACCATAGCCGTTGACCCGAGTACTCCATCGACGGTGTATGCAGGGACGTTTAACAGTGGAATATTCAAGAGCTCTGACAGTGGAAACAACTGGCTTCCCACCAACAACAACATCGATTTCCAGAGGGTTGAAGACATCGCGATTGATCCGAATAATTCCGATATTGTCTATATCGCTTCCTGGTATGAATATGACCAGGGATTATTTAGGAGCACAGATGGTGGAGGAAGCTGGGAAAAACTGAAAGGCGCTGATGTCAACTGTGGGGGGCTTGGAGACTATATTGCCATTGATCCAACAAATTCAAACACTCTGTATTTTGCCTCCCATCAACCACTCTTTAAATCGATTGATGGAGGAAGCAATTGGACAGAATATTCCATTTCATCCTCGTGTACCAGATCTATTAGCATTGACCCATCAGATCCCCAAACACTCTATGCTGCAACTCATGGTGAAGGAGTCTATAAAAGCGAAAATGGCGGTCAAACCTGGACTCCTATTAACAACGGCATCCGGGCCCTCAGTTTTCCAGACGTGGGCCACAGTCTTGAGTTCGATGAATCCAATCCAAACACTATCTACGCTGGGAGTTTAGGCGGCGGCTACAGAAGTCTGGATGGAGGGACAACCTGGGAAAAGATGGATTTTCCACAAGGGAGTATGACAGCCATCCTGACTCATCCGGACACAGAGGGAACGGTGAACGCTGTCTTTAATAGCTTCTGGAAAAGTACAAGCAATGGAAGCAGCGGTTCATGGATGGATCCAACTGTTCCCCAGTTCTGTTGTGTGCCTCGCATGGACCTCGGAATCGCCTCTGATAATCCAGATATCCTCTATTTCACAGTGAAACATTCTGATGATCCACAGAGTGGTGTCTATAGGTCCGATGATGGCGGAATAACTTGGACTCTGAAGAATAATGGAATAACTCATACAGATGTCCGGGCTATCGCTGTTCATCCAATAGACCACCAGGTGGTGTTCGCGGGCACGGAATGGGAGTGGCCTCTCGATCCCAACAAGGNNAACTCCAACAAGGACTACGGCCTCTATAAGACGATTGACGGCGGGGAAAATTGGAACTACATCTCCTGTGGACTGCCCAGCGACATGTACATCCATTACATCCTGATCTACCCCGGTGATCCAAATATCATGTACCTCGCCGGAGGGGGAGAGGAATTCTGCGGCCTTTTCAAGAGCGAGAACGGAGGCGAATGCTGGGAGCAAGTCTCTAACAACTGTGCAAATTGCATCGCTATCGCACCCGATAATCCTGACCTTCTCTACATCGGTCATTGGGAAGGTTTCTACGTCTCATTGAATGGAGGCCGTTCTTGGATGGAGTTCAACGACGGACTTCCACGCAATCCTCAGGTTAGCTCTATCCACGTAGATCCCACCGATCCTTTCCATGTCTTTATTGGTACAGGGGCGGGTGTGTACGAGGCCACATTCTCGTTTGATTTCATGATCACGACTGAATGGCTGCCCATGGGAATCATCAATGAAGAGTACAGCGCAACTCTTGAGGCGTATGGTGGGACTCCTTCCATATCGTGGGAAATTGTATCGGGTTCTCTTCCACATGGGCTAGCTCTCAACCAGAGCAGCGGTGCGATCAGTGGAATTCCGACAACGACCGGTTCATTTGAATTCACGGTAAAGGCCACAGATGGGACTGGACATAGTCACTCCAGGCAGATGAACATCACCATTTCCCAGAAATATGTCTTAAACGTAACAGCGAATCCCTCTGAAGGCGGAAGCGTGAGCAAGAATCCGGATGAGCCAGAGTACATTGAAGGAGACATGGTCGATGTATCTTTAGACTATATAAATCCTGGTTACACATTCACAGGCTGGAGCGGAGATGCCTCAGGATATGCACACCTTGTCCATGTCCAGATGACACGTGACAAGAATATCACAGCCAACTTTGCTCTTACGGCCGATTTGCCTGATTACTATGTGGATTATTATAATGCTCCAAGCCAGGCAGATACTGGAGAAACTGTAGGAAGCTTGGTCAGTGTCCGTGTCGGGAATAACGGAGGCAATGATACATTCCCAGAGGGAATAAATGTCGGAGTCTATATCTCCACGGATCCTCAAATCACACCGAGTGATATCCTTCTGTGGAAGGGAAGGGCATCGATAGCGGCCTTGATTTCAGGAGAGACAACGTATGTCGCATTCGATCCTGAAATGACAATTCCGACCACTATCTCTGCTGGTGGTTACTTCATCGGGGCTCTTATCGATGATTCCAATCTGGTTGCTGAGCGTGATGAAAACAATAACTATTCGAGCCGATGGNNTGAGTCAAACGCAGTGGCTGAGCGCGATGAGAATAATAACCATACCAGTCGATGGATAAATATTACCAGCCCGGGGACAGGTCATCTCGAGCTCCTCGGAGGCTGGCCGTATGGAGCACTCTACGGGCATGCTGTTGATGAGGCACGGAATCTTTCCATAATCGGACATGGGGGGACTTTACAGATATTAAACGTGTCAGATCCTTCTAATCCAAGGTTAATGAGTGAATTATCGCTGGCTCCAGCGTTGCCAACCAAAATGAAAATTTTGGGGAATAACGTCTTTGTGGCCAGTACTGGTGGGGGATTGAAGGTTGTCGATATTTCAAATCCGTACAACCCCTCAATAATCGGCTCGTGTGATGATATCCTATCAGCGAGAAGCATGGATATTTCAGGAGACTATGCTTATGTCACGGATTATAATCATGGATTGAGGATCATCGATATCTCCAATCCTGCCTCTCCTTTCCAAACTGCTTTTCTGCCCCTTTCCGGCCGTACTCGGTTGATAGAAGCTTTCGGAAATTATGTCTACATAACGCGGCATCGAACTCTATTTGAACAAGAAGGAGAAACGGGCATCAGAATAGTAGACGTATCCAATCCCTACAATCCCATAGAGAGGGCTCTATTCCAACCTGAGACTGGATTTAATGAGCCATGCATTGATGCGACGGGTCAGTTCCTCATTGTGCCTTCCGGGCGATTCCTGAGGGTATATGATGTTACTGATCCTGACGCACCTTCTGAAGTGGCGGTTTACGAAGGGGATGCCGGCACGAGCTTAGCGACAGTAGTCGGAGATCATGCCTATGTGGCTTTTGGGCGAAGACTCGATGTCCTTGACATCTCTGATATTAACACTATTACACCAATTTCCTCTTATTGGTTCGATGATCCTGTCAGTCTCATGTATCCTGTGGTTAGTGGAGACCTTTCTTTGTTTTGTCAACTCCTGGTATGAATCCTTGAGAATAGTGGACTTTTCAGACTTCAATTCCCCGCAAGAAGTGGGCTCTTATGATATTGTGGGACTTCTGGATTTTGCGGATGTGGCCGATGACCATGCCTATATGGTTAATTCAAGAATAGGCCACACAGACGCGCTGAAAATTCTGGATCTTTCGAATCTTTCCGACATCAAGGAAACAGCCACTGCTGTTACTCCGTACTATTTATACGGAGTGAAAGTTTCAGAGGGACATGCCTATCTTCCGGCATGGAACGACGGACTGAGAGCAATAGCCATTTCAGATCCTTCTAATCCTTTAGAAGTGGGTGCGTATGAAGACCTAGAACGAGCTAGAGATATCGTCATTTCTGGAAAATATGCCTATATTGCTGACGGATGGGATGGTTTGAGAGTGTTTGATATATCCTCACCCTCGAATCCTGATTTTGTGAGCACGTGTAGAACCGATGGGTATGTCTATCAGGTCGCAATTTCAGGAGATCATGCCTATCTTGCAGCGAATCGGGGTGGTCTGAGGATTATCGACATTTCCGATCCAATGAATCCTTGGGAAATCGGTTCGTACGAATTTGACGGAAGGGCCTATAATGTAGGCGCTGCAGACGACTATGCCTATGTCCATGACAGGTATCAAACGCTTCGGATCATAGATGTATCAGATCCCGCAAATCCTTTCGAAGTCTCCTCCCTCGGCATGACTTACCTGTATGGAGACATTGGCATCTCAGGAAATTATATCTTCGTACCAGACTGGACTTTTGGAGTGAGGGTTATTGATGTCTCTAATCCTGCCAATCCTACAGAGATAGAAATGTTTAGAGGGTTGTCACTTCCAGAGGAAGTCATCGTACATGATAATTGCATTTATGTTGTCAACAGAGATACAGGCCTTTATGTGCTCGAATTTCGGACACCCGGCCCAGAGCAGACTATCTCGGGAAAGGTAGTCCTTAGCGGTTCACCGCTCCAGGGAGTGATGCTGGAGGGCCTGCCAGAGGAGACGATGACAAACGGGCTGGGCGAGTACAGCGCCACAATCCCGACTGGCTGGACAGGGACTGTCACGCCGAGATTGGATGGGTATTTCTTCATTCCTCCAACCAGAACATACAATAACGTGACTACCGACCAACTGAATCAAAACTATGTTTCCCTGGCTGGGGAACCGCTTCAGATCACGACCACAGGGCTTCCCGGTGGAGTTGTGGGTGAAGCATACAGCGAGACATTTCAAGCCGCGGGAGGGACAGTTCCTTATTTCTGGAGTCTCGTATCCGGTTCGCTTCCGGGGGGGTTGAGCCTCGACACGGGCACCGGAGAGATCAGTGGAACACCTACCGAAGCAGGAGATTTTGCTTTNNTGAGCCTCGACACAGGCACAGGAGAAATTAGCGGAATACCCACTGAATCAGGAGATTTTACTTTCACTGTTCAGGTCACTGATTCAGGCTCACCCCCGCAATCTGTCTTCCAGGAGTTCAGTCTTAGAATCTTGAATACCTATACCCTTAATGTGGATGTCAATCCCGGAGGAAGCGGAAGTGTGACTAAGAATCCGGATAAAGCCAGGTACGTAGAGGGAGAGGTTGTTGAGCTTAATGCTACAGCTAATGCAGGTTACACTTTTACAGAATGGAGCGGACAAGCCTCAGGAAATACAAATCCCCTTAATGTGCCGATGCTGTATGATAAGCATATCACGGCCAATTTCGCTTCTACAGTTGATCTTCCGGATTACACCATCAATTCCTTCAGTGCCCCTTCAAGTGCTGATGTTGGGGAGATAATAGGAGGAGATGTGAGCCTCATTGTCGAGAATCAAGGAGCGCATGATCTTTACT
>JABAOC010002909.1_pt5 | contig 19457 bp, 16 predicted proteins | sample 7062161 | NCBI WGS metagenome assembly JABAOC01 (sample SAMN14538625, study PRJNA623070) | marine sediment metagenome | biome: marine biome [ENVO:00000428]; feature: marine pelagic biome [ENVO:01000023]; material: deep marine sediment [ENVO:00002113] | place: India: Gulf of Khambhat ... | reverse complement strand
GAATAAGAGCCTCTTTATTCCCGAAAGTCAGTTCGACGCCGTCTGTGTCCTTGCTGGAGATGATGCCTTTGTCATAGCAGTCCATAGCGAACGCTACAGCATTTCCAGCAGTCATGGCATCCATTCCGAGCCTATCACATAACTCGTGGGCTTTCACTATTGCGTCAAGGTCGTTGTTCTCTGGAAGCCCGCCAAGAGAATAAAGAGTCTCATAATCAGGGCCCTCGAGGATTGATCCAGCGTACGGGCCCTGTCTGACCTTGGCAATCTTGGAGCAGTTTACTGGGCATGTGTAACAAGCTTTGTCTTTGATTACTATTCTGCTTCTCATGGTCTCAGCGTCGATCTTCTCAAAGTTGTCAAGCACACCTTTGTGCCAATATCTTGTTGGAAAGACACCCTGCAGGTTGGCGCGATTGACCCCTCCAGGTGTTCCCCACGTTGGGTACGCAATCCCTGTGGAAGGAGTTTCCTTAACTGTTTCTAAAAAGTGTCTCATAAACTCGATTAGTTCTTCTATCTTCGCGACTTCGATGACCCCGGTTCCTCGCACCGCGATAGCTTTTAGGTTCTTTGAGCCCATTACCGCGCCAGGTCCGCATCTACCAGCCATTCGAGAGTAGTCATTCAGGATGGAAGCGAAATTCACCAGTTTCTCGCCTGCAACACCGATACGTGCTACTTTGATCTCGGTATCTCCTAGCTGCTCTTTGATCAGGTCATTCGTTTCGAAGGTGTCCTTTCCCCGCAGGTGCTCAGCGTCCCTTATCTGAACATCCCCGTCATCAATCCAGAGGTATTGCAGTTTTCCGGCCTTTCCCTCAACTATTAGAACATCGTATCCAGCCCGCTTCAATTCATCTCCGAACAATCCGCCAGAACTTGAACTACTGTATATGCTGGTGAGCGGAGATTTATAACATAGGATGTATCCCTTGTGGGGCACTATAGTTCCAGTCGCCGGACCAGTAGCAAAGATCAACTTATTTTCCGGGCTCAAGGGACTGATTCGGGGCCTCAACTCGTTGTGCAATAGCCAAGTCCCGATTCCCTTTCCTCCTAACCATTGTTTGATCAGCGCCTTGGCTAAGGGCTCCTTTCTGACCCTGCCCGTAGACAAATCGACCCGCAGAATCTTCCCAGCGTACGCAGCTGACACTTTGATCATCGTACCTTTGCAACGGGCAAAATCGCTACAACATCCTCTTGTGGCCCAGCTTAAAAGGTATATGAAAAACTGGGAAGAGGCGCTGTTAGGCTAAGCGACTTTCTCGTGCGACCTTTTCGAAGATTTCTATATCTTTTTGGCGTATTCTCGCTAGGAACGGTTCGGGTTCAAGCACCTCGGGTGGATATACGCCTCTCTTCGTTATTGACCCATCGGCGAGCATTGCTGCCCCCACAGCTGCTGGGATGCCCGTCAAGTACGCTGTGGCAGTCACACCAAGTCTTCTGTAGGCTTCCTTATGGCTTATATACGTGTAGACAACGTGGCACACTTTGGCGCCTTCCTTTTCTCCCCTGACGTCAGCCAATATACAAGCATACCCCTCAACCTTACCGCCTATTTCGGCGGGTGTAGGGATGAGCGAAATGAAAACATCGAGAGGTGAAACCTTAACTCCTTTCACATCTATCGGGTCTTTCTCCATCAAGCCAAGTTCTTTCAACGTTTTCAAAAGTCTCACGGTTTCCGGTGAAAAGGCGAGCTTGAAGTCTGCGTATTTCACGCCCTTCTTAATGAACCTCGGTAGAGTCTCTGTTTCTTCGTGATCTGTACAATAAACGGTCAGGGGACCTACAGGGTCAGGAAAGTCGTAAACCTCTTCACCACTAAAGGAGGGCAAATGCTGGAAGGCCCCATTTTCAAATATAAGAGGTTCCAAGAAGATTTCGCCCCCGAGAAACACTTCAGGCGAAAAGGTCGCCACAAAAGGGTATTTCTCGGTTTCACATGTTTCTCCATCCCTTACACGAATTTCGGCGACGCGATCCATTCTGTCAGCAGCGTACCTTACAAAGATATTGGATAGCCCGGGGTCTTCACCGAGATTCAGTAGACCTGTCAAACCGGCTTCTCTGTAGGGATCATCGAACTTGAGCTTGTAGTCCACCTTTTCGTATACAGCGTTGTCGATGTAATGCACCCCGCTCTCGAGGGCAGCTTCCATCACTGCTATGTTATACTCAGGCAAAGAAGAGTTAATGACTATATTAGCTTCTTTCAGAGCCCTCATCAATTCATTAGAATTGCTTACATCCACCTTTTTGGGTGTCACCTTGTCGCTTTTCAGTTTTTGAGCTAAATTCCTAGCTTTGCCTATGTTTCTTCCCGCACAAACAACTTCAGAAATGTGAGGTGTCTCAGCTAGATCTCCGCAGATCGCTGTACCGACGGCTCCATATCCTCCCAAAACCAACACTTTCATGAGTTATCACGACCTACTATACTTGTTCTAGGCAATCGAGTAGGATGTCTATTACCTTGTCCATCTGCTCCTTGGATATGACTAGTGGAGGCTGGATTCTGAGGACACATCGCTTAACTCCGCCGCTGCCGATTAGAACTCCTTTCTTTAGGCACAAATCTCTTGTCTTCGTCGTCTCTTTATCGGCTGGAGTCTTGTTTTTCTGGTCGCGTACGAGCTCGACACCGATCATGAGACCTTCTCCTCGCACTTCTCCGATGATTTCGTGGTCTTCTTTGATTTCGTCTAGTCTTTTCATGATGTATTCGCCCTTCTTTGCGGCTTGTTCAGAAAGCTTTTCGCTAAGCATATAGTCGATGTTAGCCAGAGAGGCAACACAAGACACGGGGCTGCCTCCGAAAGTCGATAAGTGATCGCCAGGTTCAAAAGCGTCGCCAATATCTGCCCGTGCTATGCAGGCTCCGAGGGGGAATCCGTCGGCTATTCCCTTTGCCAAAGACATAATGTCTGGGTCAACGCCGTAGTGTTCAATTGCAAACATTTTTCCGGTTCTCGCAAATCCTGTTTGGACTTCATCGTCTATGAATAGAATTCCATGTTGATCTAGGATTCTCTTAACTTCCTTGAAATACTCCTTTGGCGGAACAATTATTCCGCCTTCACCCAGAATAGGTTCGGCTATAAATTCAGCGACGTTACCAGACGTTGAGTAGTTTATTATGTCTTCAACTATTCTTGCGCACTGAATACCGCACCGAGGGTATTCTTGGCCTAAACTGCATCTGTAGCAGTAGGGAGCGGGCGCAAACACCATATCGCCCAGATACGGTCCCATGGAATAGTCCCGGCGACTGGCTTGACCTGTCACGCTAAGGGATCCGAGGGTTCTGCCGTGGAAGGAGCACATCAGAGCTATTACCTCATGCTTCTCTGTGAATTTCCTTCCAATTTTCAGGGCACACTCAACTGCTTCTGCTCCGCTGTTGCTGAAGAAGGTCTTTTGTAGGTGACCCGGAACTATTTGCGCAAGTTTTTCTGCCAACAGAGCTATCGGAACTGTATGATACACGTAGTTGCAGACATGGACCAGCTTTTCCGCCTGCTCCTGCGCGGCCCGCACCACCTCTGGGTTGCAGTGTCCAGCGTTTACCACTGAGATTCCAGACCAACAGTCTATGTACTCCTTTCCGTCGAGGTCTTTGACCGTGGCACCTTCACCTTCAACGAGAACCACGGGCTCAAGCTTCTTCACACAACTCGTTACGATGTATTTCTTGTATTTGTCGATAATCTCACCCGTTGAGACTTTCATTTTCCATCCCTCTGATTATGCGCTCTTCTTGTTTACGAATAAGTGTGCGTGCTTGATTTAAATATTTTCTATCATTCTGTTTCAGAAATTGAACAGTGTGCAACTAGCCAAAGTCGATTTCAGATGTGCCTTCTTATCTAAGGTCTTCTTTTATGACCTTCGCGATAACTTGAGTGCTTGTTCTTTCAATTTCTGGCATACTCATTATTTTCTCCAGTTTCTGTAAGTAATCTTCCCTGTTATTTGATCTAGACATAAGAATGAAGTCGTTTTCGCCAAGTACGAAATATACGCCCCAGACTCCGGAAATCTTGGATAGTTTCTGTCCCGCCTTTTCGTGGTAGCCTGGACCATACTTTGCGCGAATAAATGTAGCCGTAACATAATCTCTTCCAAGTTTTGCGTGATTGACCCTTGCATAGTACCCTTCAATGATCCCTTCCCCTTCGAGGCGTTTGATTCGATAGTGTATCGTTGACTTTGGCACTCTCAACCTTTCGGCTATTTGATCCAGCGGGGTTCTACAATCTTCCTGCAAAATCCTGAGGATTCCTGAATCAATTTCGTCGAACATGCTGTTAGATTGGATGTTCATAAAACTCCTCACCACCTCCTCATGAATTCCTCACGTACACTGTGGAACTAGGTTTTGCTCTTATAATTTAAGGTTTAGTATATTTCCAAAAATCGCCTGAGGTCCTTTAGACATTGTCTAAACGCTTTGCCTAAGATGAAGAGCTGAGAACATCCTGATGCTGCTCACAGTTGCGCACTTAGACAACCTATGAGTTATTCTAAAAATGCTTGGACAAGGTTTAAAAATAAGGATCTAAAATTAGATTATCGCAACTTCATTAACAAGAAGGAGTAAACAGAAAGTGACAATTCTAGAAGAGCCGATAAAAGAGGTTTCCACTCTTAGAAATTACATTGGTGGAGAATGGATCGCGCCTCAGGGAGAACTTATAGATGTTGTAAATCCCGTTAATTGCAAGGTTATAGCAAAGGTTCCCATTTCGACGAAAAGCGAGATAGATGCCGCTGTAGAAACTGCCAAAGAGGCTTTCCCGGAATGGAGAAGAACCCCCCCAGTTGCGAGAGCCAGGTGTCTCTTCAGGCTGAAAGAGCTGATGGAGGAAAGCTTTGAGGAGCTAAGTAGGATTCAGACGATGGAGCATGGAAAGACCATCGACGAGTCCAGAGGAGAGACGAGGCGTGGAATTGAAAACGTCGAGGTTGCGGCAGGAGTACCTTCTTTGATGATGGGGTATAATCTAGAGGACATCGCCGTCGGTATTGATGAGTATTTGATCAGACAGCCCTTAGGAGTCTTCGGGATAATAGGTCCCTTCAACTTCCCATTCATGGTGCCGCTCTGGTTTGCACCGTACGCTGTCGCCACAGGCAATTGCATCATTGTGAAACCCTCAAGCGAAGACCCTATCAGCCAAACGAAAATAGCGGAGCTAGGAGAAGAAGCCGGTTTTCCGCCTGGCGTATGGAACGTAGTTAACGGGGGAAGAACTGTTGTATCAGGTATGCTAGACAATCCTGATATTGAAGGATTATGCTTTGTTGGATCTACCCCTGTGGGAAGGGATGTTATCTATAGAAAATGCGGTGAAACTGGCAAGAGAGTCATCGCCCAGACTGGCGCGAAGAATTTTCTGTTAGTGATGCCGGATGCTAGTCTGGAAAGAACCATAGCAAGTTGTATGACATCTTTCTATGGCAACACAGGTCAACGATGCCTATCGGGAGCAAATCTTATGATCGTTGGTGAAGGGCTTGATGAACACAACTACAACGCATTCTACAAGAAGATTGTAGACGCCTTTGTCAACGCAGCCTCCAAGATTAGGGTTGGCTATGGACTCGACGAATCGGTTCAGATGGGGCCCCTCCGTGACAAGAGCAAGAAGCTTAGGGTAATAGAGTTTATCGAGAAGGGAATAGAAGAGGGAGCGAAGCTAAACCTTGACGGCAGAAACATAAGACTTGTCGGAGATTGGCCTCAAACATGCTTCCTTAATCCATCAGTTTTCGAGGATGTCGCACCAGACATGACCATTGGCAGAGAAGAAATTTTTGGTCCTGTAGCAAGCATCATGAGGGCAAGAAGCCTCGACGACGCGATAGAGATGATTCATAACAATCCTTACGGCAACGCAGCATCCATCTTTACCTCAAGCGGAAAATGGGCCCGAGAGTTCCAGTATAGAGTTCAGTGTGGCAACATAGGTATCAATATCGGAATAGCTGCCCCGATGGCGTTCTTTCCCTTCAGCGGAATGAAGGATTCCTTCTTCGGGACACTACATGGGCAAGGTCAGGAGGCGGTTCGCTTCTTCACCGAAAGCAAGGTTGTTATCCAAAGGTGGTTCTAAGGTGGGTGCGGAAGCGACATGTTCCGCTATCATCAGTTTCGCCGATAAGCTTGAAGATGACTCGTCGAAGTTCTATGAGCAGTTGGCTGAGAAGTTTGCTGAGGAGAGAGAAACATTCCTAGAATTTGCCAAAGAAGGCAGGAAGAACAAGGTGCTGATAGTGAGAACCTATCAGGAGACTATTACTGACGCACTTGAGGCATGCTTCATCAAAATAGATCTACACAACTACGTGGCTGAAGCGACACTAAGGGAAGACATGCGCTACCTTGAGGTCTTGAAGACAGCTATAGAACTCGAGGAGAAAGCCAGCAAATTTTACTTTGATGCAGCGGAACAATCAAAATCTCTCCTCGCTACTATACCACGAGCTTTCAGAAGAGTGGCTGAGAGAAGAAACAACCGCAAGCTAAAGTTGAAATCGCTCCTTGAGGACCTAAGGTAAATATGAGGAATAACTGTGAAGAATAATACGAGTGTGGTTGAGATCCTCAGCGTCCGCCGAGTTCATTGTAAGATCAAACCCGCTGATGCCTTCGCAGTAGGTTGGTTGAATGCGCACTCTTTTATCAGACGTGTTTTTCACAAAGAACTACGACGAGTGTCCCTGTGAGGCGTAATTATGAAAGTGTTGGTTTTGGGAGGATATGGAGCCCAAGGATCTGTCATATGTACCTATTTGGCGCGGAGCCCAGATGTCTCTGAGATTGTCTGCACAGGAAGAAACTTAGAGAAGGCCAAACGACTTGCCCAGAGGCTTCAGAGCGATAAGGTGAAACCGAAGAAACTTGATGCTGGAAAGCCGGATGAGTTAGTGATGGCTGCAAAAGGAATGGACCTAGTTGTCAATTCAACCGCGCCTAAATACAACTTGTTAATTATGGATGCAGCCTTGAAAGGAGGAGCCCACTATCAAGATCTCGCATCAGGACCAACTGATATCCCAATGGACAGATTCGTTGCAAAGCAACTAGAACGAAACACCCAGTACGAAGACGCAGGACTAGTCGCATTGATAAACACAGGATCATCGCCAGGAGTCATAAATGCGCTTGCGAGGCACGCCAGTGACAAACTTGACCAAGTAAGTGAAATAAAAATAAGGTACACTGGTTTCATGGAGACTAAAGAGTTTATCTCGCTTTGGTCACCAGAGACCGCATGGGCTGACATGGCCGAAGAGCCATACCTCTTTGAGAATGGCAAGTTGAAGCGTGTTCCTCCATTCAGTGGCCAAGAAGTATATGTTTTCCCTGAACCGTTTGGTCCCCAAACGGTTGTTCATCATCATCACGAAGAAGTCGTAACACTGCCGAGGTTCATAGGAAAAGGCTTGAAATATGTTGATTTCAAGATGGGTGACGCCGACATACTCACTGCTAAGGCTATCTGGGAAATCGGACTCTTGAATGACAAACTCCTCGTCGTCAAGGGTGCGAAAATAGCTCCAAGAGATATTTTCCTCTCTGTGATCCCACCCCCTCTCACAATGGAGGAAGTGGAGCAGAAGATCAAGGAGGGAAAACTGATTGACGCCGCTGAATGTGCGGTAATAAAAATCACCGGTGAGAAAACAGGCAAAAAGACACGCTACACTTATACGTGGCCTACCCTGGGCATTCGCGAAGCCAACAAGATAGTACCAGGCGCAACCCAAGAGTCGTACGCAACCGGTGTTCCAGCAGCAATCTTTGCTTGGATGCTTGGAAAGGGAGAGATAGAAACTACTGGTGTAATTGCACCGGAGTGCTTGGGACTCGAGGCTAGGAAGTTATTCTTTTCTAAGCTTACAGAGATGAGAATGCCCGTGTATGAAGAGATGGAGACAATCGTGTCTTAGATGTGCGCGCCTATTTTCTGCAGATTTTGCCCACCCACGTCAATAGTTTTAACTAGATTTTGACAACATATGTTTCTATTCGAGGGCGGAAAATGAGTGCAATCTATGAAAGAGAAAGGAAGAAATTCTTGCAGAAAACAAAGCGCTCTGAGCAAATCTACAAGGAAAGTGCTGAGGTAACTCCGTTCGGCGTTCACAGCAACTATAGATCTATGGAGCCTTACCCCATATACTTCACCAAGGGAAAGGGAAGCAGATTATGGGATGTTGATGGCAACGAGTACATCGACTTCCACATGGCTTTCGGTGTCTTGGTTGCTGGTCACTCTCATCCTGTGCTGGTAGAAGAAATGAAAGACCGGATCGCAAACGGCACAATCCTCGGCTTTGAATTCGAGGATTCATATAAGCTGGCGAAGCTCGTATGCAAACGTTTCGGAGTTGACATGGTGAAGTTCTCCACAACTGGAGGAGAGGCCACAAACTACGCAGTCAGATTTGCACGGGCTTACACCGAGCGAAAAAAGATACTGAAGTTTGAGGGATGCTACCATGGGTTTCCAGAGAGTTTTCTGGTGAACGTGAAACCTACAACGGCTAAAGCTGGACACCCCAGATTCCCAAATCAAGTTCCCGCCTCTAAAGGGGTACTGGAAGAAGTGGTCAAGTACACTTTGGTAGCACCCTTCAACGATTTGGAAGCGGTCGAAACCATCATGGAAAAAAACGGAAATGACGTGGCAGCCATCATTCTAGAGCCAATCCCAATGAACATGGGTTACATCCTTCCCAAACCCGGGTTTTTGGAAGGACTAAGGAAGATAGCTAACGAATACAATTCAGTTCTCATATTTGACGAGGTTAAAACGAGTGGAAAATTCTACAGAGGAGCCTCTGGCCATTTCAAAGTTATGCCGGACCTTATGACCATGGCCAAAGCCATTGCTGGAGGCTATCCTTTGTCTCTTGTAGCAGGGAAAAAAGACATAATGAACTCTGTCGTACCAGGTGTCGTCTCCCACGCGGGCACTTTCAACTCAAACTCTCTCTGCATAACTGCCGGGTTAGTCACTCTTTCAAAAATACTGACAGAAAAAGCAATGGACGAAGCCACCAAGCTTTCAGGAATGTTGGCTGAGGGCTATGAAAACATCATAGAAGATGCCAACATAAAAGCGATAGTGCAGTGGGCTGGAACGAGTGGCACAATTCACTTCACAAAAGCCAAGAAGATCGAGAATTGGAGAGACTTCGCGAAGACTATAGACATCGCGAGATGTTACCTTTACACGGTGATTATGATGAACAGAGGCATCATACCCAGCGCCTTGGGCCCAGACGAACAGTGGACGATTTCTGTGCAACACACAAAGGAAGACATTGAGAAACACTTGGAGGTCTTCAAAGAGATTGCAAGACATGTCAGGAAACTGGATCTTGAGATGCCACTGGTCGAAGCGGTCTAAATCTAATGACGTCTTCAGTGTCCGCGAACGCATCCATACATTAATCTTTCGAGATATCCAAGCCCAACCTTGAATCCAACCGATTGGTAGAGAAATCTTATATCCACATCCTAGCACAAGCACTTCACAATTGGAGGAAAGTTCATGAATCTGTCAAAATCTAACGAATTCTACAAAGATGCGAAGAAATACATCCCTGGAGGTGCGTCATCCAATATTCGCGTCACCGAGGAACATGCTCCGTTTCCGATACTATTCAGAAAGGGGCAAGGTTCCAAAGTGTGGGATGTTGATGGAAACGAGTACATTGACTACCTACTCAGTTATGGAGCCCTAATATTGGGACATTGCCATCCTAAAATCGTTGAAGCAATCAAGAATCAGCTAAACAACGCGACAATGATCGGCACAACGACAGAACTTGAAATCAGGGCCGCCAAGAAAGTCTGTCAGATGGTCCCATCTGCGGATATGGTAAAGTTCTGCACCACCGGAACAGAGGCAACGATGAGTGCCATTAGGATTGCAAGAGCATACACTGGAAGAGACAAAATCGTGAAGTTTGAGGGGCATTACCACGGTCACCACGATTGCGTACTCTATAGCGTCGTGGCAGATCCCATGTATGCAGGCCTCGAACATGCTCCACGCAAGCTGCCTTGGTTTGCAGGAGTCCCAGGAGAAGTCGCGCAAACAGTGATTGTGGCCTCTTGGAACAATCTATCGCTTCTTGAAAGGACGCTAAGGAAGGACGCAGAGGACATTGCGGCGGTTATTATGGAGCCAATCATGGCAAACAACAGCGTCATCGTACCCAGTGATGGATATCTGGAGGGTGTAAGAGAAATCACCCAAAAATACGACATTGTTTTGATCTTCGACGAAGTCTTTACAGGTTTTAGAGTCGCCAAAGGAGGGGCACAGGAGCTACTAGGTGTAACTCCAGATCTGTCATGTTTTTCCAAAGCTTTGGGTGGCGGCGTCCCAATTGCTGCCGTGGCAGGCGAAAAAGAGATAATGGAGATGGTTGTGCCAGGAAAAATAGGGTTCGCCGGTACCTACAACGCAAATCCTCTCTCTCTGTCAGCGTGTATAGCTGTATTGGAAGAGCTTTCCAGAAATAATGGAGAAGCCCTGAAGAACATGAAGTCGTTGGGCAGGAAGCTTGCGGACGGTTTACAGGAGATCCTGGGTTCGACAGGTCATGATGGGATTGTTCCGAGCGTCAGTGCGTTGTTCTCAATACTTTTCACGAAGCTAGAAGAGATAAGCAATTATAGACAGTGGATAACATGCGACCTGGAAAAGTTCAAGCAGTTTCGCGACCTAATGGTGAAAAAAGGAATATACCTACACCCAGACGGTATGGAAAGAGTGGTCCTTTCAACAGTTCATACTCAAGAAGACATCAACGAGACTCTGTCTGCTGCAGAAGATACGCTGAGAAAGCTTCCGAAATAGTCAGTAGCTAAGTTTTCGCGTCCAAGTAGGCGCTCGCTGAAAAGTTTAATAGCGCCAGTTTCCTAACCCATCGGATACTCTAGGTTGATCACGCTTCGAATGCTCACCCCAGTAACGAAACTTTGCTAAAACAATGAATCACTCATGTTGAAGAGGAAATCGAGGTGCTGGAGAAGTGCGTTGTCTGCAACCCAGACAAGTGTCTGGGATGCGGAATCTGCGAGTTTGTATGTTCAGCTATGAAAGACAAGAGCCTGGACCCTTCATTCTCTCGCATCCGGCAGGTCAATTTTGAACCTGCAGGCAGCATGGCGATCGCATGCGTTCTCTGCGAGAACCCTCCATGTGTAGTGGCATGTCCTAAGGGAGCTCTGGTTGAGGAGGAGAAGGGTGCGATACGTGTAGATGAGCGCAAATGTCATGGGTGCGGATGGTGCATCCTTGCTTGTAGATTTGGCGCAATCACTTTGCATCCAACTAAGAAGGTAGCTATGACCTGTGATCTGTGTGACGGAGACCCCGAATGTGTCAAGCTTTGCCCCTTCGAGGATGCGCTAACCTTATCCACTTTTGAAGAGGAGGCGCGAAAATTGAGGAAAGGAGCTGTCAATAAGATCCTTAAGGAACTTGCCAAAGCTCGTGGCGAAAGTTCAAACTGAGGGGAAAATGGAGGGACAAAAACGTTCGGATATATGGGAAAAGTTCTTCGTGCAAACCTAACGAAAGGAGATATCACTGAGGAAGCGTTAGAAGAGCATGTTGCTAGGAAATTCGTCGGTGGAAGAGGGCTGGGCGCATACATCCTTTTTAATGAACTCAAGCCCAACATCGATCCTTTAGGACCCGCGAATAAGCTTGTTGTGGCTACGGGCGTAATGACAGGAATACCCTTCCCGGGAAACAGCTGTTTAAACGTGATGGCAAAGTCTCCCCTTACAGGCATATGGGGTGAGTCCACTGCCAAAGGCTTCTTTGGACCCGAACTGAAATCCACCGGCTATGATGCAATTATCATCGAAGGAAAAGCGGAAAATCCTGTTTACTTAAAGATTCATGATGGCGAAGCCCAGATCAGAGATGGAAGCCATTTGTGGGGAAGATCGACCCGAGAGGTTCAGAGAATCATACGGGCCGAATTCAAAGATGATAGAACCCAGGTTGGGTGCATCGGGATAGCCGGCGAGAACCTTGTGAGATTCGCCAATATAATGTTTGGATTCAACCATTTCGCTGGCAGAACTGGTATGGGCGCTGTCATGGGGTCCAAGAAACTGAAAGCCATAGCTGTGCGAGGCGCACGAAGAGCGAGATACGCCCACGAAGAGAAGCTAGTTGACCTACTAATGAACAGACTCAACAGCAAGGAAGCTCTCAGAGGCCCCTACTGGCCAGATGGACTTTTCAAATACGGGTCTCTCGCAGATTTGGGCTATTGGCAGGAGACCGGACGCCTACCCACAATGAACTTTAGGAGAAGCCTGTTCCCTGGATACGAGAACGTGACAGCAGAGACATTGGCCAGCAGTCCATATCTGATTAGAAACAACACCTGTCCTCACTGCACAGCAGGATGCAACCGGATTACCAAGGCACATGATCCCTACGAACTGGATCCAGAGTATGCCACACCGGAATACGAGAGTACCGCCGCCCTCAGCTCATTATGTATGAACGACAATCTAGTAGCCACCCTAAAGGCAATTGAACTATGTAACAAGTACGGCATAGACACGATGTCCACGGGAGTGACAATCGCCTTCGTAATGGAATGCTATGAGAAAGGACTAGTCACCAGAAAGGAGGCTGACGGATTGGCTCTCACCTGGGGAAACCATGAGGCGATAATTCAACTCGTGGAAAAGATAGCAAAGAGAGAGGGAATAGGTGATCTCCTGGCCGAAGGCTCGCGAAAGGCAGCCGAGAAATTGGGTAGCGGAGCAGAGGAGTTTGTTATGCACGTTAAAGGCATGGAGTTTCCCTTGCATGATGTGAGAGGGATGAAAGGTCACGGACTTGGCATAGCAACGTCAAACAGGGGAGCGTGCCACCTTCAAGTGGAAACCGACGACATGTTTGAAGGTCAGCTTGATGCAGACATAGGAATCGATGAAACAACCTTTCCAAAAGAATGTCGAGATCGCCTTTACACTGGTCCGGAAAAAGTCAAGATAGTTAAGATCATAGGCGATTTGTTTGCTGCTTTTGACTCTCTGGTCATCTGCAAATGGACCGCATATCCATGCGGGGGCTACAAGACTAAAACATTAGTTGACATCGTTGCCACGGCAACGGGATGGGATTTCACCGTTGAGGAGCTAATGAAGACCGGAGAGAGGATATTCAACCTTTGCAGAGCTTTCAACGTTCGGGAAGGTGTAAGGAGAAAGGATGATAGACTCCCAAAGAGGTTCACTGAACGATTGCCTGAAGGTCCCTACAAAGGAGAGGCGTTCTCAGAAGAGCAGCTTGAAAGGATGTTGGATCACTTCTACAAACTGAGAGGATGGGACGAAAAAACNNGAGGTAGATTTCAAGGTTTGAGTCTTGCAAAAAGCTTCTTATACGTTACTTATCACAACATTTCCTCTAATCGAACAGAATGGAGTTAGATGCTTCAGAATGAGGTTGAAGATTCATCCTGAAAACTGTACGGGGTGCTCGTTGTGTGCTGCTGTTTGTTCGGCAAGGCTTGTCAGGGGCTTTAATCCTTCAAGATCTGCGATATACATCGAGTCTCTCTTGCCTGAAGAACTGATCATACGCCCCTACGCATGCATTCAATGCGATGAACATCCCTGCGTGGAGTCATGTCCAGTTGAAGCCATAGTTGAGGACAAAGAAACTGGAATCTATGTAGTAGACAAAGAACTTTGCACGGGTTGCGGGGCATGCGTGGAGGTCTGCCCATACAATGGTCTGAGACTTGATCCTCTTGGTGACTACGCGATAAAATGTGACGTCTGTAGAGGAGAACCCAAGTGTGCTGAAATATGTCCAGAGAAAGTCCTCGAACTAGTTAAGTGAGGTGAAGAAAGAATGACAGGAGGATATGTTGGCAAAATATTGCGTGTAGATTTGAGCAGTGGAAAGACTTCCTCAGAGAACCTGAACCTGCAATGGGCACAGTCGTTTATTGGCGGCAAAGGCTTAGGCGCCAAATACCTGTACGAAGAACTTCAAGCCAGAACGAACCCTCTTTCACCAGACAACGTCTTGATCTTGATGACCGGCCCCCTAGCAGGCACTACAGCACCATGCGCTCCCAAATACGCCATCTTCACAAAGTCGCCCTTAACAGGCACTTTCCTGGATAGTTACATCGGTGGCTATCTTGGTGCGGAATTGAAGTTCGCTGGGTTCGACGGCGTCATAATAAGAGGAAAAGCAGAGAAGCCTGTATACCTCTGGGTGAATGATGGCAAAGCTGGAATTAGAGATGCAAGAAACCTCTGGGGCCGTGACACTCACGAGACAGAGAACCGGATCCGGGAAGACCTTAGCGATAGAGCGGTCAAGGTTGCTACAATCGGTCCTGCTGGTGAAAATCTGGCGAAGATAGCTTGCGTCACTGTGGATCTCTATAGGCAAGCTGGTAGGGGAGGCGTAGGAGCTGTCATGGGCTCCAAGAACCTCAAGGCAATCGCTGTTCGGGGGCACGGAGAGGTAAGTGTCCCTAACATCGAAGAATTTATTGAGCTCTGCAAAGACATTACAACAAATGACGTATTGACTGAAACCAACTTGTGGGCCAAGACTGACGGCACGCCAGGGTTCCTTCCTTTGACCCAAGAAGGAGGCATCCTGCCCACTAGAAACTTCCAAATGGGTGTATTTGAGCATGCGACTAAGATCGACTCTGAGGCTATAAAGGAGAAGATATTTGTTCGAAGAAGGGCGTGCTACGGCTGTCCGCTTGGTTGTGGCAATATAACACAAGTTAAGCACGGACCATTCGCCGGGACTGTGGTGGAAGGGCCAGAATACGAGACCCTGGCATTGAGCGGTTCAAACTGTTACATCAACGATCTAGAAGCCATAACGAGGTACAACTTGCTATGCGACAAACTAGGATTGGACACCATTTCCACTGGCGACGCCATAGCCTTCGCCATGGAATGCTACGAAAAAGGAGTGATCACCAAAGAGGACACGAACGGACTTGAACTAACCTTCGGCAACGTAGAAGCTTACGTCGAGATGCCAAACTTAATCGCTTACAGAAGAGCGATAGGAAACATCCTAGCTGAAGGTGTAAAGAGAGCCGCAGAAAAAATTGGGAAGGAGACGGAACGCTTTGCCGTTCAGGTTAAGGGACTGGAATATCCAGGGTATGAACCAAGAGGATCAATAGGTATGGCGTTAGCTTACGCCACCGCAGACAGAGGGGCATGTCACCTAAGAGCTTGGCCTGCAGACAGTGAAGTGTTCGGCGATATGGATCCTTTTACCACCGAAGGAAAGGCACAATTGGTGATAGATAACCAGAATCTGTACTGTTCAAAATGGAGCCTTGTCGTGTGTGACTTCTACGCCATAGGATACGAAAACATAGCTAAACTCTGCTCAGCAGCAACAGGTTGGAAACTAACCGAAGATGACATGAAGATCATTGGAGAAAGAGTTTGGAATCTGGTCAGGATGTTCAACGTGAGGGAAGGTTTCACGCGAAAGGACGACACCCTACCTTACAGAATATCAAATGACCCACTACAAGGAGGCAAAGCTGATGGACACACCGTGAAGCCGGAGGACTTCAACAAAATGCTTGATGAATACTACAAACTTAGAGAGTGGGATAGTGAAGGGCGTCCAACAAAAAAGAAACTGAAAGAACTCGGCCTGATCTAATCATTCTGACGAGCGCGCGCTTACAACCGCTAGTTATCTGTTTTCGCAGGTGGTTTGTGGGTGTTCACTCTGGAGCGGAGGGTTGACTACTCTTCCGTTTGAGTAAGAGCGTCTTTCAGGTAGGCCAGAGAGAATCTTTTGATTTCTCGTTCTCCGATGGGAACAATGAAACTTTGGACGTCTTCAATGAAATCTTTCCAGTGGAGTCTCATTCGGCTTTCTCTTCTGTTGTATTCTGCATAGTTTTTGTTGAGTGATATGATCAGCAGATTCATGCCCAGACCTTCTCCCGAACACACACTTATTGCATCGGGAAAGTGTTGGGCGTCTCTTCGTGCTTCCTCAAGAGTTTCTTTTGTGAAAAATTCTGGACGCATTTTTGCGTAGGTGAAAGCAAGTATTTCGAAACCAAGTTTTCTGAAATTTGGAATGATTGTGTAGTTCTCAATCATTCTGGTCTGTTCAAGTCTGTTGCGTGTTCTCGTTACGGTGGGTTGAGAGACTTTCAAGAGTTGGGCAAGTTTCCTATCGCTTCGTTTCGAATCCTTCAGAAGCTCCTCTAGCAGTTTTTTTGGTAAATCTTTTCGCATGAGACACGGGTTCTGAAAGACGGTCTATAAGTTTATTGCATTTGTTAGGATGACATGTCAGGACTTGTTGGTAGGAGGTAGCCAAAAAGATATTTGAGACAAAGTTAGAAGTCTGAGAAAGGGTGATTGGAGTATGGATAGAAAGACGATAAACTTTCTAGAATCATACTTGGACGAAGTGTTTTCTGACGATAAAATTGCTGGCGATGTGGAATGGGTTCACGAAGAAGTACCCATCTCGTCTTTGAGAGATTTTGCCTTGGGATATGCTGTTGGTGTTTCGAAGGCGTTGGGTATGACGATCGCTCAAGTCAAACATCCAGGGTCAGAAGAAGAGGCGAAAAAAGCCGAAGTAATAGTTGATGGAATCATCAAGCGGAGACTTCCCGAGTTTGTTAAGAAAATCGAAAGAGAACTGGGCAAATAATGCTCGATCACCATAGGTCTAATGTATTGAGGATGTGAGTTGCGCGCGCTCCTCTTTCCGTGGCTGTACACCGGCCCGCTTTTAAATCCCAAAGCGCAAAACGACTAAGCATGGAAATAATAAAACAACACCCAGTATTGGCCGCAGCAGCCTCCTTCTGGCAACCGGGCCTAGGACAAATCCTATGCCAAAGAATACTACGCGGGATCCTCTTCCTAACCCTTTTCTGGACCTCCGCATACATGTCTCAAATAGCATACTCCCTGGTCCACTACCTCCTCAACCACCTCGCATTCCAAGAGTGGAGCCTAGTATCAAGCATCTTGCCCACTATCCTGACGCTTATTCTAAGACTGGCCGCCACTATATGGGCAACTTACGACGCCTACCACATCGCAAGCCGACTCCCACTTCAAGAGACACCTTTAGAAACACTAGAATCTAGTGGACAGTAGGAATGAAACTCTTCTGCAACGCCACGACTTCACCACTATCCCTCGCCCCAGCATAACCATCCAAAGGCTCACGATTCAAAACAAGGAAGTTAGGACCCCACTTGAACAGCGAAAGCAGACGCTCAGCCTTACCCCTAAAACTTGTGATGTAAAGTGCGGCTGCTAAGGCTTCCACAGTGCTGAGTTTAGTCGGCGTCCCATAGTTCACAGGATTCGCAGCCACCAGATAAGGGAGACAACGCGAAGCACCGCGCATAGAAAGTTCAAAGACCTCATCAGCATGCATCCAACTACAATCCACAGCAGCCAATCCTCTCTTCTCTAGGCGCTCACGGTCCGCAGGAGAAAAAGCCTTCTTAGAAAAGGGATCCAAAACTACAGCTCCGCGGGGTAGTTCTCTAACCCTATGAACAACACTAACCAAACCGTGGCGTCTAAGCTTCAAAGCCGAGCACTTCTTTGGGTCACACTGCCTCGCATGATAGACCCAAATCTTGACCTCGCCAGAGCGCACCTTTCCGCACCTTCAAATGAGACATAGGGTCATTCATAACCCGCGGAATCCATTCCAAGATATCTGTAGGAACCATATGGCAACCCTTCTCACTCACAACAAAGTCCCCAGCAGCACCGTTGATAAAAGCTCCAGCAACCCCAGCCCTAAAAGGATCAACCCCCTGCGCCAACAAAGCCCCAACAATCCCAGACAACGTATCACCAGTCCCACCCACAGTCATCCCCGGATTGCCGGCAAAATTGAACTTAACCCGCTCTCCATCGCAAATCACATCCACCTGGCCCTTCAGCACAATCACGGCACCAAGCTTTCGAGCCGCTCTCTGCACTTCAATTGCCTTCTTCGCAAGCTCCTTAGAGGGCGTCTTTCCCATCAAAATCTGATACTCCCCAGCATGCGGCGTCAAGACAAGTGGCACACGCAATTTTTTCTTGAAATCGGCGAAGGCTTTGAGCCCGTCAGCATCCAATAGTAGGGGAATTTTGGCTTCGTCCACAAGTTGTGCAATTTCTTTCAAAGTGGTTCTGGTTTCCTTGTGTAGTCCCAGTCCAGGTCCTACAACAACAGCGTCTGAAGTCTTCAAGTAACGCTTGATAACCGCTGTGTTACGCGGATTTAGGTGGGCCCCCTCCAGTTTTATTGTGATCAAATTCGGAGACATAGAGGAGATTGCTTGAGCTGTCTTATATGGCGCAGCTATGTAAGCCAAGTCCACGCCAGCACGGAGAGCCGAAAGGGCAACAAGGGCTGGAGCTCCAGAAAAGACTTCACTTCCTCCGACCACCAAAAGTCTGCCAAAATCCCCCTTATGCGCCTCAGCAGGACGAGACTTGACAATCGCCGAAACGTCGCCTGGACCAGCAAACCGCTCAAATTCGTAAGGTAATCCTATATCTCTTACAATCAGCTCTCCAGTATGTTTTTTCGCCTTCTTCAACCCGGGTTTAATCTTGTGAAAAGTAACCGTAACGTCCGCTTTTACAGCGTCTCCGAGAACATCGCCCGAATCGGAGTCGATGCCGGTGGGGATGTCTACAGAAATTCTGAACGCCTTCATTCTGTTGACATGTCTCACCAATTGCAGAATGGGTGGACGAAGGTTTCCCTTGAGGCCGACGCCGAGCATTGCGTCTACCGCCACAGCGGCTTCAAAGCTTGGGATCAGTGCAGAGTCGAAAACTTGGCTCAGAGGAACTGTGTCTTCTAGACTTTGAAGAGCGAGCCAGTTCTTTCGCGTTGCCACATCTACGATGTCTGCAGATCTTCCAGCAAGTATCACTTTGACCCTAAAACCCTGACAGGCGAGATGGCGTGCCGCTACGAAGCCGTCTCCTCCGTTTCCGCCTGGGCCACAGAAAACGGCTACTTCAGTCTCTTGAGGCTTAAACCTAGAAGCTATCTCAGCTGCGACGCTTCTTCCAGCGTTCTCCATCAGTTGCAGTCTTGAAACTCCAAAATATTCTGAATTTAATTCGAGGGCTCGCATCTCTCCGCTCGCAATAACCTCTTTCATGGCCATCCCGCTATAATCTGTAAGCAAGAATATTTTAGGCAATTGCATAAAAACAAAAACGCGTTACATCTTCACGTATTTATGTGGGTTCTTTTCAATGCTTCTCTGCATCCTGTTGCGTAGAAGTAGCAAGTTTTCTCCTTGTACACCATCTTGTACTTTGCGGTCTTCTGTCCATTTCAACCCTGAAGACTCGACCTGCAACAGCGATT
>JABAOC010019496.1_pt1 | contig 19460 bp, 20 predicted proteins | sample 7062161 | NCBI WGS metagenome assembly JABAOC01 (sample SAMN14538625, study PRJNA623070) | marine sediment metagenome | biome: marine biome [ENVO:00000428]; feature: marine pelagic biome [ENVO:01000023]; material: deep marine sediment [ENVO:00002113] | place: India: Gulf of Khambhat ... | reverse complement strand
CTGTATAGGGATACCAATCAGAGGGCCAATCTCTTATCTCGACCGTGTAGGTTGAGGCAACGGCGGGGACAAGCTCAAACCGATAGCTCCCTCCCGCACCAGTGCTGGTGTAACAAACATTTCTGCTCGCGTCGTGGCTATAACGACTAAGATCACAGCAGATCCCAGGATCCATCCCAGGGGGGCAGTTATATTCCACCCTCACCGCTGCCTCGTCGTAGACCCGCGTGCCAGGAAAAGGATCGTTAAAGCAGACGCCGGCGTCTCCGGTAAACCCAGTCGCGTCCCAGACACGACCCTCAATCATTCCAGTGGCGACAATCATAAAGCTCCAAGTTGGCGACCAGTTTGAAGTATTGCCCAACCCGTCTCTGACCCTTGCATGCCAATAATATGTTCCCGGCGCCAAAACGCTGGTGGTGTAGCTTCTTTGGGCCTGCCATCCACTCGTGAACGATGAACCGAAAAGTTGGTCGTCGTCCACCTCAATCATATATTGCACTGTCCCACTGCAACCGATGTCAGTGTAGGATTTTACCGTTAGAGTGGGAGTGGTATCTCTCAAAACTGCCTCATCCGCTGGAGAATCGAGCTCAGGGTTTTGTGTGGGTGGCGCGCTATCTATCCCGTAGGTTCCCTTCTGCTCCCAACCATCACTAAGTCCCGCATCATCTCTGGTGTAAAGATAAGAGTTAACATCCTCCGTCCAAGGGTCCTTAAACTCCAGATCCCAATAGACGGTGAGAGTGTTGCCACTGACACTACGATCAGAAGTACTTTTGAGGGTAACGTAGGAGTTTCCCTGATCAGTTAAGCTACCACGAGCCCCCAGATCAATCCAAGCACTGTTATCATCGTTTCGAATGTAGAAGTGATCGTTATTGAGGTTGTAGTAACCATAAAAGGCGCCACGGGTCCCACTTAAGGCACTGCCATCAACACTGCTATTTAGAAGAAGAAGGACATACTGCAGATCGTTGTAACCATCAGGATCGGCGTGGGTGGTGGTGAAGCGCACTGTCTGCCCTGGGCCACTGCAGCCTGAGGCGGGAGAGATCGTTCCGTTTTGGGGTGGTTGGTTGCCGGCGGCAACGGTAAAAGTGATAGTCGTGTAGTTGTTGTTTTCGTTTGATTCAGTCACAGCATTACTAACATCGGCAATTACTCGGAACTGATAATCCCCCGGTGGTCCGGCGGTCCAGGTCCAACTGTGATCCTTTGTCGCCCCTGGATTGAGAGCTCCTGTTGACTGATCACCAAGTGTGGTGAAGCTCCCTCCAACTGGACGAATCCGACCACGAGCATTCGAACCACCCGCGGCGGCATTTCCGACATTGGCAACCTGACCACTTAAAGTAACCGTTTCCCCCTCAACTGGAGTCCCAGGACTATTGGAGAGGTTTTGGGCAATAAGATCCGGTCGGTCGGGATCAACCCGGTAGATTCTAACCGAATCTAACCTCCCTTTAGTCCACTGGCCTGGGTAAGTTTGCCTTGTCGGATCGCCGTAGTAAACATAGTTGGGGCGGATATCAGTATTGGGACTGGTACGAGTTGTTTCAAAGGTCCCGTTGCCATCCCGATCAACGTAAAGGTAGGTGGTCGTCCCGTAGTTTTCCAACCGTAAGGTGGCAAAAGCGCCAGTGTAGTTTAAAACACTGGTTCCTGAGGCTAAGGTCACATACTGCTGACCAGTGCCTCCGTTGGAAAGGACCGCAGTATCATAAATCCTGTCACCGTTATAAACCATTCCCAACATCCCAGTGGGATAGGTGGCCACATCTCCAACGACAGTAGCCTGCCCATAGGGATCAGGATCACGGAAGCGCACCCGAATATCGATCCGCCAGTTGGTGGGGAGAATTGCATCTAAATCGGTCCGATAAAGATCAGGCCCGTTTCGCTGACCGGCGGTATTGACACAACCGGGGTGAGAAAGGTTGTAACAGGAGTGAATGTCAACATAGGTACCTTGGATCCATCTCAAACACCCACGACGGTTGTTATCCCGGTCGTTCCTGGCTCTCGCCTGATTCCAATACCAGCCGGTGGGTCCAGGACCGGCATCATACTGCTCCCCACAATCGGTCACCGATCCCAAGGGATCGGTAGTAAACTCCTCCTGCCAAACCAAGGTGTAGGTATAGGCATAGGCCTCCCCAGCCGTGAGGATCATCCCCAATACCAAAACCAGGCCAAAAAGAAGGGAACTCACGGTTATTTTCTTTATAATCTTGATTTCCATCAGCTTGGTTTTTTGCGCAAGATAACAATATTTCCAGCCCATTTTTTGCCGTCATCTTGCACTATAACTGTTATAGAAACTTCATCCCCCACTTTGATATCGCCCAGAGTGCCTTTATTCTTATTTTCAATAATATCCTGCAGATCGGCGAGAAACTCAAAGTCAGTATCCTTGTTGATCACAAACGTCTGCAATCCACTATCTGTTTTGATAGTGATCTTACTGGAACTTACTTTTTTCACCGTCCCTTTAGGGTAGGAGATATCCATCAGATCAACCACATACTTATCTTCTGGTGGCTGCTCTGGAGGAGTGGGCTTCCTCATAAGATAAAGACCGCCACCCACAGCCAAGATAACGATCACAACCAAGAAGATATAAAAAAGGGGGCGGGGAATTTTTAATTTGTCGATCCTGGGCATGGTAACCATCTCTCAAATCTTTAGGGCGCAATCGGTTGGGAACCAGAAAAGTAGACAAAGTCAAAAAGCTCAGAGAGAGCGGGATCGGTGCGGACAACCTCGATTTTCCTTCTGATATCGGCGTAGTAACCGGTTGATTCAACCAAGACCCCCTGCCGAGGGAGGTTAGATGTACCGGAGACAGCAAAAGAGGTTCCGCTATAGATCGCTCGCACACGAAGAAGTTTAACTACCGCCGGTGCGGGAGGGAAAGAAACACTAACCCGATACTGGTAATTAACCCCAGCAACACCAAACGGTCCCTCCTCAGTCGGGGCGAGGAATTTATTGGTTAATCCTCTTCCTAACTCTTGAATTGGATCATAAGCGTCACGCTTGAGTTTATACTCGACTCCATCTTGATAGACAAGACTTATCTCAAGCGCTGCCCGGTTATCACCCATCTCCCCAGAGTCATCGCTGTTAACCCAGTAAACATTAACTGAGTTCCCCCCATACCCATCGAGATTAACCTGAGCCGCCTTCTCTCTCTCAAGAGGGGAAAGGTCATCAAACGCCGTTCCTTGCCCCAAAGCGGAGATGGTGTAATTAAAGTGCCCGTCCTCAACCGTCACATCACCAGAGGAGTGGGGGAGAGCTAAGGAGGGCTGATCTTTTATGAGTAACAAGGCATCTTCCGCCCCCGCCTCAGCAAGGGCCAAGGCCTTGGCAGATTGCTCAGCAAAAGAGACTTGACGCAGAGTGGTAACTACCCGACTGGAAACAGCAACCCCAACCACCAAAGAAACAGCCACTACCATCACCAGAGTAATAATCGCCTGGCCGGAACGTGGACGATTAGGATTGACCATCATCATCTTAAGCTAACACAAAAATTTAAGCCTTAGCAAGTGTTTTTTATTTATAAGTTCGCAGCGAGACTGTTGTTGTAAGGCTCGTACTTGCCTGGAAATCAATTCGGCCGGGAACGCCCACCGGCTGCTCGAGCGTTATCGTGATATTAATTACCGGTGGGTCAGCATCGCTGTCGAGATCAAAGGTACAGCCAGTTACATTCACCCCCGTTGCCTCTTCGTTATCAGTTATCGGAAGGCCATTTCGGGTGATATAACCGTTAACATCGTCGTTACCATCACCGTCGCTATCCACCGGAGCGGTAAAGCCAAGGCTGATTAAGGCCCCTTCTTGATCAGTAATCTCTATTCCATCGGCAACGGCGGAGGCAGAAAGGGCATTTCTTATCTCATTGCTCATTGTCGTTAAGGCCAGGTTTCCGTTCTGCTCGATCTCGGCGATCACATTAGCCTTGTTGTAGGCTCGGGTAACACTAATAAAAACAGTGGCCGTGATTGTGCCAAGAATACCAATCACCGTGGCGACAACAAGAAGTTCAAGGAGGGTAAAACCCCTCTGGAAAGAGGGCGATGGGGTAGTCGGTGTAGTTTTCCTTAATATATAAAACACTTTTATCTCCAATCGGTTAAATACGAAACGAGGTTTACAGTGTGATCTCCAGCACTATCTGTCCAGCTAACGCTGACGGCAATCTCCAACTGTCCTGTTGTTACCTCATCGATGCTAAAACTTCGAGTAAAGATATTCTCCAACAGCTCGCCTGATCCGCTTGCACACCCCCATTGTGAATCTGTTCGGCTAAGCACACACGGACCGCAAGGAGGGGTGCCGCAGCAGGTGGCAAGGGTGGTAAAACTTCGATCGCGGATTGAGCGAATCGCCTCCATCGCCTCCTGAGCGTAAGCGGTCGCTCGGGAACGATTTTTGGAAAGAGTTGCCGAACGCAATGCTCCTATCCCCACCCCCACCAAAGCAGCAACGATAAGGAGGATGATTCCAATCGCCACTGCCGCCTCAACCACCGTTTGCCCCTTAAGCCCTGGTTTTGTTTTTTGCCGACAATCTTCTTTACTGAGATTCATATATCTTGCCCCCCGACTCAACCCAAACACGATGATCACCTGATACACCCGCATGTCTTAAGTGAATCTCAAGAGAAGGGGATGATAAGGGACTACCACCGTTATCACAAACCCTCACCTCACCGTTTAAACGATTAAATACAACATTGACCACCCCACCATCGTTTGGAGAGACAGAGGAGACAGTTACTTGGGAAGGCAACTCCTCACTCATCTCGATCTGCCCAAAAGAGTAGGCAAACGTATCATTAGTGGAAAAGATCTCATAAGACACCGCTCCCGCCGTAAGATGAACCCCCCAAAGCAGTCCATCCAACCCCGAGATCGATCTGTTTCGGGTCGCCCGCAGATTGGTCTCCATATCTTTGGCCGCTTGGGAAAGAGTCTGCCGCTTTGTATAACCATGAAGGGAGGCGATGGCAATACTGGTGAGAATACCGATGAGAATGATAACTATGAGAAGTTCAATAAGGGTGAAACCACGCTTGCCAACCGGTTTTTTTTGTTGTGAGAAGAGAATGGCTTTTTTCATCAAGGATTTTGTACTCCGTAGCAATCGGAGGGAGGACTTCCCCCACAAGCGGTCCACCCAGCAAGACTACTACAGGGACTGCTGTTTGCTCCCTCCACATAAGTGGCGAGAAAATACGTTGTCCCGTCACTCCAATAAACATAACCGTACCTCCCTCCTCCACAGGGACCTTGATTTGCTGTATCTGATTGGAGAGGATCAATGGGAACCAAGTTCATATAATCCGGCTCTAGTGTGACGGAGAGAACATCATCACTAACCCCGTTGTTTTTTACCTTGTCCCACTCTGAGGATGAAGGATAGGAATAGTGCTCCTGATAGTAAACCTCCAACGCGGTCTGAATCGACTCCAGATCTGTCTGTCTTTTAGCATCGCGCGCTCGCGCCTGGACTCCGCGAAAAGCGATCACCCCCACCCCTGCCAAGATAGTAATTAATGTAACGATCACCATTATCTCGACCATACTAAAACCCACTCTTTCGCTTGTTAGTTTCTGAATCTTTTCTTTCTTGAGCACGATTTTAAAATCTTTAATAAGGCTAGTTAGAAGGAGACACAATACCAGTTCGCCAGAGGAGCATCAAACCAGGATGAATGATTAGCGTAGAAGTAGCATTGGCTAATATCGTTGCCGCTGCTTGAGATCTCCATCTTTGTCCAAAGGGTGTAGTGCTGGCTTAACGGATCGGCAGTATCGGCAGAGTAGAAGTATCCCCTAGATTCTCCAAGCGGATCTTTGGGAATATCTTGAGAATAATTTGGTTTAAGGGTACACAGGGGTCCTGTTTCTGGGCTCCCAGCACAAAGGAGGGGAGGGTCGGCACTTTGGTCGGTAGGAGGGTACCCGCTGTTATCGGCATAGTAAAGCTCCAAGGCGTTTTGAACAGAAGCCAGATCTGCCTTCCTCTTCCCATCACGGGCATTCTTTTGAATCCGACTGTAAGCGACGATACTAATGCCAGTTAAGATAGTGATAATCGTGATCACCACCAAAAGTTCAATTAGGGTAAAGCCTCTTCGTTTCGCTAATATCTTATCTTTAAGAGAGTAACTATTCATTGCTTTTAAAAATGCCTCAAGCTATCATAGCAGATCAAGGCCTATGTCGGTCCCAACTTCAAACCAACAATCAACACCTGGGCAGGTGTTCTGATTACCTCCATCATTTCTTGCCCGATCGTAGTTGCGCGTCGACTCTACCTTAGAGCGAAGCTCATAACGACTTCCATCGGCAGCAAACTCGTATGCCCAAGGCGAACCATCCCCATGCCGCGGATCGATCGGCAGAGTTGGAAGGTAGGTACAAACGTCCATTCCCAACCAGTTATTGACGGTATCACCACACTCACGTGTCTGAGCGGGGTTTAAGGTGCTTCCTGTGTGCGGTGAGGCTAAATCTCCAGGAAGCTCTGCTGATTCCTGCGCCGTCAAGATCGCAATCGCTTTTCTGATACTTTCCAAATCCTGGAATCGAGTGGCGTCCCGACCACGTCGGGCCATCTCCGCGGGGTTAATGGCAATCAAAATCAAGGCCGTCATAATAACAATGATAGTAATCATAAGGAGTAGCTCAATAAGAGTGAACCCCTTCCGTATTTTCCTCCACATAATCTAGACTCTACTTTTTCCGCTCAAAGGCTACTTCACTCGCCTCAAATACTTAAATCTTTGGGGTTCTTTATTAACCCTCTTCTACAGCGAAAACCCGTCCCCACCAATCAATTGATCAAGGTTAGGCCCGTATAGGTTCCCGATTCGAGTTTACCAGCATTGTCCCCACCATCGTTTGCCATCTTATCCGCGTTGGTCGTTGACTCCAACACGCAATTAAGCTCATAGCTTTGTGTAGCGGCGTTGGCAGAGTATTCGTAGATATTGGGAGCGGCGTTACTCGGATCCACCGGCAAAGCAGCAAGATATGCACAGATATTTGTGTTTACCCAACCCGTTCCATCACACATTGCTGCGGTAGCTAAAGTGCTATCGCGGCAAGCTGCTCCTGCAACAGAAGGACAGTCAACAATTGTCCCTCCCTCCGCGATCGTTAGATCAATCGACTTCCTTACATTCTCTATGTCAGAAAGCCGAGTGGCGTCCCGACCACGTCGGGCCATCTCCGCGGGGTTAATGGCAATCATGACTACTGCCGCCAAGATGATAATGATGGTGATAACAACCAAAAGCTCAATTAAAGTAAAGCCTCGTTTGGAAAAAAGCTTTGGCAGCTGCACTAATTTTCACCCCCTTTCAAGACAAATCACCTAAAATCAAGCTTTATCTTACTAACTATAGATACGGGCTTGTCAAGCCCCAAGAAAATAGACAGACGAGAACAGTATAGTAAAAAATAGCCCTCCCTTTCCACCTAAACTAACTCCAACAACTAATACCCCAAAAGATATAGGTACTGATCGATAAAGACTTCACCCCAAAAGAGAGTGATGAAGGTAGCCACAACAAGAAAAGGGCCAAAAGGGATCTGCTCACCAAACCTTTTCTTTTTGGTGGCAACCAACACCAACCCAATTCCCGCCCCGATGGTAAAGGCAAGAAAAAGCGTCACCAACCCGTAGGGAAAGCCAGTTAGGAGGATTGTAAGAAATCCTAAAGGGGGGTCACCATCACCCATCCCCCGACCTTTTGTTAGCAGCCGCAGACTCTGGAAGAAGAGAAAGACAATCAAGGCCATACCGAGATCCCAAAGGATCGCTTCGCTAACAAAAAGTCGGTAGAGGAAGGAGGCGGCAACACCCACCAAAACTACCCGGTCAAAGATTCTCTGCTCGAAAAGATCAGTAATAAAGATAACCACCAAAGAAGAGATAGCGGCCAGTAAAAAGAGGTCTGCCACCAAAGCATAAAGGTTAAAGCCTAACCAGCTGAAAACCCACCAGCTAAAGGCAACAAAAAGGGCCCCCAATCCTCCTTCAACTAAGGGGTACTGCCAAGATAACCGGGCCCCGCAGTAGCGACAGCACCCCCGAAAGACAAAAAAGGAGAGAAGGGGAGTGAGATCAGCTGCCGAAAGTAGATGGTGGCACGATTCACAGTGAGATCGGCCTGCAATTGACTCCCCCCGCAGGAGGCGCCGAGAAACAACATTGAGAAAGGAGCCTACAGCGCTACCAAGAAGAAAGAAGGTTAAAAGCCAAGGTAGATGGGCGGTAACAACCACAAAAAGCATCTTAACAGATCGAAACCGCCAAGCTAAAGCTCTAAACTACAAACCAAAATAGGTTGATAGTCCTGGGGCAGTACCGACCTCATACCAGCTGTCTTTATTACCATCCTCTGTATAAAGATCCCTATTAATCTTGGCCTTGAGATGGGTCCTTAGAACATAGTACCCACCATCGCAGATGAACTGGTATTCCCCCGTGACAGAGTTACCTAAAACATCGGTAAAGATCTCACCATTTGCCGGATCAACAGAGAGGGAATCAAGATAACCAGAAAGATCCATCGCGATCCAACCACTACCATCAGCTGCCTCGGTTGCTCCCACCGAAGCTGAGCTGACAGGTATCCCCGCGGTATTTACCAATAAGGCCCCATCGGCAGTGGCGGAATCGATCGCTTGCCTTAAGCGTTCTAAACCAGCCAGCCTTTGATTATCCTCCCTCCGCCTCACCCGCTCAACGGGGTTCAAAGCCCAAAATAAAACCCCTCCTAAAATAAGGATAAGGCCAAGAGCAAGAGTAATCTCCAAAATGGTGGGTTGTCTTACTCGCTGGTAAACGACAGACATAATCGGCACTCGTCCGAACAATCTAAAACTTTTTGCCTCCTTGCTTCCTGTTGGAACTTACTTGAGAGGGGATTAAAACAAGCATAGATGGTAGGTGTTTCGCAGGTGATGTAGATCAGGTTCCACAGAGGCTGGTTTCCCCAATCAGGGCTTGCAACCTCCTTGTCGACAACTTCCCAAAGCCATGGGGATTGCGCGACCGTTCCAGTGGGAGCTGGCTCACCTAAAACCTCCCAAGGATACTCAAAGAAAACTTTATAGTAGTTTCCAACCACAAGCAAAAGCTCCTCTGCTCCCGCTAGCAAACGTCTATCCTGAAGTTGATGAAGCCGCTCAAGAGGTTTAATAAAAAAGATGGTGAAAGAAACCAAAAAGAGGACCGCGACAAAGATAGAGATGAGGAGAAGGGTTCGGTGGTGGGAGATCACCATCTACTAAACCTTAAAGAGATGCCGTTAACCCATATATACTGGTAATAATTGAGATTACAAACGGACCAACAATTAACGCCAAAAGGACCAAGAGCAGCGGCTCCAGAACGACCGAGATCGTCTTAATTGTACGCTCCACCTCCGAAGCAAAAAAATCACTTACCTTTGCTAAGGCTTCGTCTATCTTTCCGGTCTCCTCTCCCACCGCAATCATCTGGGGAATCATCGGGGGAAAGGAGGGCTCTGCTCCAATAGGGGAAGAGAGGGGACTCCCTTTTTCTACTTCCTTCCTAGCCTTCCGAATCGCCTCCTGGTAAATGGAACTCCCCACCACTTCCGAGACAATCTCCAAGCACTGAGTAATCGGTACCCCCGCCCCCATCAAAAGAGAGAGAGTACGACAAAACTCCGTCAGCTGTACCTCCCTAACAAGCTTTCCCGCAACAGGAATCAGAAAGACAAATTCATCCCAGCGCCGACGACCGTAATCTGTGGAGATAAACTGACGAAAAGCCAAGAAACCCAAAACAGCTCCAATAGGCAAAAGCCAAAACCATCTAACTATTAGACCGGAGACACCAAGTAAAACTCTCGTCAAGAGAGGCATCTCTGCTCCGATGTCCTTATACATCGCTATTAAGCGGGGCATCACAAAAAAAGTCATAATCAAAAATACCCCCGCCATCACCACCACAACGATGATAGGATAGATCAGGGCTCCCATTATCTTACCCCTAAACTCACGCTCCTGCTCCAATTTGTCAGCCAAATCAAGAAGGATCGGCTCGACCTTACCGGAGGCCTCTCCCGCCTCCACCAAGGCAACGAAGATATGGGAGAAGACATCTGGATACTTCCTCATGCTTTTTGAAAGTGACGAACCTCCCTCAACATCACCACGCATTTCAGCAAGCACCTCTTTCATACGGGGGCTTGTTGCCTGGTTGTATAAAACATCCAATGCCGAAGTGAGGGAAAGACCAGCCCCAATCATTGTCGAAAGTTGACGAGCAAAGAGAGCTTTCTGGTCAAGGGAAACTCCCCGAATCTGTTTGAAAAAAGCAGATAAGGCGGTCTCCCTCCTCTCTTCCAGTAAGATAACGATATATTGCTTTTTCCTAAGAATCTCATGAGCACTCTCTAAGCTAGGTGCCTCGATTGTTCCCGTTAGTGTGTTTCCTTTTTGATCTTTGGCAATGTAAGTGAAGACGCGCATCCTTCTTTTATATAAGACTGCTAAAGCTTAAAGAGAGGAGCATCTCTTTTTCCTCCTGCCGTAAATAAAGACTCTAGCCCTGCGAACTCCCTAAAAGTCTTTCAAACTCTTTGGGTCTGCGAGTGTANNCTGATCAACCAAACCCTCTTTCACTAAGTTGGCTAATGATCGCTCAAGGGAAACCATCCCCTCCTCATATGAGGTAGCAATCACGTTATCAAGCTGGTGAGTCTTCCCCTCACGAATAACAGAGCGAACGGCAGCGGAGGGAAGCATAATCTCAACCGCGGGGACGAGACCATGACCAACGGAGGGAATAAGTCTTTGGGAAAGGACGCCCTCCAAAATCGCCGAAAGCTGGACCCGCACTTGGCGCTGCTGCATCTCTGGGAAAACGTCGATGATCCGATCAATCGTTTGTGCTGCTGAGTTGGTGTGGAGAGTAGCAAAGACTAAATGTCCCGTTTCCGCAATCGTGATTGCCGAGGCAATCGTTTCAAAGTCGCGCATTTCACCGATCATAACCACATTCGGGTCTTCCCTTAAAACTGAACGAAGGGCTACCTCCCAGGAGTAGGTATCAAGATGCATCTCCCGCTGGTCGACTAGTGCTTTCCGATGGGGGAAGATATATTCAATTGGATCTTCAATTGTGACGATATGAACAGGCCGGGTTTCATTGATCTGCTGAAGCATGGTTGCGATCGTTGTGGATTTCCCATGCCCAGTGGGCCCAGTAACCAAGATAAATCCTTGAGGAAGTTTACAGAATTCAAAAAGTTTCTTGGGAAGGTTAAGCTCCTCAATCGGTGGAACCTTGAGAGGAATCCGACGAAGAGCTGCTGCTAAATAACCCCGCTGATGGAATGCATTGACACGAAACCTAGCAACCTCTCCGTAAGCAAAGGAAAAATCAAGCTCTTTTTGTGTGAGGAGAAGGTCTTTCTGCTCTTCGTTCAAAAGCTCAAGAACCAAACTTTCAACCTCCTCCGGTCCTAAGACTGATTCCCCTCCAATTGGGCTAAGGTCACCCCTCACTCTCACCGTCGGCGGTGCTCCTACTGTTAAATGAAGGTCCGATGCCTCCGCCTCGACTGTTTTTTGTAGTAGTGCCTGAACCTTACCAGCCATCTTTCAAAAGCTATCTTAAAAGATTCTCGTTGCCAGTTACAAGCCTTTAATCGCCCGTCTATCCCTCGGCTACCCGTAATACCTCCTCAACGGTGGTAATCCCCTCCAACGTCTTCATAAAACCATCCTGGACGAGAGTCAGCATTCCCTCCTTGACTGCCTGCTCTTCGATCACTTTGGTTGGCTGACGTTCCAGAACCAAACGCGCGATCATATCTGACATCATCAGTACCTCAAAAATACCAGTTCGGCCAGAGTAGTTACTTCCCTTGCACTTCTCACACTCCTTTCCCTTGGAACCTCCCCGAAATAGGATAAGCTTACCCTTCCTCGTCGTTTTGGGAGTCTTCTCATACAAAGACCCAAGGCTTTTCTTTATCTGCTTTTCCACCTCCGTTGGAGCCTCAAACTCCTCTTTACATTCAGGACAGATTTTGCGCACCAAACGTTGAGCCTCAACCGCCGCTACTGTTGAGGTGAGAAGAAAGGGCTCTACCTTCATATCGATAAGCCGTGGCAATGCCCCCGCAGCCGAATTGGTGTGGAGAGTGCTAAAGACCAAATGACCAGTAAGGGCAGCGTGGACTGACAGCGCCGCTGTTTCGTTATCGCGTGTCTCACCAACCATAATAATGTCTGGGTCCTGACGAAGCATCGAGCGCAAACCGTTGGCAAAAGAAAGTCCTGCGGCGGGATTAATCTGCGTTTGGTTAACACCGGGAATCCTCACCTCCACTGGGTCTTCGATGGTAATAATATTTACCTTTGGGGTATTTAATCGTGATAGCGCCGAAGCTAAAGTTAGGGTTTTTCCAGATCCAGTGGGACCGGTGATATAAACAATCCCCGTTGGACGACGGAGAACCTCCTCCAACCTCTTTAAGGATACTCCTCGCAGTCCCAGGTCAGAAAAATTTGGTATCGTCGCTGTTTCCTCAAGCAACCGAATGGCTACCTTCTCCCCCAAAGAAGTGGGCATCGTTGCCACCCTAAGATCAATCTGCCTGTCTTCATATTCGATTTTGAACCTTCCATCCTGGGGAATCCTCGTTTCATCGATCTTCAAACCAGAAAGAATTTTAATCCGCGTGACAACTGAAGGATGGAGCTCCTTGGGAAGGGGGAGTCTTTCCTGGAGGACACCGTCAATTCGATACCTAATCCGCGTTTTCTCCTCCGTCGGCTCAACGTGAACGTCCGAAGCTCTTGATCTGGCAGCAAACTTTAAGATCGAGGAGACAACCTCACCCACCGGGAATTTCCTAAGCATCTCCGGCTCCTTCGCAAGTTCCCGTGCCTCTTCAACCTTGAGAGGAGCCCTTACCTCCTCCAATGCTTCAGTTACCACCTCCTCCCCCAGAGTTTTCTGATATTGACGGTCAATTGCCTTCTCGATCGCTTCTTTTTCGGCAATTAATGGCTCGATCTTTAATCCCGTCTTTTTCTGCAAAAACTCCAATACCTGCAGATCCATAGGATCGGCCATCACAACCGCAAGGGAATCTACTTTCTTCTCAAAGGGGATAACAGTAAACTGGGAGGCAACCGCTTGGGGAATTGTCCCCAACACCTCCGTTGGAATATCCACATCAGCAAGATCGATATAAGAGATCCCAAACAACTCTCCCTTTGCCTCAGCCAAGTCTTTTGCTTCAACTAGCTTCCTTTCTTCAAGCAGCTTCTCTATCGGGCGCCCAAAATTGATCTCCTCAACCCTTAAATCTGCGACCTGCTCTGGTGTCAGCAGGCCTCGCTTCTGAAGGATGTCGGCAATACTCTTTTTTTCGCTTTGGTTTTTTTCCACCATCGCTTATCGATCACCATCAACATCCAATGGCTTTCCCTTAAAGTATCACATAAAGAAGAAATCAGAGGCAAGAGGAAGATCCTCCCCACAACCCTATAAGATACACTCTGGATTAAAGATAAAAAGGAGCTCCATTTGACAACAAGCACTACCTATTAGTTAAAATAAGCACGAAACATGCCGGAGGGGGTAACGATCTTAATCATTGAGGATGACAAATATCTAAATGATCTTCTATGTAAGAAGCTAGAAAGTGAAGGATTTAATGCCGTTGCTGCTGTCGACGCCGAGCAAGGTTTAAAGAGCTTAAAGAATACCAAAACCGATCTCATTCTCCTCGATCTCCTTTTACCAGGAATGCATGGTTTTGAGTTTTTGGAGATAATTAAGAAAGATCCCGCAACTAAAGATATCCCTGTGATAATTATCTCTAATCTAGGACAAAAGGAGGATATCGACAAGGGGCTGGCTATGGGCGCCAACGACTACCTCGTGAAAGCAGGAGTTACTCTCGATGAGATCCTCCTAAAGGTTAACAACTTGCTTCAAAAATCAGGGAAGCAAAGCTCTCGGCCTTAAAAGATCATCCCTACCATTTCAAGACCTAGCCCCTTTTTTCGGTTATAATTATTATAATGCCTTCTATCCTCGTTCACGGTGCAGATCAACAAAAAAGGGAAGCAGTAGTGGCCGAATTGATTGTTAGTAAAAAAAGAGGGGAGCGGATTAACCTCATTAAGCTTGGAGAAGAAGAAAAGAAGATTGGAATTGAAAGGATAAAAAAGCTCCTACCTCATCTTCACACAACCAAACTCGGCGGGGGAAAGATTGTTGTCATCTTTGAATCACAACGGTTGACTGCTGCTGCTCAAAATGCCTTACTTAAGCTACTCGAAGAGCCCCCGGGGGAACTTCTGATTATCCTTACCACTCCCAATCCGCAGCTGTTGCTACCGACGGTAATCTCCCGCTGTCTCCCAATCAAAACGAAAAATGAGAGGGTGGGTGGGCGGGAGACGGTTACCGAAGAGGTGTTCAAAAGCCTAGCAGGCCGGCGACTAGCGTTATTTGAGGAAAAGGTCGGTTACCACCAAGAAGATGTGATCTCCTTCTTTGACAAGATTGAAACTCATATCCGGCTTAAAGGAAGGATGGACTCAAAAAGTGCTCATTTATTGTCAAAGATTTGGCAAGCAAAAAAACTCCTAAGGAACGAGTCGGCAAACGTCAAGTTAATCGTTGATGAGCTCCTTCTTTCTTGGTAGAATACGGGAGTTAACCGAAGCTAAAAACACTTTCTATGCCTAAGAAAAGGGTCAAATCAAACTCCGAATATACCGCCGCTCAAATCCAGGTCCTTGAGGGACTAGAGCCTGTTCGCAAGCGCCCAGCGATGTATATCGGTTCAACCGATCAGGAGGGAATCCACCACCTGGTGGTTGAGATTGTCAACAACTCCATTGATGAGGCTTTAGTTGGAGCCTGCGATCACATTCTTATCTCCCTCAATAAAGAGGGCACCATCACTGTGGTTGACAACGGCCGGGGAATCCCGGTAGAGGAGATGCCCCGGTTCAAAAGATCAGCCTTAGAGATTGTGATGACCAAACTCCATGCGGGGGGGAAGTTTGGCGAGGGAGGTTATANNGGTGGTCAATGCGTTATCAGAATGGATGAGAGTGGAGGTCAAACGCGATGGGAAACTTTGGATCCAGGAGTACAAAAGGGGAGTACCTAAGGCAAAAGTTAAAGCGGTAGGGAAGGTACCTGCTGATGAGACAGGATTGACGGTTACCTTTCTCCCCGATAAAGAGATTTTTGGTAAGGAGCTCACAGCTGATTTTGACTTTCTCTCCGAAAGGTTTAAACAGTTCGCCTATCTTACCCGAGGACTTTCAATAAAGCTTGAGGACGAAAGGGAAGATCGGGAAAATACCTACCTTTTCGAAGGAGGAATCCGCTCTTATGTTGAAGCGATCAACCGAAAGAAGAAGCCCCTCCACTCGCCCTTCTACACTCACCAGTTGGCCAACGGAGTGGATGTGGAGATTGCCCTCCAATATAACGACGGTTTCGCCGAAAACGTCTTCTGCTTTGCTAACAACATCTTCAACCCAGAAGGGGGTGCCCACCTAACTGGATTTCGCGCCGGCCTCACCAGAACAATCAACGACTTTTCTCGGGAAAAGAAGCTCCTCAAGGAGGGGGATGGTAATCTCTCAGGAGATGATGTGAGGGAGGGACTGACCACGGTTGTCTCGGTAAAACTTGATGTTAAAGTTCTCCAATTTGAGGGGCAAACGAAAGCCAAGTTAGGAAACGCTGAAGTGAAACCGGTTGTTGAGAGTGTCTTAAGAGAAAAGCTTTATGAGTTTCTCGAAGAAAACCCCCAAATCGCCCAAAAAATCGTTCAAAAAGCCGCCCTTGCCGCCAAGGCTCGCCTCGCCGCCAGAGCCGCCCGAGAAACAGTTCTTAGAAAAGGGGTGTTGGAGGGATTAGGGCTTCCAGGAAAGCTAGCTGATTGTCAGGAGGAAGACCCTCAGTTAGCCGAGATCTTTATCGTTGAGGGAGATTCAGCCGGAGGTTCAGCCAAGCAGGGAAGGGATAGAAGGACCCAAGCAATCCTTCCCCTTTGGGGAAAGATCCTCAATGTAGAAAAGTCGCGGTTGGATAAGATGATCGAGCATCCTGCCATTCGGGATTTGATCGTTGCTTTGGGGATGGGTATTGGAGAGGAGTTCGATATCGAAAAGCTTCGCTACGGAAAGATCGTTATTATGACCGATGCGGATGTTGATGGTGAGCACATTAAAACCCTTCTTCTCACCCTCTTTTTCCGCTACATGAAACCGTTACTTGAAGAGAGTCATATCTATCTCGCCCAACCTCCACTTTATAAGGTAACTCGGGGAAAGGAGAGTATCTATGTCTACACTGACCAAGAGAAAGAGGCAGTGCTTAAAAAGATGCCTGGGGCTCAAGTGCAGAGGTTTAAAGGATTAGGAGAGATGAATCCGGGACAGCTTTGGGAGACGACGATGAATCCCGCTACCCGAACCTTAAAGCTCGTTACTATCGAAGATGCTCAAAAGGCAGATGAGACCTTTACGATGTTGATGGGAGAGGAGGTACCGCCACGCAAGAAGTTCATCCAAACCCATGCCCTAAGGGCGGAGCTAGATATTTAAAACTGTGGAAAGGCAACTGCTTATAAACTTAATCATCTTCGGATCTGGTTTTGCTGCCATCGCTTATGGAAGCTGGCTGATCTACTCGGTTCTTTCCTTTCCCGAAGGGGAAGAGAACATGAAGGAGATTGCCGCCGCTATCCGAGAGGGAGCGGCTGCTTTTCTAAAAAAGGAGTATTCAGCGATCGCTCTCACTGCTTTAGTTGTTACTCTTCTTCTTTATAAGGTTCTGGGTTTACCATCGGCAGTTGGTTTCCTTGTAGGAGCGGCGTTCTCCGCCGTCGCTGGTTATATTGGAATGAATGTCGCTGTCAGATCGAATGTACGAACGACAGAAGCTGCTAAATGGGGTCTTCCTACCGCCTTATCCCTCGCCTTTAAAGGTGGGGCGGTCACCGGACTTTTTGTGGTTGGTTTGGGACTTCTGGCCGTTGCCGGATTCTTTCTCTTTACTGGTAGTACGCCCGCCCTCATCGCCCTAGGGTTTGGTGGCTCTCTGATCTCCATTTTTGCCCGGCTTGGTGGAGGAATCTACACTAAGGGAGCTGATGTGGGAGCCGATCTGGTTGGGAAAGTAGAAGCAGGCATTCCTGAGGATGATCCCCGAAACCCAGCAGTAATCGCCGACCAAGTCGGCGATAACGTTGGTGACTGTGTTGGAATGGCGGCTGATCTTTTTGAAACCTATGCAGTCACTGTTGTCGCGGCAATTCTTTTGGGAGCGGTGCTGATGCCTCATTTTGAAAACGCTAAGATCTACCCCTTAGCAATTGGGGCGATCTCCATCTTTGCATCAATCGTGGGCACATTTTTTGTCCGTCTGGGAAAAGATAGAAAGATAATGCGGGCTTTATATAAAGGTATCGCTTCTTCTGCTTTATTGGCGGCCCTGGCACTTTACCCCCTAACCACTTGGCTTATGGCTGACAACGAGCTTTTCAATCCAGTTAATCTCTACCTTGCTGCTCTTACAGGAATCGCCGTAACGATGGTGATCTTCGCCCTCACCGAATATTACACCGGAAAAAACTTTACCCCCGTAAAAGCGCTTGCCGCTGCCTCGAAAACTGGTCATGCAACAAACATCATCGCCGGCCTAGCCTTTTCAATGCGTTCCACCTTCCTTCCCATCATTGCAATCACTGGAGCAATTTTAATAAGTTTTGGCTTGGCTGGCCTCTACGGTATCGCCATCGCCGCCACCGCGATGCTTTCTTTAACGGGAATGGTTGTGGCTGTTGATTCCTTTGGCCCCATCACCGATAACGCCGGTGGAATCGCAGAGATGGCAGGATTGCCAAAGGAGGTGAGAGAGATCACCGACTCACTAGATGCCGTCGGCAATACCACCAAAGCAGTAACAAAGGCCTATGCGATAGGTTCAGCAGGCTTGGCCGCATTAGTTCTTTTCACCGCCTACACAGAAGAGTTATCAAAGCTGACCGGGGCAGGGGAGATGGTTGGTTTTACTCTCTCGGATCCCAAGGTACTGGCGGGGCTTCTTATCGGGGGAGGATTACCTTACCTTTTTGCTTCCTACGCGATGGAAGCAGTCGGAAAAGCTGGGGGAGCAATTGTTGAGGAGGTACGCAGACAGTTTAAGGAGATTAAGGGTTTGATGGAAGGAAGGGCTAAACCAGATTACAGACGCGCGGTATCGATTGTTACCGCCGCCGCCTTAAAACAGATGGTTCTACCCGCTCTCCTTCCCGTCCTTGCTCCCATCCTCGTGGGAATCTTTTTGGGTCCTGAGGCATTAGGCGGTCTTCTCCTTGGTGTTATCATCACGGGACTTTTTGTGGCAATCTCGATGACCACCGGGGGAGCTGCTTGGGATAACGCCAAAAAATATATCGAAGAAGGAAATTATGGTGGAAAGGGAAGTCTGGCTCACCAGGCTTCCGTTACCGGCGACACGGTTGGTGATCCCTACAAAGACACGGCCGGACCAGCGATCAACCCCATGATTAAGATTGTCAACATTATCGCCCTCATTATTGTCAGCTTAATTGTCTAATCGCAGAAACTATGGCTAACAAAGATACAAAGGAAGACGAAAAACGCCCCAGGCCCTCAAACCAGGGCCGAACTAAACCAATTCCGATCACGACAGAGATGGAAAGGGCATATCTTGACTATGCGATGTCGGTTATCGTTTCCCGAGCCCTTCCTGATATACGCGACGGATTAAAGCCTGTTCAACGGCGGATCATCTACGCAATGCATAACCAGGGGATGGGACCGACTGCTCGTTACCACAAATGTGCCGCGGTGGTTGGCGAGGTTCTCAAGAGGTATCATCCCCATGGTGATATGGCGGTTTATGATGCTCTTGTTCGGATGGGACAGGACTTTTCCATGCGTTACCCGCTAATTGATGGTCAGGGAAATTTTGGCTCAATCGATGGAGATAGCCCCGCAGCGATGCGTTATACTGAGTGTCGTCTCGCCCCAGTCGCTGAGGAACTTCTCGCTGATATCGAGAAAGAAACGGTCGATTTTGTTCAAAACTACGACGCCACTACCACCGAACCGTTCTTTCTTCCTGCTACCGTACCCAACCTTCTCCTTAACGGTTGTTCAGGAATTGCAGTGGGGATGGCCACCAACATTCCTCCTCACAACCTATCGGAGGTAATCAACGCTTTGGCGGCCATGATCGATGAGGCAAAGATCGGTGATGAGATCGACAATCTTACCTTCGATACTGATCTTACCGTCGATGATTTAATAAAACACATCCAAGGGCCTGATTTTCCCACTGCCGGCGAGGTCTACAACCAAGAAGAGGTGATCAAAGCC
>JABAOC010010068.1_pt3 | contig 19460 bp, 19 predicted proteins | sample 7062161 | NCBI WGS metagenome assembly JABAOC01 (sample SAMN14538625, study PRJNA623070) | marine sediment metagenome | biome: marine biome [ENVO:00000428]; feature: marine pelagic biome [ENVO:01000023]; material: deep marine sediment [ENVO:00002113] | place: India: Gulf of Khambhat ... | reverse complement strand
GCCTTCAACTGTCTGAGCCCGAAGGGCGAGTTTTGAAGGCGCCTGGAGCGAGCCTTAGATTTATCAAAAAACCTTTGGGAAAAGCGAAAAGGGGTTGGCCTCAGTCCGAATCAGGTTATCATAAAAATCTCAACTGGTTACGTAATCCATTGTGCGTTTTCTGAGGAAACTCCAGTCTCTAAAGGGTCATTTCCGGGAACGACAATCACAGGAACTCTTCTGATTGTCGATCATTGAATCTCCCTTTTTGTCATGTTATCATTGAAGATTCCAAACCAGGGACCATCCATGCGAATCCTCTTTGTCTATCCGAACCTCCAGGCCCAGATCGGCTTCAATTACGGCGTCGCTTATCTCTCTGCTGTCCTGAGACAAAACGGCCATGATACCAAACTCCTCAATATCAACGAGAACCTGGACTACCCACTCGACATGAAGAGAATTCTTGGGGATTTGGAGGAATTCTCTCCGGATCTTGTGGGCTTTTCCCTTGTCAGTAACCAACGCCAATATGCCCTCCAGATCGCCAAGGCGATTCGGTCCCAAATGGACGTACCGCTCGTTTGTGGCGGTATTCACACAACCATTGATCCCTCAGACATCCTGGAAACAGGTCTTTTCGACTATGCTTGCGTTGGAGAGGGTGAGGAAGCCCTTCTCGAGCTCGTCAACGCCCTCCAAAAGAACGAAGATACTTCCAAAATCCAAAACATCTGGGTGCGTCGTAATGGAAGAATCATTGAAAACGGGGTTCGACCCTTTAGTTCTCTCGATAACCTTCCCCCCAAGGATTACGATATTTTTGATTTCCAGAACATGATCGATGCCAAGGACGGGTGGGTGGGCGTCATGGCCTCCCGGGGCTGTCCTTTCCGGTGCACTTACTGCTTCAATCACCGACTTGTCGATATCTATCGGGCCGATACCGGCCTATCACCTGCCAAACTGAACTATATTCGTCATCACCCGATTCGAGACGTCATCACCGAGTTGGAGTATCTCCTCGAACATTATCATGGGATCAAAATGTTCATCTTTGATGACGATCTCTTCACCTTTAACAGAGATTACGTTCATGAATTCTGTCGTGTCTATCAGAAACGAATTCCGATCCCCTTTGTATGCAACGCCCATGTTAAGGTCTTCGATGCCCGGATTGCCAGTAGTTTGAAGGAGGCCGGTTGCCGCATCATTAAGTTTGGTCTCGAAAGCGGGAGCGAGAGAGTCCGAAGAAAGATCCTGAACCGACCGATGACCGACCAAGACATTGTCGCGGCATTCCGAGCAGCCCACAATGCTGAACTTCACACCTCAGCATTTGTCATGATCGGCCTTCCCGATGAAAGGAGATCAGATCTTTTTGCTACTGTCGACCTGCTGGCTGCCGTCCAGCCAGGACGCTTCCGTTGGTCCATCTTTTTCCCGTATCCCGGAACCGTTGCCTACGAGATTGCGAAAGAGAAGGGGCTGATTGATTTCAAAAAAATGGAGACCCTTTCCAACTTCACTGAGGAGTCTTGCCTGAACTTTGGAGAAGAGCATAATCTTCTCATTGACAAAATGGCCGTTGCCTTCCCGTGGTTTGTCAATGCCAGGACAGACCTTCCAGTATCATCGATCTACAGAGAACTCGTATCGCAGATCGAGAGTATGGATGGAAGGACGTGGGCGCGGGTAAAAGGGACCATCCGGTCGACAGACAGGGAAACCTCCGCTTTTCTCATGAAGGCGGGCAAGTGGCACTACACCATCAGATACAATGACTTTATGGGAGTTCGAAGCGATTGGATCGATCCATGAGCGACAGAGACTTTCAGAGGATTCTGATCCGATGCCCCAACTGGGTCGGCGACCTTGTGATGGCGACCCCTGCTCTCAAGACAATCCGCACCAGTTTTCCTCGCTCCCATATCGCCTGGCTGGTCAAATCATATGGCAAAAAGGTCATCGAAAACCTCCCTTACCATGACGAGATTCTTGAATATGAAGACAGAGAAAGGGACCGGGGCGTTGGGGGTCTCTTCTCCTGGGCGATGCGACTCCGGCGAAAAAGATTTGATCTAGCCATCGTTCTTCCCAATTCCTTTAGCTCAGCTCTAATGGTCTTTTTGGCGGGTATCACGCGTCGTGTCGGCTACAGTCGAGAGGGAAGAGGGTTCATGCTCACAGATTCCCTGCAACCCCCCCGGAATGGATCCCAAATCGTTCCTATCCCCATGGTAGAATACTACCTCAGGATTACGGACACCCTGAAATGCCCTCGAATCACCGAGACTCCCGAGCTCTCGGTCTCGTCCATTGCAAGGAGAGAAGCAAAGACGATCTTTGAGCAATTCGGCTTGGGCAATAACGCAATGACTGTCGTCATGATTCCTGGGGCAGCCTATGGCTCTTCAAAGTGCTGGAAACCCGAATATTTCGCCGAAGTGGCCGACCGATTGATCGAGCAATACGGATGCAACCTGCTGATCATTCCGGGTCCAGAGGAGGTGGAGATCGCCAGGGATATTCAGGGGGAGATGAAAAACAGCCCCGTGGTCCTTGCCAATCCGGTGGTTCCTCTTGATATCTTGATGGCCATTATCGAATCAAGCTCACTGGTCATTACCAATGATACGGGTCCGCGACATTTCGCCGTGGCTTTCGACAGACCCCTCGTCGTCATCATGGGACCAACAGATCCCCGATACACCAATCTCAACCTCCAAAAGACGATCGTGTTGCGGGAGGATCTCGACTGCAGTCCCTGTCATCTAAAAGTCTGCCCCCGTGATCATCGCTGTATGACTGCGATAGAACCCGATGATGTCATCCAGGCGAGCAGCAAACTGATAGACCAGTTTATCAAGAGCTCCTGAACGGGAGTTTTCGGGCTCGTTCGATCCATATCAGCTCTGAAGAGTCAAGGATCGTGTCCTGATGCACATACCGCTTGAGAAATTCAAGAAAATTATCAGTCGCTTTAAACAGCTTAAGATCGCGGTCATTGGGGATATTGTCGGGGATATCTACATCTATGGTAAGCCTTTCAAACTCTCTCGTGAGGCTCCTGTTCTGGTTGTCCGTCACGACAGCGAAACCATTCTACCGGGAAGTGCTGGGAACACCATCCACAACCTCGCCCATCTCGGTACCCAGGTCTTTCCTTTGAGCATCCTGGGAGGCGATGAAGCTGGGAGATCTCTGATGGGTCAGTTCTCAGCGATGAATGTCGAGATGGAGGGCCTCATCATTGCCGAAAGTCGGAATACCATCACAAAAACGCGTATTATGGCCGGAGATGAGCATACCTCCAAACAGCAGGTCATCCGCATCGACCGCGAAGTCAAGGAACCCCTCCAGAAGGATTTGGAAGATCGAATGACCGCGTACCTCAACCATCTGTCCGACAAGGTCGATGCCTTTATCGTCGCCGATTACGGATATGATACCGCTACTCCCCTCCTCCTCGAGAAGCTGAAGACCGTCGCTTCTCGTAAGATCGTGGTGGCCGATTCGAGATACCGGCTTCACCTCTTTTCAGGAATGACAGCGATAACTCCAAATGAGTCTGAAGCAGAGGTTCTCGCTCAGGAGACCATCAACACGACCCAGGACGCCGTCAGGGTGGGACGGAGGTTTGTCACAGAACTCGACCTTAAGGCCGTACTGATCACGAGAGGAAACAGGGGAATGGTTCTTGTGGAGCGATCCGGAGAATTCTATGAAATCCCAATCTGTGGTAGCGATGAAGTGACCGATGTGACAGGAGCCGGTGACACGGTAGCGGCAGTCCTCACTGCGTCGCTCGCCGCTGGAGCATCCTTTTATGAGGCGGCCCGATTGTCTAACTACGCTGGTGCCGTGGTCGTCATGAAGAGTGGAACAGCCACTGCGTCGCCTGATGAACTGGTCCATGTAATCGAGCAGGACTGGACATCCCAAATCTAAAGTCAGTTCTAGAAAAAAGCGTTTAAGTATCTGCAATAGGTACATTTTAGAGGATTGTGATTGGCGAAAAAATGAAGCATTTATCGGGGGCAGCCAAACAGCTTCGACAGGAGATCTGGAGCGAATGGAGATTCGTGTTGGGTTCTAGGGAATATCATCTACCATGTAGCCACGGACCATCATACCTCTTATCTACGGTCTGAACTCTGATCGGGTCTCTAAGAATTGATGAGCAGAGTCGAGAAATTCATAAAGGATCATGAAAAACTCCTGCAGGTTGTCAATTCACTGAAATCTCAGGGAAAGAGACTCGTTTTGACCAATGGCTGTTTTGATCTGCTTCACGTGGGTCACATCCGTTGCCTGAGGGGAGCAAAGGCCCTCGGTGATGTCCTCATTGTCGCTGTCAATAGCGACAAATCCATGAAGAAACTGAAACGGACGGGGCGCCCCATCATGCCAGAAGCAGAACGGATTGAAATCCTCGAAGCCCTTGAATGTATCGACTATATCACGCTCTTTTCTGAAGAGAGGCTAGATCGCCTCCTTTTGATCCTTAAACCCCACATCCACGCGAAGGGAACCGACTACACAGAAGAAACAGTACCTGAAAGAGAGACCGTCATCTCTTACGGAGGGAAAATAGCCATTGTGGGCGATGCCAAATCGCATTCCACCACAGAGCTCATGAGCTATATCGCCAAGATCCAACAGAACGAAAAACACGTCCATCGAAAGTCAGGAGTCAGGAGTCAGAAGTCAGAGTGACCCGCAAATAAGAATCTCGCACATCAGGTGTGGACTTTCCTCAGTTTTTGGACGCTCATGTCCCTGAGGGACGTTTACGGTGGAAGCATGTCAGTATTCCTCGGGCCGTTACCAAATACCTTTAGAACACTCTGGTCAACGCTTTGCAGGCGTACTTCGCCAGAAAGTGGAAAAGGAAGCTCTGAGCGCGAGTCAAGATTTTTTCGCTTACAATCCTTAGCGAGGCGTAACGGCCGCAAATCCAACTGTCTGATCCGCCGCAGGCGGAGAGTTTTGGATTTGCAGTGGAGCCGAGCTTTAGAATTGTCGAAAAAAGATTTCGGAGCAGCNNCGCTTTCATCAGACAAAAGTCGAAAAAAGGAATTTGGGCAACCGCCTGTTCCCACTTGACACGCCAACGGCGGGAATGGGGGAGCGAAGAGATATGAGGGTCCAGTCAAAAGACTCAAAATCGTCGTAAAACATCAGAAGGTTACAAACTTCTTGCTTTGAAAACTCAGGAAACTCCACACATAAGGTTCCTTGACAACGCAGAATATCATCGCTGTCTCGGGCGATGCGTTCTCCTTCCCTTCCGACCCCACCGATTGTGGAGCCAGAAATACTGGTCCGGATATTTCCGGACCATACTTTCGAGAATCTTGGTATAGGCTTGTGTATTTCTCTCAAGGTCCCTTTCCATATCCCCAGTAGTCTCGGGGACAAGAGGCGCACCGATAATGACATGATGATGACTCTTGTTTTCTCTGATGTTGAACAGGGGAATCATTGGAGCCCCTGTTCGTAACGAAAAGACAACAGGTGAGGGGGTGGCGGGTGCCTTCTCGCCAAAGAAATCCACCATGACCCGGCTCTTTTTTCGCTCTCGCTGATCCACAAAAATCGCTACGATCTTTCCCTCACGCAGACGGTTGATCACCTTCTCACTCACATTTCGCTTGGATAGTATGGTGACCCCTGCGGCTTCTCGTGTGCTTTTGACATATCGGTCGATCCATGGATTGTGAATCCTCTGAGCCAGAGCAACAATCGGGTATCCAAAGAAGGACGCCCCGAGAGCTGGGATTTCCCAGTTGCCGAAGTGAAATGTCAACGCGATGATGCCTTTTCCTTGCCTGAGACCCTCTTCGAGGTGGTTCCAGCCCTCTACCCGGGCATATTGATGATAATAATCGATACGCAGTTTCGGCATCCTCAGGAACTCGACAAAAATCATCCCGAGATTGGAAAAAGTCTTTCTCGCTATTTCTTGCAACTCATCCGGGTTTTTCTCCCGACCGAAGGCGATCTCAAGATTTTCGAGGGCAAGCCTCCGACGATCTCTCACGACCCTGTAGGCCATTCTCCCAAGGGATCGACCGATCCAGAGTGCCCATTCCAGGGGCAGGAGGTTGAGCAGGTAAGAGATCCCTCTCAAAACGAGATAGCTGAAGTAGGAGCGCATGTGATGACGATCTCCGTCGTTATCTATCGTTCAGAAGTCCCTCTTTCGACAATGGCCGAGCGTAGGCGTAAGAAGTCCGCGATCTCGTCGCATATTTCCTTGCCAGAGTTCCCCCATTCGATCACAAGGCTCGGAGCGACTCCGGACGAAGCAATGAGCGATTTCGAGAAGTTAGGACCCGTTGAATGGTCTGGAGGGCTTTCTCCCTCTCCCCGGGCATACTGATTTTCAGGGGAAGGTAGTTTGACGGATGATTCGAGGTAAAAAGGCATTTGCTCAATTCACAATTTCCAATCATGATGCCCAGTTCTTCCAATAGGGCGAAAGGATCAGGAAGTTCAAAAGCTCCAGATGCGGTCTCTCGCTCCAGAGGGGTGCCTGGTACGACCATCAGGGTGAGGGCACCGACAAAATCTGGATCGATCTCACCCAGAATCCTTCCCGTATCCATGGCGTGCTGATGACTCAGCTCTGTACCTCCGATACCAAGCAAAACCGTGACAGAAAGGGAAATGTCGGCTTCCTTCACCCGCCTTCCCGCAGCAACCATCTCCTCATAGGTCGCTCCTTTCTTGATCTTCTCGAGGACACGCCGGTTACCGGATTCAATTCCTAGATAAACAATACCTAGGCCCGCCTCTCTCAGTTCCGTCAGATCTCGAGCCGTTTTGTGAAGAATCGACCGTGCGTTTCCATAAATGCCGACCCGCCGGAGTTCTCCGAGTTTATCTCTCAAGTAAAAGAGGATTTCGAGGAGCCTTTTCTGTGGCATAAAGAGCGCATCTCCATCGGCAAGAAAGACTCTACGGATCTCTACTCCCCAGGAACTCGCCTCGTCGATATCGTGTCTGATTTCATCAAATGATCGGATTCGGAACCTCTTGTTCTTGTACGAGCCACAGAAGATGCAACGGTTATGTGAACATCCAACTGTCGCCTGAAGGATCAGGCTCTCGGCTTCGCTCGGCGGCCGATAGATCGCCCCTTCATATTCCATCGTTCAACCACTCCGTTCGTTCTCCCGGCTCGCCAATTCTTCCTCGTTGAGGCACCACGTTTCTATTCAAAGTTCGTTTCGCCGGACCTGACGATGAACGGGTTCTCTGCCGGAATGAGAACATGATACGGGGAATACAACACGACGTGGCGGCCAACTGCCCGGAGCAGGCCATCAATTGATGAAGGATGTTCGAGAGACACCAGAACGGGTTTGTCTAAGAGCCCGTTTATTCGTGTTCCTTGAATTGGAACACGATCTCATCATCTTTGACCAACCCCTGCTTGTGGGCCTCCAATTCCAGATATCCCTCGTGACTCTTGAGGTGCTCTATCTCCTCCAAGAGAGCTGCATTCTCAAGGCGGACGGCTTCGTTAGTTCGGGTCAACTTCTCCAAATGCCGTTTCAACTTGAAAACATGGAGAAGCCCGTTCTCACCAAAAACGGTCACGAGGGCCATGGCAAGAATGAAACCGAGTAAAAGGAGTAGGTATCTCTTCTTCCTCATCGAATCATTGCTAACACGGCTTCGCCGGTTTAGGAGTCGGCTTGGGCATGACGCTCACTCGAGCTTGAACTTAATAACGACCGTCCCCCATTCATCGACTTGTTGCTCATTTTCCGGAATTGCCTTAAATCGCCATTGCCGCAAATAGTTTGCAGCTACTCTCTCCAGTTCAACATCTCCAGCCCGTTTTACAGGAATAACCCTGTCCACCGTGCCATTCGGGCGCACCCAGAACTTCATCTCAAACTCGGTCTCAATCGTGGCTTTCACATTGGGTATGGGAGGAAGATAGGTCAACTCCCGTCGAGCGATCGGTCCCTGAATCGCGATATTTTCTACCTTGCCATGCTCTTGAAGCTTTGCCGGCGATGGCGATTTCAATCGCATGATAACCATTTCTGTGCCGAGATCATCCTCGACTTCATTGCCCCTGAGCTTCCCAGGTAAGATATCGATCGAGTTCCTCATGCCCTCGTAACTTTTTGTCGGTCTCACACTCCCCTCGAAGGCCCTCGCCATCTCTTCATAAAAGGGGGACGCCAAAAATCGTTTGATCCGTTCCTCCTCGGCCGGAACCTCCTCGGCCGGCGGCAGCAGAATGTCGGGAGAGGGAGCCTGAAGGCTCTCCCCGAGGCTCAATTCAGCCATTTTTCGTTTGAGAACGGTTGCGTCCACCAGGCCTTCTCCAGAGACCGATTCTACCTCCTTCGGATCTGACTGCATAGACATCTCGACCGGTTTCTCGGGAAAAATCTCGAGGAGAAGTTCTCTCGAGGTCAAAAGCCGAATAGGGATAACTCCCGAGTCGGTCCCCAAGAAATCGGGGAGCGCAATCATCAGCAAGGCGTGGATGGCAATGGAACAAAAGACGAAAGGGAAGAATCCCCTTCTGTAAACCCTTTTGAGTCCTATGGTTTTTCCCCTCTCTTTCCTGCCTTCGTCGCAATTGCCAGTTTGTTCAAACCCGATTTCTTTGCCACGTCCATAACCGCCACGACGTTTCCATGGGTGGTATCCTCATCGGCCCGAATGATGACCATTGTTTCCCGATTCTCACGAGCAACCTTGTTGAGCAGCTTTTCGAGTTCCTTTAGGCTGATCGGATCTCGGGTTCCGCCGACGCTCTGATCGATGTAGAGTTTTCCGTCCTTGGTGATCGTGACGTTTACCTCTTTCCGTTCCTTCGAAATCTCTTTGGCCGAAGATGTCGGTAACTTGACCTTGATGGCAGGGGCCCCAATGAAGGTCGTCGTCAGCATGAAGAAAATCACGAGCAGCAGGACCACATCAATCAGCGGAGTAATATCCATTCTTGGATCCACGCGCCTTGCCTTTTTGAATTGCATTTTGCCCTCCCCGCCTCCTACCTCTCTTTCAGAAGGTCAGCAACCCGGAGCGAGTTCTCTTCCATCTCCATGATCAGTGCATCGGCCTTATCGGCCAGATAGCGATAGACCACATAAGTGGGAATGGCGACAATCAATCCCGCCGCCGTGGTTATCAAAGCCTCCGATATTCCTCCGGCCAGATCGCCCGGATTCCCAACTCCTCGAACCGTGATCACCTCAAAGGCTTTGATCATTCCCGTCACGGTTCCCAACAGCCCCAGGAGGGGAGATATGACGGCAATCGTCCCAATGACATTGATATATCGCTCTAAAACAGAGGCTTCCTTTCTTCCCACCTCTTGAATACTTTCTTTGACAATCTCCCTTCTCTTACCAAAGTGCCGAATACCGGCCAGAATAATATTGGCCATAGAGGATTCATCTGTTCGGCAACGGGTGATAGCCTCAGGGATCTTCTCCCTCCGAATCAGATCCTCCACCTCAATCAGAAAATCCTTGGGTATCACCTTACTTCTCCGCAAGCTCCACAGACGCTCCAAGAAGATAGCCAGACCCACCACCGAACATAAGGCAATGGGTATCATGACCCATCCGCCTTTCAAGATAATTGCATACATCTCTTCCTCCTATGGCTTTGCACTTCTTCGATCGATTTCCGTCAGCATGTTTCGAGCCCTCTCCCTTGCGGATGCTGACCGGGATACCTCAATGACCTTCAGATAAATCTGTCTCGCGTTGGCCCATTTCTGGTTCTCCATGTAGATCTCCCCGATCTGAAAGAGCGCCTCGTCGACCTGTCTCATCTGACCCGGATAGAGGTAAATCGCCTTCATGAGTTCAACGATGGCAGTGCTACTGTCGCCCATTCCTCGGTAAATCTCGCCAATCTTCAGCTGAGCAACACTCGCCACTTCCGGATCTCCCGATTTGGCAGCCTCTCTGAGGACTTCGATGGCCTCAGGATATCGCATGGCTCCGAAAAGAATCAACCCCAGTCTCAGAGCCCCTTGAAAACGAACCGGATCGTCCGGGTAGATCTCCATGAGTTCTCTCAGGATCTTCTCGGCGGCGTCCACCCTATCCAGTCTTTCGAGACAGTTCGCGGCTCTGAAATAGGCCTTCCCGGCCAAGTAACTCTCTGGATACCCTTTGGCCACGCGCCCGTATCCTTCGAGAGCTTTCCCATAGTCCCCCATTGCGAAATAGCTCTCAGCAATCTCAAAGTAGGCATCTGCCAGGTAGTTGCTCCGGGGATACTGTTTCACAACCAATCCGAAGGCCTGGATTGCCCTTTCGAAATCTTCTTGTTCTCGGTAGATCTCACCGAGTTTGAACTGAGCATCATCAGCCAAATCACTCCGAGAGTAATTCTGCAGCAACTCCTTGTAGGTGTTGATGGCGTTCTGCACCCTATTGTCTTCCAGGTAATGCTGGGCAAGTCTGAAAAGGACATTCGCACCGAGAGGATGGTCCGGGTATGTGGAGAAGAAAGCGTTGGCTCTCTCGATAAAGTTCTCATACCTTTTTTGTCTTTCAGAAGACAAAAGAATGCCGTATTCGGCCTCTGGAGCCTCTTTAGACTGTGGGAATTCCCGAATGACCTGGAGATATGTAAGGGTCGCCTCCATGTAGGACCCGATGTTGTAATAGCAGTCGCCGATTCTCAGAAGCGCTTGTGAAGCATGGTCGGGAGATGGCGGATCTTCCACGATCCAGGTGAATTTCTCAATGGCCTTCTCATACATACCCATTCGATAGTAAGACCACGCAATCCAATACCGGGACTCCCCAATCAAAGGACTATCAGGAGACTCAATCATGACGTTTGAGAAATGGTCGATGGCGAAATCAAATTTCCCTTCCTTGTAATAGATCCGTCCGAGAATAAAGTAAGCCTGATCCAAGTGCCGAGCCCCCTCGCTCATCACGAATTCAAACAGGTAGTCGATCGCCTGAGAATAGTCTCTTCGATTGTAAAAGGCCTCACCCAACCGCAGGTAGGCGTCAGAGGCGAGATGGTGGTCAGGGTACTTTTCCAAGAGATCCAAAAAATACCGAATCGCAAGATTCCACTCCCCCCCTTCAAAATAGTAGCGCCCTAAGCTGTCCAGAACCCTTGGATAGATATCCGAATTCTCTTCAAGAGTCTTGAAAAGTGTTCTCGCCCGTTTCGGGTTTCGATTCTGAAGAGATGCCTCACCCATCCAGTAAACCGCCTCATGCCGCCGTATAGAATCCGGAAAATCATGGAGCATGAGGTTCCACGCTTCGATGGCCCTCGCATAGTTTTTTTGCTGATACAAGGAAAGCCCCGTCTTGAAAAGGGCTTCCTCGGTGAGTGGACCTCCTACCGACACTTCCTGGGCTAAACGATAGGAATCGATCGCCTCTTTGTACTTTTGGAGATTGTAATAGGCCTCCCCTAGATTGAAGTAAACAAGCCCCTTGAGGTCGCTCCCAGGATGAATTCTAAGAAGATTCTGATAGGTTTCTACCGATCTCGTGTAGTCTCCTTTCCTAAGGAAGTAATAGCCAATCTCAAAAAGGGCGTTGTCTGCCCATTCAAAATGTGGAAAGCGGTTGAGGAGTTCATCGTACCTCTCTAATGCGCGCTCGCTTTCGTCCTTTCCAAGATAGCCATTAATCAAGCCAAGAAAGATCACACCCGTGAGCGAGCTGTCGGGGTCCCGTTTGAGGGTTCCTTTCAGAACCAATATGCCTTCGTCATACTTCCCATCATGGATCAGACTCTGCCCGAGGCCATACAGGGATGCCTCATGAAGGGCATGAGAGGGATACTTCTCGGTGAACTTCCTGAAAATCTCCCCCGCTTCTTGGAAGTGTTGCGTCTGGAGAAGATAACCCGCCATCGAGAAAAGAACCTCGGGAGCTCGGAAATGATTCGGGTATCTCTCCAGAAAGAGTCGCTTAGTTGTGATGGCTTCCACTTTTTGCCCTGACCTCCCCAGCACCTCTCCCTCCCAGAACAAAGCGGCCGGCACGAGAGGACTCTCGGTCTGGCTCTTGGCGATTGGTTGGAAGTGAGACAGGGCCGTTTGAAAATCCTCTCTCTCCATAGAAATCCACCCCATGGAGTATTGAGCCCAATCGTAGAGCCGATGATTTGGAGATTCTTGAACAACTCGCTTAAACCGTGATAGAGCCTCGTCAAGCATTCCCAGATGATATAAGGATTCCCCCATGTAATAGTGGCTGTAGCCACTCAGTTCGCTATTTGGGTATGCCTCAACGACCCGAGAGAGGGATTCGATGGCCCCTTCAAAATCCGCTGAAAGGTAGCGTTTCATGCCCTGTCGGTAGTCTGCCTTAGCCCCTTGGATAACTCGGGCCACGGACGTCGTGACAGAGCTGGAGTAAGCACATCCGGGTGCTTTCGCCGCCGGTCCCCCCTTCTCGCCCTTTTCGACCCGATCGAGAACCTTAAGATCAACCCTTGGTTCCTCCTTCACGCCTTCGGCAATCAGGGATGGAAGCGGAATATGTCGGCTCTCCGAGAATCGGGATGAATCCTTGCCAAGAAAGACGACATCAGGAACATCTAATTCAAGCGGTCTCTCCTGGCCGCCCAGGTACGGTTCGTAGGAAAGACTCAACAGGCAGCCCAACAGGAAAAGAACAACGAAACGGACGGGATAGAATAGCTCGAACCGCCGTGGACCTGAAGATCGAGGAGAAGCATACCGCCTCGGGGTTCCCATCAGGTTAATCCTTGCTGGTCGCCACCAGAGTGTAAAAAACAATAATTTTAATGGGTTAAAGCATTCAGAGAAAACTATCAGAAAGGTCCTGCATTGTCAAGCAGGGCAATTGAAATCACCAGGCCTTCACGTGCCCAGCCTCACCCGGCCCAGAGTCGCGGCCACGAGCCAGTCCAACCACACCGCAATTCTGGAACGCTTTTCCAGAGCTCTTAAAATGAGAAGGTACAATCCCACCAACAGAAAGAATCCGTTGGGAATCCAGGTAGCTACCCACGCTAGCAAAAGGCCTCTCTCGGCTAGGGCCTCAGTGGCCGTCATCATAATATAGTAAGCCATGATGATGGCGAGGCTCTTGACAAGACTGTATGAGCGACCGGATCTTGGAGGCAAGACCCCAAGGGGGATCCCCAGAAGTCCAAATACGATGCAGGCAAAGGGAATGGCATACTTCTCATGAATGACCACCTGTTCGTGGATATAATCCTCTCCGTGAGCCTTTTTTTGCTCAATCTCCTCTTTCAACTCACCAATCGATTTCTCGCTGTCCTTTGTCCGGATCCTTTTGCCTCCTCCGAGAGACTCCTCGATGTCGATCCTCATGTGGTAGTAATCAAAATCAATCTTCCGATAGACGAGATCATTCTTATCATGGATGTGGATACTACCATCCCTCAGGATCAAAATCACCTCACCCTTATCAGGATCGGATACCAACTGGGCGACCTTGGAAAAGATGACCTGACTTTTGTCCTTGTCCCTCTCATCCTGAATCAAAACCCCTTCCATTCGGTCACCCTGAGGAGTCATGCCGTCCGCGTAGAATACGAGGCCGCTGAAGCTGTCGTTGAAGACACGGGGCTTAAACTCAATATGGGCTTTCTTACGAGCGATCTCATAGAGGGCATTCCTGAAACTCGTGCTTCCCCAGGGAAGGGCATAGACGGCCATGAACGCCGCGACACCATAGCATAAAAGGGAAAGAGTAATTACCGGGGGTATGAGCTGAAATAGGCTGATCCCCGAGGCCTTCATGGCCGTGAGCTCGTGATCGGTTGACAGCCTGCCAAAGGCCAAGAGAACGCCAAGGAGGAACGCCATGGGAATGGTGAACACAAGGAAATTTGGAAGGATATAGACGAAAAGCCTGAGAACATCAAAAATATGAACCCCCTTATTGATCACCAGGTCAGAGAGTTTGAAAATCCTACCAATGAGAAGGATGAAAGTAAAAACCACCAAACCCATTCCCAATGGAATGAGGATCTCTTTAAGGATGTAAAAAAATATCTTTTTCGTCCACAAAGTAATCCCACTCCCCTTGCCGGCTCATCCGCAACGATTCAGTCGTCAGGGATCGGCCATTGGTTTCCAGGTAAATGCCACTCAGTCGCACCCTATCCAAAGAAAAACTTGTTCAGAAGATCCCTGAATCCTCGCCTTTATTGCTCCCTTTTCACACGCCTTCTATTCTTCCACCATCTGGCAAGTCTTCTTCCAATCTCATACTCAAGACCATTCTCACTCGGACTGTAGTACACCCTCCCCGCTAGATTTCCAGGTAGATAGTCCTCTTCCACAAAGTGCCCCGGATAATCATGGGGATACTTATAGGTTTTTCCGTAGCCCAATTCCTTCATGAGTCGAGTCGGGGCATTTCTCAAGTGGAGCGGAACGGGGTGGGCCTCCTTTTGTCGCACGTCTTGCATCATTTTTCTGTAGGCCAGATAAACAGCATTGCTCTTCGGGGCAGAAGCCAGATAGACGGCTGCGTGCGCTATGGCCAGTTCCCCTTCTGGCGAGCCGAGAAAACGAAAGGCTTCAGTTGCGGCCACTGCGATCTGAAGCGATTGAGGGTCAGCGTTTCCCACGTCTTCGGAGGCGAAACGTACCATCCTCCGCGCGATGTAGAGAGGATCTTCCCCGGCCTCCAGCATCCGTCCCAGCCAGTAAAGTGCTGCGTCCGGGTCTCCACCTCGAAGGCTCTTGTGAAAGGCAGATATGAGATTGTAATGCTCCTCCCCTGCCTTATCGTAAACAACAGACCTCCTCCCGAGCAACTCCCGTAGTGTTTTTGAGGTTATCCGTCGCCTTTTCCGGCTATCTGATCTCGTCATTGCTACGGCAAGTTCGAGCGCATTAAGCGCCACTCGGGCGTCTCCATTGGCAAAAACAGCGAGACCCTCCAGAACGTCCCCTGGAACATCGACATTCAACCCAGCCAGTCCAGCCTCACCCGTTGACAAGGCACGCTTGAGAACCCTCAGGATGTCCGCCCTCGCTAGAGGCTTTAACACGAATACCCGGGCACGGGATAAGAGGGGGGCAATCACTTCGAAAGAGGGGTTCTCTGTGGTCGCTCCGATAAGAATCACAGTACCCTTTTCCACGTGAGGGAGGAACGCGTCTTGTTGCGCCTTGTTAAAGCGGTGAATTTCATCGACAAAGAGGATTGTCTGCCTCCCGTAGTATTGCTGCTGCCTTCTCGCGTCGACAACGACCTCCCGAATCTCCTTTACACCCGACAGAACTGCACTAAAGTTGACAAAGTGGCATTCAGAGGCACGTGCCACAATACGGGCGAGGGTGGTCTTTCCGGTTCCGGGGGGACCCCAGAGTATCATCGAATAGACCTCCCCTCTCTCGATCGTTTCTCTGAGGATCTTCCCCTTCCCGAGCAGATGCTGCTGCCCGACGAAGTCGCGAAGCGTCTTGGGTCGAATACGTTCCGCCAGAGGGACCTTTTCGGACGACTGGCTACTGGACTTATTATCGAAAAGACTTTTTTCACGCTGCTTTGATCCGACTTTCAAGGTAACCTCTTGATCCGGCCTCTCTCGAGGAGTGAAACCATCTGTCCATGGATCAGGCCATTCGTGGCGAGGACCTCTCCTGAATCTATGCTGAAGGGTGCATTCCGAAAATCGCTGACTCTGCCGCCCGCCTCCCGAACCATAACGACCCCCGCGGCGACATCCCACGGACGGAGCTTCATCTCCCAGAAACCATCGAATCGTCCAATCGCGACATAGCAAAGATCCAGTGCTGCCGAACCATCCCGGCGAACTCCTTGGGAAGCCAGTGCGAACTTAGCGAAATGGTCAATATTGTTCTCCTCGCTCTCCCTGATGTCATAGGGGAATCCCGTTGCGAGGAGACTCTGTTCAAGCGCCCGAATCTTGGAAACGTTGATTTTCCTGCCGTTCAGGAAAGCTCCATGATCCTTGATGCCATGGAAAAGCTCGTCACCCATCGGATCATAAACCACGCCGAGCACCATCTCAGCCTCCACCTCGAGACCAATTGAAACGCTGAAACAAGGGTACCCGTGAACGTAGTTCGTGGTTCCATCCAGAGGGTCCACGTACCACCTAAAGGAGCTCTCTCCTTGCGGTTTATGCTCACCCTCCTCTGCCAAAACGTGATGACGGGGGAAACGGTCCAGAATGCGACCAATGATGGCGTCCTCGCAGAGGTGGTCTACCTCGGTTACCAGGTCTACGGGTCCCTTGTATGCGATAGGCTTGGACTGGCCAAGGTGTCTTCTCTGAATCTCACCTGCCTCCCTGGCCAGGGCAACGACGAAGTCTCCGATCGATTTCAATTCGCGATGATTCAGCTTCTCGATCTTTCCCATGGGTAGTCGGTAAGTTCAAAGCCCGTCGAGTATGTGGCATCTTACTCGGTTAGCGGTCCATTCCAGCCACCCGGCTGCTTGCTCCTTCGACCCGATCACAGACCCAAGAGGCTCCGCGTATTGTCTCCTAGGATCTGACTCAACGGAACCCGATCAAGGCCCGCATCTCTTATCTCCCTGAGATACCGCACCTGTCTGATCAGTGGGTAGTCACTTCCAAATAAGACCCGTCCAGGACCGACAATCTCGGAGGCCACTCGGTAGATATCCTTCCGGTAAAGATACGGACTCGCCGCAGTATCGTAGTAGACCCGTTGGGTCGCCTGGGCCACAGAGGGCATCATCTCATAAAAAACAAGCCCCCCACCCCAGTGGGCAAGGATGATATTGATGTCAGGGAAAGAGGAAACAAACCGATAGAACTCTCTCAGGTCAGTCTCTCCCTTACCCGGGTAGGAATGGCCAACCGTCTCGCTAGCGTGAAGAAGAAGAGGAATTCCCAACTTAGATATGGTGTTGCAGATCGGCTCCATCCCGGCAATGTCTTTACGAGTCATCCTTCGTATATAGAAGCCAAGCTCCCCGACTCCTTTAAGACCTCCGGCAACAAAGCGAAGGATCTCCTGGACAGCCTTTTCAGGCTCTGCTGGATAGATCGAGCCGAAACCGACAAGACGGCCCGGAAAGCGCTCGACAGCCTTCATGATCGCGTCGTTACCCACGACGCATAGTTCATGGCTTTCCCACGGGAATCCACAAACCACAGCCATGTCGACTCCCGCTTCGTCCATCTCGGCAATCAAGGATTCTGGCCCGATCATCCGGGCCTTACCGTTCCCATAAATCTCGCGAAAGGCCGGGTCTCTTCGACCGTAGGTAGACCGATTGTGGAGAACCTCTCGGGGAAAGATGTGGGTGTGGCTGTCTATGATCATTGCATCCTACCCCAGCCTTCCTACGTCACCTCGAACAGACTCACATCTCCCTTGCCCTTGCGGAGGACCCGTGGCTCCTCATTGGTCAGGTCAATAACGCTTGAATGCTCCGCGACAATAACTCCTCCATCAATGACGAGTTTCAGTCGCCTGCCAAACTTTTCTTCAATATCAGCAGGGTCGCTGTACAGTTCCTCATTGGCCTTGTACACGCTTGTACTGATGATAGGATGGCCCAGTCTTTCGGCAATGCTAAGACAGATGCGGTTGTCCGGAACTCGAATCCCCACCGTCTTTTGCTTGGTCATGGCGATCTTAGGCACGAGTTTGGTTGCCTCGAGGATGAAGGTGTACGGGCCAGGCAATAGCCGCTTCATCGTCTTGTATGCGTAGTTGGATACATGAGCGTACTGACTGATATCGGTGAGACCCGAGCAGATAAAGCTCAAGGGCTTCGTNNTTGAGCCGATAGACCTTTTCAATCGCCTCGTTGTTGAATAGGTCACATCCGATCCCATAGATCGTATCCGTGGGATAGCCGATCAGCTCACCCTCCTTGAGCACTTCGACAACTCTTTCAATGAGACGCCTCTGCGGGTTATCTGGATTGATGCTAATGATCATACCCGTCGCCTCCCTCTTATTAGGACCCCTTGCGGTATGAATTGCCCCCCGGACCGATTCACTCCAAGTCTGAGGCCATTCTATTTATGAGAACCTTCATTGGCTTACCAAGGGCGACCTTCAAACCAAAGCTCTTCAGACAGTTCGGAAAGCCTTGGCCAACCAAGTTTTGAAGCCCATTTTGCTCCAGAAAGCGGCGGCCTCCTGATTCTCAACCTGATAGAAAAGCTCCACATGGCCAAGCCCCCACCTCCTAAACCAAGCCAGGAGCTCGTTGCAGAGGGCTGTTCCAATTCCGGAATTCCGTATTTCTGGCCTGACAAAGATGTTCTCGATGTAACCTACAGTCTTTGGGACCACAACCGAGGGACTCTCGTTGACACGGCCCATGGCAAAACCAACCAATCCGTTGTCCGATTCGGCTACAAAAACTGCGTATTTATGGTCGTCAAAAACCCGCCGCAAATATGCATCGTACCTTGTCCCGGCATCGGGCGAAAGCTGATAAAACCCGTCCATTGGCCGAACAAAGTGAGCCAGTTCCAACCAGAGATCCACAATCTGTCCCAGATCTCCCTCCTTCCAGCCTCTGATCCTCACCTTATGCATCCGCCTCTCCCAATATGGCCATCCTTACCCTCATATTATCAAGGCATCGTCTGTTTTTGAAGCCTCTCTCTATCAACACTGTCTCAAACCCTCCCGCCAATTGTCTTTCCGGGAGGAAACAACACGGGTTTGGAAAAAACCCGAATTCACTGGCCGCGGAGAAATCTGGCACGGATGACCGGCCGGCGAAGCCATAGCCGAACCAAATGCCCCGCCCCTTTGGAATACCGAATCGGTGAGAGGGTAAATCGATGGGGTCAAGGAGGGATATTGCGCTGGTCGAAACTCGGGGAATCCATCAACGTCTGAAATTGAACCGACCTCTCCTTTCGCAGAAAATTCAATTCAGGAACGCCTCTTTCGAGTGCGTTCCTGGTCTACAACCCACTCAGGACATCTTCAACGAACTCTCTGAGATCCTCATCCTTCGTGGTCATCGCTAGGATCTCAAGCTTTGATCTCAGGCCCTGTTTCTCGAGAGCGGTTCTGCTTTCATATTGACTTTTCAACATTCCGATGGTTTCCCGAACCACCCCCGGGTCATCATAGTCGAGCAAAAGAGAAAGCGTACTCCAATCTTCTGGGAGGCCGTATTCCTCAACATAGCTCCTTACAGCCTCGCCAAACCGGACCGAACCGTGGGCTTCGTAAACTGCGGTGTGCGCTGCTTTATGCTTGTCTGATCCCTTCTTCCCCAGAAAAAGCTTCTCTGCTTCTTTTCGGTACTGTTTCTGTAACCAGCTGGACTGATCGGGTTTTCCCCGGCGCTCTGATCTATCCCGGGATACATGGGCACTCCGGTCCTTTCGTTTATCTATCTCTCTCCAGCTCGGCCGATCTTCATCGTAGTAGTCTCGACCCATTCCAAATCTCCCTTTTCATGAATCCGTGCACGTCATGGCATGAACCGGTTGAGACAGCTGTTTCGAGGGTATTACGC
>JABAOC010018806.1_pt1 | contig 19467 bp, 19 predicted proteins | sample 7062161 | NCBI WGS metagenome assembly JABAOC01 (sample SAMN14538625, study PRJNA623070) | marine sediment metagenome | biome: marine biome [ENVO:00000428]; feature: marine pelagic biome [ENVO:01000023]; material: deep marine sediment [ENVO:00002113] | place: India: Gulf of Khambhat ... | reverse complement strand
ATCTCCTTAAAAAAGTGATTAGGCGGGTGAAAGAATTGCATAGTTATTCAAACCCAGCCATTTTGGCTTTCCCCATTCTTGACGGAAACAAAGATTATCTTGAATGGGTTAAAAACGAAACTCGGGAGTTATAGTTAAGTAATACTCCTTTGGCTGTAAGACGCTTAAGCTGGACTATAATCGATTCGAAGATAATCAAAAGATTCTTATCACTTTTTTACACAGGTGAAGTAAAAATACGGATGTGAACCTATTTTGCCAGATGAAACGGAATTCGAATCACCTGCGGAAAAACAATTAAGTGTTATCTTCCGCTTGCTTGCTACAGAAACCAGTGCTTATGTCTTCACTTTTTTTGGTGTAATTGGAGCCCTTTTAATTCTGACACTTCTTAAACAGCCACGGCTTGTTCTCATCTTTGGAATAGGAACACTGCTTGCCTTCTTGGTAATAATGGTCCTGTCAATTTCTAGTCGGATTTATGAATTGTTCTTAGATAAAACTCGCGGTACCCCTATCGGACTTGGGATACTTGGTATATTCATTATCCTAGTTTGGTATTTCATACGTGCTGATGGGGTTCGGCTAACACTTCTCTCAATCGTAGTCTCAGTAATCTTTCTCATCTGGACCCTGGCGCAAGCCTATTTCATGAGTATGCCGATTTCTAAGATGAGTGCTCAAGTCGCTTCTAAATTCGTTGGTGAACCTAAAAGCCAGGTTTATTCTTATATGGTGCTCTCTGCTAGCGTGGTTTTGCCAGTTCTCTATCTTTATCTTTCGTTGAAACTGCTCCCGAGTTTGGTTAATGAGGTCAACAGACTATTAACCATCCTTTGGGTTATAGGAATGGTTTTCCTAGTGGGATTCCTCTGGATCTTAGTGATGCGGTTTTTTCGCCCGATTATGGACAAACAAGATGCGATTCTCTTTGGAGGAATTTTCTTTATACTTTATGTGCTCTTTATTTTCTACCATTCACTATTCTTTTTGGCGAACCTCCATGAAGCGACTTCTAGTCTGATTGGGAATATCTTAGATGTACTTTTCATGATTGTGACCATTCTTTATGCAATCTATTCCTTTTCTAGAAGAGCCTTCCGAGTGAAATTACCGGGGATTAGCGAAAACAATGCCATCTTCCTCACTTTCGCATTTGGAGCTGGTTATGCTAGTGCCCAGTTATACTATATTGCGAGTGCCGCCGATTTACAAGCGTCGATTTCAAGGATATCTATGCTCTCTCATCTATTAATTTTAGTTTGCTCTCTCATCATTTTGCTCTTCATTCCATACTCTTACGTTATAGCTAAGGGTTACATTGTGCCTACCCCATTCCGTGAGGTGTTCTCCTTACGGAAAAAGGAACTAGCTCCTGTAGAGCGTGAGGTCGAAAAGGCGCCTAAAGAAGTACCAGTCAAAGAAATAAGTGAAGCAGAAACAGTTGATGAAGAGACTAGAGAAGAAGATGTTAGAGAAGAACCCGGTGAAAAAGAAATAGGTGATGAAGAAGGTGTTGAAGAGGATCTTACTAAATAGGAATGAAAACGAAAATGACCTTTGTATGATCCTCTCATACTCATATGTTACTTATAGCTACTTTGGAGAAGATTACTGCCCATGCTGAGCACAGGTCGTTTCTTCTGCAATATTGTCTGTCCGTGATCTGTAGTTCATCATATCCCCCAAAATCACCCTCCAATCGCCCTACAATCAGAATTCTATTTATATTTCATCGGGAAATAAAGAAATTGATGCTTTCTAATATACCCAAATTTGGGGGTTACAGACACTTCATGTGGAGGAAGATTGATGCTCAAGGATACAATTTTAGACATTGATAAAACCCTTGAACCACGAATAGCAGATGATCTCATTGGATTTTTAGCTACCCATCATACAGTAGATCTCAAAAATATGATTTCAATACTAGAAATTTCAAACAAAAAGCGAATAAGAAGCCTTTTAGAGACATTGTTAGAAAGGGAAATAGTACAAGGCGAGCTTGTGGGAAAAAATAAGATTCAATACGTTTCTATTCCTGATATCCCTCCAAATCCTGAACTATCTGCTTTGCCATCAGAATCTCTACCCCTCCTAGGTGCTCTTGTAGGCTTTAAGGAGCCACGAGTTTCCACCCTTGCTGAACTACTAAGAGTACCAAAAAAAGTTGTAAAGCGAGAAATATGTCGTTTAGCTTCAAAAGGACACATTTCTGGATCTTTTGAAGAAAAAGATAAATTTAATTTGGAACGAGCTCCCAATCCGGATCCCCTCCCCGCCTTTGATCAAACACCTCTCGGCCGAGTGCTTAGTGGAGCTTTTATCGTTCATAAAAAACTGACTATACAAGATCTTGTTAAAATTACTGGAGAAATTGACAAATTTGTGCTCCTTAAGGAAATATTGGCCGCTTTTGCTCGTCAAACTCTGAAAGGACACCTAATAGCCAAGGGAAAGAATTTTCTAGTCGATTTTAAAAGCATTGGATACGAACAATTTCCCCTCCCCCCTTCTAGATTGATGGGCAAATATTTTGATACAGTTTGTTCCTTAATCACCTCCCATCGAGCCCCTCTCCGAAAAATCGCAAAGGTAACGAACCTGAGTGAACTCGAACTTCGGCAAACAATCTATACATTAGCCGCGGATGGTACTATAGAACCAGTGATAGTTAAGGGAGACATTTGGTTGGATAAGATACCCACTATCACACGTGATATCTCATTAGACGAATTGACGGATCAAGAACGCCTTGTTCTGGGGATGGCATTAGGGCAGAAAAAATGCCCTCTTCGGAGTCTTGCAAGATGGTTGAAAGTAGATATAGGCACTGTACGACAAATATTCTTTAAGTTGATTACGAATGACATTTTGCAAGGAACTTTAAGTCTAGGACCAAATGAGGAGTTTACTCGAGTTGATTCTTCTTCTGAGTTAGAACCTACTCCTCTTGAAACGGCTGATTTTAGCATTCTTGGTGCATTAATTGTTAATAGCAATCCCGCTATCCCCACACTTGCTAAACAATTTGGATGCTCTGTTACAGAATTTGAGCGCGCCTTGTATCTCCTGCTTGCTAAACGAGCAATTGAGGGGGAAGTCCAAGGTCGAAATTTTCTCTTAGACAGGGTCCTCATCGAACAGCCCTCTCTCTCCAATTCCGAACTTGATACGAATGACACAGTTGTGACTCTAGGTTACCTACTTTCACGAATTGAGGTACGATTTCGAGATATGGCCAAAGATTTAGGGTGGGAGCAAAAGAAAGTCGTTCAAAATATCTATTATCTAGCAGGACTCGGAACAATTCGGGGACAGGTTGATGGAAACACATTCCGCCTCCAAGATACCATTCAGCCTGAACCAGTTCGTACTCCCACGGAACTGGGAGCACCCTATATAGAGCTTCTCTCTTTGATCCGAACTCAATCAGAAGAACCATATCCAATCAAAGAACTTGCTAGTTCTTTACGTATAAGTGAAAAGATGGTCAGGGTGCGAATTTGCCGTCTCATTGGTGAAGGGCTTATCCAAGGAGTTCTCGATTCAAAAAAATTCTCACTAACGAGCGGTACCACCTCCTCGCAGCCCCTTGAAAGCGAAATGACTTGTATCAATTGTGGAAAGCTACTAACAGGCTTAATTTGCTCTCATTGCGGAAAAGAAGCGTTTCAATGCCCTGTTTGCTCNNNACCAGATCTTTTGAGCTGTCCCCACTGTAAAGTGATTGGTCATCAAGCTCATTTGAAGGAATGGATTAAAATTCGGGGGAAATGTCCGACTTGTAAAACACGCTTGACAACAGATATGTTGAAGCTAGTAAGTTCGGACACCTCGAACACCATGCTAGAACTCACTGAAACAGAGTGATTGCAAAAGACATTGTTTTATCCCAGATAAGGGCTCTATTGAGTTCTCAAACACCTTCCAACCTTTCAAAGGGATTGGTGACGCTTTTTAGAACAACATCGGCTGTATTTTCTAGCAGTTTAAGCGAAAATTTGTACAACATCTCCATCTTGGAGTTGATAGTCTAGGCCGACACGCTGCCCTTCGAACTGAGCCGATCCCCAGATCTTTGCGTATCGAAATGTTTGAAGAAATTGTTTGTTGATGATTCGGGTGATTTTTGCAATACGCTCTCCTTTTGAAATCACAATTGGTTGCGCACTGATTTCGCCTTTTTCGTTTTTAGTATAGATTCGGATTAAGTTTAAGGTCTTTAAGATAATCTTCGGGATTTTCTCAATATTTTCTTGTTTATCATTAAGGATACAAGTTGGAATGATTTCAAACCGAGATTTAGCCATGGTTAATAGATCTTTAAATCTCTCCGCGGATCCGGGGAGATCTCCTTTTGTGGCAATTAGTAGACCCTTTTTGTATGTCATTCTCCCTTCAAGAGCCTCTAAGAACTGTTCAAATCCGGTTTTTCCATGAAATTTAATTATACAATTATATTGACGACGCGCTCTCAAAATATCTAGAAGCTCTTCTTTAGTTCCATCAAATAATTCCTCCTTAAAAAGTGTAATTCCTCCGCTCCCTACCTTCTCAATCTCTACCGAAGGTGGAGGTACATTTACTTTGATCTTTACCGCCTCTAGTTCGCCCAGGAGGGTATCCAATTGATAAATGGGATCCCATGCTAGGTCGATCACAAGAAGCAGCAAATTCGCATTTCGCGCAGCTGCTAAAATTTGGCTTCCCGCTATTCCGATTCCTTTGCTTGCTCCTTCTTGGAGTGCAGGGAGTTCCACAATTTGAATTCTCGCGCCTTTGACTTCGGTAATGCCAATTTCCGGTTTTTTAGTAGTATATGCTTGACTGCTGACCTTAGCATTCGCACCTGTCAACGCATTGAGCAACGTACTCTTTCCACTATTGCCTAATCCCAACAAAACCACTTGGGCACAGCCTTCCTTTGCGACAAACCATTGAGGTCCCTTCCCTTTCCGCCGTTGTCTCTCCTCTTCATGTTTGGTTTGCAACTTGGATAGTGTGATTTTTGCATTTCGTAGGATCTTCTCAGTCGCCTTATGCTTTGGACACAATCGGATAAATTCTTGGAGGTGAGTGATGCGCTCTTGGAGTGTGGTGGCATTCTCATAGCGCTCATGAGCGGCTTGGGCTTCTGGACCGATATTTGATGACATGATCTATCTCTCGATCACGATTAGAAGGATTTTATGAGAATTTGTGGCTAGTCTTTGATACAGATATTCACTATGCATACAAGAACATAAACCCTGTGGCTTTCCTAAAAAGCTACAATCTTTAACAGTCAAAGAACTTCTTAGAAGAATTCATCCAAACGTTTGACTTGCTCTTTTTTCAGTTTTATCGGCTTGATAAGTTCAGGATCATCATTCGCTGTTGAATTCACCCGCGGAGACACCGCATATGCTCGCATTAAGTTAGCCGGATAGGATTGTAATAAATTTGCTGCTTCTTCTGGCGGCGTGGTTAACCAGTCCGTTTCGTCCTGTGGTTGGAGAATCACCGGCATCCGATCATGGATTTCTGCCACCAGGGAATTAGCCTTTGTGGTGATAATGGAAAACGAATTGATCCAATGCTCATTTTTGTCCTTCCATCCAGTCCAGATGCCTGCAAAAGCAAAGGGAGATTTATCTTGTAATACAATTCGATGGGGAATCTTCCTCAACGGAGTTTTCTGCCATTCATAGAACCCATCAGCTAGGACCAAGCATCGCTGTTTGCGAAAGGCGCTCCGAAAAATCCTATTCTCCATAATAGTTTCAGCGCGCGCATTTATCAGGCGATAATCTATTGATACATCTTTTGCCCAATGTGGAATGAACCCCCATCGGCACAGCTGGATCTTATCCTGCGAGCGATTGAGAATCACGGGAAGATTTTGTCCAGGGGCGGCATTATAACGTGGCTGGAGCGGCTTATCTAATTCAGCATTAAACCGTTTTTTTAACGCGGCTGGGCTAATAGCTATGGAAAATCTTCCACATAATATAACCCATAAGAACACCCCTATAAAATACAGGAGTGATTTCGTATGCATTGGAACGAGCATGGCAAAATTATTCATATGTGTTTAATATAATAAATCTTCGTCTTCGTTGAGATATGATGTGAGTCAATGGCTGAAGATACAAAAGATCAATGCCTTAAAAGGGAGGTCAAATGGTTAAGAAAGATATATCTCTTTCCCTCGAAGGAAAGAGTTTAAATGGTTACTTACTTCATGTTCAAAACCTGTCCATTGGACGTTTCCCTGAAGAAACCAACTTTATTGTTTTCTTGAAAGCCGAGGATGGAACAATTTCGAAAAATGCAGTAGTTAAAGGGAAGTATTTTGCGGGTAGAGGGAAATTTTACAAACCTTGGTTAGAGATAAATTATTATTGCGTTGTACAGTTCAATTCTTCAAAAACGGTAATCCTTTCTGATAATTCTTTAGACGAAAAGTTATTTAAAAATCTCTTAAAGCTTCTTCCTCCCGGTTCACACATCATGGTAGTTTATTCAAATCATAAGGAGACAAGGGAGGCATTAGATCGAGGAGTTCCAGCGGTAGTTACTCCGATTGGATATCTCTTATGGAAATCAGGTTGTACGTGGTTTAAGAACTGGTACTATTCTGAAGGGTTCTGGGAAGGTGATATCAAGCTGCAAGGAAACAAACCCATGAATCAAAACCACCGAAGAAAGAACTTACTTGAAATACGTAAAGAGCTCATAGAGTTATTGAACACAAAGAGCAAAGTTCTGAAAAGCTTTTTTTGGATTCTCGAAAAAGGGCAAAAGAGTTGTTGAAACACATTCAAAGAGAATTATTGTAGATTGATCTAAAGGTAATGATAGACGGATCAAATTACCTGGTAAAATCTCCTAAGTGCCAATACCATAAGTATTTCCCAAGGAAGTCTCGTTTTACCAACAATCTCCACATGAAAACCTTGAGACTTGGCTATTTTAGATGTCTTTTCCGGGTTATTTAGGGATGAATGTAGGATGAAGACTTCTCCTGTGTCAGTAAGGTAATTCGAAAATGATTGTAAGAACTGATTGATGATCATCCGACCCCAAGCTCCTCCGTGCCATGCTCTTTCCTCCCAATTATTCGGTTTTTTAATCGGATCTGTTATCGTTGGAACATATGGAGGATTAAACAATATGATGTCGAACTTCGCATCCTTACTAAATGTTGAAAAGAGATCGCTACAAATCACAGCGATATTATTCGTTTGATTAAGAGTCGTATTTCGTTTAGCACAAAGTATCGCTTTTGGAGAAATATCCGTAGCTACTACACGTTTTGGACTAGTTGGTGCTTTTATGGCAATCCATAAAGCGATAAGACCTACACCTGTTCCCAACTCCAAAATTTCTTTGCCTCTAAAGTCCAATCGACCACACTTGATTAGGTATTTTAATGTGTCCAATAGGAGAAAGGTGTCTTCTGCAGGCTTGTAGACGTGTTCACCTAGTGTTAAAATAAGGGATTCAATTTTAATGGTCACTGGATCTTCCATAGGAGATCACTTTTTAATATTAAAGTATTAAGTTGTAATATCATATATTCGACTCTAAATCTATTTTAAGCAGTAATAAAATGATTATAAAAACTTTTACAGTATATTTCAATCAATTTTGTTTGATCAAAAGTAAAGGAGTGCTGCCCATCCAATTATTATTGCAGAAATAATTGTAAGAGTGATAATCCAGTCTTTTATGGTTTTCATTCCTCCTAATCTGCGTGCTATTTTGTGATCTTTATAGAGTTTTGCATCCAACCAGAGTAAGGGTATTTCAAGCGTCTGACCTGTTTTAATGAGAGTGAATTGATGGTTCCAGGTCTGAACTGCTAATTTTAATCTGGTGGAGTTAACAAAGACAGGAGTTGCTTCCTGTTCGATTTCCCCAATAATATACGAATAGTCTCCAAATTCTGTTCGTTTAACAATTGCCTTTGTTCGCTTTGGGAAAAAGACATCGGGCTTATTTTTGGGGTCTGTTTTAAATTTTACTTCGATAATGTGCCCCTTCTTCTTTGAAACAATGATTTGGACATGTTTAGCATCTTTTGTTGTTTTTCCCCCATAATACATATGACGAATAATCCGATATAATTCATCGATGAGCTTATTAGGATGGATTACATCATTCCAAAAGTACCAATAATTAATTATATAGTTCATGTCCTGTTCAATAACCTCAAAGAGACTGGCTTCTGGCTCTTCTCCAAGTTCTGGTGGATGGACGAGTGCAGGAGCATATTTAGTAGAAAATTCATCAAGTTTCAGGCCCCGTTTAGCTACAGTAATTGTGTCGGTAAAGGGAATTGTATTATAATTTCGAGGTATTTTTCCTGTAAGATAACGGAATGTTATATAAATAGCTGGCACAGGCACAATCAGTGTTGCAAGAATTTTGGCAATTTGAGACAGAGTTAGAATCATGGATCGACCCCTCGGTTCTTGATGATATTAAAGAGCCTCTAAAGTCTCGATTATCTTATTTAAGCGTTCAACATAGGGATGATCTGGAATTTTATGGGCGATAAGACCCGACTCGAATAGAACTTCACATGAACAGGGTAGTACTCCAATGACTGGCTTTCCAAATCGTCGTTCAAGTTCAATTTCGTATTCTTTTTGTAAATTCCCCTCAGTTAGAGGCGTTGGTGCTTTATTAGCTAACAAATAAACACTTCGATCTTGATAGATTCGATCAATCATCGCTTTTGTACCGACAGTATCAAAAATATCGCCCCGAAGAATACAAATTATGATGTCGGCGGCCACAATAGCATTAAGGCTGTTATAATCAAAAGCACCAGGATTCGTATCTAAAAATATATAATCAAGATTAAAACTTGTTTTAAGCTCTGATAAACCGGTAATAAGCCGGCCAAGAGCTGAATGGTGCCATTTCTCATCCCTTGTCATGGTTTCCCGAATAATTTCTGGATGTGCATTTGCATAGCCGACTAGGAGTCTCCCTTCAAGTTCATATTTCTTTGTAAAATCCTTAATAATTGTGTGTATTTTGACTTTACCCGCCAGTAAATCATTTAAAAATTTTTTTTGACCATCAGGAGGGAAGACATAGTGCATAGTGGGAGCTCTTATATCGTAATCAAATAAAGCGACATTTCGTCCTTTGTGTGCAAGGAGATAGCCTATATTTACAACAGTACTAGTTTTCCCAGTACCGCCTTTGTAGGAATGTAGAGTAATTGTCTTCACGATCCATCGCCTACCAAGTTGCATAGAACTTCATCCTTCTATTTTAGGTCTTTTTCCTATTTATTTTATCTGCATTGACGAGATGCCTCCTTCCATAAGGAGGGAGCTTAATCGCCACCAAAACGTTGATATTGAGAGCAAGTCGACGGTTCGGTAGTCGAGGACACGGGTAACAAATCGGTTGGAATCCCGAAACGACCTTTAAGAGGATCCCATCTCCCAAATGGCGGCAAAGCCCGGTAAACTAGTGAAGAACCACACGAACACAGCACCGATTGTTATTTGAGCCGGATGCAGTCATACGCGGTAGAAATCCTACAGGACAAACAGCAAGTAGCCCGTAAGTCCGTGAAAGGATCATGGGTAGTGGACGGGTGAATCATCCGGAGCTAATAAACCAGCGGCAACCCGAACCTTCGTTTGAAGTTCCTTGCGGCAGTTGGGAGCAGTTCACTTATATTCTGTGCAAGAACTATTGCAAAAAAGAAATAAAGAAGGCTTGCACGAGGTTCTATCAGGGATCAACAAGTTGGTTACACATCGTGAGGTCCTTGAACGGCAACAAATCTTGCTAAGTGCATTTCTTGGGAGTACTGCGCTTTGGTTTGCCTATCTAGGAATCACCCAGGTGGTTATATCTATTCAATCCCCTTTTGATTTTGCTAGTGCCCTTAGGAAAAACTATGAGCTCGCTTTAGTGGTTCCTATAACATCATTAGTTCTCGGAGTTCTTCTCGAGCCGACAATTGGAAGACGGTTATATACCGAGTTTCTTGGGAGGTTGCCCAATGTAAGACGGAAGGTACTATTCGGTTCTTATACGATGGTAGCTGTCTTTTTACTAATTTCCCAGTTCGTTAAACCACCATTTATTGTTAAAATTCTAACAATGATCGGCATCGGAGGAATTCTCACAATGTCCCTTCTTATCTATGCACCGATGGTCTCCTCGAGTTTGAAAAGATGGGAAGCCACAGGACTTCTGCTTGCTGCCTTATGTGTCGGTGTTCTTATCATTGTAGCAGTATCTTTCATCGGTATTATACGAATCGGATCCATTAATCTATTAGTAATCATATTAACGATAATGGCTTTTATTTTCTTGTATTATCTTCCTCAAATTCGTGAAGTCTATGAAAAGCCCTTCACAATAGGTGAATACCAGTTATTTGAAGTATTTTTGTGGTTAGGAATCCAAGTGTTTTTGTTGGGGCTACTAGATGCACGAACCGAAGTTCTACAAATGAAAGTCACAAATTTTTTGGTCTCTAGTGTCACAAAAAAAGCAACAACTCTCTTGTTCTTCAAAGTTCTGTTTATTATGGCCTTTGGCTTGGCTTCACCTTATTTATTGAGTATTTTTGACAGAAGATACGTATTTCCATCACTTTATCTCATCACAGGAGCCTTCTGGCTAACGTTCGAGTATGCAAGGGATCAAACTCCTCCCTTAATATTTCTCCTCCTTAGTGCAATGATCTGGGCGTTGACCATCGAATTAGCTTTATATATCCAATCCTATCTTGGACCGGAGAACTCCGCTCTGAGTGGTGTCATCATTATGATCTTTTGGAGTGGTCCACCATTAGGTGCATACTTCAACGTAGAGTTTGGAGCCAATGCTGCCCTCTTAACACAAATCTTGCTGCTTATCTCTGTGATCCCATTAACATCCCTTCTGGTCACACTACCAAAGGAAACAGATGCCAAACGCGCCGTAAAATATCTATATTCTGCAGAAAAACTTAAACAAATAAAGAGAAAAAAGTAATTTCATATTAGAATGCAAACTGAAGTCGTAAAAGCCATGGCTATAACAGTTTGTCAAAAATTAAAAGTATTGGGGTTCGTAATTACTCTGATAACTAAAAACGCATGTTCTTAGATGTGATTTTATAACAATGCTTAAGTCCCTACTTTATCAAGTAACTTGAGACTTAAGGTGCCCTCAGAAGGTTTCAATGGAGGCTGTATTTTTGTCTGATCAAGATGAACTTGAAAAAATTAAGCAAAGGAAATTGCGACAAATTCTAAAACGCGCCGAACAGATGCAATCAACAAAAACGAAGATGGAGGAAGAAACAAAAGAACGCGCTGCAGAAGTAAAGAAAGCACGTATGCAGATTCTTTCTAGGATTCTCGAACCCGATGCTAATAAATATCTTACTCGATTAAGAGATAGTAAACCCGAGATTGCTCAAAGAATCGAAAATATTATCATCTCTCTATTTCTTCAAAAACAGTTAATTTATGTATCAAAAGTGCAAATTAGGGCACTTGAGCGTCGATTAGAGGGTGTTGAACCCTCCATCATGGTGAAACGCCGTGGAAAAAAGATGAAAAGTCTTTCTGATGCAATTCGCAAAGAAGACAAGTGATTAATTGCAAAAGATTATATCCATCCTGACTCGAAAGATATTCTAAAATAAGGACGTACCACTAGTTCCTGAATTCGAGTTCGCTTTCCTGGATCGTCTTCTTGCCATCTTTATCTCCTAACAAGTCACTGAATCCTCCCAACTCATTTTTAAAACTAAAACGCGCAGCTAACTGCTCCAGCATGTGTTCTAAGCATTTATTATGCACTGGATATGAGAGATTATCAAGTTGACGAACCAGAATACAACTGTTTGGATTTTGTGAACCACAGAGGACGCAGATTGTCCCATTATTTTTTACGAGATCTGGATTACCCAATTTTGTGAAATCTTCGGCATGTATATTAAGTTCAAAAGCCCCCATCCCATCAATTTCAAAATATAGAGTCAGTAAATTACTTTCAGGCTCAATTATCTTTCCACAAAGAGCACAAAACTGCACCTCATCGCCTCATGGAAGCTATATAAGTAATTCAATCAGAATATTTGGATATCCCTATGTTTCTTTGATACTGAATTAAAGGATTTCTGAAGAAACATCTGCTTGCCTTGATAGAAAATAAAAAAGAACCTATACCTGTCATTCTCCAAAAATAAATAAAAAAAGTATCTAGGAATCAAGATGCTGCTTTTAAGAGTCTAATCATCTGATTTTTTAGTTATTCTGTCCAAAAATATCGATTTACCAAATCTATTTAACGAACTTATCACACCATCCTTGTCTCAGAATGGATTACAAATCCTATATCTATTTATCAACAGCTACAGTAAGTTGTGAATTAGTTGAAAAGAGAAGAAAGCTTTACCATCCTTGGAACAAGCATAGCACATCTACTATCCCATTCCTTTATCGTGAGCTTTCCAACAATTATACCCTTCTTAACGCGAGATTATTCTGAAGCAGGGCTTTTATCTGGCGTACTTTTTGTNNCGGCTTGTTTTAATTGTTTATCTTACAATTTCCGGATTAGGTTCAGTAGCAATGATTTTTATTAATTCTTTCAAATTACTTCTCCCAATAGCAGGAGTTATTGGCCTCGCAGGGGGTCTCTATCATCCTGTAGGTCTTTCACTAGTTTCTAAAGTGTTTAGAGATAAAAGAGGGCAAGCAATGGGGATCCATGGTGTTGCAGGAAACATAGGACTTGCATTGGCGCCGCCCATTGCTGTGACAGTCGCAGCAACTTATCGCTGGAATCTGGCACTGATTCCTCTTGGATTTTTAGCTTTCTTAGCTAGTGTGTTTTTCCTAGTTGGACGTTCTTGGTTTGATAATGAAAAACATGCTAATTCTACTGAAAAAGTATCAGATGTATTTTCTATTGCTAAATCGAGTAGATCTTCTAAAATTTCTAGATATTTGGCTATTGTATTGATTTTAAGTGCATGTAACGGAATTATCTTTGATGGGGTCAAAGCTTTCTTAAATCAATATCTAGTTGTCAGTCGGGGTTTTACACCCCAAATGGCAGGATATATCGCTGGTATTGTCTATGCGGTTGGGATTGGGAGCCAACTTTTCTTTGGTTATTTTGTTGATAAATTGGGAGCTTACTTGATGGTAGGAGTCAGTTTTTCCTTTCTTTTTATCTCAGTTCTATTGGTTCCATTTTTACATGAGACCATGCTTCTCCTTTGGTTGCCGCTTCTAGGCTTTGCTTTGGTCAGTGCTCAACCTGGACTCAACACAATGGTTGCTGAATCGAGTACCGAGGAACATCGTGGCTTGGCATATGGTTTGAATTTCTTCAATAATTACGGGATTGGTGGCATAGCTACTCCCTTTGTGGGGCTCTTGGCCGATAAATTTACGCCCAACTATATTTTTATTGTCTTAGCCATGTTTTCACTTATAGCAATTATTGTTCTTTTAGGACTTATCCCACGGAACATTTCATAAAAAGGGCTGGATCGCTGAAATCCAAGCAAAATCAATCTTAAGAAAGTGTGTTTACTTTTTTGTTAACCAGTTAGTTTGATCTCCTTTTTTTCTTTTAGTTGAGTTTTTATGAGTATTAACCAATTATTAGTTAAATAGTCATAGATTTTTTTGTACGTTTTATCCAAAGTCTCCATTAATAGGTCTCTAACTTTTTCGGGAGGGAGAGCCTGATATATGTAATAATACCCCGTTTCTTTCCGACTTATGGATTGTCTAGTTACCAACCCAAATACCATTAACCGATTTAAGAGGCGTTGAGCAGTAGATTTGTTTCTATTTATTCGTTCAGCTATTTTATGAACAGTATTCGCGCCCCTGAGTACTTCAATATACGTTTGAACCTCAAGGGGACGAATATTTAATATACACGAGAAAATATCGTCAATGGACAACTCATGTGGTTCCATGAGCTCCAAGAATGCCTTTGAAGACAATGAAATCCTCCTTTCAATTGTTGTGTGGATTTAGAAGATTGAATTCCATGTGGCTACTGGGTATATTGAAGTGTTTGATATTTTTCTAGCTAAGAGTTTATTTTGATCCCTTATCGGGCTTATTTATTGATTGATTTTCAAAAGGGCACGTATTGCGGCTTCGATACGTGGTTGGGGTACTGCACCTACGATGCGTCCAGCCAATTTTCCATTCTTGAAAAACATTAGCGTTGGAATACTGAACAGTTGGAATTTCACTGTAGTTCTTGGGTTAAAGTCTGCATTAAGTTTCACGAATATCATCTTTCCTGCATATTTCTTCGATAATTTCTCAATAATAGGTGCTATAAACTTGCAGGGCATACACCAGTCTGCGTAAACATCTACTAAGACAGGTACTTGGGCTTCTTTGATGAAATGTTCAAAATTCGAGTCACTAAGCTCCTGAATCCCCATGGGGACAATTGGTACAATTTGTNNCAGCTTTTTTCATTGATTCTTCTAATTTTTTTCTTTTTTTCGCTAATATTGATTCGAGTTCAGGATCGTTATCGTCGATTGTCATCATAATCTCTCGACTATGTTGTCAATTTACCTTTAGTTTTATTGATTTAAGTTTTTCGAAGTTTATCATAAACTTTGCTAATTATTTGTAAACATTTTTTTGTAATATTATTATAAACTATTACTGCAGTTTGTATCAAAACATATTAATCGTACGAATTTCTCTAAAGAGTAATAACTAATACCCGCGGTTGCCGTGACATCTTCTTACGGTAATTGCTTGCTTATTCGAATTCAATATATGAGATATCCTAAACCCATAGGAGTTTTCACATAAACGGTAAAGATTTGTGAAGAAATAGCTAGAGAGGAACTTAAAATGTCTAAGGGATCCTTTCTTGTGAAAATTGTTCTTGCTGGTGACGGGGCAGTGGGTAAAACTACCCTCCGACGTCGATATTTGGGAGAAGGATTTCAAGCCTCCTATCTTATGACCATAGGCGCTGATTTTGCAGTTAAAACGGTAAATGTAGCTGGGCAAACAATCAAGTTCCAAATCTGGGATCTTGCGGGTCAGCCAAGATTTCAAGTTGTCCGAGAAATGTATTATCGCGGGGCTCTTGGAGGCTTGTTAGTTTATGATGTGACCCGGTGGGATTCTTTCAAAAATCTTCCCTACTGGCTTGAAGAATTGTGGCGTTCAAATGGCCGGGGTTGTGTTCCCGTGGTTCTTGCGGGTAATAAGATCGATTTACGAACGGAAGGAGCTGATTACATTTCTCGTGAATACGGAGAGCAATATTCTCGAGATGTTTCAAAGGTTACTAGCCAATATGGATTTTCTGTCCCATATATTGAAACGAGTGCTAAAACGGGCGAGCTGGTTGAGGAAGCATTTCAAACGCTTGGAACGCACATTTTAACATATCTAAGTTTAAGTGCTAAAAAAAGACAAGCATAATTGGTATACTGCCATTTACACGAGAGTATGATGACTCTTTGGATTCTCCATAGGGAAGCGGAGTCTCTTAGAGTTAATTCCTCACATTATATTTATGAAGAGACCAATACTTCGATACTTATGTCATTTTTAGGCAGTCACAAATTTTAGAAGCTTAATATCCTTGTGGCGATTGTTTTTGCTTCGGTTTCTGTCTTTGCGTTTTTTATAAGCATTCTTCCATCTCGAAAGAGGGTTACAGGATGTTCTGCGTATTCCATTGCGATTAATATGTCTGTTATAACGTGGACTTTAAACTCTGGGTTTAATTTAAGGTTTTCGCCGTATTTGACTAAGTCTATGGTCTCAATTGGTTGAGCAGGAATAATTTGGTAAGTGTTTCGCCCACACAAGCTAACTGTTTTTGATCCTTCAATTTTTTCGTCTAAAACTTCAAATTGATGTTTAACACATACATTACATTTCATATTTCTTGAGATTTCAATAAATTCCAGCGTAAAATCTGTTAAATCGAAATAAAGCAACTTGTTTGTAAACAGTTCACCAAACTCAGCGAGAAATTTCAAAGTTTCAGTGGCAGAAAGCAAACCAGCAATCGCAGCAGCTGGTCCGAGTACTCCTGCAATTTCACATGTCTCCAATACCCCTTGGGGGATCTTTTCAGGAAATAGGCAACGCAAACAGGCTGTTTTCCCCGGGATAAAGAAACTAAACATGAGTTGAGCCCGTAACGCGCCAACATAGGTAAAAGGGATATTTTTCTTTACACATGCCTCATTGAGAACAAATCTGGCCTCAAAATTGTCCGTTCCATCTAGGACCACATTGGCTTTTCCTAAGAGGCGCTCTGCTGTTCGTGGGTTGAAATCGGATACATGGGCTTCAATTTCTATGTCTGGGTTCATCTGTTGTAGTCTGTCTCGCGCAATTATAGCTTTTGGTTGATTGATATCCGATTCTTTGAAGAGAATTTGCCGGGGGAGATTACTAAGCTCGACAAGGTCTCTATCAATTAAATTAAGATTTACACCGGCGGTTGCTAAATACAAAGCGGCTGCGGAGCCAGTTCCTCCGACACCTACAATACTGACTTCGCCTTTTTTTAGTTTCTCTTGCCCCTCTGCTCCAATTCCCGAAAAAACAATTTGTCTGGAATATTTGATCAATTCTTTTTCATTGAGCATGCACTCACTTCCAATTTTGGGGCTAAATTCACTCCTCCTCAAATCATGGAGTTCTATTATTATAAGAAATAAATATTCAATTATCTTTGAGTTATTCATTCTAAAAAGGAATGGAGTTTTTTGCATACCTGTTCGAGTGTTAAAAGTTCTTCCTTCCCACTTTTCATATCTCTTAATCTGATTTTTTTCTGTTGGTATTCTTTTAGTCCAACAAAAATGACAAATGCGATATTTTTTTTGTTTGCATACTCCAGATTCTTACTTATTGATCGTCCCACCATATCAATGTCCGCAGGTATTCTTTCTTTTCGGATTCTTGTTACCACCTTAATGGCTTCAAGGAACGTATCTACCTCTTTATTCTTCTTTAATGTTTTTTTTGGTCTAATAGGGATAACAAATACTTTAGTAACAGTTTCTTCAGATTCAAGTTTCCCTTGGACCTCTAAGACATCTAATAAAGTATCAAGACCGATGGATATTCCTACAGCTGGAACCTCTATGTATCTTCTTTGCTCTATTTCCCCTTCTCTCCAAAATGCAGAGAATTTTCCAATTAATTTATCATATCTACCGCCTCCCGCGAGAGAAGATGAGAGTTCTCCACTCTTCAAGTAGACCTCAAACACATTTCCTGTATAATAATCAAGTCCTCGCGCTAGACTAATAGCTACTTGTACATTATCAACTTGGAGAACTTCCGTATAAGTTAGAAGTTCTTTGAGTTCTCTAATCCCTTCTTGCGATAACTGGTTAGTGATATTTTGTTTTAATTTTTCCAAGATTTCAAAATTTGTACCTTTATAAGATAGAATATTCAAAGCATTTTTGATCATCATTCGGGTTAATCCCTTCTCCTCTAGTTCCATCGTAACTCCTTCAATCCCAATCTTCTCAAGTTTATCGATAGACAGCATTGTAGTCATAGTCAGGTCTGTGGGGATCCCTACAAATTCTAAAATGCCTTGAAGCAATTTTCGACTATTTACTTTGATTATAACATCAAGTTCAAGCTCTTTAAAGAGGGTATAGGCAACCGCAACACTTTCTGCATCTGCTAACATCGATTTTGACCCTACTACATCCACATCACATTGCCAAAACTCTCGATATCGTCCAAGCTTTATCGGACCGTCACGCCAACATCTACCTATCTGATATCGTTTGAATGGAATACCAAGTTGGGGATTCTGAGAATACAATCTAGCAAGAGGTACCGTATAATCGTAGCGTAATCCCAACCACCTCTCTCCTTGGTCCTTCATTTTGTAAATTTCTTTTATGATCTCTGCGCCACCTGCATACTTTGATGTCAACACTTCAAGCATTTCCAAAGCTGGTGTCCAAACGGGATCATATCCATATGCTTCAAAAATGGCTCTTATCTTATCGATGAGCTTCTGTCGTGCAATAGATTCTGGTGGCAAGAAATCTTTGGTACCTCGAGGGAGTTTCATGGTAATCACGTCTTTCTAGCAGCTCTGATTAGGTTCTCTTATTTTTAGGTCTTTTAAACATTTTAATGCATATTTTTAAATTTTCTTTCAATCCCTACTATCGAGACAAGCTATATAAGGAATTTGAGCTATACCTATCGTAGTAGTTCACAACCACCCTCTGAATGCAATAAGAAAATGCATAAAGAAAAATATAATGGAAGTTGCCAACATATTGGATTACGCTTTGAAATTAATTATGATTTAAGTCTAAATTCTCGTAGAACAAGCTTCATACTGAAGGTCTATCATAACAAATATAGAAGAACTTAACTATATAAGGCCGTCAAAATGACTGAAAAAATCAAATTAATTCGGATAATCTTATTAGGCAATATGGGAGTTGGGAAAACGTCAATTGCGATCTGTATTACTCAACCAGCGACTCTCAGAGAAGGGAGAGCTCAACGTCAAATCGATATTGAAGGTAAAGAAATTGAAATTGAGATTCTAGACACACGAGGCAAAGAAATGGTCTCAGATCTTGATTCGTCCTACTTCGAGGGAGCCGATGCCGCTATGTTGATATTTGATCTGACCACACTTGATAGTTTCTATGCAATCATCCGATGGAACGAAGAATTGAAGCAACATGTCGGAGATATCCCAAAATTACTAATTGGTAATAAAGTCGATTTGAAAGATGCACGAAAGATCTCCCGAGACGAGGCCGAAAACCTTGCTAAAAGAATTGGTGCTTCCTATTTTGAGACTTCAATAGCCACTGAAACATTACCATTCGGTCAACGTCGAGTTCGTGGGGGTCGGGGAATTTTTAAAGCGCTGCGAATTCTAATTGAACAACTGATCTCTGAATAGCCCACTTTCACTAATAATGTAGGGAGCATCTGCCTCCCCTTCTCTAATATAGCTATACTTACGATTTTTGTTTGTTATATCATCTTTTTAGTAAAATTGGATTGTTAGAAGTGTACTTATCAGTTGGGGTCCTATTCTTCCGGAAATTGATCCTTATAAATCTCGTATTCTTCAGAAATCCACGCCACTATCTCATTTGAGGTTCCTATGAGCCCGGCTTTTTCACTTTCCCAATTTTTTGGTTCAACTTTGAAAATCCATCCCTTCTCATAGGGATCTGTATTTAAGGTTGCAGGCTTTTCTTTAATGGCTTCATTTACCTCGATAATTGTACCTGACACAGGAGTACGGATGGGACCTACCCATTTGCCTGTCTCAATTGTTCCTACACTCTTTCCCATAGTGATCTCTTTACCTGGATTGAAGATGCGAATATAAGTGATGTGTCCAGCCGCTTTACCAGTAAAGGAATCAATCCCAACTGTGATGAGGTTGTCCTCTTCTTTTGCCCAGGAG
>JABAOC010018904.1_pt2 | contig 19531 bp, 11 predicted proteins | sample 7062161 | NCBI WGS metagenome assembly JABAOC01 (sample SAMN14538625, study PRJNA623070) | marine sediment metagenome | biome: marine biome [ENVO:00000428]; feature: marine pelagic biome [ENVO:01000023]; material: deep marine sediment [ENVO:00002113] | place: India: Gulf of Khambhat ... | reverse complement strand
TGGGGGTGAGCATTTCTTCTGCCACCCCGACGCGCTCGCTTACGTGAGATCGGCATTGCTCAGTCGCGTGCTGGATCACGTCTGCCTGAAGTCACTGAATGACCCGTACGCTGTGGTGCCGCGACAATGAGACCCGGCTGGCAGGAGGCCGCTCCCGTTCTCCGAACTCAGCCACTGCAGCTCGTCGTCCTGGCCTGCCGATGCGTATCTGCGGAGTACAGTAACAGGAACATCTTCTGCGCAGCCTAGGCGGTCTCGTGGGCGCTCGACACGCACAGGTGGTTTCACGGCGAAATAGGGACTTCACGTGGATCTCTGCGTCTGTTTGCTCCGGGTATCGGCGCGACGGCGCCCGTTGCCGCCCTAATCTATCCTCATGTCCGATGTCGGAAATCGGGCAAGAAGGGCGCCTGTGCCTCGAAGAGCTCGCCAACCATCCGTTTGATCTCGGGCAGCGAACACGCCGCCGCGGCCAGCGGATCGAAGCAGCAAGCACGATACACGGCCGTCGGGTCGGAGTTCAGCGCTCCTTCGACGGCGAGCTCGACCACAGTGGTGTTGACGTAGTTGAGAGCGGCGAGCTGAGGCGGCAGGTCGCCCACTCGAATGGGGGCGATTCCTGACCGGTCCGCGAGCACAGGCACCTCTACTGAGCAGCCATCGGGTAGATTTGGGATCAGCCCATCGTTCGCAACAGTCGCATTGAACTTGACGGCACCTGCGAACAACAGCGCGCGAACGATGTCTGCTGCGTACTCCTGCGAGGGCTTCAGGTTGACCTTGATGTCGCCGCTCGCGTAGGCCTTCAGCTCACGCTCCCACTGCTCCCTGCGGTAGCGGCTCAGCACGATGCCGTGACTCCCTTCGTCCCATTCTCCGTCGATCTTGAAGTACTGCTCCATCAGGTCCGGCCGCTNNTGTACTCGGAGTTGTGACGGCTCGACTCCGTCGGATAGTATCCGAGCGCGAGGCACATCTCGTTCCGGACAGGGTCCTTGGCGAAGACCGCGGGGTCAGCGAGGGCCTCCATGAGAGCGGGATAGGCGTCCGCGCCATTGCGCTCGAAGCGTAGCGCCCATGCCTGGTGGTTGATGCCGGCGCACTCGCACACGATCTCCTCGGGCGCCGCCCCAATCATCGAACCCAGGTACTTGCCCATACCCTGGACGCTGTGGCAGAGGCCGATGAACCTGACTGAGGTGGCCCGGCGAACCCCGCGGCACAGCATGCTCATGGGGTTCGTGTAGTTGAGCACGTAAGCATGGGGAGCGTAGCGCTCGACGTCGCGGCAGATGTCGAGAATAGCCGGCAGCGTCCGGAGCGTCCGGAAGACGGCGGCCGTGCCGTAACTGTCACCGACATTGAAGTCGATCCCGTACTTCATCGGGATCTCGATCTCGGACCTGATGCCGTCCGGCCCGTGCACCAGGATCGTGATGATTGCGATGTCAGCGTCCTTCAGGCCGAGCGCGCGGTCGGTCGTCGCCTCAACCTTCGCCGGGAACTCGCCAGTATCGACAATCTTCTGCACCGCGGCCTCGGCGTATCCCAGCCGCTCCGGGTCGATGTCTACTAGTGACAGTGTCGCATCCGCCAACTCCTCGCGGAGCAGCATGTCTACAACAAGCCGCCGCGTAAATCCAAGGCTTCCAGCACCGATGAACGCTATCTTTGCCACCGTTGTGGCTCCTATCAGAATACCGTTAGGTCAGTCCGGCCCAAAGAGACGAAGGGCCGTTCCTCTGTTGACGCGCTCTCGCTGGGACTCCGTCGCGCCGATGGCGTCAAAGAGGCTGTCGTAGAACTCGAAGTACGGTCTGCAGCCATCCACATAGTCACCCTGGGAGATGTCCATATCAGTCGCGAACATCAGTCTACCGATGCTCAGTTCCTGCAGACGGCCGTTCGGGGCGAAGGTTTCCCGCCAGAAAGAGAGCGAACGATAGATAGCTGTTCCGCCACAGAGATCGGCGTATATGTTCGGACCCGACAGAGCGACTTTCCATGCCTCCTCCCACCACGGATTCCCATAGTGAGCCATGATGATCGTCAGATCCGGGTGGCGACGGCTCAGGCAATCGATGGCAGCCGGCCTCATGAGTGCAATGTCGGTGTGCACGGGTTGATCCAGACGGCCCCGGCCGAGGTACCCAGTATGGAACACGGCGACCTTCTTGCGGTCGGAGATGGCCGCGTAGAGTGGGTCATAGCGCGTGTCCCCGTACGAGAACCGCGGGTCGATGAACTTGATGCCGACGGCGCCCTCGTCGATCGCGTCGTGGATATCCTGAGCCTTCACCCGGTCGATGTCAAACTGGGGGATCGGGATGATGAAGTCAGGCAAGTCCCTGTAGGCGTTGAGCACATCCTTGCTGTCAGCGATGTAGCCGACTCGCTCGATCCCGGCGGCGCGAGACTCTGCTGCGACCGTTTCCAGTGCTCCATTGAGCCGACAGGAGTCCCCGTGGACATGCGCGTCGATTCTCATTGCGTCTCCTTTTCCGATGGGATCCGTCCGAGACCTTTCGCCGGGAGGGCTTCGCGCCCGCCGGACCTTCGACGACGGCAGCGTGGGCGCCTTGCCTCAGTCCTATCTTCGCCAGCTCGGCAGATCGGACGCCTCACCCCTCAGGCTCTGCCGCGTCGGAGTATGAGGGACACTGGAATGCCCCAAGGATCTTCGTGTTGTAGCCAACTGCGAGCACCCGTCTATTTGCAGCATACAGGGGATTCGCCCAGCGCGCCTTGGCTCGCGGCATGTCTTGCGCGCTGGAGCAGCCCCAGATGCGAACGGCACCGTCACTCGTGTACGTCATGATCTGCTCGCCCGGGTGGCTCGTGAGCTTGCCCGCCGTCACGATGCGACCCTCGAATGTCGCCAGACGGTTCCCGTGGCGATCGGCAACTCGTCCCTCTCCTTGGCGGGGTCCGTAGGCGAGCTCCATCAGACCATCTCCGTTGCAGTCCACCGGGTACGCCCCTCTCCCTATCCCTGAACTCGTCACGGGACGGCCCGTGCGGGCCTCATAGATGAACTCACGGGGAGGATCATCCCGAGTAGAAACCCAAGCCAACGTTAGCCCGTCCGGGGCGAGCTTCGCCACGCCGCCGGTGTGCATGTGCCCTGCGTCAACGTCACCCCAGACCCGCCGGCCTTGGCTGTCGAACATGACGACGCGAGGGGTCGCCTCCGGGTCCTTCTCTCGGCAGGTGAAGATGAGCCACTGCTTCCCGTCATCATCCCAGAAAGGCTGTACGATGTCGGAGTGACCGCGGTACACATCCCGGTCGGCGCAGAACAGCTCTCGGCCGCGGTCGAAGTCGATGCACCGCTCACCCCACATGAACTCCTGAGCGCCGTCCCCGTCGAAGTCAGTGATCACGGTAAGATGAGACGCCCGGGCGCCGGGCTCGTCCGCCCCGATGTTCACGCTCCAGCGCATCGTCATATCCNNATATCCGGGCGCCATCCCTGGAGTGCCATATCCAGGTACGTGCCCTGCGCCGTCACCAACACGGGCTCGCCCCGCACGCTCCCCCCGAAGATGTAGAAGCGGAAGAGATCGCTCAGTGACTGGCGGGTGTCAATGCCGCCGGGCCACGGCCAGCGGCCCAATGTCTGCCCCGTCCGTGCGTCCCATTTCTCCAGCACTCTGCTCTGGTCGTCAATCGCGAACGGGTGGCGCTCGTCTAGATTGTTGACGAGCCAGATCTCCTCAACGCCATCCCCGTCGAGATCGAACGGGAAGACGGGGGCGAACCAGACTCCGGGCACGATCCCCTTCCCGAGCTCGCGCTTCCAGAGCACGTCGCCGGTCTCGGTGACCAGAGAGAGCCTCAGAACGTCGGTAGGGAATGTGAAATACGGCCACCACGGATCTATGCCACCACACGCGCTGTGGACCAGGAGGAAGCCCTGAGGCTGTTCCTCTCCCAAGTCTACCGGAACGGCTCGCAACTGCCCCAGAGGCTCATCAGGCCGGTATTCGCTGAGCACGGTAAGACTGGGAGGGCGATCTTCTGCGGCGGAACCTGTCTGGCCCGCGTCCGCGTGTGACAACTGATACATTAGCAGCACACCGACAGCAATCACGACTCCTTCGAACATGTCTTCTCTCTTCCGAACTTCATTGTCTCCAACGTTGTCGACGGCATGATCTGCATTCTATCCTATCGTGATCTCGACCTCATGTGTTCCCTCGGATTGGAAGGGTACGAAGGGCTCTGACAGTCCTCTTCCGTCAAGCGCGACGCTCAAGTCCTTCGAGGAGCCCAACTTGTGGGCAATATGGAACCTGTAGCTATCCCCCTTCCGCAGGAGCATCACCGAAGCTTCATCCCACGATGACGGGAAGGCCGGCGCTATGCGGAACCCCCCGTACGCACGTCGCACTCCCAACAGACCCTCGACAATGGTGTTGAGCACCCAGGTCTGGGTCCCGGTTATCCAGTGTCGCCCGGCCCGGCCGCGGTTCGCGGGATGGATGTTGAACAAGCTCGTCAGGGCATAGGGAGCTGCCCCCGAATGCTCTACCGGGTTGAGTTCGTGATCCGGCAACAGCTTGAGCAGGCAGCGCAGGGCTGCATCGCCTCGACCCACCAGGGTATCGGCCATGATCTTGAAGCCTGTGGCGTGGCAGTAGACGCCGCCGTTCTCCCCGCTTCCGGGAATCTCGACCGAGATGCGACCCAGTCGCGGATCCCACCCCTGGTAGGGCGGCACGGCGAGGGCGCAGCCATAGTCGGTCTCCAACACCTCGTCGACGACCTTGAGTATCTGGCTCAGCCTGTCGGGAGGCACCATGTCGGCGAGTATCGCCCAGCTCTGTGGGTTGAGGAAGACTTTCGAGCCCTCGGAGCGCCGGGCGCCCAACACCTTGCCATCGGCGAAGGCTCTGACATAGTAACCGCCTTCTTCATCCCAGGCAACGTCATTGACGAGCTGCTTCAGCGCCGCATGCTTCGTCGCATACTCCTCGGCGGCGTCGGATTCCCCAAGGTAGCGCAGGAGTTCCGCCATCTCTTTCAGCGCGAAGCCATGTCCCAGTGTGACAAAGACGCTTTCGGCCCGGGGGTCCGCAAGGTTCAGAGCGTCATTCCAGTCGCCGAAATGCGCCAGGTTCAGCCCGTGCGGCCCGCGATCGGCGTCGAGCCTCGCCAGGGCCCTCTCGAGGTGCTCTCGAACAGTCCCTTCGCCTTCATCGAAGAAAGGGACTCGTTCATCGAGGAATCCCAGGTCGTCGCTGAACTTCAGGTAGCCGCAGACGGCCAGGAAGTACCAGAGCGGCCCGTCTCCGTACTTGGTCTTGTCTACCGGCACCCAGGAGCGAAGAGTGTTGCCGTCGGCGAACTGCCACCGTAGCGGGCCGCGAAGCAGCTCGGCTCGAACCACGTCCGTCTCGCTCATGACGAGACCATCGGCGAACTGCAAGTTGTCGCGAGTCGCGTCCTTGCGAAGGAGGGCGTACTCCAGGCCTTTCTTCAGCCAGAAGTTCGCAAAGGCATCCACTTTCGGGTCCGGAGTACGGACCGTGAGCGAGCTTCTGCGCTCGTTGGTCGCGTCTCGCGTTTCGTCAAACAGCGCCTCGACCCGTCTGCTCGATCTGATCTCGCGTACGTACTGGGCGGCTTCCTTTGGACCCTCGACAACGCCGAACACGAAGTCCACGCGTGCCGATCCCTTGGGCGGCAGCACGACTTCCGTCTGGATCGCCTGGAATGGCGGCCCCCCGACTGCGTCCGAATTCCCTAGGTCGCGCCCTTCGACCAACACCTCCGGATAGCGCAGATCCATCGGTGCGCCGAGGAACCGACTTGTGCTTCCGGAGTAGCTCTCCACCCCTACGGAGCACCCAAGGACGGCGTTGTAGCGAGGCCAGTGCGCCTGCGGGTTCCCGGCCTGGAAGTACAGCCCGTCAACGTCATCGCGCCATCCGCACGTGCCGCAGCCCTCCTGGCCGCCGAAAAAGCGAATGGCCTTGAACCCGTCGAGCTGCAGTCGCACCACGGGCACCAACGAGATGCGGCGCTCGCGATCGGTACGGTTCTCCAGTGTTACCGTCCAGATCTCACGGAACCCCCTCAACGGGATGAAATAGCGCCAATTCACCCGGATTCCATGCCTGGTTGACGCCACCGAGGTGTGTGACGGATGGTGCTCGCAGACGAACCTCGAAACCTTGGACATCATCGGATAGACACCTGGGCACCAGACGTCACCGCTGTCCTCGTCTCGGCAGTAGAGTGTCTTCTGGTCGCTCAAGACGATCTGGTTGAGTTCGCCGTCAGGGAACCTGAGGGATGCTGTTCCGGTGCCCCAATGGCTGACCTCGGCGAGATACCCATCGAGACTGCTCAGCACGTTAAGCATTGCCTTGGGCGGGAATGCATTCGTGATGCGATACGCGCGGTTTCCGTCTATGAACTGGCCGAAACTCGTCTTCGGAAACACGCTGACTCCTTTACGTAGGGCATCGACAGCTGGCAAGTGCGCCATGCCAGTGGTCAGCCCAGAGGATTCGGTCGGGTCGCCTGTGGTTGCCGACCCATCGCAATGGCAAGTTACGCTTGTGGATAGGTACAGTGGAGCAGGCTATCCCAGACCTTGTCTGCGGCTCAATCGACCACCTGCGCAGTAGTGCAGACCACGCAATGATCGGTGCAGTTGTGCACATCCGGCGGCCTCTGCCGACGTTATCCAGGACGCGCCGCATTGTGTAGCGGACTGTTTCTGAGCCTTGCGTGGACGGACCGGCGAACAGGCTTGAAGCGTACTGATCAGTAGGATCGGTTCCCGCCGGCACGGCGGGAACCGATCCTGTCCATCCCAGCCGAATTCCTGCGTGGTCTGGTCTATTCGGCCATCGTCAATCTGAGCCTCACCACATCGTGATACAGGGCCCAGTCGTTGCTGTTGGCTGGGCATCCACCAATCAATACTCTGACAACACCATCGTTGTCCATGTAGTTTGAGACGTTGCTGGTTTCCCACTCAATCCAGTCATCGGTGGTGGACCAGGGCGCAGCGGTCCTGATAATTGTCCAGTCGGAAATGCTGTAGTTCCAGATATTTACACCGAGGTTCGGAGTGTCCGACCGGCTGGTCTTCAGCTCGAGCTCCACCTCTATCTTGCTTAGCTGCGCCGCGGTATACTCGGTGTCGAAGTACCAGTCGTAACCGCCATAGTCATCATCGCTATAGAAGCTGAAGTAGACGTCATTGCTGGTCTGGACGTCGCTCAGTCCGCCCGACGGCGACCAGTCACAGCGCCTCGTCTTGGAGGTTGGATAGACGTACGTGGCCGGATCTCCCTCTACTACGACATTGTCCACATAGGCGTAGTCGCCCGTGCCCGATCCGTTTATCTTGAACCGGAGGGCGAAGTCGCTGTTGTCGTCCGCACCCGAGGGCAGGCTGAAGGAGAAGGCATGGAGCCCGTAGTCCTCTTCCGGGTCGCCATTGTTGATCTGCTTCAGCAGGGTCCATGCGCTGCCGTCGTACCAGAGGCACTGCACGTTCTCGTTCGAGTTGTCCAGGGACCCGGCCCCCAGGTAGAAGGAGACCGTGATGTTCTCGTACCCGACTGTGGAGATGGTCTTCTGGATGCTCCCGGTGTAGCGAAGCCGAACGCTGTGCGTCCCGATCTTCGGAGCGCCCGTGTACCAGGTTACATCTCCACTGGTGCTCCAGCTCAGAGACGACTCGAAGCCGTCTGAGAAAATGGAGCTCTGGGCCGATGAAACCGTGATGTAGTCGGTCTTGGTCTCGTCATCCGAGCCAGAAGCATTGGTCGCGGTCAGGGACACCGTATAGGTTCCCGCGCTCGTATACTCGTGGCTTGGATTTTGAGAAGTCGAGGTGTTCGAATCCCCAAAATTCCAGGACCAAGAGGTCGGGGTGTTGATTGAGGTGTCGGTGAAATTCACCGTCAACGGCGCTGTGCCCGAAGTCGTATCTGCGGAGAAGTCCGCCACGGGGGCTGGCGCATTGACTGTGATGTAGTTGGTCTTGGTCTCGCCATCCGATCCGGATGCGTTGGTGGCAGTGAGCGAGACCGTATAGTTTCCAGTCGAACCATATTCATGGCTCGGATTCTGAGAAGTCGAAGTGTTCGAATCCCCAAAATCCCAAGACCAGGAGGTCGGGGTGTTGGTCGAGGTATCAGTAAAGCTCACCGTTAATGGTGCCGTCCCCGAGGTTGGGCTGGCGGAGAAGTTCGCCACCGGTGCCGAACCCGCCAGCTCCAGCTTGAAGCGCATCACGTCCGAGGAGATGGTATAGTCGCTCGAGCCATCGGGACAACCACACAACTCGAAGCCGATGATCCCATCGCTCGACATCCAGCTGGACACGTCGGTCGTGCTCCACGTCCAATCGCTGTCGGTCGTTCCGGGCAGCCAGTTTTCCTGAAAGCCCCAGTATCCGTTCGATCTCCGGACGAATACGTTGCCCCCCTGCGGGGTGGTACTGAGACTCCGCTTCGCCTGATACTCGATCGTGATTCCTATCACCTGGTCTGGCGCGTAGTTGGTGTCAGCGGTGTAGCGCGCTCCATAGAAGTGGTCGCTAGAGTCACTATCTACCACCATGTACGTATCGTTATCTGTCTCCAGGTCCGATAGTGATCCGGACACGGTGGAGCAATCTCCCTGCGGAGCAAACGTGTCTGGGTATACAGTCACCTCGTTCCCGCCTGAGACTGTTACATAGATGTAGTTGGGCTTCGTTTCAACGTCAGAACCACCCGCATTACTGGCGGTGAGGCTGACGGTGAAGCTATCCGCCGAGTTGTATTGGTGGCTCGGATTCTGGGAGGTCGAGGTGTTGCCATCCCCGAAGTTCCACGACCAGGAGGTCGGCGAGTTGGTCGACGTGTCCGTGAAGTTCACCGTCAGCGGCGCGGTGCCTGAGGTCGGAGTGCCGTAGAAGTTCGCGACCGGGGCCGCCACACTCACTGTGATGTAGTCGGTCTTGGTTTCCCCGTCCGAGCCCGTAGCATTGGTGGCAGTGAGGGATACCGTGTAGGTGCCAGTGCTCGCATACTGGTGGGTTGGATGTTGCGCCGCAGAGGTGGTGGAGTCGCCGAAGCTCCAGGACCACGAGGTCGGTGAGTTGGTTGAGGTATCGGTGAAGCTCACCGTCAGAGGTGCTGTGCCTGAGTTCGGGATACCGGTGAAGTCTGCCACCGGCGCGGGTGGATGCACTGTGATGTAGTTGGTCTTCGTTTCGTCGTCCGATCCCGTGGCATTCGTCGCAGTGAGGACCACCGTGTAGGTCCCGGCGCTCGTGTACTGATGGCTTGGGTTCTGGGAGGTCGAGGTGTTCGAGTCGCCAAAGTTCCAGGACCAGGCGGTGGGCGAGTTGATGGAGGCGTCGGTGAAGTTCACCGTCAGCGGAACCGTGCCACTCGTTGGTGTGCCGCTGAAGTCCGCCACCGGGGCCGGCGCGTTCACGGTGATGTAGTTGGTCTTGGTCTCGCCGTCTGACCCGGTGGCATTCGTGGCGGTGAGGGACACCGTGTAGTTGCCTGTGTCCGTGTACTGATGGCTCGGGTTCTGGGAGGTCGAGGTGCTCGAGTCCCCAAAGTCCCAGGACCAGGAGGTCGGCGAGTTGGTCGAGGCGTCGGTGAAGTTCGCCGTCAGAGGCGCCTCGCCAGTGGTCGGGGTCCCGCTGAAGTCCGCCACCGGCGCGGGCACGTTCACCGTGATGTAGTCGGTCTTGGTTTCCCCGTCTGAGCCATAGGCATTGGTGGCGGTCAACGAAACGGTGTAGGTGTTAGCCGAAGTGTACTGGTGGCTCGGGTTCTGAGATGTCGAAGTGCTCGAATCTCCGAAGTTCCACGACCAGGAGGTCGGCGTTTGGGAGGAGCCATCCGTGAAGTTCACGGTCAGCGGCGCCGTGCCTGAGGTCGGGCTGGCGGTGAAGTTCGCCACCGGCGCCGAACCAGCCATCGTTAGCCGGAGCCGCACCGTGTCGTGGTACAGGGTGAAGGAGCCTCCGGTACATCCGCGGATGCGCAGGCGGACCGTGCCGCCGGCACTCATGTAGGTCGAGATGCTGCTGGTGTCCCACGTGTCGAACCAGGTGTCGGTGGTGTGTGTCCACTCACCAGTTCGGATCGTGTCCCAACTACCGCCAGTGTTGTAGATCTGAACCTGGAGGGTAGTCAGCGTGGTGCTGGCCTTCATCTCCAGTTCCACCCCCAGCTCGCTAAGGTCCTCCGGGGCGTAGGACGTGTTGAAGTTCCACTCGAGTCCGCCTTGGTTGGTGTCAGTAAAGCTGAAGTAGGCGTCGTTGCTGGTCTGCGTGTCGGACAGCGAGCCGGAGGTCGACNNCTGGAGCTTACGGTGATGTAGTTGGTTTTCGTCTCTCCATCCGAGCCGTAGGCATTGGTCGCGGTCAGCGTAACCGAATACGTGCCGGCCGCCGTATACTGGTGGCTCGGGTTTTGGGCGGTGGAGGTTTGCGCATCTCCGAAGTTCCAGGACCACGAGGTCGGCGTGTTGGTCGAGCTGTCGGTGAAATTCACAGTCAACGGCTCAGTGCCGCTGACGGGAGTCCCACTGAAGTTCGCCACCGGCGCGCTGCCAGTGGTGACGGTGATATAGTCGGTCTTGGTTTCACCATCCGAGCCCATGGCGTTGGTGGCGGTCAGGGAAACCGTGTAGTCGCCCGTGCTCGTGTACTCGTGGCTTGGGCTCTGAGTGGTTGACGTCGCCGAGTCCCCGAAGCTCCAGGACCAGGCCGTTGGGGAGTTGAGCGTGGCGTCCGTGAAGTACACTGTCAGAGGCGCGTTTCCACTGGTTGGATTCGCCGTGAAGTCGGCCACCGGCGGCGATCCGGTCAGCGGGTACCTGTCCTGCACGAGCAACGGCCCCTCCCAACCGTATCCGCCGTTCTCCGCCAGGCCGGAGAAGGATATCATCGTTTGGCCAAGCCTATTGCCGCCGCAATCAAGGGCCCCTGGAGTGTCCGATCCATCGCAGCCTGACCATTGGGAATCCGGGGTGAAGTAGTCCAGGAACTGGGAGTTGTACCAGTTGTAGGGATTGTCATTGTACGAGCCGGTCGTCGGGATGCTGATTCCCGAATCGCCTGTGCCGGAGTTGGTGTCGAAGCTATACGTGCTTCGCCAGCTCGACAAGGAGATACCGTCAAGCCAGAAGCTCCCTCCATCGTTCAGATCGTCAAGCCAGTTGTAGTCACTGGAGCTGAAGGCCGTGTCCGGCGCGGGGTTGAGGTTCATCCAGTCTCCATCGCTCCGCGCGAACAGGTTGCGTGAGACTGTGGTTGTCCTGTTGCTGTTCCCCACCAGCACACAGGAGCGACTACCGGCGCTGATGTTTATCAGTGTGTTGTGGGATACCGTGCAGTCCGACGCGTTGATTGTGAGCGTATGCCTCGGGAGAATCTTGCTTCCTGACGTGTAGTCTGTCTGCGTGAACAGAATGTTGCCGCTTATCTGGATGTAGTCGCAGGCGCCGACCGTGTCGAATGGATTACCCTCTCCGCTGATCGCCCCTACGTACATGCTTCGGCTAACCGCCTCGGTGATGATGTTTCCAATGAACCAGCCATATTTGGTGCCGTAGTTTGATGCGATACCGCCATTACACGACCCTCCGTTTGTCGAAGGCGACACGCTGCGGCACTGGAAGCGGTTGTTGATGACCTTGAAGTCAGATGCATATGGATCGGTTCTCAGGCTGGCCTGATCATAACACTCCTCCATGTAGCCGTTGCCAATGACCACATTATCGACCACCCAGAAGGAGTCCTGAACGTACCAGTAGTTGGGATCGGCCTCCCAGTCCGAATCGTGGATGGAGATGCCGTCGTTCGAGTTTATGTCGTACACCAGGTTCCCCACAATGGCGTTATGGTGAGTGCCTCCGTAGGATCCGATGCCGTTGTTACCGCCGCCATGAACAACACAGTTGTAGATCACATTGTGATGTGCACCGCGGACCATGTGAATGGAGGCGCATTCGATATCTCGCACCATGATATATGAGGCGTCGTTTTCCAGGTAGATCCCTGCCTCATGACTGCCATCGTAGGTGAATTTCGGTCGTGGGTCAGTTACGGTTCCATACGCGCCGACAGTGATGCGGTTGTTGGGAGCGCCGTTGTTGGATGTTGCCAGGAACCCTTGGAACTCCTGGTTCCGTTTGAATAGAACCATCGAGCCGGCCGGCAGTGAGTTAATGTTCGCGTTCACTTTGCTCAACGTCTGCCAGGCCGTGGCTGGACTGGTTCCGTCGTTGGAGTCGCTCCCGCTGGTCGAATCCACATAGCGAGCTGTGAGACCGGCGCCGGGATCCGCCACGGCCGGCCCGCCCTCCGAATAGGGCAAGGCGGCGAACGCCGGAGGTGTGCCCTGGGGTGCCAGCAGCACTCCGAGGGCAAAGAGGAGAAGAACCACAACGAGGAACGGTCTGTCGGCGGGCATTCGGCACCCTCGAAGCCGAGCATCTCGAGAGAGTGCTCCCTGCCCACCTAGCTGCGTCGGGTACTGCGCCAAAGACTTCACTGTCTGTTTCGCACACACTGTCTGTTTCGCACACATATCTACATACCCCCCATGTCTCTGATGTGTACGTAGCTCCTTACCTAAAACGCATTACAGATCAATCGAGGCCTAGCTAGGGCTCCCGTTCATCACCTCCTTTACGCACAACTGCCGCCACAAGTTTCGCGCTCGAGCCTTGTCTCATCAAGCCAAGACAGGTGCATAGACGCACTCGTTCTTGGCGCGCGCGCACCGAACTTCTATGAATCCGCCAAGGGGGAGTGGAGACGCGTTCCAAGTGGTACGGAAGCGTCTCTCTGGCACTGATGAAGACTCCGGCGCTGTGGAACCTACGCGGCCTCTAGCGCTAGCGCCAGACCGCCAAGCATCGCATTGAGCAACGTCACTGCCAGCCCGCTCAGGATGCCGCCGAGCACCAGTCCGATGAACGCGGGTCTGCCGCCCGGTACAACCGCAGGCCGCCCGTGCGCCGGATGACAAGACTTACCAACCATCCTATCAGGAAGTTCCCCCAGACAGTCCGGTTCGTCATCTCGCTGCTGGCTATGACGAAGCCGATGGGGCTGATCGCCCACCACAGGAAGTTCGAGTGCATATATACCAAGCCCAGCATTATCGCGGCGCCGAGGGGTAGAGCGAGACGCAGCCTATTGTCTGGAATGGCCGGCGTGCGGAGCACCGAGTCGAGTTGCGCGAACGCGCCGAGAGGGTGCCCGCCGAAGAACCATTCGTCCATCGCGTTCGCTCCCACGCGATGGGTCACCAGCAGCAAAGTCGGGAGTACCGCCGCCAGCATCACTACCACCCCCGCGGCCGCCGCGACGGTGAAGAGCTTCGCTGACGTTCTGCTGGTTCGCAGTACCTTGAAAGCGCCGAGCATGTGAGACATCGGTGCTTCCATCTGGCACATGTTGTTCATGAAGATCCCATCGACGTAGGTCCCAGCCGTAAGGGCCTCCGGCCTCACGGCCGCGCTCCCCACAGTTGCGAGGGTCAGCGCGCGGAACCTGGCGCCGTAGTAGACATACATCACACCACTGGCTGATATTAGCTTCGCAGACACCAAGGAGTACGCGTAGAACAACACCATCATCACTATCATCCCAGCAGAAACCCACCAGGCACCCCCGAGGGCCGCCAGACACACCAGAAGGAAGGCATTCGCGACGATGAACCCGAGCAGCGCCCAGCGGCCGGAAAGCGCCACGTATGGGTCTCCTTCCCGTCCCGCCTTCATCCTGACGAGACCACGCCAGGCGGCGGCGAAAGCATGGCGCGACTGGTAGAGGATGACAGCACAGAGAGCGATGAGCGCACCTGCCTCCTCGAACTCGACGAACCGCCGTGGATCTATCGCGCCGGTTGAGACACTACCTTCGGCCATTGCGAAGCTTGCCCAGACGAGCGTCTGCAGCCGGTACACGAAGTGAAACAACCAGAGGCTCAGTGACACCTCTGTCGGCACCAGGCACGCGATCCCGATGACCCCCCAGTAGAGCTTCATGCGCAGATCGCCGAGAACGCTCCACGGAAGCGGCATTCCCGCGAAGTAGCGCCCGGGCATGATCCCCTTGAGGTCGATATAGGGCACGTTCGGGAACAGTCCATTGAGCCAGTTCAACGCGTTCACAGTTGCCGGGATCGCGAACCCAATCCAGAACACGCGACTCCGCCAGATGCCCGATCCTAGCGACGGCTGGGCCTTGTCACCTATCATCGCCAGCGGTATCTCCGCCATGGGAAAGACAAGGCGCTGTCGTAGCATCCAATCGCGGCTGACCAGGGATCCCAGGCAGTACGTCGCTCCCATGAGGGCGGCATAGAACACCGAAACGGCGATAAGAGGAGTGCGCCAAACGCCCCACGGCACTCCCCGTCCTGGAGGTGATCCTTCCCAGAACCACCGAACCACTGCAGGATCGGCTATGGTCAACGAGGGAGGGATGTGAGGCCACACCAACTGTGCCCAGCCATTGGCCTCGGTGGCGCCATAGTAAGGGTAGGCGACGAAGGCAACCATTCCGGGGCTGCCTCCGTACACGAACGCAACGGCGATGATCATCATGCCGTACACGACGAGTATCTCGCTCCGTGAGAACGCACGGCGCGGTACGACACGCAGCAAAACGGTGTTAGCGATCAAGAAGACGAATGCCAACTGAATGGGCCCACTCAACAGTCCCCCGTCCCCGGTTATCCACAGGGGTATGACGCCCGCAAAGGCACCGTACGCTGCGATTGTGTTGAAAGATACGAGAAAGGCGATGCTCAGGAGCCCCATGAGCACAGCTCGGAGGGTGACGCATCCAACAGGTGGATCGGGAGCGAGACGTATCCCTGAATCCGGCTGCTCCTGTATCTTGCCAAGGGCAGCGTTGTCTGAACGTGACATGCGGTTCACTTCCCCTCCTGCCTGCTGTGCACCATCGAGACGCGTCTCACCTGTACCCTGCCGGACCGGCCTTCCCCTACAACGCATCCTTGCAGTTGCGCTCGCCCTCGTACCCGGGCTCCCCGATACAGTCGCGACACCAGACTATCTGTCCGCGCGAGTCTGGACTCCTGTTCCCGCGAATCTGGTACGGCCGCGCCAGTTGTGACATGTCTTGCCCACAGTCGGCCGATACGCGACGCCACTGGTCGACTCCATCTCCCTCGTATCTTCACACCATCCATGAACTGCCCCGCAGATTCCACTCCGGCTAGCCCCGCTTGCCCTCTGACCCGGCTTCTGCAGACGACCGTAGTTCAAGGACCCAATCGTTCGAGCTCGGCGCAGCGAACTCCCTCTGACCCTCGCCTGCCACGAGGAAGGCCTCGCCGAATACCCCTTCGCGGGGATCGAACCACCGAGCAGTCAAGTCACCCCGTGCAGCACTCAGGTCGACACTCACCTTACCCCCGGCTGTCAGGTATGTCACATAGACCGTCCCTGGATCCGCCAGCGCCAGCACCTCACCAGTTCCGGTCACGCCCTCGAAGGGTCGCATGCGCTGAAATGGAAGAGCCGTGAAGAAGTCATAGAGCGCGCTCAGTTGCGCTCCCGCCCCTTCGTCCTGAATCACGAAGGAGTAGTGCTCCTCTCCCATCGGGTTCCCCCAGCAGACCCGGTTGAACGCGTCGCACATCCCGAGAGTGCCGGCGAAGCCAGCCGCGAAGCAGCCGCCCGCGCAGACGATCCGCCACGAGGAACGCCGCACCTTGTCGGTATGATGCACCTGCTGCCGGTACGTCGGATATCCCCGCAGATACTCGTAGCCATTCTCGCTGTTGACAACAGGTTTGGCGTACCGCCGGTCAGCCCCAAGACTTGCCACCAGGTAGGGGGCATCTCCGACCCAGCACAGCTGTCTCTCGTCCCAGTCACCATCCTGCCCTGTCTGCTGGGAGATGACGTCCATCGCGTCATCCACACCGAAGAACTCCCCGATCCGCCACGGACGATCGGCCGAGGCATCCTGATCTCGGGGAGTGGTGGCATCCGGGAGCATGGCAGACATGACCGGATGCACCGTCACGGGGTGTCCGTAGGGATCGTGCTGCTTAATGTACCGCGCCGTAACCTTCGCCCAGTCCGGGTCGCCAGGCACGTCCAGACGGTACACACCATCGGGGTGTGTCTCGTACTCGTTGGCGATTGTCCAGAGGAAGAGGTTGGAGAATGCGCCGTACCGCGCGGTCAGGTGCCTGAGCCACATGCGTTCACGTTCGGCGGTCCAGAGGTCCGTATCGGTAAATGGCCACTGGTAGAAGCTGAGCATGATCAGCTCGGCATTCATCCCGACCGCCTTCATCTCACTCAGTACAGCATTCAGCCCACGGAAGTAGTCAGGGTTGAGCCGATCGAGATCCGGGTCTTCGGGATCGCCGCCCCAGGGCCAGAAGTCAGGATCGCTCTCCCAGTGCGTTGGACTGTGCAGCACGCCCATACGCACGAAGTTGAAGCGCTGGCCACGGCGCGTGCGCAGGTACTCGGTGCGAAGCTCCGCGGTGATGGGGGTATCGGCGTAGAGCCCATAGCAGGTGTCGCCCATGGGGAAGAACGGTGTGCCGTCGGCGTAGGCAAAGGCGTACGGGTTCTCCGGATCTATACGGATTGGGCCGTGCCCGCGAGGTGCGACGCAGCGAAGCCGTCCCTGCTCGAACAGCTCGACCCCTTCGCCGCGCTGGAGATACTCCCACTCGCCTTCCTCGTCCGGTGCGAAGCGCAGCTTCCATGTATCGCCGCCATCGTGGAAGCCTTCAGCCACCACGGTCCGGCCGCCCGGCGAGGTGAAGTGGCCAACCAGCGCGGCATCGCGGAACGGATTGGCGACGTGGGCGCGGCCCTGCAACAGGAACTCGTGAGAGTCCCAACGCGGCACCTCCGGAATGGTGGTGCTGGCGGCGCTGAGCTGGGTGGGCGCGGCATCCGAGGTCAAGAGCGGCAGAGTATCGAAGAACGCCTCGGCGAAGGCGGATCCCAGCCTCCGCGCGGTGGCAACGTTCCGGCGCCACCACGGCATCTCCCACCCCCACACTCGCGTATCCGGATTGGCCGGGTCAAGTTCGCGACCCTTGAACCAGTTCTGCACAAGGGGTTCATCCTCGTGCTCCCATCGGTGGTCGACCGATCGCGGGGAAGGGAACCGCTGTGTGAGAAGGTCCCACGCTCGCCGAGTCGGCAGGCCATTCTGATCGTCTGTGTAGAACAGCGAATCGACATCCCGCGGCGCTATCCAATTGTGCCACGTGACAGTGGTATGGGGCCGAAGACGCTGCCTTGTGGCAAGGACAAGGCGGCCGCTCGCCGTCGTCTCCAGTCCGTCGAGGTCGTAACCAGCTCTATATTCATAGCCCTGCGCCACCCCGTCAACGTTGCACATCGGGTGTAACGTGATCTCGAAGTCGCGGCGGATCTCAGCCGCTCCATCCTTGAGTAGGTACGCGATCGCCCCCTCTATGGCGAAAGATGAGAACGTCTCGTAGGCGTGTTCTCTGGCCTGCCAGACGACACGCTTCTTCTTCGCAGAGGGCACCTCTGGGTCTGTGATGACCAGTTCCCAGTGCTCCCTGCCACCATCGCTATGCCCCATGAGGGTCTTCTGCAGATGCGGGTGATCGGGGAGGCTCTTTACGAAGCCCAGGAAATCAGCATAGGTATACCATGGGCTCAGACCGATCTTGTTCTCGCCGGGCTGTGCGGCAAAGCGCACCGTACAGACGGAGCCCTGTGTCGTGCCATCGACCTGCTGCCAGTCGCGCCCGGGCGTCTGCACGAACACGAAATCCCGCCGCGACATTCCACCCCATATGCTTTCCTCGAAGTTCGTGCTAACGCCGTCGCGGGATAGGTCGAGGTGGAGAGTGACCGTGACAGGCTCCACGCCCGCGTTGCTGGAGACGAGATCGAGTCGTGAGACGGGATGGGTCAGAGGGCAGCGCCCCTCCTCAACCACAGCGCGAATGAGGAACTCATGAGGACTCAATCGCAGGATGCGGTCTGAGCTTCTCGGTGTTCCCCCGTCTTCCGGCACGTCAAATGATATGCAGTCCATCCCTGATTCCCTTGCCGGAATAGTTCCTCGTCAGTCGTCAGAGTTGCCGAGGGCCGGGGCATCTCCCGAAGCGTACCGGGGGACCTCTCCCCCGGGCTCAACTCGCACCTTGTCAACGTGCTTTCTCACCATCACTCCCACGGCTCTGCAGACAGAGACATGGAGAAGAGGCGGGACCCAAGATGTCTGTTCGTCACGCCGGCCCCAAGCGCGTCCCTGCCTCGCACAGCTTGCTTCGCCTGGTCCTCCGGTTGGCAACCTGCAAGACACTGAGGCGCCACCACCTTCGCGCGCCTGCTTGTGTGCCAGAGATGTCGCACAAAGCGCTCTTGCCGAGGCTTAGCCGCCTGTGCCGCTGTCAGATGGCATCAGACGGAGGTTTCGCACGGCCTCTGAACAGATACGGAGCAACAGGCGGACCCAGAGGTTCCGCCTGTTGCTCCAACTGGGCGCGGCGGCTCATAAGCCGCGCCTGGTGCAGTTGTCTTAGACCGGACCGTCGGGGCAGACGCCGCAGAAGCCAAACAGTTCGTCGTCCCTGACTTTCTGCGCAATGGTGCCTGCCGCNNCGCCATCCAGGAACTGCTGACGAATAGTCCCAGCCGCCATCCAGGCCGCATGACCGTCCATGAAGGCGAGGTTGCTGCCGCCTAGATGGCGCGTGTACTTCTTCGACAAGGGGCCGCCGCCGTGGAACTCATTCCACTCGGCCAGCGAGAATTTGTCCACGCCAAGCTCCATCGTCAATGGATCCCACAAGCAGCATACGTTGCCGTCTTCATCAGGCCAGTTTGCGCCGCACGGCTGGGGGCCACAGATCTCCGGATGCATCGTGAAGTTTGCCATCGGCCAGATGCCGGCCATAGTGCTAGAGTCGGTCACAACTACGGTCTGAGCCACGTTATCGAACGCCGCCAGCTTCTTCCCCCTCAGCGGCTCAGCCCAGACGCCGTCTGCGCCCATAACGGCAATGCCCATCAGGAAGACCTTGGTGCCACCCAGTTCGCCTCGCTTCGCCTGGACTCTTCCGCTCGAGTAGGTGGCGCCCTGGAGGAACGAATCTGTGATAGTGCCTCCCCAACCGACGGGGTAGACATCGTTGTTGCAAGGACCCAAACGCAAGCCTGCCGACCTGTCATAGCCCCACGTGGTGCCTCTACTATCGAGATTGTCGCGGTAGGCGTTATACCAGAGACCGTTTCTGCCCATGGGCACGATGAAGGCTGCCCCTGTGAGGATCCTTGCGCTCGGGCACTGCCACACATCCCGGTTCTTGACGTACTCATCCAGCATTACTGGTGGTCGCAGATACGGGTTGCCGTTTGTCGTGCAGTCGTTCTGCTCGCCCGTATCCTGCGCCAAAGCCTCGCGCGCCTCGAGCGTCTCATCATACGGCCAGAACGTGTCGTTGTTGTCCGCCAAATACATATTGATGGCCAGGGCGATGTTCTTCACATTGCT
>JABAOC010000049.1_pt5 | contig 19540 bp, 15 predicted proteins | sample 7062161 | NCBI WGS metagenome assembly JABAOC01 (sample SAMN14538625, study PRJNA623070) | marine sediment metagenome | biome: marine biome [ENVO:00000428]; feature: marine pelagic biome [ENVO:01000023]; material: deep marine sediment [ENVO:00002113] | place: India: Gulf of Khambhat ... | reverse complement strand
TCCGAGAGGTACTGTCTTTTATACAGACGAAACTGAGTGAGCCAAGGAATTTTCCCGTCAGGTTTCACAAAGTCCCATTTCAACGAGGAAAGATCAGTGATTTCGTCACTTCCGTGCTGATCGAGATGTTGACCCATCGGAAACAGCGTGACTTCTAGCCCGTCAGTGGTGAATTTGAACACCGGATTCCCGGGCAGTCCGCTTTTCAGTGCCAGCGCTTTGAACAGATTGTAGTCGGGATATTTCGCGTTGCAATAGGCCCCATGAATGATTCTGAACAGATATCCCAGTCGAAGTTTTTCAATGATGATGTTGAGAGATTTCCAGCTCATGCGTTTCAACAGACCGAGATTCAGCAGATGCAGCAGCTATAAAAATTTTTGGGCGAGCAGATTATAAAGTCTTTCTCTCATTCCTTCAAGGTTCAGCATCCTGGCTTTAGCTCCGTTATCCGTCTCTACCCAATACACCTGACCTTTCATTGTCTTCAGGTATTTGTCATCAACCTTTTCTTCATCTCTTACAGTGATCGAAAGAGTTTCCAGAGCTGTGTTTTCTTTGATGTAAGGAAGAAAGGGTTGAGTCTGTTCATCATAAAGCTTCAATCTGTGTTCTATGGTTTCGATCTGGTCATCCACTCGCGTGACGAGTTTCCCACCGCATTTATCGCAGATACCTTCTATATGAGGAAGATCAAAATCGCTGTAGCCTGTGGCGCACTCCACGCATACTCGCCTGTTGCCTTCTATGATTCCAAAGACCAAAAATTTCCGGGGAACAGCGAGGTATAAAGCGAGGTCGATCTTGATTTTGGAGAACAGGACTTCTGCTTGAGCTTGAGTCCGCGGGAATCCGTCCAGGATAAATCCGTTAGTCTGGCATTTCTCCTCGCTCAGATGTTCCAGTATGATCGGAACAATGATTTCATCCGGCACGAGTGTGCCCTTTTCCATGTAGGAGGCGGCTTTTTGTGACAGCTCTGAGTCTGGGTCATCTTTGACCGCCGCTCTGAGCGCGATGCCCGAGGAGACATGAACGAGTCCCAGGGCTTCAAGGTCGCGAGACCTGTTTCCTTTTCCGCTGCCTGGAGGCCCCAAAAGAAGAATCTTCTTTCCTCTGACAGCATTTTTCAGTTTATCAAGGTTTTTCCAAAGACGGTGTTTCATCACATCTTTTCTAGGATTTCAGCGAGATTTGCATAGCTGCTGATCGTGAAGTCGGCCGTGTTTTCCTCCTTGTATTTCTCGTTGACACCGGCAAACAGAATGGCCCGCATGTTCGCTCCCTTGGCTCCGACGATATCCGAGTATTCAGAGTCGCCGATATGGACAGCCTCTTCAAGACTGCATCCGAGCGCGTCCAGAGTCTGTTCAAATATCTGCTTATGAGGTTTGGCCACACCGGCCTCATCCGAAAAGGTCGTCTGGGAAAAGTATTGATGAAGATCATGGTCACCGAGAAGATTCCTGACTGTGTTCGCGGAATGCCAGCCCGTATTGCAGATGACAGCCATCTTGTATTTATCCACAAAGGCTTCAAGCATTTCTTTTACCCCGGCTATGACCGGAGGACGGAATTCCAGGGCGATTTTATCGCAGTAATCTGCGGCTTCGTTGATCTCTTCATATGTAAGATTGAGGCCCGTAAGTTTCAAGATAGTCCGGACTCTGGCCATGCTGTTTTGAGTTTTTCTGTGATCGATGATGAATTTTTCGAAAAGTTTCGCTTCGGTGGAAAAATGCCTTTCGATATCTTCTTCAGTCACCGTGAAACCCTTGTTTTTCAAACGGGAAGCGAAATATTCCTTCCTTTGAATATCCCTGCTGCCGTCCTCTTCGATAAGAGTGTTCCAGCAGTCAAAAGTTATGGCTCTGATCATTTTTATCTTCTCCCTCCCCAATCACGTAAAGTGTTATTTTGTGTCGTGTACAAAAGAAAAATGAATTTCCATTTTAATAAGTGATGGGTTAAGTTTGGATATACTTAATGTTTATATCAGGGATATACGAAATGTCAAATTTTACAGAGAAAAGAGGACAGTCCCAGTCCTTCTGAAATTTAAGGACTGAAAGGGACTATCCCCGGAAAAAGCAGCCTGTTGTTTATGCTCAGTAATTAAGTAACACTTGTATTGATGATAATGAAGATAAAGGTGTCATTGCGAGCTTGCGCGGCAATCTCATGAGAAGGAAGGGATAGATTAGAGGTGTCATTGCGAGCGAAGCGTGGCAATCTCTTAGAGAAAATTGAATTTCTTTTTACGGGATTGCTTCACTCCGTTCGCAATGACATTATAAAAATGTTACCGAATTACTGAGCTAGAACACCTGTCCTCTTTTTTTTAAAAAAACTATAAAAATAGTTGCAAAACTAAGTAATTAGTTGTATATTAGTAACGTTATGAAAGAACTCACAAAGGCCGAAGAGCAAATCATGCAAATTCTCTGGAAACTGGAGAAGGGTTTTGTCAAGGATATTTTAGCCTGTTTACCCGAGCCAAGGCCCGCGTACAACACGGTTTCCACGATAGTCCGGATTCTGGAAAAGAAAGGTTTTGTCTCCCACACGGCTTATGGGAAAACTCATGAATATTACCCCGTGGTCTCCAAAGAAGAATACACGAGGAACTTTTTAAAGAGATTCGTGGAAAATTACTTCAGCGATTCCTTTAAGGAGCTGGTCTCGTTCTTTGCCAAAGAGAAAAAGATGGGGGTCTCCGAATTGGAGGAGATCATCAAAACGATAGATAGGGAAATACAAAAGCAAAAGGCGGATAAAAATGAATAACTTCCTTCTCTATGCGCTGGAATCAGGTATCTGCTTGGCTATTTTTTATTTGATCTACAGGATTTTCTTAAAGCGGGAGACATTTTTCCAGCTCAACCGGCTTTTCTTGGTCTCCTCTGTGGGATTGTCACTCGTGATCCCGCTGATCAGGATTTCGTCTCCGATCGCCTCGCGACAGTTGATGGAAAGAATGTACGTATTCAGCTCGACATCTGTGTTCAGCTCGACTTCTGGGGCCCAAACTCCATCATTGAGCCTCGTTGATGTGCTGTTGTTCGTTTATTTTGGGGGCGTGTGCTTTATGTTGCTCCGGTTTGTTTATAAGCTTCTGAAGGTCTACACGTTGATCAGAAAGTACGGAGTCCAGAAATACGACGGTTTGAAAGTGGTTCCTCTTGAAAGCAACTGCTCCCCGTTTTCATTTTTCAACTATGTTTTCATCAATACGGCGAACATCTCGGGCGATGATTTCCAAAGGATCATCGACCATGAGACGATCCACATACGACAGTATCATTCTGTCGATTTGATCATCATGGAATTGCTCGCCATTTATCAATGGTTTAATCCTTTTGTATGGCCATACAGAGGATCGCTCAAAGAGACACATGAGTACCTGGCAGATTACGCAGTCATTGCGCAGGGCTGCAACACGGCAAGGTACCAGCTGCTCATATTCGAGCAGCATGTGGGCATGAAGTTGTTTGAATTCGCGAACAACTTCAATCAATCACAAATCAAAAGGAGGATAACCATGATAACGAAAAACAAATCCAAAAGATGGGCTCGAATGAAGTTCCTGATGATGCTGCCGATGATATGTGTTCTCGTTCTGGTTTTTGCTGATTCTAAAGTGGTCGGAGAATCTCGTCCGGACGGACAGGTCGGCATAGAGAGCGCCGCACCTTCTGTTGAAGAGACAGTGAGTTATCTCTTGACGGATGACGACAAAAAGTCGGACAAGGAGAAAAAAGCAAAGCTAAAAGAAATTGAAGCAGCGCTCAAAGAACTCAAATTGAAATACGCAGAGACCGATGATCCAGAGATGAAGAAGAAGATAAAGGAAAAAGCAGCGCAGTTGCAGCAGCAAAGAGAGAAACTGTTAGGCAATCCTGGAGGAGAATGGTCGAAAATCGATGAGCTGAAAAAGATGTACAAAAAGACAGATAATCCCGAGAAGAAGAAAGAAATCAAAATGCAGATCCAGAAGTTAGAGCAGAAGTGGGCAATGGAAGAGTTGAAGAAGATTGACGAGAACATCCAGGTGCTGAAGAAGAAATACGAGCAGACAGATGATAAAGAGAAGCAACATGAGATACAGAAGAAGATCACAGAGCTCGAAGCACAGAAGAAGAAATTGAAGAAGAAGTAACGAGCCTCAGCCAGATGATTCTGGAAAGGAGAGGACGCTAACCAGTATTCAACCCAAAAAAACGTGATTTAAAACAGACAAAAACTCGAAAGAGTGAGCCACATCCTGGAAGGAGCCAGGGTCACAGAACCTTGGCTCCTTCTTATCCTTCCCCAAACAAATAAGCACTGTTCTTTAAAATTCTGATTTATTCTTAGGGTTTTCTCTCCTTTTCCGTCGACTTCACTATTCCCAAAAAATGCATCGGTGGAGCGGGTTTGCGTAAGAGATGTATTTTTTATATATTTTATTCTTATAAATTCCATTTTGAGAGACTCCCCTGTGGGCAGTGCGTTAATGTCTCATAATGAATGGGTAAATATTTCTTTTAGTACAACCTGAATTTTTGATTCAAAGGAAGGAGGAATGAAAAAGGCAGTGATTCTGGGTGTCATTTGTGTTTTACTGTTTGTTTTTTCGAGCTGCGCTCCTGGGCCGAACACGGTCGAGAAAACTCCCAACAACGAGGGAAAAGTCGCTGGATTCTGGAAAGGAATTTGGCATGGCCTGATCTCCCCGATCACCTTCATTATTTCTATATTCACGAAGAATGTGCGGTTCTACGAGGTGCATAACAGCGGATTCTGGTACAATTTCGGCTTTGTCCTCGGAGCCGGTCTGTTTTTGAATGGAGGGATTCTGGGCTCCCGGAAGGCGCGGAAGAAGAAAAAGTTATAATCACAGAATTGACGGTTTTTTTCAGTTAAAAAAATTTTATCCCTTTATTGTAAAACGCCCGTATTCATGATTTTACACTTTTGTGTTGCCTTATGTGTGGTAAAAATACCCCTTAAAGAGAATGACGAGTCAACGGAGGATAAAGGATGAAAAAATTACTGATATCGGGATTAGTCGTATTGCTTGTCGCTCCGGGTTTGTTCGGTCAAGAGCTGACCGGAGAAGAGATCATCCAGAAAGTCAATGATCTGTTCAACGTTGATACGAGTTATGCGAAATCGAAGATGACGATCACGACCACCTCGGGCCAGAAGCGCACGTTCATTTCTGAAACGTGGAGCAAGGATAAAGGAGAGAAAAATCTTGTGCGGTATTTAGAGCCCTCCCGTGTCAAGGGCCAGGCGATTTTGATGCTGAATAACGCGGATGATATCTGGATGTTCTTTCCGCGGACGCAGCGGGTCCGCAAGCTGGCCACTCATGCCAAGAAACAGAAAATGCAGGGAAGCGATTTCTCTTACGAGGATATGGGGAGCGGTGATGCTTTTATTGAAGATTTCACTTCAAAAAGGCTTAAAGACGAAAAGATGGAAGGATTTGATTGCTATAAACTGGAACTCACTCGAAAGCCGGACAGTGACATGTCCTATTCGCGGATGATCCTCTGGGTGATCAAGGAGAATTTTGTGCCCGTAGTGATCGATTACTATGACGAGGATGATCCCACCTATCATATCAAAAGATTGGTGCAGAGCGATATCCAGGTCATCGATGGTATCCCGACCGCGATGCAAGTGGTGATGAGCAATGTCAACGACAACACTCAGACGGAGATGGAATTTTTGGAAGTCCAATTCAACATCCCGCTGGATGACAAAATGTTCACGGAAAGGGAATTGAAGAAATGAAAAAAGGAGCCGCTTTTCTCATATTTTTATTTTTGTCTGTATCCTCTCTTCTGGCCCAGGAAAGCGTGGATATCTTCGGGTATTTCGAATCTCAGGGTTCAGGGGCCGCAGTCAACAACGAATTCCTGATGCTGTACTCTAATAAACTCAGAGTAGACTTGAAGTCCAATCCTTCAAACACAATCACATTCGCGGCAAATTTTGATTACATCACGTTTCACGGCCAGACCACGTGGAATATCCTGGATTTTTTGCCGGCTGATGTCGTCGCAGAAGTTCCGCCAGGAATGGAAGCGTTTTATGTGATTCCTTTTGAGGACCAGCACTTTCTCGATAATGCGTACATCAAACTCTCCTTCAAGGCTTTCGACCTGACCGTGGGCAAGCAGCAGATATCCCTGGGAACGGGCTACGTCTGGAATCCGGTAGATGTCTTTAACATCAAAGAGCTCTTCGACCCGACGTATGAACAGCCCGGACATAACGCCATGCGGCTGGATATTCCGCTCGGGGCCACTTCGACATTCACGGCTCTGTTTTCCCCCGAGGACGACTGGCGGAATTCAGGGAAATTGATTCAACTGAAGGGAAGAATTTCTCATTTTGATTTGGCAATCACAGCCATCGAAAAAATCTGGCGTTTTCATGATTACACACAGTTTGATCCGGTAAGCATGTTCTTCCTGGAACTGCCAGGGAAACGGCAGCTTCTCGGGGCCAGTACAGCTGGGGAGATTCTTGGGTTGGGAATTTGGGCGGAATACGCCTACAACTGGATGGAGATTTCCGAAGATTTCTATGAGCTCGTCGTGGGCATGGATTACACGTTCAACTTTCAAACCTACATTATGTTCGAGTATTACCGCAACACGCTCGGCAAAACTGATCACACGGAATACACACTCAACGATTGGATGCGTGTATTAACGATGGAGCAGAAGTCCATCACTCGCGATCAACTCTACGCATTCCTCACGCATCCGGTCAGTGATTTGATGAGCCTCGGAGTGTCCACGATTTACAGCCTATCTGACGGAAGCCTGGCCTTGGTACCTACTCTGAATTACAGTCTTTCGGATAACGTTGAGCTCTTCGCCTACCTGAATTTCAATTTTGGGGAAGAAGGAAAAGTGTTTTCCCAAAAAATGGGGAACGGGGGATTGATAAGGGTTCGTGTGTATTTTTAAGTGACCGAGGGAAAGGAGAAAAAAGATGAGAGAAAAATTTCTGATAAAGCTGGCCCAGTGGCACGCCACTCACCCGTGGAGAATGATGTTGATCGTGCTTATTCTCACTGTCTTATTTGCGGGATTTGCCAGCCAGCTGACTGTCACCACACGCACCTCGGACTTGCTTCCTGAGCGTGACCCCAAAGTCGTCCAGTTCAACAGGATCATCGAAGAATTTGCGACGGCGACAAATCTGATTGTCTATGTCGAAGGAGAAGAACAGAGAATTAAAGAATTCGCGGATGCCCTTGCTCCAAAGATTTTGGAATTGAGAGATTCCAGCAGGGATGAAGAACTGAAGGAAGAGATCGATAAGCTCCGCACCAAGATTGAAAAACTGGAGGCCAGGGGAGGAAAAGAAGCGGAGATTGACGAACTTCAAGCTGAGATTAAAGAGCTTCAGTCTCAGATAAATTTCAAGCTGTTTCAGCGTGTGGATTACAAAGTGAACGTTGATTTTCTCAGAGAGCACATGCTGATGTTGGTGAAAGAAGAGGATTTGAAAAACCTGAAAGATGTGTATATGGATCCCAATTTGATCGGCCTGCTGAAGAATTACAATGATTCGATGGAGAAAGAATACGTCGGTCGGGAAGAATCCATATCCACGAGGGAGAAAGAAGACGGCGCCTGGGCGTTTCTGGAAGGCATCCAGAATCTGATCTTTGTCCTGAAGAGAGCTGCAGCAGGGGAGGAAATCTCGGAAGAGGAAATCCGGATCGCAGTGGATAAGCTTCTCTTCGGAGAGCCGTATTTTTTGTCTTACGATAAAACAGCTTTAATCCTGACCGCTGTTCCCTCTTTCACCATAATGGAAAGGCAGTACATTATGTCCAGCACTGAACTGACCCAGAGTGTGGTGGATGATCTGCTGCAGGAATATCCGGATGTCGAGGCCGGTTTGTGCGGGACTATTCCCAAGGAACACGATGAACAGGTTTATACTGAACAAAGTCTTGGATTCACGACCTTGATCGCCTTGGTGGCCATTCTTCTGCTCCTGATGTTTTCGTTCAGGATGTGGGTGGCCCCACTTTTTGCATTGATCAACCTGATAGTGGGCGTGGTCTGGGCTCTTGGGAGCGCGGCAATCGTGGTCGGTCAGCTCAACATGCTGACATCCACGATGGCGGTGATCATTCTGGGCCTGGGTGTTGATTTTTCAATCCATATTTTCTCTGTTTTCACAGAACGTCGGGAAGCCGGAGATTCCATTGCCGCGGCTATGGAAAAAACATTCCTGAAAAGCGGAAAAGGGATCGTCACCGGGGCCTTCACCACAGCCTGCGCCTTTTACGCCCTATTCATCAGTTCTTCCCGGGGTATGAAAGAGATGGGCCTGGTCATGGGAACCGGACTGGTGGCGATTCTTCTGGCGACTCTCCTCTGCTTGCCGTTCATGCTCATCTTCAGAGAACGATTCCGGGAATGGCGGCGGAAGAAGAAAAAGGTTGCCCAACGAGTCACTTATAGGGATATATCCTTCCAGTTTTTGGGACGTTTTGGAGAATGGCTCAGCAGAAAGTATGCCTTCACGATCTTCATCTCGGTGGCCCTGAGTGCATTCCTGATCTGGCAGGCGGTCACCATCCGATGGGATTACGATTACCGGAACATGGAGCCTCAAGTTCCTTCCATTCTACTCCTGGATGATATTATGGAGAAGTTCGACTTGAGCATGGATTATGCCCTGGTCATCACGGAGAGTGTCGAGGAATCCTACGATTTGTCCAAAAAATACCGTGATCTGGGTTCAGTGGCTGTAACGGATGATATTTCAGTCTTTGTCCCTTCTGAGGAGCAGCAAAAGATGAGAGCTCCCCATGTCAATGAAGTTAAAGAAAGCGTGCAGTCTACTCCCATCAGGATTGCTGTGCTTGCGGATGAGATGGCCGTTTTCATCGAAGAGCTTGAGCGGTTGGAGATGAACATCATGGAAATGCAGGACATGGCCTTCCTCGGTGGACAGGACAAAGTGGACAACAAGTGCAAAGAGATCGTGGGGGATCCGGATGATCCGGATTCCGAAAACATCGTTCAGAATCTGCTGCAGTCGTTGAAAGCGGATATCCGAGTAGCAGCCCGGGGAATGTCCGGATTTCAGCGGAGTTTCGCACCTTACTTCAAAGATTCTATCATCCGGATGAGCTCGACCGAACCCATCCGTCTGGAAGAGCTGCCCGAGACGATTCTGGACCGCTACAGCAACACAACGCGGGATCTCTTCCTGATCACTGTCTATCCCTCAGGAAGTATCTATGACGGGGAATTCATGAATAAGTTTGCGGAAGACGTAGAAAGGGTCAGTGACAAAGCAACTGGGATGGCCCCTTTGTTTGTTTCTCTTCTTAAGATTTTCGGCCGGGATGGGCGAAACGCCGCACTGTTGACACTGGTTGTTGTGTTTCTCCTGCTGTGGATTGATTTTCGGAAACCCTGGTACGCTTTGATCGCGATGATTCCTCTGGCTTTAGGTGTGTTCTGGATGGTTGGTTTGATGAACCTGACCGGTATTCTTCTGTCCATGATGACAGTCATGGGTGTTCCTTTGATCATCGGCATCGGCATCGATGACGGCGTGCACATCATGCACCGGTGGAGGATTGAAGGAAACAGCAGGATTCGAACAGTTTATGCCAGTACGGGAAAAGCCATCCTTCTCACCTCACTGACGACAATGTTCGCTTTCGGATCCTTGATGTTCTCCATCATGCCTGGATTTGCTCTGTTCGGTGGAGCACTCTTCCTGGGCGTGGGAGCCTGTTTCCTGACAACAGCGATCGTCCTGCCAGGAATCCTGGGCATTGTTGACAGAAAAAACAGCAACAAATAATATATGGAGACATTTTGATTGGTTAATGTAAATAAATGTCTCGAATATTTGCGGATTATATAGAAAAAGCCAAGCAGATTCTTGCGAGTAACTGGACCGGGAAGTCCACCAAGCCAGCGCCTGCTCTGTACCCTCACCAATGGAATTGGGATTCAGGCTTCATCGCCATCGGGAAGTCTCGCTACAACACTTTTCAAGCCATCCTTGAAATCGAAACGCTGTTCGAGGCGCAGTGGGCCAACGGGATGCTCCCTCAGATCGTGTTCAATCCGAAAGAGCTCGGTCATTATTTTCCGGAGCCGGATTTCTGGCAGACTGAGCGTTCCCCCCATTCTCCCGGGAATAAACTAACCTCAGGCATCACCATGCCTCCCGTGCATGCGATTGCGGTCGAAGAAATTTACCAGAATGCCTCTCAGCCGCGCCGGACTCTTCCGTTTCTCAAAAGGATCTACCCGAAACTTATTGCCCTTCATGAATATCTCTACAGGGAGCGAGATCCCGAAAAAGAAGGGCTCGTCTACATCAGGCATCCCTGGGAGTCCGGCATTGACAACTCCCCCACCTGGGATATCCCCTTAAGTCGGATTAAAATTGATAAAGCTTCACTTCCAGAATATAAAAGAAGAGACCTTGAGCATGGAGTCGATCCCAATATGCGTCCTTCCGACGTAGATTATGACCGGTATATCTATCTGCTCGATCTTTTCCGCCGCTGTGATTACGATGAAGAATGCATCCGCCGGTCGTGCGAATTCCTCATTCAGGATCCACTGTTCAACTCTATTCTGTGCCGGGCGAATGAATCTTTGGCAAGGATTGCGGAAGCCATCGGTGAATCTCCCAAGCTTCCCCAATCCTGGGCCAAGAAGACATCTGTGGCGATAAAGAGAAAGCTCTGGCATGAAGAACACGGCATTTTTGATGCCTGCGATTTGATGAAAGGGGAACTGATCGAGATCGACACGGCTGCAGGATTTCTCCCGCTGTTCGCCGGTGCGGCGACACGCGAGCAGGCCGAGACAATATACGAACGCCTGAATTCAGCCTCCTTCTGCGGCCTCCACCAGGGAAACTGCTTCACCATCCCGAATTATGACACTCAGAAAGAAGACTTCGACCGCCTCAATTACTGGCGCGGACCGGTGTGGATAAACATCAACTGGATGCTGGCGCTCGGACTCAGGCGCTATGGATACACGCTCAAAGCGGACTCCATGCAGAAAGACCTGCTCCAGCTCCCCATCCGTTTCGGGTTTCATGAGTACTTCGACTCTTTTGACGGGACAGGCTACGGCAGTGACAACTTCGGCTGGACAGCCGCCCTGTTCATCGCCCTTGTAGAGGAGTTCTACAAAGGTGAGGAAAAAGGGCTGGATCTAAAAAGAGCAATGAAAAAGATTTTTTCGAGCAGCCTGGTCTTGAACAGTGACCAGGAAATGCCGGATGTCTCGCCCGAGAAACTCGGGGCGGAATTGATGAAGTCCATAAAAAGTGTGAAGGACAGCTATTATGATACTCAACGCGGTCTCGTGGATTATGAGAGACTGCGCCAGAGTCAAGAGTTTAGAAATTACCGCATCCTGACGAACGGCCTCAAAGAGTTCGATCCCAACACTCTCAAAGGCCGAAAGGAGAAGCTGGCATTCTGGATAAACCTGTATAACACCATTGTTGTGGATGGGATCATCACTCTTAAGATAAAGAGTTCAGTCAAAGAGGCGCCGGAATTCTTCAAGAAGATCAAGTATCAGATCGGCGATTTTCTTTTCTCTCCGGATGACATCGAACACGGCATCCTCCGGGGCAATGTCAGGCCCTATTTCCGGCTGACACGGCCTTTCGGAGTTGGTGATCAGCGGAAAGACTGGATTTTAAAACCTGTGGACCCGCGCATCCACTTTGCTCTGGTCTGCGGCTCGAGGTCCTGTGCACCGATCGATTACTACGATTTCGAAAAAATCGACCAACAGTTAGAAAAGGCGGCAAGCAGTTTTATCAATTCTTCAGAAGTTTTAGTCCTCCCTGAAGAAGGAAAGATGTTAATCTCTAAGATATTTAGCTGGTATGAGAAAGACTTCGGGGGACGAAGAGCGATCCTGGATTTCATCGTCGACTACCTTGTGGACGACGCAGCCAAGGATTTCATCAGGCAAGAGCACGAACGATTAAAGATCGAATACCTGCACTATGACTGGAATCTGAACCGTTGAGATAAATTACAGGTTTTAAGAGATACGTTTATATTATTAAGTGTGAATCAAGCCTGAAGAGAATAAGAGCTTAAGAATTGTCCGCCGTCTTCCTGCTGACAAATCCCGTAAAAAATCAGAATGGATTTTCGTCGTCGTATAAAGTCCCTTCTTGAAGGTTAAATCCGATATCCTCGATCCCGAGCATCTTGAGTGCCGAAAACAGGACCTTCCCGGTGTGCAGGAAGGCCACGGCTGTGTGGTGAGGGTATCTTTTTTCGATGAGCACATGACGGTAAAAACGGGCCATCTCTTTGATGGCGAAGACTCCGATGCTTCCGAATGATTTGGGGTCGATATCCAGAACCTCCCCTTCGGCGATGTAGGCGCGGAGCGCGGCATCGGCTGTGGACTGGAGACGGAAGATCGTCATGTCACCGGGCCGGATCCGGCCTTCCAGCGTTCCCCTTGTGATGTCCGGCTCTTTTCCAGGCTCCATCAACCGATTCATGATGAGCTGGTACTTCATCTGGGGATCGAGCAAGCAAGATGAGGGCGTGTTCCCGCAGTGGAATCCCATGAACAGGTCGCTGGATTTGTATTTCCTGACTTTATCCTTCGCTACTTTGTACATATCATCAGGAACCGTGTTGTTAATATCGAGGAGTGTGGCGGGAAGCTCGGTGGCGCAGGCCGCCATGTATTCGCTCAGGGCACCGTAGATATCCACCTCGCAAGCCACAGGAATCCCTCTGGAAGCCAGCCGAGAGTTGACATAGCAGGGGACGAATCCGAAATAGCTCTCGTACGCGGGCCAGCATTTGTTGGCAAACACACCAAACTCAGAGGCGCCGAGGTTCTCCTGCATGAATTTAGTCAGCGCCACTTCATACTGAGCCAGTTTTTCCAGAAGGTCCGGATAGGCGTTTCCCTTTCCCAACTCTTTGGCCATGTCCTCTTCGACTTTCTTGATTTCAGATGAACCCTTGGCTTTGAGAAAAATGTCGTAGAGGTCCAGTTCGCTGTTTTCCATCACCTCCACGCCGATGTCGAAAAGGGGCTTGATCGGAGCGTTGCACGCATAAAAATCCTGTGGCCGGGGTCCGAAAGAGAAAATCTTGAGCTTTTTAAGTCCCGCGATCACTCTGGCAGCGGGAATATATTCGGCGATCATGTCTGCCACTTCTTTGGCCACACCCACAGGATATTCGGGGATGTGAGGATTCAGACCTCTTAATCCAATGTTATAGGAAGCGTTGAGCATTCCGCAGAAGCCATCGCCCCTTCCCTGGATCAGGTCTTTTCCACTTTCCTCTGCAGCGGCCACGAACATGACCGGACCGTCGAACTTCTGGGCCAGTACGGTGGTCGGTCCCTCTGGCCCAAAATTGCCGAGATAGATGATGAGTGCGTTGACCTTCTTTTTCCTGATCTCCTCAAGAGCCGTCAGCGTGTCCTTCTCGTTCTCGACAATCGTCTCGATATCTGCAAGAGGAATCTTCTTGCTCTGACACTCTTTGATAACTCTGGCTTTTCTCTTCTGAGACAGTTCGACAGGAAAGCAGTCCCGGCTGACCGCAACGATTCCAGGATTGATCTTGGGTATATTGTTCATTCTTTACTCCCTTTTTTCTGGCCGTAGTAGGCATCCGGCCCGTGTCGTCTCCGGTGGTGCTTTTTCAAAAGATATCCAGGAATCCTTTCGCACTCCCGATTTAAAAGAAGCGTCCCCCAGGCCATCTGGGCCACTTTCTCCAACGCCACGCTGTTTTGGACCGCTTCATCCGGAGTCTTTCCCCAGGTGAACGGGCCATGGCCGGCCACGAGAACCGCCGGCATCTCCAGAGGATCAAGCTTGGCAAAACGTTCGATGATCACTCTGCCAGTGTTGACTTCATAGTCTTCCTCAACTTCTTTTTTACTGATTTGCCGTGTGACTGGCACGGATCCTGGAAAATAGTCGGCATGTGTGGTTCCGAGGCATGGAATTTCTTTGCCTGCCTGGGCGAAGACAGTGGCATACTCGCTGTGAGTGTGAGTTACGGCAGAGATTCCCTTGAAGGCCTTATAGAGTTCGAGATGAACGGGAGTGTCCGAGGAAGGAGTCATCTCTCCTTCCTCGATTTTCCCTTCCCAATCCACAATAACGATATCGTCTGGCATAAGCTCGTCGTAAGAAATACCGCTGGGCTTGATGGCTACTATTCCCTCATCGCGGTCACAACCACTGACATTGCCCCATGTCAGGATCACGAGGTTGTGCTTGACTAAATCCATGTTCGCGCGCCAGACCTGTTCTTTCAACTTCATTCTTTTCATTCGGGTTTCCTCTGTCTTTCCCTTAGAGAGATGAGATCTTTCATAACATTGTGGAGATTACCCGACCAGGTTGGGTTTCCGAAAGAATCGTGGAGCTGGCTGTAGAGTCGGAACAATTCCGTGTAGGCCTTATGACTTTCCGGGTCAGGTTCATAAGTTTCCTTGATACCGGTCAGGGCTTTCTGGGCGTCTTCCACAGTCGAGAAACCACTCTTTTCTTGTCCTGCGGCCACAGCACCGAAGATGGCTGCCCCCAATGCGCAGGTCTGATCGCTTCGGGAAACTTTCATCGGGCGTCCGGTGATGTCCGCGTAAATCTTCATCAGGAAAGGATTTTTCACAGCCAGTCCGCCACAGTTCACGATTTCTTCGACTTTGACTCCGTATTCCTCGAGACGGTTGATGATGGTCAGGGCCCCAAAAGCCGTGCCTTCGATCAACGCCCGGTATATCTCATGGGCCTGCGTGTGAAGCGTCTGCCCGATGAGCAGGCCGCTCAGGCGGACATCCACCAAAATGGTTCGGTTTCCGTGGTTCCAGTCCAAGGCCAGGAGCCCGTGTTCTCCGGGTTTTTGTTTTGAAGCTTCGACTTCCAGGTTTTTGAATTTTTCATCGGGAGTTTTTCCGTAACTGTCCGGGGCCAGATGATTCACGAACCACAGGAAGATATCCCCGACCGCGGACTGTCCCGCTTCGATACCGTAATGATCCGGCAGGACCGAACCGTCCACGATGCCGCAGACACCCGGGATATCCTCGTAGCCTTTGTGTTTGGGGGAAACCATGATATCACATGTACTCGTGCCCAGGATCTTGACCAGCGTCCCTTCTTTGACTCCGGCACCGACTGCTCCCATGTGCGCGTCAAACGCGCCGACCGCCACGGCAATTCCAGGTTGAAGCCCGAGCTTTTCCGCCCATTCGCGTGAAAGTGTTCCGGCCAGCCGATTTGAGGGCACAGCCTTTTCATACAGTCTATCGCGGAGCTTTCCCAGGTCAGAATCGAGTGAAGACAGGAATTCTTTGTCCGGCAGGCCGCCCCATTCTTCGCTGTACATGGCTTTGTGGCCGGCGGCGCAAACGCTGCGGATAATCTTATCAGGACGTGTATCACCGGCCAACAAGGCTGGAATATAGTCGCAGAACTCGACAAAACTGTGCGCGGCCTTGAAGACTTCAATATCAGTGTTCATGCAGTGGAGGATCTTGCTCCAGAACCACTCCGAGCTGTATGTTCCCCCGACCTTGGCCAGGTATTGCGGGCGAATTTCCTGTGCCCGCTCGGTGATTTGAGCGGCCTCCGCATGGCTGGAATGGTCTTTCCACAGCCAGACCATCGCATTCAGGTTATTTTTAAATTCAAGATGCAAGCCCAGAGGCGTGCCTTTATCGTCGACCGGCATCGGGCTGCTTCCGGTCGTGTCCACGCCGATCCCGATGATGTTTTCCGGCGAGAATTCCGGATCCTCCTTTTTTGCCAGAGCCGCGGCCTCATGAATGGATTCCACGAGGCTTTGATGGTAATCCTTTGGATTTTGACGGGCAACGTTCGGGTCTTTGGAGTCCAGGAGGATGCCCTTTTGTCCAGAGGAATAATCGGATACAAAACTGGCAAGCTCTCTCCCCTCTGTCAGGTCCACGATGAGTGAACGGCAGGAATTGGTCCCAAAATCCAGGCCCAACGCGTACTTTTTCATTTGTTTCCCGACTTTCCTTCCTGTGTTTTCCCTCTGTCGATAATACTCTTTTTCGATTTATTTGGCTATGACGAGCGGTGAAAAACAAATCATCGCCAGGGCTATAATGATCAGGACGATCACGGAGAGGATGACATCCCTCTTGTTCCAGCTCGCTCTCGAGGCTTTCTTATCTTCGGCCACGGTTGTCGCGTATGTCAATCCTTGAATTTTTTGAGTATCAGGAGGTCGGGAGAACATGCTCACAACGATCATCGAGCCGATGCAAAGGAGTGTTAAATAGACGCAGAAGTAGAGGAAGTTGACGTTGGCAAACGTGTACAGCCAGCCGCTCAGTTTGTCCTTGAAAAGTTCTGCAACCAGACGCAGCATGCCGATGACAAACCCGCCGATGAGCGCGGTGAGCGCGCCTTTGGAGTTGATCCTTTTCCAGAATATCCCCAGGAGGAAGACCGAGAAGATGGGGGGGGCAAAATAAGCCTGGACACTCTGCAAGTAATGATACAGTTCGCTGGAGATGAATTTCATCAGCGGAATCCAGAGAATGCCGCAGACGACCACTACTCCTGTGGCGATCCGACCCACAAGGACCAGAGTTTTTTCAGAAGCCTTTGGCTTGAGCTTTTTGTAGATATCCATAGTAAAAAGGGTTGAACAGGAATTGAAGACCGCGGCCAAAGAACTCATCAGCGCCGCCAGAAGACCTCCGACCACCAGGCCTCTAATTCCTGCAGGCAGAAGCATCTTGACCATGGCCGGAAAAGCCATGTCCGCGGCTGGAAGATTGAGCTGGCCCGTTTTGGCCAGCGCATAGGCCGTCACCCCGGGAATAAAAAAGATGAAGAAGGGAAAGAGTTTGAAGTAGGAGGCGAGGATTGTGCCGCGTCTGGCCTCTGTTTCATTTTTGGCGGCCAGGACCCGCTGGACGATGACCTGGTCGGTGCACCAGTACCAGATCCCGACGATCGGCGGAGCGAGGAGCATTCCTAGCCAGGGAAAATCCGGATGGTCCAGAGGTAGAAAGAGGTTGAGATGCTCGCTTCCCGCCACAGCCACAAGATTGTTCCACCCGCCAATCTTGATTATGCCCACGATTGTAACGGTGATCGAGCCGACGAGCAAGACAATCGCCTGCAGGGCCTCGGTGTACACCACTGCACGGAGTCCCCCCAGGATCGTGTAGATTCCCGTCAGCACGACCGTGATCAGTGCGCCTGTCCAGAATTCGGTCCCCAGCAGTGCCTGGAACACTATGGCGCCGGCATAAACCGTCACAGAGACTTTGGTGAGCACATACGCGACCAGAGAGATCAACGATAAAAACCAGCGGGCTGTGGGGGAGTAGCGCTTTTCCAGGAATTCCGGCATCGTGAACACTTTACTCCGCATGTAAAACGGGACAAAAACCCAGCCGAGAAGAAGGATGCACCAGGCATGAAGCTCATAGTGCCCCATGGCCACTCCGGTTTTGGCAGCAGTGCCGGCCAGGCCGACCACGTGTTCCGAGCCGATGTTGGAGGCGAAGATTGAGGCGCCGATGACGAACCAGCCCACATGCCGCCCGGCCAGAAAGTACTGTGTCGAGGATTCCTGTTTTTGCCGGATCACCCACCAGGCAATGCCGAGGATGATCGAAAAATATCCAGCGATGACTATCCAGTCCAAAGATTGCATGATGAGCGCCCTCTTTCCCTCATTTTCAGAAGTTAATATTTACTATTAACGTTCACGATATGTCAAATAATGAATTATTGGGGTCAGGTTTCAATCTTCCGTTTGTATTATCCAGAAGATAAAATGATGATCTTATAAGCGATAATGGTAAATGGAGACCTGACCTCATTTGCAGGTTTGACATTGGAGATGAACTGTTTTTAAAATGACACACGCCTCTCTTGGAAAAGAGGAAAGGAGGGATGTTATGAGAAATTGGCAAAACATCTTATTGGGTATTGCCGGAGCGCTGATTTTATCTATAGGTTTTGTTTTCGCTCTGAATAATGAGGATCCGCAGATTCAAAACCGGATCATAATCAACACCGATCTGGGGAAGGACACGATCAATAAAAATATTTACGGCCATTTTTCTGAACATCTCGGGCGCTGCATTTATGACGGCTATTGGACAGGGGAGGACAGTCCGATTAAAAACGTGCGGGGAATCCGCAGCGACATCGTGGAAGCTTTGAAAAAGATAAAAATCCCGGTTCTCCGCTGGCCGGGGGGGTGTTTTGCCGATGAATACCACTGGAAAGACGGCGTAGGCCCCCGCGATGACCGTCCGGCTATGATCAACACCCATTGGGGACGTGTGACCGAGAATAATCATTTCGGTACGCATGAGTTTTTGGACCTTTGCGAACAGCTGGAGTGCGAACCCTACATCTGCGGGAACGTCGGAAGCGGCACGGTCCGGGAAATGCAGGAATGGATCGAGTACATCACTTTTGACGGCCAGAGTCCTATCGCCGACCTCCGCCGGAAAAACGGCCGGGAAGAGCCGTGGAAACTGAAGTTCTTCGGAGTCGGCAACGAGAACTGGGGATGCGGAGGGAACATGACTCCAGAGCATTACGCGAATCTCTATCGTCGTTATCAGACCTATGTGCGGAACTTCTCTAGGAACCGGATTTACAGGATCGCCTGCGGAAGCTACGGTGAGAATTACAAGTGGACTGATGTGCTGATGCGGGAGGCCGGGCGGATGATGAACGGTCTGAGTTTCCATTATTATATCGTTCCCGGCGGCTGGGGAAACAAGAACTCGGCCACTCAATTCGAAGAGAAGGACTGGTTTGAGACTTTACAGAAAGCTCTGTTCATGGATGAGCTGTTGACCAGGCATTCGGCCATCATGGACAGGTATGACCCGAATAAGCGCGTGGGCATGATCGTCGATGAATGGGGCACCTGGTATCAGGTGGAGCCCGGCACCAATCCCTCTTTCCTCTATCAGCAGAATTCACTGCGGGATGCAGTCGTGGCCGGAGCTGTGTTGAATATCTTCAACAGCCACTGTGAGCGCGTCAAAATGGCCAACCTGGCTCAGACCATTAATGTTCTCCAGTCGCTGATACTGACACAAGGGGAGAAGATGGTCGTGACTCCCACCTATCATGTGTTTGACATGTACAAAGTCCATCAGGACGCGGTGCTGCTTCCTTTAGACCTGGAATGCCGCCAGTATGGACGGGGAAAGGAAAGTCTTCCGGCTTTGAGCGCTTCCGCGTCTCAGGATAAAGCGGGGAAGATCCATGTCTCTCTCTGCAATCTCGACCCGAATCAACATTTAGAGACAGTTCTGGAATTCCGCGGTACAGATGTCAAAAACGTAAAAGGAACGGTTTTGACCGCCGATAAAATGACAGCGCACAACACCTTTGAAAAACCGGAGAATCTCAAGCCTGCAGTGTTCAAATCGGTTCAGTTGAAGAGAGGCACGATTATGGCGACCTTGCCGCCCAAGTCAGTCGTCGTTCTGGAAAT
>JABAOC010012284.1_pt4 | contig 19542 bp, 18 predicted proteins | sample 7062161 | NCBI WGS metagenome assembly JABAOC01 (sample SAMN14538625, study PRJNA623070) | marine sediment metagenome | biome: marine biome [ENVO:00000428]; feature: marine pelagic biome [ENVO:01000023]; material: deep marine sediment [ENVO:00002113] | place: India: Gulf of Khambhat ... | reverse complement strand
AGATGTCCACCTTTGACGGATCATATTAATAATTGATCTCCTGAAGGAAGACTTGCATTACGGGTTCTTACAAGTTTCGAACAAATACTAAACTATATCATTTTTTACATTCATTAAATTGGATAATTAAAATCCGTCATCTGTTCACTAATCTCCCACAGCTTCTTTCTTATTTCAGAATCATAACTCATACTTGCTGATCGGGTTTCTTTTTTATCCACAAAATATTTTCCAGTGACTTTTTCCAAACCTGGCGCAGTGGCAAGATAAACCGACGTTTTCGAGCCTTCGGAAACAGGTCTCCCGCCTGAAAAATTTGTCCTCAACAATTTCGTATCAATCACACCAGGATGCAGACAATTCACCGTTACGCCAGTTCCCTGAAGTTGCCTGGCTAATTCATAAGTAAAAAGAATGTTGCATAATTTGGAAAGCGAGTATGCACTGTATCCGCTGTAATATTTTTCTCCTTGAAGATAATTAAAGTCAATGCTTGACGAATGGGTCATTGAACTCACATTAACAATTCGGCTGGGAGCACTCTTTTTTAAAAGATCAAGGAGCAAACCTGTCAGCAGGAAATGCGCCAGATGATTCACGGCAAAGGTCATCTCATAGCCATCCTCAGTTAGTTTTCGTCGGTTTTCGATAACACCTGCATTATTTATCAGAACATCCAGTCGATCGTACTTTTGTTTAATCTCCTCTGCCAGTCCCCGAACCTGTCGGAACGAAGAGAAATCAGCCACAAAAAAGTCGATGTGATGATTTTCTGTAACTTTTTTAATTTTCGTTACCGTCTTCTCACATCTTGAAACATCCCTACCGTGTACTATCACCATCGCTCCCATTCCTACCAGATCGAGCGCGGTCTGCTTTCCGATTCCGTCAGTTGAACCCGTTATTAGAACTATTTTGTTCTTCATATTAACTATGCTTAATTTCTCTCTTCAAAATGCTTTTCACTTTTGCAACTTTCGATTTCATTCGGGATTCTTCACCCTTCCGATAATCCACCTTAATGATTGTTGTAATTCGATTGCTTTGCGGCTCCAAAATTTTAAAACAACTGGAGATGACGCCAAATACATCATCCCAGGAACCTTCTAAAATCGTCCCCATCGGTGTGAGTTGATAGGTAATTCCGCTTTTGTCAATATGATCAATGATTTGAGAAACATATTTACTGACGCTTTCTCCCTTATCTGTAGGATACATGGAGAATTCTGCTAACACCATTTGTTCAACTCCTTCTAAAAGTTTATCTCTCCATTTAATGAATAAACCAGAATCGTTTCAAAAGTTATAAACCACTCAACTGATTTTAATAGACCTGGATAGAATTTTCCCACAGATATTTGAATCCCAAGTATAAAAATTGATAAATAGTATATCTATAATTTTATGACGTTTAAAAATTTTTTAGGATTTAAGACTCAGTGGGAGTTTTATATTTTTATCAATATCTACATCTATTAAACATCTAATTGATCCAATTTCACGTTTATCAATCTATTGAGATTTTCTTAAAAATGCAAGCACTTTCTCAAATAGGCGCATGGTTCGATTTTTAGGGCGAATCATTCTAAAATTTTCACAAAGAAAAGAATCAGGAAAAAGTGGATATTGTTTAACTTTCTGATTAATATTTCTCAAATCAATAATTTGAGAAAATTATATCTTGACATTTACAATTAATGATTTAAATTGTTAATGTGTTAAGTCACTAATTCACTTAATTAATTCAACTCAAATCATTCGGAGGGTATTTGATGAACAAATTAGTTGCTTTGGCTTTATTCTTTTTATTTACATTCTCTTTGATTTACGCTCAAGACTCAGATTTTAACGGTCTTTACATGAATCTGGGCAATCTCTCTCGATTATCCCACGCCAAAACGCGTTCTATCAGTCCAGAAAATTTCACTGGCGAAAAGGGTAAGGGTGGTATGTCCATCGATGGCCCTGCTGCAAAAGCTGCTCGTGATCTGGGCCAAGGATGGAAAGTGTCGCCTTACATTATTATCGAACCGAAACAGACTTTTGTTTTGGCTGAGATTCAAGGTCCTGGCGCCATTCAACAAATCTGGATGACGCCCACGGGACACTGGCGTTATTCGATTTTAAGATTTTATTGGGATGGCGAAAAAGAACCTTCAGTAGAAGTGCCAGTTGGTGACTTTTTTGCCTGTGGCTGGGGTAAGTATGCCCAGGTTAGCTCGCTGCCTGTTTGTGTTAATCCAGGCAGTGCTTTTAATTGTTATTGGATGATGCCATTCCGAAAATCGTGTAAAATTACGATGGAAAACCTTGATGACAATAAAATGACACTCTACTATCAAATTAATTATACATTGACAGATATCCCCGAAGATGCCGCCTATTTCCATGCCCAATTTCGGCGGGTCAATCCTTTGCCTTATAAAGATGTCTACACAATTCTTGATGGAGTGAAAGGATGGGGACACTACGTGGGCACATATATGTGCTGGGGATCGAATAACAGCGGTTGGTGGGGCGAAGGAGAGATCAAATTCTACATCGATGGCGATAAGGAATTCCCGACTATTTGTGGGACTGGAACTGAAGATTATTTCTGCGGCTCTTATTGTTTTACCATAGATAACAAATATCGAGAATTTACCACACCTCATTCAGGAATGCCTCAAGTTTTAAGTCCCGACGGTCTCTGGAATTCGCAGCAAAGATTTGGGCTTTATCGTTGGCACATCATGGATCCCATTCGGTTTGAAAAGGATTTGAAAGTCACTATTCAAGCTTTAGGCTGGCGGTCTGGTGGCAGGTATTTGCCGCTGCAGGATGATATTTCGTCAGTTGCCTTCTGGTATCAAGAAGAATCACATGCGCCGTTTCCAAAATTGCCTGATCGAGATGAATTGGAAATTAAATAGCAAAGTGCAGAGGGCAGAGCGCATGGCGACAAATCATTCGTCATGCTCTCTGCTTGAGAATAAATATTTATTACAACTCCTTCAATAATGTGGTTTGGCAGAATGATCGCGACCATATTGAGTTATCCTTAAGAGAAGCCTATCATTCCTTTATGGTCACTTCGTTGACAGTATTGTTGTTCATGCCAACCGATAAGCCCAAAGTGTATCAAACCGAAATTGTGGAGCCAACCAAGCGAGCGGTTTTTGTTTCTTTTACACTGTCAGGTCAGTTTTACGATGTCGATCCGTCTCGTTTCTCAAGTTTCCATTTAGTGAATTCTGAATTAAGCGGGGATGAAATCCGATAAAAACGCCACGGCAAATTGGATAGTTAAATATGAGAGACGATGAGAAAAAATTAGAAGATTTTCGGACAAACTAAATATTAAAGCTTGACTTGAGTATAAATTATTTATAGATTATAAATTTCAAATAACATTTAGAAACTAATTTGGATTTTGGGATGGGATTTCACCACATCTATCAATGATGGATGGAGATTTTTGACTTTTAGTATTTTCTTTTGTAAATTTAAACCAATAAATGTGGAGGACTAAATAATGGAGTACACATTTCAAGATCTCAAGCATAAAACCGTGGCAGAATTAAAAGAAATTGCCAAAGGAATGGAGCACGAAGCTGTAAAAGGATACACGCAGTTGAATAAGGAACATTTGCTGAAAGCGATCTGTACAGCATTGGGGATTGATATGCACGTTCATCACGAGGTCATCGGTCTGGATAAGTCAAAAATTAAAAGAGAAATCAAAAAATTAAAATTAGAGCGTGATAAAGCTCTGGAAGCCCATGATCATAAACGACTGAAGCAAATTAGGAAGCAAATTAAAGTGTTTAAGAATAAGCTGAGACGGGCAATGGTTTAAGTTATTTGCTGAAGCTGGATCTATTCTTATTTTAAGCTATTTCTTTTTTCGAGGAAGCAAAATAATTAAAATTACACCAACAACAAATCCTCCGATATGAGCCCACCAGGCTACACCTGAGTAAGCGCCTCCAGAGGCCAGGGCTAAGGTGCCGCTAAAAAATTGTATCAAAAACCAGATTCCTAGGAAGATAAAAGCCGGGAGCTCTACAAATTGAATGAAAAAGAAAATGGGAACTAATGTAAGCACTCTTGCACGGGGGAAAAGTATCGTGTATGCACCCATTACACCGGCAATGGCGCCACTTGCTCCTATGGTTGGTACAGGTGAGGAGGGATTAGTATAAACATGGGTAAATCCGGCTGCTATACCACAAAGCAAATAAAAAAGTAGAAATTTAGAATGCCCCAGCCGATCCTCTACATTATCTCCGAATATCCACAGAAACCACACGTTCCCGATCATGTGCAGCCAACCACCATGAAGAAATTGTGAGGTAATAAACGGATAGAAGCGTTCGATGTAATTAAAACCACCTTTTGTAGCAAGATAAAAGTATTTAGCCGGGATCAATGCAAAATAGCTGAGCAATTCATTTAAATGTTTGCCCAGATATAATTCAAACAAAAAAATAACCACATTCACAATAATTAATATGATGGTAATGAAGGGAAAAGAACGTGAAGGATTTGTATCACGTAAAGGTATCATCGCTCATTTTAACTTAAAGTATAAATATTATCAGCTTCTTTTGTAAAGGTGACGATTTGGCCAAAATGAAGAGGAAATGCATCCCAAAATTTTTTAGCGTCGATCCGATAACTGTATCGAGGCTTCTTGGGACCCATATTCCAGACTTCGGCCGATTCTAAATACATCTCGATTTCTTTATCTTTTACTTTTAATGTAAAGGGCTTACCCAATTTAGGGAAAAAATCTAACGCATTTTTCAATACCATAATATATCGTTCTTTCGCTTCCTCGGCTGAAATTTTGCGGCGGTATACTTCTGCCATAAATCCTCCTTCACTAACACTAGTTATTTCAAGCAATTCAAATTAGAGTATTTTTAATATATAAAAGACAGATGCTAAAGTCAAGAGAAATTCGTTAAATTCCAAATAACAATATCCAAATTATTTACCCCGTTAGATTTTTTTATTTGAAGGTTTGAATTTGATTTCTATAGTTAAAATATGAGTATTAAATTCAATTGTTTGATAATTATCTAACGGGGCAGGTAAATTACAAACTTTAATTTTCAATGACCAAAACACATCGCAACCATTCAACAAATTTTACAACGTCAGTGTTTTTTAGCATATACCAAAATCTCAAAGTCATCAAATTCAATTTCACGCTTCTGGAAATTGCCTGTTGCACAACCGTAGCCATCAACAACTTGAAAACCAATATTCTCTAAAATAAGTTTAATTTCTGGAAAAGTATAATATCGGTTTGAACAGAGTAATTCTTCCTGGTTTCCATTTTCGGTGATAAATTTTTCTGTCCAATAGCCAATACAAGTTTTGGGATCAAAACAGGTATCCTGTTCTGGATGTCGGAAAATAAAAGATGCATTTAAAACATTCAACAATAATTTAGCCTCAGGTTTGAGAACATGATAAATATTCTTCAAGATCCTCTCATTTTCTTGGTCACTGTCCATGATACCGAAAGCACCTTCACAAAGAGAAAGAGCCGCTTCAAATTTTTCTTCAAAGTCCATCTCTCGAGCATCGCCATGAACAAAATCGACCTGAACGCCTTCCCGTTCCGCTCTCTCTCGCCCCACTTCAATCATACGCGATGAATAGTCCAGACCGGTCACTTGATAACCTCGTTTGGCTAATTCAATAGAATGACGGCCTGCGCCACACCCTACATCCAATATATTTGCACTTTTGGGTAATTGTAACAAACTTTCTATAAAATCGACTTCTTGAATTGTTCCCTGTGTAAAGGGAAGGTCTAAATATTTCTTACCTAATTTTTCAAATAATTCCTGATACCAATTTGGTGTTGTTTCATACATGATGTTTGACCATATTATTCTTTTGAATTATTGAAAATTCTCAAGCATTTTTGGTTCTGCAACTTTATTAACAGCTTACTTTAAAAACAATAATTTTTTTGTTTGGACACATTCCCCAACTTTCAATTGGTAAAGATAGACGCCTGATGATATTGTATTACCATTACTATCTTTACCATTCCAGATGATTTGATGAAAACCTGCTTCCTGATCTTCAAAAACTAATGTATTGACTTTTCTTCCCAGAACATTAATAATCTTTAATTCGACATGTTGATTCGAAGGGATTGTATACGCTAGTTTTGTTATCGGATTGAAAGGATTCGGATAATTATCGAAGAGTTGAAATTCATCAGGAACGGTTTCAGATGAAGCTTGTGAGATACTTGATACTAAATCTCCTGTCACTAAAACATCATCAATGTTCCAACCTCCAGCCCATCCTTCGCCATTTGATTGTAATTCAAACATGATCGTTACAGATTTACGATTATCGGCCAGGTCGGAAATGTTGATTAATTGCTCCTGCCACTGAGAGTCATGAATTTCTTCTGGTTGACTGGTCCAAACAGTTGTATAATTTACTTTAATCCTGGCAATATCTCCTGGTAAAATATCAAGCCATCGCTGAAATCTTAATCCAACATTTGTTAATCCCGAACAATCAAACGCAGGTGACTTGAGATAATTTAGTACATTATGCTGGTAATAACCATCCCATGATGTGACATCATAATCGTCGTAGCCCAGATCAGTTCCCCAACATTTTGTTCCAGAATAAGCAGATGAGGGATCGCCAGCCTTTCCTTGTGGTGTCCCCCATTGCCAATCATCGTGGTCATTGGGAGTTGTTTTCCATGAAGCATGGACCCAATCTCTACTTTCATATTCAAAATTGTCAAATAATCCGCTAACATTATTGAGTTGAAAAATTTCTTCTAACTCGTATTTTTCTTTCGAACTTAAATTGATTTGAAATTCAATAAAATGAAATTGCGGAGTCTCCAAACCAAGAATTGCCTTAAATATCACAGAACTATCTTGGTCAGCCCTTATTGACGATACTTTATCGGTGGCATTCATCACTCTAATATACTTATCTGTTGATGAAAGCTTACCAATTAACTCTGAGACAGGTTGACGACCAAAATTCTTAAAATTTACTTCAATGAAAGCAGTCTCCCCATTATTCAAAATTCCATTTCCATCGCCTTCGTTATCATGCACTTTTACATAGTCTAATTTTACCATCGGTGCATAAACGTCAAACGAAAATTCATTCTCCCATTCCTTTCCTGATGAATCATGAATTGTAATATTAAAGTTTAAAATTTCTTTATCGGGACAGGAAGGAAGAATAGAGAAAAGGATCGTATCGATTGCTGTCACTGGACTATTGAGTTCCAGATCTCCGAAAAATAAGCTATCGAACAATATATTTACATAAAGGCTTGGAGAGCTTATTTTAGCGTACACCTGATTGGCTTTGCTTTCATGCAAGCTTTCCAGTGTTAAAGCCAAACCGATTGTTTCACTTATATTAAATAATCCATCACCATTACCATGAGTGCTCCCTACTGAATCATCATCAATTTGAATATTTTGAATAGCAATATAAGCTGAAGGTTCTAATTTAGCGTTTAAAACGGTAAGGCTCTCTAACGTTGCCGGTACATTATAAAAGGTCGAAGTTTCATACTTTAAGGCAGATATTTTTACAGTATAGTTTCCTGGAGTTAGATAACGAGAATATCTTCCATATAGCGAATCAGCCTTTCGTGGGAAAAGAAGGCCTTGATCATCGATTTCAAGAATATCAATTGTTGCTTCAACTGGCAAACCAGTAGTCACATCGGTCACCAATCCTGTTATACCCGACTGATTTACTTGCTTTAGAAATGAAACAAAGCCAGGCAAATTCCTCGACATCACTTGATCAATGACACTGGCAGGAGGACTCTGTCGGGTGTACATTTCAACAGTAAAAGTTATGGTGCCATGAATCCCATACATGAAATCACAATATTCACCAGCCGTGAAATACCAATGTCCTCCTTGTCGAAGTGTATAATTCAGAGAATCCGCAACTATCCCACCAATCTGTGTCAAAATGGGTTTATCTGGCGCCAGCGCATCGGTGTGTGTCCAGGAATAAAGAACCAGTTGACCAGAAGTATGATAAGACATACTCAGGATTGGAGGATGGACTGCCGTGAAATCACGAATTGACCGCGTTTCGGGTTCAGAAAATGGTTCCGGACCATGGGTTCCGCCTGATGTAAATTGAACCGAATAATTCCGATTTAAATCTATGCCATGGCTGTTATATCTTGTCAGATTTTCTCGACCATCAGGATTTAATAATGGAATAAACCATATCTCCGAGGTATTCACCCAATTTGTTACCTCTGGATCACTGCTGTAATTATCTACCAAATAATGAATGAATATGAGTGGAGCTTCAACAGATAAAATTTCATTACCATGATGACAGCCAACAATTAGAATAGCTGGTTCATCTTCATTCAAATCAGGATTATCAGATACTTTTAATGCACCAATAACTCGTCCATCGACAGAATGCCCGATCGTATCCAATCTTGTTATTTCCGGAGAAGTTTGAGAAATCTTTGTCAATTCTTGATAGATCGTTTCATAATTATGATATTCGTTAAGCGCATCTCCTAACTCCCGATCAATCAATTCCTTAAAACTGTTCGCAATAAACTCTATTTTAAAATTTCGCCCTTCAATACTTTCAATCTTATAAGGATATGTCAGCACTTCAATGTATTTCCCTGGTTCCACACGGTAAATATCATATCCTTGCTCCGCTAAAGATCTTATTTCAGAGGGATCGTTGGCATAAATTCGATAAAGTTTTTGCCTAGATTCTTGAGCGGTGAGTTGAGTAATAATCAGAGATAAAAAAATGAGGCCGATTAAAGGTGATGTCTTCTTCATCATCATTAATCCTCTCAAGCGAGAATACTCTGTTCATGTTTCAATAACCATTCTTTCCGCCAAAGACCACCACCATAACCGACCAGCTTTCCATTAGCTCCAATTACTCGATGGCATGGGATAATAATTGCGATTGGATTTTTGCCATTAGCGCCACCAATAGCACGTACTGCTTTCGGATTTCTTATTCGCTTGGCAATTTCAAAGTAGGAGCTTGTAGTACCGTACGGAATTTCCTTTAGTTTCTCCCAGACTGTTTTTTGAAATGACGTCCCCTGGGGCATCAAAGGAAGATCGAAATGCTGACGCTTGTGGTAAAAATATTCGTCCAATTGATGCATACACTTTTCTAATAATGGAGAAATCTGTGAATATTGCTTGTCATTAGAATCGAGAAAAAGCACACTTATAATATTTTCTTCTGTTTCACAAATTTCAATAGTACCGATTGGGGATTTATAGTATGTTATCAGCAAGTCGGAATTTTTTTGTGAGTTCATGTTTTTCATAAAAGTATATCCCTTCGTTAAAAATTCCAAATTCCAATGACCCAAACCAGTGAATTTGAGATTTGGAATTTTGACCATTGGAATTTATTTGAAATTTGAGATTTGTTTTGTGGAATATAAATGATTGGTTTATTTATTTACAGCCAAATTATTTAATTCTTGTGCCAACACTTCCATTCGTTCCAAAACTTTATCAAAATCAAGCAAAGGTCCTTCAATTTCTTTTTCTTTATCCCAAAGCTTACTCAATTCAAAAGCCAAATTTAGTTCTTTACGCGCAGCGTCATAGTCTCCGAATTCAAAATCACATTTCGCTATGCCATAGTGACATTCAGCTAAATAGTTGTTGCCTTTGAATTGTGATTCCTCTAATAAATTTAATAATACAATAAAATAGGGTTTGGCTTCATCCCACCGGTTTAATTTACCCAGTATTTTCGCGATTAAATAGTTCCATGTCGGATCTGTTGAAAACTTTTGCTTGAGAGATAAAGCTGCATTTAGCGCTTCTTCATACCGATCTTCATAATAATAAATTTCGATTAAAGCGAATACAGCTTCCATTGAAGAAAAGCGACCTTTTTCAATGGCAATCTTTAAATATTCGATGCCCTTTTCACGTTCATCTTTCATTAAGCGTAAAAAGGTCAACACCTTTGCTTTGGCGCTCTTCCAATAATAATAGAGCCCGAGTCCATAATAGACGTCATATAGCGTTTTATCCATTTCATGAGCTTTCATCAGATTTGAAACGCCTCTGATCCCATCTCGAAATGCACCGAACCATTTTCCTTTTCGAATCCGATTCAATCCTCGAAAACCATAAGCTGCGCCTAAAACAAAAAAAGCATTCGCATCATCCTGATATTTTTTTATCGTTTTTTCACCAGTTTTAATGGTTAAAGTTGTTAAGCTATCAAACGCATTATCAAAAAGACTTGTCCGATAGTTGAGCATCAAAATATGGTAAACACCTGCCTGTCCCAGATAGCCCATAGGATTATCAGGATATTGATTAATCACTTGTTCACACATTTCGATTGCTTCAAAATACTTTTTTTGATAAACCATTTCTAAAGCCTTATCGACTAATGTATCAACACCAGCGAATGCGACTGAATTTTGGGCGTGGGATTGTGTAATGTTAAGCGAAAGCAGTAGAATGAATAAAAGTAAGGCTATCGGGATGTCAATTCTTATATTAAGTCGTATTGATGTGTTGTTAAATTTTGAGTCGTTCATTGAATCCTGATGCAATTTTCTATTGATCGAAATGAAAAATGTGACGAACAATCCAACTATAGTAACAGAACCAGGAAGTTAAACACAAACGCCAGCATTGTGACTATGAGTAGAAGAACTGCAAAAGTACGATGCCTAGAGGTTTCTGACTTTCGTTCCTGATAACCGAGTAAATTACCCGCTAAGTACCCGCCAATAAATCCACCCAGATGGGCGAAGTTATCAATGCTAGGAAAAATGAAACCAAAAAGGAATAACACAACTGCCCAGGTTAAAATTTGGGGGTAAATAATTTCTCCAAACACTCCTCCCCGTGAGCGTCCATAATAAATTAAAGCCCCTAATAAGCCAAAAATCGATCCTGATGCTCCAATGGTTAATTGAGTTCCCATTAAAAACGAAAGAAAAAAGCCCAACATCCCGGCAACGGTAAAAATGATAATAAAACGAGCCGTACCAAATAAACTTTCCACCATAGGCCCAATCTGGCGAATCCATAATAAATTAAAAAGTATATGCAGTATTCCGCCATGGAGATAGATAGCCGTAATTAAGGTCCACCACCGCCCCGATCTTACAGCAATTGTTCCTGTCATCCCTAAAAAATAAAGACTTTTGCCACTAGGAGATAGAAAATTTAAAAAGCCTCGGGGACGTAACAACGCTGTCGGGTCGATGAGCAAACTAACAATGTAAAGGCCTATACAAAAATAAGTCACTGCCTGGATAAAGCCAATGTTTCCTCGAAACAGTTTTTGCAATGCCGAATGTAAACCAAACTTTCCAGGATTTTTCATTCCACAATGGATACATTCCTCTGCGTCGGCACTTATCAATTTTCCGCAATTGGGACAAAGGATAGCATGTTTAGTATTATTCGCCATTTTGAATTTCCGTGATTAATTTTTGCTCAACTCTGATAGTTTGTAAATGACAAAAGTATTGTTTTCATCATCATAATTTAATAGTGAAAATCGATCTTCTTCATAATTCCAATGGCTCATCGGCGGCATGTTGGAGGCGTAAATGATGTGATTAATCTTCTTCCTCGGAATTGCACGATAAAATGCCAGCCGTGACATCTCAAATGTCCACCACAACTTTGCCACCAGCCAGGAACCAATAACGAATAAAAAACATTTATTTTTGTTAATTTTTATTTTCATGTTTTGTTTGAAATTATTTCTCTTGTTTGCTTACCCAATTATACTAAACATTCATAAAAATGTCAACCTTTTTTATTTATTGATATAATTATTTAAAGTTTCTTGTAAGATTTTGTTCTTGATGGCTGAATTATTTTACCCATCTAAAAAAGAAGGCGGCATAATCTGCTGCCTTCAATAAATTTGACCCTTTTCAGTTTTTAAACGTTGATTTGAATCAAGATTTCCCTTATTAATCTCTTATGAAACTTGAAGCAAATTAAAGCGTTGATGTTTTGAATCGTAATACAGATTTTATTAAAAGTGCCTACAATGAAAAAAAGAAGCAGATGATAACATACAAAGTGGCGATTGTCTGTCCGAAAATTCGACACTTCCAGAGCCTGATGACACATTCCAACAACGAATCTAAAAATTCATGATATCTGCAGAATCCAAGAATGTTAATACCCTAATAAATTGACTCAATACTTCCTCATAATAAGTTCCTCGTTGAATTTTCCTTATGGTTCTTTAATACGCAGTCGTATAATCATTCTTCTTAATGTTCCCTTGTCAATACCAAGCTCTCTTGCAGTTGCCATTCGTTTCCAATTATTTCGAATTAATGCCTGTTCCAGGGCGCGTTTTTGAATAGCTGCCAGCGTGAAGCCAGCAGTTGATTTGTCGCTGAATTTGATATACTTTGCACGTAATTGCTCAGGAAGATGAGGCATTTGAATGATTTCATTGCGGCAGAGAATGAAAGCATATTCAATGATGTTTTCCAATTCCCGAATATTGCCAGGGAAGTCATAATTCATCAAAATAGTTAATTCTTCATCTGAAATACCAGTGATCGTTTTATTTTTCAATTTATTAAAACGGTTAATAAAGTGATTTATTAGGAGCGGTATGTCTTCTTTTCTCTCTTTTAACAGTGGCAGTGTAATGGCGACCACATTCACTCGATAATACAAATCTTCTCTGAAGAGACCATCTGTCACTAATTTCTCCAAATTTTTATTGGTTGCAGCAATGATGCGGACATCTGCTTTAACTGATTCCGTAGCGCCAAGCGGTTCATAAGTTTTTTCTTGAAGCACACGCAAAAGCCGAACCTGAAGCGCGGGTGAAATATCACCAATTTCATCCAAAAAAATTGTCCCCCCTTCTGCCATGGCAAAGCGCCCAGGTTTATCTTTTTTAGCGTCAGTGAAAGCGCCTGCTTTATAACCAAACAATTCAGATTCTAATAAACTATCTGGCAGCGCACCACTATTCACAACAATCAACGGATTTTTCTTTCTCTGGCTCAATTGATGAATGGCTCGTACAAATAACTCTTTACCAGTACCGCTATCACCTTGAATCAGGACTGTACTGTCGCTAATAGCAATATCGGGTAAGATATCAAATATTTTTTGCATCGCTCTACTTTTGCTAATGATGTCCTGAAAAGAGAATTTCTTTTCCAGTTCTTTTCGCAGCTCAGTCACTTCAGTGAGATCGCGAAAAGTTTCCACTCCACCGATTATTTTGCCTTTAGAATCCTTCAATGGAGCCGCACTAATGCTTATTGGTACCTCTTCTCCTCTAGCATTAATAATATAAATCGATTTATTCGTAATGGGTTTATTATTCTGAATACTTTGTTTTAATACACAGTTACTGTCACAAAAATTAGAATGAAAAACATCGCGACAGGTGTTGCCCAGCGCTTCATCCCTGGGAACACCTGTAATAAACTCAGCAGCCTGATTAAACAAAGTTATCCGCCAATCACAATCAACTGTAAATACGCCATCGGCGATGCTGTCTAAGATAACATTTTGATAGTCTTCGTAATTTGCAGATTTGTTAATTACCATAATTGATTATTCGATTCCTTTGTGCTGTCCATATAAAAGATTATTACAAATATAAAAAATTTGCATTTTAAATACAATAACAATTTATTATTTCTTTACCAAAGAATATCATTTACGCCTATCAGGATTATTTATTTGCCATATGATAGCATTTTTTGTTTGTCATATTACAACGAAAACCATATCGTGATAAAAGGAGGATAATGTGAAATTCAGACAAGATGTTTTTCGGTTTCAGATATTGATTCATCGACTGAATGGGTCGGCGAGGTAATTCGGGAAAGTTTATTTTGTTGATAAAGGTCAATCACCTGTTTTAATGTCAAATTATCGCTTTCTACCTGATAAATATCAATGAAATTTTCATTTAACAGGTAAAATGAGATTTCACCAATTCGACCTGTGAATAGCATATCCAGATCATAATTAACGAGTACTTTCACGACATGTAAACCGATGTGCTTTTTTCGATCTAAAAATTCATTGAGATAGAAATCTTCAATACTGACTTTCTCTTGTTGGATATTCAAAATGGCAAAGTAAGGAGCCCTCCCAAAATGGTCATATATCTTTGAATCCATGCCCTTTAGCTCAGTTACAGGAACAATTGCCCTGATTTCTTCTTTCTGCGATGGTTCAGCATGCACAAATACCGATTCCACGCTATTATGTTTTTTCTGAATGGTATTTTCAATTTCATCAGCGATACTATGAGCTTGATAGATGGTGATAGAAGGGTTCGTGGTAAACTTTAATTCGACCATGCGAAAGGGACCCGCCTGACGAATTTTAACATCTTCAATATCTTTGACGCCTGAAATATCCAGCAGTGTCTGTTGAATTTGTCCCTGTAATACTTCATCTAAATTGGCATCCAATAACACCAGTAGCGATTTCCAAAAATTTTCCAATCCCAATTTCAAAATCAACAATGCAATTAGAATAATAATAGCGCCTTCCATATAAGGTATCTGCCAAAATGCCATGAGAATCCCGAACAGAACAACAATGGACGAGATAATATCCAGCATTGATTCACCCGCGTTGGCAATCAGCGATCGTGAATTGATCGCTTCACCGATTTGCTTCTCCTTCCTGGCGATAAAAAAAGCGGCAATGATGGAGAGGACGGATACAACAACTGGCAAGATTGGAAATTGAATGACAGGCGGAACATAAAATAACTTATGATAACCATCCCTCAACAATTCAATTCCTGCCCAAAAGATGAGTGCCCCAATAATTAAAGTAACTAATGTTTCCGCCTTGTAGAGTCCATAGGGAAATCGAGTACTCTTTTTTCGTGACGCCAGCCATAATCCAAATGCCGAGGCGAAAATGGCAACAGTGTCCGCAGCACTGTGAAAGGCATCAGCGACTAAAACTTTTGAGTTAAACATGGTACCAATTACCCTTTTTAATACTGCAATCAAAAACGTAATCACTGTTGCCCATAAGGCAACTTTTTGACCTTTTTTTAATTGTGCCATTTTCTCTGTCACGTTCTTGCTCCTTTGTTATTGAATAGCTGAAAACGGACAGGCAGGAATGCAAATCCGACAGTTGGTGCATTTCTTGGACAGAATAAATGCTTTATTGTCTTTCATTTCGATTGCTTGCTCGGGACAGAGAGAAATACATTTTTGACAGCCCGTACAGGTATCCTGATCAACAACAGGCTTTTGAGTGGTGGTGGCATATTGTGTAGGAGAGTAGATGCCAGGGACATTGAACTGTCGGGTCATTGGAGAGTTACAGTTGGGACAGGCGATCTGAAAACAAGGGGCACCGATCTGATGGGGGATAACAGTCCCGCAGTTTGGGCAGATGCAATTTTCTGCACTACGAAACGCCCGNNCACTACGAAACGCCCGAGCTTGTAAATTCCCCCTTCTTCCTCTACCTCCTCCTCTGCGGTGTTTTCCTCTTCCGCCTCCTCTTCCAAATCTAAATGGCATATTTGTTTCCTTTCATTCAAATAAAGTTTTCTTACTGGATTCCAATACGATCATAAATTTTCCATAAACAAACCGCTGAGAGGGACAGGTGTTTGGTCGCATTGCTATCATCATCATAAATCAAGCAACGCTCCCGAGATGTCTATCGTTCGTATAGAAAGACGTTAAAACGGTTTTTGAGCAAACATCACAATTAATTGTGGTATTTGCTTGAATCAAATTTTTATCACCTTACATAAGGATGATTTTAATCCCGTCGAACCCGTGATCGGGTCGAATGCTTTATGATCGGTTAAAATATTGCAATTGCTTTCCTCAAAGCCGTGATACAAATGCACCACTCGGGGATCGATGCTGTCAGTGACTTTTATCATCGATTGAATACTGCCTCTTAACGATTCAACTTTTACAATATCCCCATCATGAATGCCAAGTTTTAGTGCTGCTTGAGGATTGATCTCCAAAAGATTTTTCGGCATGTGCTCCCGTAAATCAGGAATATTGCGCATCATGGAGTGGGTGTACATTTTTAATTTTGAGCCAGCGATCAGGATGAAGGGATATTCTTCTGTTAATTCGGGTTTTGAAACAGGGCGTTCGGCAGGTTCTCGGTAAACGGGCAAAGGCTCATAACCCAGCTTTTCCAATCGCTCCGAATAAATTTCGACTTTCTTGGATGGCGTCAAAAAACCTTTCAGGAATCCATCGTATTTTAGGTACATATCAGGATACTTTCGCAGCATCGTCACTTTGAGTGCACCTCGGATGACTCCACCGAAAAATCCGCGGAACTTTTTATAGAGAATGGAAGGAAGTGGTACAATGATCCCTTCTGGATGAGCTTTGAGCTCTTCACACGTAATGCCGAATGGTTTTAACTCGGCGTCAATGGCTTCTTCCCTGTTTTTCCACGGAAAATATTCTTCATAGCCCATCTTCTTTCCCAACTCACAAATAATTTTCCAGTCCGACCATGATTCATATAACGGTTCCACGACTTTGGGACTGAGTACAATACGTGATGGCACATTCCAGGCATGATCAGCATGGGTATCATAAGTCGCATAGCGGGTCTTCTCAAGAAAGGTGCACGCTGGAAGGATAATATCCGCTAATTTAGCAGTTGGCGTCATGAATATATCAACAACCACAAGAAAATCCAGCTTGTTGAGCGCTTGGACAACTACGTTCGTGTTGGCACAGGTGACGGCTGGATTGGCAGCCATGATCATCATTGCTTTAACAGGATAAGGATCATCGTAAAGTATCGCATCCCATAAAGAAGGCGTGTGGGCAGAAGGCCACGTTTTTGACAATTTCGAGTACAGGCATCGGTCTGCACCGATTTTCTTCTCCATCGCTTCAGGTGCTAATTTTTCCCAAAGCTTCAAATCCTCGATCCCCAGCACCAAAGGAACTATGATGACGTTTCCGCCTTTTACGTCCAGATTTCCTGTGACCGCCATGAGAATATCAATGGCTCGGATTGAACAAGATGCGTTGGTATGTTGGTCAAGGGCATTTCGTGGACTGATGCAGGCTGGTTTGGTGGAAGCGTACATGCGGGCAGTTTTCCCGATTTTTTCAGTAGGCACCCAGGTGATTTCCCCCACCTTTTCTGGCGGATAATCTTCGATATGTTGCTCCAACTTATCGAACCCAACTGTCCAATTCTCGACAAATTCCTTATCGTAAAGTCCTTCTTCAATAATCACATTCAACATGCCCAGCGCCAAAGCGCCATCGGTGCCGGGTCGCAATTGAGCAAACAGATCAGCTTCCTCAGCATACGGCGTTACCCTGGGATCGATAACGATGAGCTTTGCTCCCCTCACTCTGGTTTCTTTGATGGCTATTTCCTGGGCTTTGTTCGTGGCTTCAGGATTTCCACCCCATATAATCAAACAGTTTGTGTTGGGAACATCAGGTGGTACGACGACGCCAAAATCAAAATTATATTGCAAGAATACTCGTGGTAAGTGGCAAACATGACTCGGATTTGTTATATTTGGTGTACCGATAAGATTCCCCAGTCGAGTCAGGTAGGTTCCAAAAATATCACCGCTATGAAAACGACCGTGGTGGAAGTCGATGGCTTCCGCATCGTATTTATCCTTGATTTCTTTGAATCGATTGGCAATTATCGTTAAAGCTTCATCCCAGGAAATGCGTTCCCACTTATCTTCTCCACTGTGCCCGACTCGCTTCATGGGATATTTCAATCGATCTGGAGCATAAACAATTTTCCTCAACTTTTGATCTCTGATATTAAGCGCGCCCTTGCTTTCAGGATCGGTGAAATCGCCTTGAATTGTGATCACACTGTCTCTTTCAAAAGTGACCTTCATTTGAGACTGGGAATGAGCATCCACGTCACTCACTGCTATGACTTCACCTAGTCTTAATTTCGGTGTAATGCTTTTTGAGGCGGTCTTGTGGTTGACATAGCTAAGGATTAATAAAAGAACAATGACTGCTATTGCTATTGAAATAAGTAACTTACTAAACTTACTCTTAAACATGATATAACCCCTTTATCCATTTAGTATACTTTAACCAGTTAACTTCAAAATTTAAGATTCTAAAGAAAGCTTAACTCACATATTTTGTTGATTATTTTGTTCTAACTAAGAACAAGGTTTCAGATGCTTCGACCAAAACAAATGGCGAAGTATTGAAAAAAAATGATCAAAGTGGAGTTCATTCCCTTTATGGAATGTGCTCAGGCAATTCAAAAAGGTCTGGCATCGGCAGATCTACCAATAGATTGTTCCGCCGAGGAGAACATGACACTCTTTTTTTTATCACAAAATCGCCCTTTCTCACGCCCAGATGATTGGCGACGTGATCACATTTGGTCATCAAAATAAAATAGATATTTTTATCAACATTATTCAATCCTTCATAATTACCCTGACCCTTTGAAATAATCAGATCCGCTTTTTCAAAAATATCCCTGAATTCAGCCGAAGTATGTTCTAAAATCGTTCCTGGTGCATCGTCGCCATTGGTAATAATATGGGCAATTTTGTCGATCCCAACCATTACTGCATCCTCAATCAGCGCATCATTGATGATTGGCGCCCCTCGAACGACAAAATAGACATTCGGATGTTGAATGGTTTCTAAAAAAATTCGATCCATCACAATTTCACCTGCATTGTCACCAAGATAAAGCAACGTTTTTGCCTGCGAGAGCGAAGCTTGCAAAGAATGGGAATCGTCAATTTTCAAAACAATTGATTTCGCCTGCTCCAATGTTTTGTTGATGTCAAACGGTTGATTCGGACCGTAGTCGATAACATTACCCGCAATGGCCAATCGCAATGCCATCTGAAATGGATTATCCGCTTCATCTACCATTTTTTTCAAATTGGGATAATAGTCCAGCATCAATTGATTAAATTGTTGTTTGATATCATAATATGGATCAGGATTGTTTAGAACATTCCGAATAATACGATGCATTTCCCGCCCTAATTGTGGCGGTGATTGATTGTAATCAGTTTTACTAAGATAATCCAGCAAGGCACGCATTGTCTCTTCTTGCTTTGCGTGTGAGACCAATCCTTTCTTAAAGAGAGTAATTAAACTCCCAATGGCGCAGGGAATACAGTCGTAAGTTACTTTTATAGATGCTTCGTTTTCAGGTTTCAAAAATATTTTCCTCTTCGTTAACTAAATTCGCATCAAGCATTTTACTCTTAAGGTTTCCACTCTTCTATGTTCCATCCCATGTCCCAGAACATCCATTCATAGCGACAGGATTTCAAAAAAATATCTTTAATATGATTCAATTCTAATTCAGGGTAACCCGAAACGGTATTATCCAATATTTCAAACCACCAATTCACCATATCCCGAAATTCAGGTACTGCATAAGTTATTAACCATGATTTGTAGGGATGATCATCGGGAATCGCTTTGCCTGCAGTAAATTTTTGACCAATTTCGATATATATCCATCCGCAGGGAAGAAT